>JAABUX010002060.1_pt1 | contig 29068 bp, 29 predicted proteins | sample 5561851 | NCBI WGS metagenome assembly JAABUX01 (sample SAMN10711883, study PRJNA513361) | rock metagenome | isolation source: Antarctica rocks | place: Antarctica: Victoria Land, Richard Nunatak red sandstone | collected 2016-01-03 | reverse complement strand
TCCTTGGACAGACACAGGAGGGCTTCGCGATCCACAAAGACGGTGAATCAAACCGAACGGAGCATGTCAAGCCACTTGCACTCCACATCAAAGCACAAGCCGCACACGAAGGGGGTGAGCAATTACCTTACCGCCACGCTCGCGGGCAACAACGACGGACTGGCGCTTGCCGGTCTGCTGCTCCAGGAGACGGCGGTCTTTCCGGTCTGCCTTCTGGTTCTCCTGCTTCACCGCGCCGCCGAAATAGGCTCCGTCAATTTCAATTTCGCCTGACAGGTTGCCTTGCATTTGCTCGGAGCCGATAGCTTCACGGAGTTTGTGAGCAAGCACAAAGGCCGTTTTGTATTGAACGTCCAGATCACGGCCAAGCTGAAGGGCAGAAATTCCTTTGACTGCGTTTACGAAGATCGCAGTCGCTGCCAGATAGTCACGGATTGCGAGCTTGCGGCTGGCGAAGATGGTCCCGCTGGTGACGCTGAACTGATGATTGCAGGCTTGGCACTTCCAGAGGCGGCGCGCGCGGTAGGTGTAGACGGCGCAGCAGCCGCAACGGGGGCAGAACGCCTCACCCTTGTTATCAGTGAACCGGATGGCGGTGAAGGTCGCGTGCGCCTCGTCGTCGGACATGCAGAAGATCGCCTTGAGGCTTAGCGTCCGGGCTGCGGCGGTGAGGAGAAAATGCTGGGCCATGAAATCATATCCGGCTTATTAATATCGGATATGACATCTTTAGGTGGCTGTTGTCAACAAAAAAGATATCGGATACGATGCTTTTAGGCCGGTTGTGATGCTTTGGGATGGATCATGGAACAGGACTGGTCGGAGACCGCAAAACGTCTCGTCAAAGCGGAGCTAAAGCGTGCTGACGTGACCTACGAGGATCTTGCAGGACGCCTTTCGGCGTTGGGACTGCCTGAGACGAAGGCGTCGGTCTCTAACAAGATCAGCCGTGGTGGCTTTCCGGCCTCGTTCTTCCTAGCCACCATGAGAGCCATTGGACGCGACGTAATACGGCTAGAGGATCTTTAGCGACGCGCCGCTTATGCAGCCGAATACCTTCATCGCCAAGTGGCGTGCCAATTCACGCAATGAGCGCGCCGCAGCCCAAGAGCATTTCCTGGATCTGTGTGCGCTACTGGGCGAGCCTACGCCCAACTCAGACCCAACCGGCGCGGCTTATGCTTTTGAGAAAGGCGCGACAAAAGCCAGCGGCGGTGAAGGCTGGGCCGATGTATGGCGGCGCGGTCGCTTTGCTTGGGAATACAAGGGCAAGCACAAGAATCTAGACGCAGCGCACCGGCAGCTCTTGCAATACGCGGGCGCACTAGAGAACCCGCCCCTGCTGGTCACATGCGATATCGAACACATAACCATAAGGACCAACTGGACCAACGCCGTATCCGAGCGGCACGAGGTATTGTTGGAGGAGGTAGCCGATCCGGCTCGGTTAGCCCTTCTTAAAGCGGTGTTTGCTGACCCGGAACGCCTGCGACCGGGCACAACACGGGCGGCCCTAACTGCCAAGGCTGCTGCGGACTTTGCCGAACTGGCGGGACGGCTGAGAAGTCGCGGCAATGATCCGCAGATGGTTGCCCACTTCGTTAACCGGTTGGTTTTCTGTCTGTTCGCAGATGATGTGAATTTGCTGCCGACTGGTCTGTTTGAGCGCATGCTGGACGTGGCTCGGAAGTCACCGGCGCGCTTTCAAAATTACGTAGCTCGCTTATTTGCGGCCATGGCCGAACGAGGCGGTGAGGTTGATTTCACGCCTGTTGCTTGGTTCAATGGCGGCTTGTTTGATGATGCTACAGCCTTGCCGCTAGAGGCAGATGACATTAGCCTTCTACAACGCGCCGCAGCATTGGATTGGGCAGAAATAGACCCAAGTATCCTTGGCACTTTGTTCGAGCGCGGCCTGGACCCAGGCAAGCGCAGCCAGCTTGGGGCACATTACACGTCACGCGAGATGATTGAGCTTCTGATCGAGCCCATTGTGCGCCGTCCCCTGCTGGCAGAATGGGGTAAGGTGCATGTGCAGATCAGCAACGCGCTGAAGGCGAACGCAACTGCGAAGCCTAGCAGCAAGGTCAAGCGCGACCCACTCCGACAGGCTGAAACACTGTTTCGCGGCTTTCTGGATCGACTACGGGCGTTCCGAGTTCTCGATCCCGCTTGCGGCTCCGGCAACTTCCTTTACCTTGCTCTCATCGCGTTGAAGAATGTGGAACACCAAGCGATGGTCGAGGCCGAAGCACTCGGCCTTCAGCGCGAGTTTCCGCAGGTAGGACCGGAAGCCGTGCTTGGCTTGGAAGTGAATCCGTATGCGGCAGAACTGGCCCGTATATCGGTCTGGATAGGCCACATCCAGTGGGCACGCCGACACGGCTTTCCGGCTCCATCTGATCCGGTTTTGCGCACGCTCAATACAATTGAATGTCGCGATGCTCTTCTTGACTTGGACGGCGGCGAAGCCCCATGGCCGAAGTCAGACGTCATTATCGGAAACCCACCTTTCCTGGGCGCAAAGGAAATGCGCGGGACGCTCATCGCAGATTATTTATCCGTGCTTCGCAATGCTTATGCCGAGAAAGTCAGCGGTAGATGCGATCTCGTCATGTACTGGTTCTACCGAGGCATGGAGCTTTTGGATAAAGACTTGGTCAAGGCGATCGGCTTAGTAGCCACGAACAAAGTCAGGAAAGGGGAGAACAGCAAGCTTTTCTCAAGATACAAAAACCTGCGAATAAATGAAGGATGGTCGGATCTGCGGTGGGTGCTCGCAGGGGCTGCCGTAAGAGTTTCAGTGGTCTGCATGGACCGCGACCGCTTTTTGGGACAACAATCTTACCTAGATGGCAACGCTGTTTGCAATATCACTCCCGAGCTGACCGCAGAAGGATCGGTCAAGCTGCTTCCAGCGGTCGCCCTTCTGGAGAACAGAGGCGTCGCCTTCGTAGGTGGACAAAAAGACGGTCCATTTGAAATTCCAGCTGAGGATGCTAGGAGGATGCTATTAGCGCCTCTAAACCCAAACGGTCGAACCAACGCTGATGTAATTCGGCCTTGGTGCAACGGAATGGACTTGGCCCGCCGTGGATCAGGAACGTGGATCATAGACTTTGGTGAGCGTTCACTCGAAAATGCCCAGTTCTACGAGCTTCCATTTGCCCACGTCGAAAAGCATGTTGCGCCCATTAGAGCACGTAACAACGATAAGTTTCGACGTGCCGTCTGGTGGCAACACGGACGGCCGGCGTCAAAAGCGAAGAGCGCTATAGGCACGAACCCAGAAATGATCGTGACCCCTCTTACCTCAAAGCACCGCTGGTTCGTGCTACTATCATCCAAACAGTTTCCAGACAATTCGGTTGTTGTATTTGCCCGTAATGACTTTATCATGCTTGGTTTACTGTCGTCACGTTTTTCCGTTCTTTGGTCAAAAAAAATGGGAAACTTTATGGGAGTTGGAAACGACTCCCGCTACACACCTTCGACAGCTTTTGACACATATCCATTTCCATCTAGTCTTACTCCAAACGTTCTAGTGTCCGAGAGAACTGCTTCGCCGCATGGACTTGCCATTTCCATGGCTGCTAAACGGCTAAACGAGTTACGCCAGCTGTGGATAAACCCGCCAGATTTAACGAAATCCGTTCGTGCAATAGCAGAGGGATATCCTGATACGGTACGTCCTGTTGATGACGCTGCCGCCATCATATTGAAGAGACGCACCATGACGAAACTCTACAACGAGCGGCCGGCTTGGCTTCTTAACGCACATCGTATTCTCGATGCGGCTGTTGCCGACGCCTACGGCTGGCCTGCGGATCTATCCGATGACGAGGTGCTGGGGCGGCTGCTGGCGCTCAATCATGAACGGGCTTCTATAGGGCGTGATTGATGTGGGATTTAGCGGAAGCACTTTCTAGATTCAACCGGACAGAACCCGACCTCTTGTTTCGTGATGCCTTTGGCCACGCGGAGAGTAGGCTTCAGCTCGCTTCTAACTTTCGCGAACGGATAGAGGAGACGGCCGGTCTGACTGATATTCCGAAGGGCGCTTGGTGGGCTACGGAATATTCTTTCAACAGTCTAGCCGGAGCGCTTCTTCTCTATGCCGAGGGTGAGTCCGCCATCGAGCGGGCGACGCCTAATCGAGTTAAAGAAAGCCTCCGCGCTCTAGCCGAAAACGGACGGGAGGACGTCGATTTCGTAGTGTCTTATGACAACGTGCTAATTCTCATCGAGGCGAAAGCCTACACGAGCTACAAGAACAAGCAAATGGCCAGCAAACTTGCGCGGCTAAAGCTTGTTTACGATTTTTACATGGCACTACCGGATTCGCGAGAGCCGCGTGTAAGCTTTCACTTTCTCCTCACATCTCCGAAAACTCCTCAAAAGCTTGAGGCGGAATGGCCAAGCTGGGCATGCAAAGGAGGAAAGCGGCCTCCTTGGATGCCGATGCAGAATACCATTCCTCAAGAAGGCGTACTTCGCGTAACTCGTTGCGACGAGAAGGGTAAGACTACGTCAAAAGGAAAGCACTGGCGGGTGACTACGAAAGCGCGCTAAACTTTCGCCAAATGGCATGCAAAAGAAACTTCTATAAATAGCGGAGAGTCTTCATGGCTAAGCCTTCTCCTCCGAAAGCACCCACCAAGATGCCGACCAAGCCGACAGGAGAAAAGCAAAAGCCTCAGCCGGACATTGTGAAGGTTGCCTCCAAGGCCATGAAGCACCCGGAAACGGTCACGAAGACCGAGGTAAAGCGTATGGGCACGCGCATCATGGATGACCAGCGCAATGATCCCGATCCCCATAAGCCGAAAAAGGGGAAGTAACCAGGGCTTCGATCTGCAGGATTGCCTTTAGCGGGATGACGATAATCCCGTTGCCTTGGCACCGATCGGGCTCGTCTGGATAAGCTAGATGGGGAGCAATGGTCTTCTGCTCATCGTCCTCTGCTATGACATAGCCAACCGAGACGCATTCCAGCGAACCAACACCCTCCCATTCGCTGATCCGCGTCCAGCCCATGCGAGGGCTGCTGCTGTCTACCCATCGGACTAGGACGAGTGGCCAGCCGAGACCTACAGGGGGCTCTATCTCCATCCATGGAATCTTAACCGACCCTACCGGAAACCAACACCTTTTTCAGCGCCGGCCAGCGCATAACCCGTTGATTTCGCCCGTTGGTGTGTTTGCTACCTAATGGCGCATCTAACGGAGCCGATCATCCGAACGGGTCATCCAGTACTATGGCGCGCCATGGAGCAGCCACGGGCTGCTATTCGGCCTTTGCCAGCATGCGCGCGGCATAACCCGGGATTCGGCATTACGAGACACCTCGAAAGTCTACGGCAGATAACCCCAACGTCCGGCCGGTGGCCGACCTCCAGCCCCTCGTCACCTTGTGCCGGCGCAGGTGCTCCCGTAGTCCCCACATTCGGGTATGGTGAGGGCATGAGCACGACGATCCCCCCTTCCAGCGCCGACGAGCCGGTGCTCGACCTGTTCCCGGAGACCGCGGCGGAGCGGCTGCGTCACGCCGGGTCGGACCTGCGCGACAGCCTGAAGCTCTGGCGGCTGTGCCTGGCACTCGGCTGGCTCGACGTGAAGCTGCGCTACCGCGGCTCGATCCTGGGTCCGTTCTGGCTGACCGCCTCGACGGCGATCATGGTCGCCTCGATGGGCGTTATCTACGCCTTCCTGTTCAAGATGGACCTGCAGCAATACCTGCCCTTCCTCACCGTCTCGCTGGTGCTCTGGAGCTTCATCTCCGGGATGGTGAACGACTCGACGTCGTGCTTCACCCAGGCCGAGAACATGATCCGGTCGACCCGGATGCCATTCACCCTCCATGCCGGCCGCGTCGTCGTCCGCAACGTGCTGGTGCTGGCGCACAACATCGTCGTGGTCGTGGTGGTGTTCGCCGTCTTCCGGGTCTGGCCCGGCATCACGATGCTGCAGAGCCTGCCGGGCCTGCTGCTGTGGCTGCTGGACGGTTTCGCCGCCTGCATCCTGCTCGGTGCGCTGGGCGCGCGCTTCCGCGACATCACGCCGATCATCGGCAGCATCCTGCAGATCGTGTTCTTCATCACGCCGATCATCTGGAAGCCGGAGCTGATGCGGCACGGTCGCGAGTGGCTGAAGTTCAATCCGTTCTTCGACCTCCTCGAGATCGTGCGCCGGCCCCTGCTGGGCGGCAACCTGACCCCGGACGTCGTGTGGGCGGCGATCGGCTTCAGCGTGGCCCTCTATGCCCTGACCGCTCTGCTGTTCACCCGCGTGCGCGCACGCCTCGCCTACTGGGTCTGACACCATGGCCAGCATCGAGGTGCGCGACCTGCACGTGTCGTTCCCGCTCTATCACGGCACCGCGCGCTCGCTGCGCAAGACCGTTGCCGCCGCGGCGTCGAGCCGGCTGCGCGAGGACCAGCAGCGCCGGATGGTGGTCCATGCGCTGCGCGGCCTGTCCTTCTCGATCGGACCGGGCGAGCGGCTCGGGCTGATCGGCGGCAACGGTGCCGGCAAGACGACTCTGCTGCGCACGCTGGCGGGCATCTACGAGCCGATCGCCGGGCGGGTGACGGTGAAGGGCGAGCTGCATACCCTGCTCGACACCAACCTCGGCATGAACTTCGATCTGACCGGCCGGGAGAATATCGGGCTGCGCGGCCTCTATGCCGGGCTGCGGCCAGGCGCGATCCGCGCCCTGGAAGAAGACGTGCAGGCGTTCGCCGACCTCGGCGGCTTCCTCGACATGCCGGTGCGCACCTACAGCTCCGGCATGGTGGTCCGGCTCGGCTTCGCCCTGGCGACCTCGATCCGGCCGCAGGTGCTGCTGATGGACGAGTGGTTCCTCGCCGGCGACAGCAGCTTCATGCGCAAGGCGCGCGGCCGCCTGGAGGAACTGGTGCAACAGGCGGAAGTCCTGGTGATCTCGACGCATCAGCCCGAGGTCATCGCCGCCTGGTGCACCAAGGTGCTGTGGATGGACCAGGGCGTGATCCGGCTGGAAGGACCGCCCGACATCGTGCTGCCCGAGTATCTCGGCCATCCGGTCAAGCCGGCGAAAGCGCTGATGCTCGACGCGGGCTGATTTGGCCGATGACAGAAGAACCGGGCCGATGACGGAAGGGTGGGGTATGGTGAGCCGGGTGGGATTCGAACCCACGGCCATTCGATTAAAAGTCGAATGCTCTACCGCTGAGCTACCGGCTCATGGGGGCGGCTGACGGAGAGCCAGTCGCGACGCGATCTCCCACGAGATGTCAGGCGGCCTGATCGGCCGGACGCATGCGCAGGATCTTGTCCGGGTTTTGTACTACGCCGCTGGACCCGGCGCCACGCTTGATCCGGTCCACATGCTCCATCCCCTCGATCACTTCACCGGCAATCGTGTACTGGCCGTCGAGGCTCGGCGCGCTCGCGAACATGATGAAGAACTGGCTGTTGGCGCTGTGCGGATGGGCGGTGCGCGCCATGCCCAGCGTGCCACGGGCGAACTTCGCCTTGGTGGTGAACTCGGATTTCAGGTCCGGCAGCTTGCTGCCGCCGCTGCCGGTTCCGGTGGGGTCGCCGCCCTGCGCCATGAAGCCCTCGATCACCCGATGGAACGCGATGTTGTCGTAGAACCCCTCCGCGCTGAGCGTGCGCAGGCGCTCGACGGCCAGCGGCGCCAGGTCCGGACGCAACCGGATCACGACGCGGCCGCCGGTCTCCAGCTCAAGGATCAGCGTATCGGGTGACGTGGCAGTGGTGGTCTCGGACATGACGTCCCTCCGAAAACTGTTGCGAGCCCTCAGGCGAGCTTCGCGAGGATTTTGCCCAGCGTGTAGCCGGGCACGAACGAGGAGATGTCTCCCCCGAGCTGGGCGATCTCCTTGACCAGCCGCGAGGAGATGAACTGGTGGCGCTCGGTCGCCATCAGGAACACCGTCTCAATGCCGGGATCGAGCCGATGGTTCATCCCGAACATCTGCACTTCGTAGTCATAATCCGTGACCACACGAAGGCCGCGCAGGATGATGCTGGCACCGTTCTGCCGCGCGCACTGCACCAGGAGGTTGTCGAAGCCGACGACGTCGATCGGCACCCCGGTGCGTTCGCCGATCGGCGCGACCTCGGTGCGCACGCAGTCGACCCGCTCCTCCAGGCTCATCAGCGGCTGCTTGCCGGTATTGGCGGCCACACCCACCACCAGCCGCTCCACCAGGCGCACCGCGCGCTCGATGACGTCGAGGTGGCCGGTGGTGACCGGATCGAAGGTGCCGGGATAGAGCCCGACATGCGGACCCGCCTCAGCCATCGGCATCGCCGTCGGCGCCATCTTCTGGCGCCGTGCCGTCATCTTCGCCGGTCGCGTCCCCCGGCAGCAGCGTGATCTCGGCGATGGTGGCATCCCCCGGCGCGGGCTCGTCCACCGGTTCGTCCTCCAGCACCGGGAAGATGCTGGCGACGACCTCGCCGTCGCTGAGGCGGAACAGGGTGACCCCCATCGACTGCCGCGCGGTGACCCGCACCTGGTCGACCGGCACCCGGATCAGCCGCCCGGCGTTCGTCATCAGCATCACGTCGGTGCCGTTCAGCACCGGCAGCGTCGCCACCACGGCGGTGCCGTTGCGTGGCGCCAGGGTGACGTTGGCGATACCCTGGCCGCCGCGCCCGCTGACCCGGTAGTCGTAGGCGGAGCTGCGCTTGCCGAAGCCGCCGTCGGTCACGGTCAGCAGAACCTCCTCCGCGGCCTCGAGCTCGGCGAAGCGGTCGATGCCGATCGAGGCATCCACAGGTGCCGCCTCCTCGGCGCTGTCCTCCGATAATTCCGGCTCGGCGACGTTCTCGTCGGCGGCGCTTTCCAGGCGCCGGCGCGCCGACACCATGCGCAGGTAGGCGGCGCGTTCGGCCACGTCGGCCTCGACGTGGTTCAGCACGCAGAGGCTGTTGACCTCGTCGCCGGCCGCCAGCCTGATCCCGCGCACCCCGGAGCTGTCGCGCCCGGCGAACACGCGCAGCGTCTCGTCGCCGATCTGGAACCGGATGCAGCGGCCGAGCCGCGTCGCCAGCATCACGTCCTGTCCGTCGCGGCAGGTGGCGACGCCGATCAGCCGGTCACCCTCGCCCTTCTCGTTGACGTCGAGCTTCATCGCGATCAGCCCGTAGGCGCGCACGTTGCGGAAGTCGCTCAGCCGGTTGCGGCGGACGTTCCCGCTCGCGGTCGCGAACACCAGGTGCAGGCTCTCCCACAGGCTCTCGTCGTGCGGCAGCGGCAGCACCGTGGTGATCTGGTCGCCGCCGAGCTCGGGCAGCAGGTTGACCAGGGCGCGACCCTTCGAGGTCGGACTGGCCTCCGGCAGCCGCCACACCTTCTCGCGGTAGGCCTTGCCGCCGGACGAGAAGAACAGCACCCACTGGTGCGTATGGGCGTTGAACGAGCGTGTGATGATGTCGTCGCCGCGGCGTCCGGCGGCGGTGCGGCCGCGTCCGCCGCGGTTCTGCGCGCGGAAGATGTCGAGCGGCGTGCGCTTGATGAAGCCGTCGCGGGTGATGGTCACCACCATCTGGCCCGGCTCGATCATGCTCTCGTCGGTCTGGTCGCCGGCCACGTCGGAGATTTCGGTGGCGCGCGGCACCGCGATCTCGGCCCGTATCACCAGCAGCTCGTCACGCATCACCTCCAGGCGGCGCACCCGGCTGACGATGATCTCCAGCAGCTGGTTGATGCGAACGGCGACCTCGTCGAGCTCGTTCTGGATCTTCTCGCGCTCCAGCCCGGTCAGGCGCTGCAGCCGCAGCTCCAGGATGCCGCGGGCCTGCGCCTCGGTCAGGTGCACGCGGCCACCCAGCACGACGTTGCCTTCGTCGTGGATCAGATCCAGCAGCGGCGCCACGTCGGCCGCGTCCCAGTCGCACCGCATAAGCTCGGCGCGCGCCGTGGCCGCATCCGGCACCGAGCGGATCAGGGCGATCACCGCGTCGATGTTGGACACCGCGATGACCAGCCCGACCAGCAGGTGGCCGCGCTCGCGCGCCTTGGCGAGGTCGAACCGCGAGCGCCGGAGGATGACCTCCTCGCGGAAGGCGATGAAGGCGACCAGCGCGTCGCGGACCCCCATCACCCTGGGCTGGCCGCCATCCAAGGCGACCATGTTGACGCCGAAGGTGGTCTGCAGCTGGGTGAAGCGGTAGAGTTGGTTGAGCACCACTTCCGGCGTCGCGTCGCGCTTGATCTCGATGACGATGCGCATGCCGGAGCGGTCGCTCTCGTCGCGTATGTCGGAGATGCCTTCGACCTGCTTGGCGCGCACCAGGTCGGCAATGCGCTCCTGCAGGGTCGACTTGTTCACCTGGAACGGGATCTCGGTGATGATGATGGCCTTGCGGTCGCGCCTTATATCCTCGAATGAGGCGCGTGCGCGGATCAGCACCGAGCCGCGGCCGGTCTCAAACGCCGAGCGCACGCCGGCACGGCCGAGGATGATGCCGCCGGTCGGGAAGTCCGGCCCCGGCATGATCGCCATCAGCGCGTCGAGCGAGATGTCCGGGTCGGCGATCATCGCCAGGGTGGCGTCGATGACCTCGCCGGGATTGTGCGGCGGGATGTTCGTCGCCATGCCGACCGCGATCCCGGCGGCGCCGTTGATCAGCAGGTTCGGGTAGGCCGCCGGCAGGACCTTCGGCTCGACCTCGTTCTCGTCGTAGTTCGGCTGGAAGTCGACGGTGTCGCGGTCGATGTCGTCGAGCAGGAACATCGCCGCACGGGCCAGCCGCGCCTCGGTGTAGCGCATCGCCGCCGGGCTATCGCCATCCACGGAACCGAAGTTGCCCTGGCCGTCGATCAGCTTGACCCGCATCGACCAGGACTGCGCCATGCGGACCATGGCGTCGTAGATCGAGGCGTCGCCGTGCGGGTGGTACTTGCCCATCACGTCGCCGACCGCGCGGGCCGACTTGCGATACGGCTTGTCCGGTACGAACCCGCTCTCGCGCATCGAGTACAGGATACGCCGGTGCACCGGTTTCAGCCCGTCGCGCACGTCCGGCAACGCGCGGCTGACGATCACCGACATCGCGTAGGCGAGATAGGAGGACTGCATCTCCTCCTCGATCGTCACCGGAAGGATGTCGGAGGGCGCGCCCGGCGGAAGCGGAGGGGCCGGAGGCTCTGGTGTGTCGCTCAAGTCAAATCCGTCATTGTGAGGCACGCCTCAGGCCGGCAAGCAGGCGACGCCGGGGTTACGAGGCCGAAAGGCCAGGAAGAGACCGCCGCCTGGCACCACCCGCTATAGCATGGCGACACCCGGAAGCGGAACCACACCCGCGAAGCCGCGGCCTAGAACGGGATTTCGTCGTCCAGGTCGCTGCCGCCCGGCGCGTCCCAGCCGCCGGAGCCACCGCCGCCGGAGCCACCGCCGCCGGAGCCACCGCCGCCGCCGCGCCCGGGAGCGGGACCGCTGGACCCGGCACCGCCGCGTGCCGGACCGCTGACCTGACGCGGGGTGGACCCGCCGCGCTCGCCGCCATAGCCGCCACCGCCGGAGCCGCCGCCCTCATCTTCGCCCCGGTTGGAGTCGATGAGCTGCAGGTCGCCGCGGAAGCGGTCGATCACCACCTCGGTGGTGTATTTCTCGACGCCGGACTGGTCGGTCCACTTGCGGGTCTGCAACGTGCCCTCGACGAACACCTTGCGTCCCTTGCGCAGGAACCGCTCCGCGACATCGGCGACTCGCTCGTTGAACACCACCACCCGGTGCCACTCGGTCTTTTCCTTGCGCTCGCCCGACGCCTTGTCGTTCCAGGTCTCGCTGGTGGCGATGTTGAAGGTGACGATCTTGGAGCCGTTCTGCGCGTTGCGCACCTCCGGGTCCTTACCCAGGTTACCCACCAGGATCACCTTGTTGACGCTACCGGCCATCGTCACTTCCCATCTTCGCAAGCCTGATGCGAACGCCCAATGCGAACGCCGGGGCGATCCGTGTTTAGCTGCTATCTAACTAAACGGTTAGTGTAGATTATAGAACAGAGTATGAACGAATTCCAGCGCGAGGAAACAGCCGGGTGATGGCAAGTCCGACGACGAATGCGATCCGGGTGCGTGGCGCGCGTGAGCACAACCTCAAGAATGTCGACGTCGACATCCCGCGCGACGCGATCACCGTGGTCACCGGCCTGTCCGGCTCCGGCAAGTCGTCGCTCGCCTTCGACACCATCTACGCCGAGGGCCAGCGCCGCTACGTCGAGAGCCTGTCGGCCTACGCGCGCCAGTTCCTGGAGCTGATGGGCAAGCCCGACGTCGACAGCATCGAGGGGCTGTCGCCGGCGATCTCGATCGAGCAGAAAACCACCAGCCGCAACCCGCGCTCCACCGTCGGCACCATCACCGAGGTGCATGACTACATGCGCCTGCTCTGGGCACGCGCCGGCATCCCGTACTCGCCCGCCACCGGCCTGCCGATCGAGGCGCAGACCGTCAGCCAGATGGTCGACCGGGTGATGGCGATGCCCGAGGGCAGCCGGCTGCTGCTGCTGGCGCCGGTGATACGCGACCGCAAGGGCGAGTACCTCAAGGAGCTGGCCGACCTGCAGCGGCGCGGCTTCACCAGGGTCAAGGTCGACGGCACACTGCACGAGATCGGCGAGGTGCCGAAGCTCAACCGCAAGCTCAAACACACCATCGAGGCGGTGGTCGACCGCGTCGTGGTCAAGGATGGCATCCAGTCGCGCCTCGCCGACAGCTTCGAGACCGCCCTCGCGCTGTCGGACGGCGTCGTCCACGCCGAGGAGGCGCTGCGCGAGGGCGACAAGTCGGAACCGGCTCGCACCGTGTTCTCGTCACGGTTCGCCTGTCCGGTCAGCGGCTTCACGCTGGAGGAGATCGAGCCGCGCCTGTTCAGCTTCAACGCGCCGCAGGGCGCCTGCCCGGCCTGCAGCGGCATCGGCACCGAGCACTTCTTCGACCCCCTGCTGGTGGTGCCGGACGAGGGCCTGAGCCTGTCGCGCGGCGCCATCGCCCCCTGGAACGGCGCGCAGAGCCCGTACTACGACCAGACCCTGCACAGCCTGGCCCGGCATTTCCGCGTCAGCACCACGCATCCCTGGCACGACCTGCCGGAGACGGTCCGCAACGCGATCCTGAACGGCACCACCGAGGCGGTGGAGTTCACCTACAAGGACGAGCGCCGCGCCTACAAGGTGACCAAGTCTTTCGAGGGGGTGCTGAAGAACCTGCGCCGGCGCCTGACCGAGACCGACAGCGTGTGGGTGCGCGAGGAGCTCGCCCGCTTCCAGGCCGAGAAACCCTGCGCGGTCTGCGGCGGCGCCCGGCTGCGTCCGGAGGCGCTCTGCGTCCGGATCGACGACAGCACCATCGCGCAGGTCTCGGAGCTGCCGATCCGCCGCGCGCTGGACTGGTTCTCCGGGGTGGAGGCCACGCTGACGCCGCAGCGCGCCGAGATCGCGCGCCGCATCCTGCGCGAGATCATCGACCGCCTGCGCTTCCTCGACGATGTCGGCCTCGACTACCTCACCCTCTCGCGCGGTTCCGCCACCCTGTCCGGCGGCGAGAGCCAGCGCATCCGGCTCGCCAGCCAGATCGGCTCCGGCCTGACCGGCGTGCTCTACGTGCTGGACGAACCCTCGATCGGGCTGCACCAGCGCGACAACGAGCGCCTGCTCGGCACGCTGACCCGGCTCAAGCGGCTCGGCAACACGCTGCTCGTGGTGGAGCATGACGAGGACGCCATACGCAGCGCCGACCACCTGATCGACATGGGTCCGGCCGCCGGCGTCAACGGCGGCCACGTCATCGCCGAGGGCACGCCGGACGAGGTCGCCGCCCACCCCGACAGCCTGACCGGCGCCTACCTGTCCGGACGCAGGCGCATCGAGATCCCCGCGCAGCGCCGGCCGTTCGATCCCACCCGGGTGATCAGCGTGATCGGCGCGCACGGCAACAACCTCAAGCACGTCACCGCGCATTTCCCGCTCGGCACCTTCACCTGCGTCACCGGCGTCTCCGGCGGCGGCAAGTCCACCCTGGTGGTCGACACGCTCTACAAGGCGCTGTCCCGGCGCCTGATGGGCTCGGGCGAGGTGCCGTCGCCGCACGAGCGCATCGAGGGGCTGGAGCTGCTCGACAAGATCATCGACATCGACCAGTCGCCGATCGGCCGCACGCCGCGCTCCAACCCGGCCACCTACACCGACCTGTTCGCGCCGATCCGCGACTGGTTCGCCGAGCTGCCGGAGAGCCGCGCGCGCGGCTACAAGCCGGGCCGCTTCAGCTTCAACGTCAAGGGCGGCCGCTGCGAGGCCTGCCAGGGCGATGGCGTGCTCAAGATCGAGATGCACTTCCTGCCGGACGTCTTCGTCAAGTGCGACACCTGCAAGGGTGCGCGCTACAACCGCGAGACGCTGGAGGTGAAGTTCCGCGGCAAGTCGATCGCCGACGTGCTGGCGATGAGCGTCGACGAGGCGGTGCCGTACTTCTCCGCCGCGACCCGTATCCACGACCGGCTCTCGATCCTGCAGAAGGTCGGCCTCGGCTACGTCGCCCTCGGCCAGCAGGCGACCACGCTCTCGGGCGGCGAGGCGCAGCGCATCAAGCTCTCCAAGGAGCTGGCCCGGCGTGCCACCGGACGCACCATCTACATCCTCGACGAGCCGACCACGGGGCTGCATTTCGAGGATGTGCGACGCCTGCTCGAGGTGCTGCACGCCCTGGTCGACCAGGGCAACACGGTGCTGGTGATCGAGCACAACCTGGAGGTGATCAAGACCGCCGACTGGATCCTCGACCTCGGACCGGAAGGCGGCGACGGCGGCGGTCAGATCGTCGCCGTGGGCACGCCGGAGACGGTGGCGGCCGATCCGGCCAGCCATACCGGGCGCTTCTTGGCCCAGCGGCTGCCGCAGGCGCTGCCCGTGCCGGAACCAGTTGCCGAGCCCGTGCGCCGCGTGCGCAAGCGCGCCTGACGGAGATATCCATGACCGCTGCACAGATCGGCTCCATCGGCTATGGCGCCATGGCGAGCCGCATGGGCAATCGGCTCGCCGAGGCCGGCAACGTCATCCTCGCCACCGTCCCCGAACCGCCCGCGTCCGGGGAGCGGCACGTCGTGCGCTACCTCGACAGCGCGCAGGCGCTCGCCGCCGAGTGCGACACCATCCTGGTCTCGGTGCCCGACGACGGCGCGCTCGAACAGTCGATGTACGATCCGCAGGGGGCCATCGCCGGCGCGCGTGCCGGCAGCCTGCTGATCAACGTAAGCTCGGTCTCTCCCGGCGCCTCCCTGAAGCTCGCCGGGGCCGGCGCCGAGGCGGGCGTCGCCGTGCTGGATGCGCCGGTATCCGGCAGCACGCCGGAGGCGGAGGCCGACAAGCTGATCGTGCTGGTCGGCGGCGATGCCGCGAATTTCGCGCGCGCAGCCGATCTTCTCCGTGATCGGCAGCAAGGCGATCCATGTAGGGGCGGCCGGCCAGGGCTCGATGATCAAGCTCGTGATCAACGGCATCATGGGCGCCGGGATGGTGGCGCTCGCCGAGACGATCGGCTACGGGCTCGCCGCAGGGCTGGACCGCGACCGCCTGTTCGAGACGCTCGATGCCCTCGCGGTGATCTCGCCGCACCACAAGCGCAAGCTGCAGCATGCCAGGACCGGCGACTATGCGCCGAAGTTCCCGACCAGGCTGATGCACAAGGACGTCGCCATGCTGGTCGACGCGGCTGCCGCCGCCGGCCTCCCCGTGGCCACCATCGCAGGCGTCTCGCAGTCCCTCGCGCTGTCGCCGCCGGAGCATGACGACCGCGACTACGCCGCGCTGATCGGCGTTATGGCCCACCTTGGAGAGAGCCTCGCAGCCAGGCGGCGGTAAGCGCCAGCCGGTCGCCCATGCCGCGTCCGGACAAGGCACCCGCCGCGTCCGGGGACCGCTCCAGATCGCGGCGCGCCAGGGCCGCGGGCAGCGCCGCCGCGACGCGCGAGCGGCCGAGCCGCAGCCGCCCGGCCTGCCTGAGCCAGCCGAGGCCGGCATCGCGTAGCGGCGCGAGTATCGCGGCATCGGTCGGCAACGCTCCGCCGCTCAGTACGGCGTCACGGCTGCTGCCGGCACGCTGCAGCAAATCGTCCGGGAACGGGCAGCGTCCCGCCGTCAGGATCGAACGGTGATGCCGCAGGAGCGATCCGGCCGCGTAGGCGGCGCCCACCGAGCGCAGGCTTGCCAGCACGTCGGGATCACGCTCGCCGAGCGCTTCGCCGAATGCCACCTGCATGCCGCCGGGGCCGCCGAGCTGCAGCGCCTGCCAGTCCTGCAGCGTCTCGATGCCCTCCGCCTCCGCCTCGCGCGCATCGATGATGGCGAGCAGGGTCTCGCGGGCGTAGATGCCCTCCGACAGCATCCCGGCCAGCGGTCCGGCCACTTCGTGCCGGCGCGGCTCGCCTTCCACCACCTCGCGCCACCATTGCAGGCGGATCAGCGCCGCGATCGGTCCGATGCCGCCGCGTGCGGAGGGCATCTCCAGCGCGCGGACCAGTTCGTGGTTGAAGGCGATCAGCACGAACAGCGCCTCGCGGCGATCGGCGGGCGCGAACAGGGCGGTCAGGAAACGATCGGGGTCGTGCGCGCGGGCGCTGCGGCCGGCATCGGAAAGCGCGGGAGCGGAGGCCATCCTGGTCAGATGACCCTGCCATGACCGGAAGGCAACTCGCTTGACGCCGCGCGGCTCCGATCATAGCTCAACGGGGTGCGACTTCCAGCCGCCACGCCGGGCCTGTCGTCCGTCGCGATGCGGCCCCGTACAGCAAGCTCGCACAGCAAACCAGGAGACCACAGCATGGCTTTCGAACTGCCGGCCCTCCCCTATCAGCATAATGCCCTGGCCGCGCGCGGCATGTCCCAGGAGACCCTGGAGCTGCATCACGACAAGCACCACCAGGCCTACGTTACCGCCCTGAACGGTTTCGTCGAGAAGAACGCGGCACTCCAGGGCAAGTCGCTCGAGGAGATCATCCATCACAGCCACGGCGATGCCGAGATGGCGCCGGTGTTCAACAACGCCGGCCAGCATTGGAACCACATCGTGTTCTGGCAGGCGATGTCGCCGACCGGCGGCGTGATCCCCGGCACGCTGGAGAAGCAGCTCACCGAGGATTTCGGCGGCGTCGACAAGTTCAAGGAAGCCTTCAAGACCGCCGCGACCACCCAGTTCGGCTCCGGCTGGGCCTGGCTCGTCGCCGGCGCCGACGGCAAGCTGAAGGTGACCAAGACCCCAAACGGCTCCAATCCGGTCGCCACCGGCGAGGGAAAGGTCCTGCTCGGGATCGACGTCTGGGAACACAGCTACTACGTCGATTTCCGCAACCGCCGCCCGGACTACGTGACCAACTGGCTCGACAAGATCGCCAACTACGAGTTTGCCGAGGCCCAGCTCAAGGCGGCCTGACGCCGGCTCGACCACGCGGCGATCGCGGCCCGGACCGTCGTCCGGGCCGCGACAGCATGGCTACGTCAGTCCTTCTTCGCCGCCACCGGTGCGGCGTCATTGGCCGCACCCGATGGCTTCAGCACCGTCGAGATGGTGTCGCGCACGACCTGCACCCGCACGTTCGGCGCGATCTCGACCTCGATCTCGTCGGAGCCTTCCCGCACCCGCTGCACCACGCCGATGATGCCGCCGGAGGTGACCACCCGGTCGCCACGCTTGAGTGCCGACACCAGCGCCTTGAGCGCCTTCTGGCGCTGCTGCTGCGGCCGGATCAGCAGGAAATAGAACACGATGAAGATCAGCACGATCGGCAGGAACTGCGTGATGCCGGCCAGGCTGCCGAGCATTCCCCCGGCCGCATCCTGGGCATAGGCGGGGGTCGAGAAGATGTTCATCGGACGGGTTTCCAGGCTCTGAGGATCGATGGGCAAGGTGCTGACCTTGCCGCATATGGATGCGGACCATAGTTTTCGCACCCTGCCCGTCAAGTCGGGCTCCAGGAACAGGATGCCGGTGATGGACGACGACGACAGCCGCCTGCTCGCGCGGATCGCGGCGGCACTCGAAAGGCTGTCGCCGCCGCCACCGGTGCTGGCGTCGCTCGACGAGGCGGCCGCCTACGTCTGGCATCCGGAGCAGGGCCGCCTGGCGCCGGTGGCCCGCGTCTCGCACATCGACCTGTCCCTGCTGCACGGCATCGACCGGCAGCGCACGCTGGTGCTGGACAACACCCGGCGTTTCGCGCGCGGACTGCCTGCCAACAACGCGATGCTCTGGGGTGCGCGCGGCATGGGCAAGTCGTCGCTGGTGAAGGCGGTGCACCATGCCGTCAACGCGGACCGCGAGGCGACACGCCTGCCGCTGCTCCTGGTCGAGATCCAGCGCGACGACCTCGCGACGCTGCCGGTGCTGCTCGGGATGCTGCGGCAGTCGAGCCGCCTGTTCCTGGTGTTCTGCGACGACCTCTCGTTCGAGCGCGAGGACAGCGACTACAAGGCGCTGAAGTCGGTGCTGGACGGCGGCATCGAGGGACGGCCGCCGAACGTGCTGTTCTACGCCACCAGCAACCGGCGCCACCTGATGCCGCGCGACATGATCGAGAACGAGCGCGCCACCGCGATCAACCCCAACGAGGCGACCGAGGAGAAGGTCTCGCTGTCGGACCGCTTCGGCCTGTGGATCGGCTTCCACAACTGCGACCAGCCCAACTACCTGGCGATGGTGGAGGGCTACGCCGACGCCCGCCGGCTGCCGATCACGCGCGAGGCGCTGCAAGCAGGCGCCAACGAATGGTCGATCACGCGCGGCGGACGTTCCGGGCGCGTAGCCTGGCAGTTCATCGAGGACCTGTCGGGACGGCTCGGCGTCAAGGCCTGACGATCCGCTCCAGTTCGCTGAGATGGCCGCGGAGAGCCTCCGGCACCAGGATCGAGCCGTCCGCCTGCTGGAAGTTCTCCATCAACGCGATCAGCAGGCGTCCCACGGCAACACCGGAACCGTTCAGCGTGTGCAGGAATTCCGTCGCGGCGCCAGGCCCACCGGCCTCCGTCCGGAACCGCGCGTTCATCCGCCTGGCCTGGAAGTCGCGCGTGTTCGAGCAGGACGACACCTCCCGCCACGCGCCCTGGCCCGGCAGCCACGCCTCCAGGTCGTAGGTGCGGGCGGCGCCGAAGCCGATATCGCCGGCACAGAGCAGGATGCGGCGATACGGGATCTCCAGCAGGTCTAGCACCCGCTCGGCGCAGCCGGTCATGCGCTCATGCTCGGCATCGCTCTGCCCGGGCGTCGTGATCGACACCAGCTCCACTTTCTGGAACTGGTGCTGGCGCAGCATCCCGCGGGTATCGCGGCCGGCAGCACCCGCTTCGCTGCGGAAGCAGGCGGACAAAGCGGTCACGCGGATCGGCAGGCGGCTCGCGGGGACGATCTCGCCGGCCACCATGCTGGTCAGCGGCACCTCGGCGGTCGGGATCAACCAGCGGCCGTCCGTGGTGACGAATGACTGGTCGGCGAACTTGGGCAGCTTGTCGGTGCCGTACATCGCCGCCTCGTTCACCAGCAGCGGCACCGCATGCTCCTCATAGCCATGCTCGCGGGTGTGCAGGTCGAGCATGAACTGGCCCAGGGCCCGCTCCAGCCGCGCCAGCGGACCGCGCAGCACCACGAAACGGCTGCCGGACAGCTTGGCGGCGACGTCGAAATCCATCATCCCGAGCGCCTCGCCGAGCTCGAAATGCTGCTTCGGCGCGAAGCCGAGATTGCGCCGCGCGCCACGCTCGTGGACGACCACGTTGGCGCTCTCGTCGGCACCCGCCGGCACTCCCGCATCCAGGCGGTTGGGCAGCTCCGCCAGCCGGCCCCGGATCTGCAGGTCGAGTTCCGCCGACGTGCCGTCGAGCCGCTCGATGTCGCCACGCAGCGCCACGGCTTCGGCTTCCAGCGCGCTGCTGTCGCCCCCGTTCCGCCTGGCCTGCCCGATCAGCTTGGCGAGAGCGTTACGCCGCGACTGCCGCTCCTGCAATGCGGTCAGCGCCGCCCTGCGCGCCTCGTCGAGCGACAGCAGCGACTCCGAAGCCGGCGCCAGGCCACGCCGCGCGAGATCGGCATCGAAGCCGGCGGGATCGGCCCTAAGCGCGCGCAGGTCGTGCATCACCCGACCTCGTCGATCACCGGCTTCGGCTCCACCAGCCGCGCGGTGACGATGGAGATCTCGTAGAGCAGGATCAGCGGCACCGCGAGCCCGGTCTGGGTGATGACGTCGGGCGGGGTCAGCAATGCCGCGACCACGAAGGCGCCGACATAGGCGTAGCGGCGCATCTTCTTCAGGCTCGCCGAGCTGACGATGCCGACCTTCGCCAGCAGGGTGAGCACCACCGGCAGCTCGAAGGCGATGCCGAACGCCATGATCAGCTTCATCACCAGGGCGAGGTACTCACTGACCTTGGCCTGCAACTGGATCTGCAGGCCGTCCGCACCGGAGGTCGTCTGGAAACTGAGAAAGAAGTTCCAGGCGAAAGGAAATACGAAATAATATGCCAGCGCCGCGCCGGCCAGGAACAGCACCGGCGTCGCGATCAGGAACGGCGCGAAGGCGCGTTTCTCGCTGCGATACAGACCGGGTGCCACGAAGATCCAGATCTGGCTCGCAACTACAGGAAAGGAAAGGAAACCCGCCCCGAACATCGCGACTTTCAGATAGGTGAAGAATGCCTCGTAGAGCGCTGTATATATGAGATGAGGCTGCTCACCTTTCTGGCGCATGATCTCGGCCAGCGGATGCGCCAGGAACAGGTAGATCCGCGCCGAGAAGTGATAGCAGAGCAGGAAGGTCAGGCAGAACGTGACCGCGGACCAGAGCAGCCGCCGGCGCAACTCCACCAGATGCTCCAGCAGCGGCATCGGCTGGTCGTTGATCGGGTCTTCCTTGACGAGCTTGTCCACCTCTACCGACCGGCGCTCAGTAGCGGCCCAGGTGGGGACGCACCGCACCCGGAGGCAGGAAGGCGGGCGGAGGTGCTGCGGCCCGCTCCCGGCGCAACCGGCTCGCGATCCGCGGCGGGATAATCCCGGGTGCCGGGTCGTCGTCCTCGAAAACCTCCTCCGGATCGGGCGTCGTGCCGCGCATGTCCCTCGCCGGCAGGCCGTGGCCCGCATTGCGGAGGCCGAGCATCTCGTCGCCGGAGATCATCGAGCCGTCGCTGGAAACGAGTTCCGGCGCCGCGCCTGGCATCGCGCCAGGGATGGTGGACGACGTGACCGCCGGGATCGGGCTCAGTGGGTTGTCGCTGAGGGTGCGTCGCAGGGTGCCGTCGCTGTCGAGCGCCTTCATCACCTGGCCGCGGATGTTCATGGTGCGCAATTCGCGGAACGACTCGCGCGCCTCTCCGAGATCCGCGTCACGGACCATCTCGTCGACGTGGGTCTGGAACTCGCCGGCGAGCTTGCGGCCCTTCTTCAGCAGGTCGGTGACGGCGCGGATCGCCGTCGGCATGTCCTTCGGCCCGATGAAGATCAATCCGACGACGCCGATCAGCGCGAGCTCGGACCAGGCGAAGTCGAACATGGGTACCGGTTGTCTCCGGCGGCACGCGGGCCGCCCCTGGGGGGAAATCGTTCAGCGACAGCGCTTGCTAGCACGGGTTCGGAGCAGCCGGAACTGGCACCGCGACGACCGGCTGCTCCGCGTCCGGCGCACCCTCTTCGAGCCGGCTGGCTCCAGCAGGATCGGGCAGCTCGACCAGCAGTTCCTCGCGCCGCGGCAGGTCGCGCAGGTCGCGCAGGCCGAACTGGCTCAGGAAGTGCGCGGAGGTCGCCCACAGCACAGGTCGACCCGGCACCTCCTTGCGGCCTCTCGGCACGATCAGCGCCGCTTCCAGCAGGCTGTCCAGGGTCGCCTGGCTCAGCGACACGCCCCGGATCTCCTCGATCTCGGTCCGCGTGCAAGGCTGGTGATACGCGATCATGGAAAGCGTCTCCATCGCCGCGCGCGGCAGCCGCCGCGGGCGATGCGTCACTCTCGTCAGGTGCGGCGCCAGATCCGGAGCGGTGCGGAACTGCCAGCCACCGCCGACCTGGACCAGATGCACGCCGCGGTCCGCGTAGAAGACGCCGAGCTCCTCCAGCGCTGCACGCAGCAAAGCTCCGACGCCGGTTTCATCAACCGCGACAACGTCATGTTCCTGCAGGATCTCGATCAGCGCACGCTCGCTGACCGGCACGCTGCTGGCAAAGATCGCCGCCTCGGCAAGACGTGAAGCCGAGATCACCGCGTCCGATAATGCCGCATCGGTCATTCCGCTGCCTTGCGCATCGCCGCCTGCCTACGCGCCGCGCCAGTGCGCCTTCGGCGCAGCAGGATGTCGCCGAACGCCTCTTCCTGGCGCAACTCGACCACGCCGCCACGAGCCAGTTCCAGCCCCGCCAGCAGGGTTCCGGCGAGGGCCGCCCGTCGGGCATGCGAATGCGCCGCATCGTGCCGCAGCCGCTCGGGGAGGAAGTGCCGCAGCGTGCACCAGTCCGGTATCTCCCCGCCTGGCATCTCCTCGCCGAGCAGCAGGTGCACCCGCGTCATCGCCTCCTGCATCGTCCAAAATATCGGCGGCCGCGGCCGGTAGGTCCGCTTCCTCGCCCGCCTGCGCATGATCGCGAGGTAGCCGCCGAGCAGTTGCGGCAGGTCGAGCAGCAGCCCGGAACGGTCTATCTCCGTGAGGTCCTCGGCAGCACCTCGGGCAAATACCTGTTGCCCGAGCTGATCCCGCGCGCCGAGCCAGGCGGCGGCGCGCGAGACGTGGGCGAACTCCGCCAGCCGGGCCGCGAGCCCGGCGGCGGCATCGCCCTCCCGCGCCCCGTCATTCTCATCACGAGGCAGCAGCAGCCTGGACTTCAACCAAGCCAGCCAGGCGGCCATCACCAGCCAGTCCGCCGCCAGCTCCAGTCGAACCTGGTCGGTCGCCTCCACCACGGCGAGATACTGCTCCACCAGTTGCAGGATCGAGATCCGTGCCAGGTCGACCTTCTGCGCCCTGGCCAGCTCCAGCAGCAGGTCGAGCGGTCCCTCGAAGCCATCGAGCCGGAGCAGCGGCGCCCCGGAACCGGGTGCCGCCTCGCCCGCTGCGGGTTCGTTCAGCACAGCAGTGCCTCGCGCTCGTCGGCAAATGCCTCGAAGTCGTGCGCGCGGCGACGGGAAGCGGCAAGGCCCGAGGCCCGTTCCAGCCGCGCGAGGGCCGCCGCGTCCAGGACAGGCACCCGCGCGAGCACGTCGCGGCTCTCCGCGAGCAGGCCCGAGCAGTGCAGCGCCACGTCGCAGCCCGCCTGCAAAGCCAGCATCGCGCGGCTGCCGGCGGAGCCGGTCAGCGCCTGCATCGCGAGGTCGTCGGAGATCAGTAGGTTGTCGAAGCCGATCCGGCCGCGCACGACCTCCTGCAGGATGGTCCGCGACAGGGTTGCCGGCCGCAACGGGTCGTCGGCGCGGTAGCGGATGTGGGCGGTCATCAACCACGGCAGCCAGCTCAGCGCCGCGAACGGTTCGAGGTCCGCCTCGTCGATCCGGTCCAGCTCCGGCAGCGCCAGGTGGCTGTCGAGCCCGGCGCGGCCGTGTCCCGGCACATGCTTGCCGACCGGCTGCACGCCCGCCGCGAGCAGGCCGTCCGCGAAGGCGCCGGCGAGGGTGACGATCGCGCTCGGGCTCGCGGCCCAGGCGCGGTCGCCGATGACGTCGTGCGCGCCCGCCACCGAACGGTCGAGCACCGGCGCGCACACCACGTCGAAGCCCACGCCGGCGCAGTCCGCGCCGATCAGGGCGCCGGTCAGATAGGCGGCGCGCAGGCCGGCTTCGGGATCGCGCGCGTGCAGCCAGCCGATCGCCGCCGCGGGCGGATGCTCCCGCCAGTGCGGCGGACGCAGGCGCGCCACCCGGCCGCCCTCCTGGTCGACCATCAGCAACGCACCGTCCGGCAGGACGCGGCGCAGCGACCGTGTCAGCGCCGCGAGCTGTTCCACGTCGACGATGTTGCGGCGGAACAGGATGACCCCGAGCGGCGGGCGATCACGCAGCAGGAGCGTCTCCTCGGTGTCCAGTTCCGTCCCGGCAATGCCGATGATCGCGGCCAGCGGCACCGCGGTCATGGCCTCGCGTGCCACCGGACGCGGCACTGTCCACGCGGGCGGGCTCGGGGCTCGGTCGGTGCGCCGGAAGCCGCGGGCATCGGCTAGAAGTCGGCCAGGGTGCAGGCGACGCCCTGCGCGTGCGCGTGCTCGCAGAACGCGTTGGCCTCCGCGACGCTGCCGAAGCCTTTCGTGCGCAGCCGGTAGATCGAGTGTCCGCCATGCTCGGCCTGCTCGACTTCCGACGTGTGCCCCGAGAACAAGGCCGCGTGGTCGCGACGCAGTCTTTCCCACTCCGTCTGCGCCGCCGCGTCGCTGCCCAGGGCGGCGAGTTGCACCGCGAGGCGGGTCGCGATCGCGGGCTGGCCGGCCGGCTGCGGATCGGCATCGGTGCGCAGCATGCTGTCCGGCCGGGAGCTGGCCGGGTGCCTGGCCGGTCCGTGCGGCACCGGTAGCGGGGCGGGGCGCGGCGCCTGCTCGAACTGCGACTCCGCCGGCGGCGCGCTCGGCGAGGCCGGAGGCGAGGCGGCGGGCGACGAGGCGGCGGGCGGCGACGAAGGGGGGGGCGACGGTCCGGCGCCGTCGCGACGTGCGGCATCGACCTCGGCCTGCAGGGCATCCGGCCGAGCGACCTCCGGGCCGGAAGAAAGCGTCTGGCCCTTGCCGGAGGCTGCCGGCGGCGACGCCGCTCCCATCGCCTGCATGCCGCCGGGATCGATCGGCTTCAGCCGGACCGGACCGGAAGGCGCCTCGATCACCGGGATCGAGCCGGGGTGCCGGCCGGACAGCATCCAGCCGCCGATCAGGACGGCCAGCAGCACGCCGATGCCGCTGGCGATCAGCACCAGGTGACGGGTCGTCGGGTCCATCGCCTCGCGCCCGCGCTCATCGTCGAAGCGGACAGTCTCGCCGTGCAGCGCGCGGTCTTCCTCCACGGGGTTCATCGTATCTCCTCGGCTGCGCCGACCTCCAGCAGTTCCAGTCCGGAGCGGATCACGCCGGCTGTCGCCAGCACCAGGGCGACATTGGCGAGACTTCGTGAGCGCTCGGCAGGATACAGCAGACGCAGTGTCGCATGCTCGCGCGAGGCCTTCCATAGATGTTCGAACTGCTGGCCTAGATCCCTCAGGAACAGCATGATGCGCCGCAAGTCGGGTGGGCTGCCCGGCGTCCCGGCCAACCGCGTCCAGTGTTCCAGCCGGCATAGCAGCACGCGCGACGGACCCGCAACGAACCATCCCCTCGCCGCGCCGGCAAGGAATGCCGGATCATGCCCGCCGAGGCCAGGCATGTCGGCCGCCGCACGCAGCACCGAGTGGCACCGCGCGTGGGCGTACTGCACCATGAAATCCGCGTCGAGATGGCACATCGTCGCCAGCGGCAGGGTCATCGACGTGGCGCGGGGGGGCGGCGGGGAGCCCAGGACACTCCCCAGCAGTCCCGGCAGGATGCCGTCGAGCGCGTCCTGCGAGAAGGTCAGGTTGATGAAGCCCGGACCGGCGACGCGCACCTGGTAGGGGCCCGTGAGGCGTTCGGCCAGCCGCGCCGCGAATACCGCGCCCGGCACGCCGGCGAGATGGGCGGCCAGCATAGCGGCGTCGGTGCCGATATCGCCATGGTCCGGCGATCGCGAGGGCAGCAGGCGGGTCCGCTCGACGGCCGCGTCCGGCAGGCGGCTCCACTCCGGCAGCAGCGCCCGCACATGCTCGCGCAGGGTCAGGTCGGAGAGGATCGGGAGCATCAGCCCGATCGGGCCCGCGCCGTGGCGGGGCGACGCATGATCGGATCGATCATGCCCTACCCCGGGATCGAGGGGTCCGTCAGGCGGCGATGCTCGTCGATGGCGAAGCGGTCCGTCATGCCGGCGATATAGTCGGCCACCGCGCGGTGGGCCTGCGACGCATCGCCGCCGAGCGCCTGCTCGCGCCAGCCGTCCGGCAGCAGCACGAGGTTGCCGGACAGTATCGAGAACAGCGAAGCGGTGACGTGGCGCGCCTTCATCGTCATCCGGCTGACGCGCCAGTGCCGGTAGACACGGGAATGCAGGAACGTACGGATCGCCGCATTGTCCTCCGCCATGCTCGGACTGAAGCAGACCAACGGCTCGGCGCTGCGCCGGATCTCCCCGGCGCTGCCGGGGTCGAGCCGCTGCAGCCGCCGCCTGGTCTCGGCGATCAGGTCGGTCGCCAGCGTGTCGATCACCCGCCGGATGGTCTCGTGGCGCAGCCGGGTGCGCTCGAGCGGACCGGGGCGCCCGGCGCAGCGGAGACGCGCCTGCCTCAGCGCCTCCCGCACCACCGGCACCGTCTCCAGATCGGGAAAGTCGAGCAAGTCCGCGCGCAGCCCGTCATCGAGATCATGACCGTGGTAGGCGATGTCGTCCGCCATCGCCGCCACCTGCGCCTCTGCCGACGCGTATGAATTCAGGTCGAGCTGGTGCTGCAGGTCGTAGGCCGCCAGGTACAAAGACGGCTCCGCCACCGGTCCGTTATGCTTGGCCAATCCCTCCAGTGTCTCCCAGGTCAGGTTCAGTCCGTCGAAGTCGGCGTAGCGCCGTTCCAGCAGGGTGACGATGCGGATCGACTGGGTGTTGTGGTCGAAGCCGCCCCAGTCCTTCATCGCCGCGCGCATCGCATCCTCGCCGGCGTGGCCGAACGGGGTGTGGCCGAGGTCGTGCGCCAGCGCCAGCGCTTCGGTCAGGTCCTCGTTCAGGCCGAGCTCGCGCGCGATCGAGCGGGCGATCTGCGCCACCTCGATGCTGTGGGTCAGCCGGGTGCGGAAGAAGTCGCCCTCGTGGTTGACGAACACCTGCGTCTTGTACTGCAGCTTGCGGAAGGCGGCAGAGTGGATCACCCGGTCGCGGTCGCGCTGCCACGGGCTGCGCGTCGCCGCCTCCGCCTCCGGATGCAGCCTGCCGCGCGCATTCTCGGGCCGCACCGCGTAGGGCGCCAAGCTCATCCGTGATCCCGCCTGTCCGCCATGTGGTGAATGTCCGGTCGTACGCGCAACGGCTTACAACGACCCCCGCCGCGCTTCAATCAAGGCGACGCCCCTTCAACAATACGCGCGGAGAGGCTATCTCTCATCCATGGACATCGCATCGCCGCACGCCGACATCGTCCCCGCTGCCGGGTTCTCGGTCTCCGACCGGGCCTCCACGCGGATCGCGGAGATCGTTGCGGCACAGCCAGGCGCGTCCGGGCCGGACTGGCAGGCGTTGCGCGTCGCCGTGCTCGCCGGCGGCTGCAGCGGCTTCCAGTATAGCTTCAAGCTCGACGGCACCGTGCAGCCGGACGACATCGAGATCCGCGCCGGCGTCGCCCGCGTGCTGATCGACCCCACCAGCCTCGACCTGCTCGGCGGCGCCCAGCTCGACTACAGCGAGGCGCTGATGGGCGCGCATTTCACCGTGCGCAACCCGATGGCGACTTCCTCCTGCGGCTGCGGCACCAGCTTCTCGATCGACTGATCGTCGCTGATCCGGCCAGCGGCATGAAGTTCGCCACCTGGAACGTCAACTCGATTAGGCAGCGCGAGCTGCACGTCCATCGCTGGCTGGAGCGCAAGCGACCCGACGCCCTGCTGCTGCAGGAGATCAAGTGCGAGGCCGCCTCCTTCCCCACCGAAGGGTTTACAGCACTCGGCTACCGGTCGGTCGTGGTCGGGCAGAAGAGCTATAACGGTGTCGCCATCCTCACCCGCGACGAGGCCGAGGTCACCCGCACCGCCCTGCCCGGCCTGCCGCCGGACCCGCAGGCGCGCTATGTCGAGGTGCGCCTGCAGGGCATCACGCTCGGCAACCTCTATCTGCCGAACGGCAATTCCGGCGGCGACAGCGGCTACCGGGCCAAGCTCGACTGGATGGACGCCCTCGCCGGCCATGCCCGCACCATGCTGGCCGCCGAGCGCGACTTCGTCCTGGCCGGCGACTACAATGTCTGCCCGACGGACGAGGATCTCGTCGCCGGCATACTCGGCGCCGACGATGCCCTGGTGCGCCCGGAAACCCGCAGCCGGTTCCGCGCCCTGCTCTGGCTCGGACTGACCGACGCCCTGCGCGCGGTCCAGCCCGGCGGCAGGGCCTTCACCTTCTGGGACTACCAAGGCGGCTGCTGGCCGCGCGATCGCGGCCTGCGCATCGATCACGCGCTGCTCTCGCCACGCGTGACCGAGCGTCTGCGGTCCGCGTCGCCCGACCGTCAGGAACGTGACGCGCCGCAGCCCTCCGATCACGTGCCGCTTACGGTGGTTCTCGACCCGCCCTGAAGCCGCCGGCCGCCGGCGAAGATCGGCGCTGGGAAGGTCCACTACCCGTCAGGGTTGTCCTATCCTGTGCAGAACTTTAGCTTCCGTCTCGCGTCCCTGCTCGTGGGACAATTACTGGGAGCATCGCGTGCGCAAGATCGTGCAGATCGGATCGATGGCCGTCATCCTCATCATCGGCGTGGCTCCGGATGGCATGGCCCGAACCAGGCATCATACGCGCAGGACGCCGGTGCACGAGGCGCATGGCATGGTGCCGCACAAGCAGGTCGGCAAGGCATCGGTCTACTCAACCAGCCTGCAAGGTCGGCACATGACCAATGGCGAGCGTTTCAATGCCGCCTCCAGCGACGCGGCCAGCAAGACCCTGCCGATCGGCACCAAGGCGCGCGTCACCGACCTCGAGACCGGCAAGTCGGCGCAGGTCACGATCAAGGATCGCGGTCCGGTGCCGCGCGGCCGCGTCGTCGACCTGACGCCGCGCACCGCGCGCGAGATCGGGATCACCCGGAAGGAAGGCATCGCTCCCGTCGCGATCGAGCCGACCAGCGTGCCGGCATCGACCGAGACCGCCAGCAACGCCACCGCTCCGAGAAGATAGAGCGTGATCAATCTCATCACGCTCTAGTACCTCTCGTCATTGACAGAGACCGCTTTCTTTGAATCGATGGCTGGTCGGTTGTGTGGAGGTCGATTCGGTGTCTTCGAGACAGGTTGCGG
>JAABUX010002059.1_pt1 | contig 29072 bp, 26 predicted proteins | sample 5561851 | NCBI WGS metagenome assembly JAABUX01 (sample SAMN10711883, study PRJNA513361) | rock metagenome | isolation source: Antarctica rocks | place: Antarctica: Victoria Land, Richard Nunatak red sandstone | collected 2016-01-03 | reverse complement strand
GGTACAGTTGGACGGTAGTTTGGTTGACTATCACAACTACGGCTTCTTTGGCGGGGTCATAGCTTCTGATTAACTCCACTACGTCTCGTTTCGTGTCCCGCTCAGACATCCAAATAGCTGTCGAGGAGTCAGATTGAGCGACATAGAGAAACTTTTTCTCAAGTTTTGTTTCAAGCCCCAGAATCATGCCCCGGCCCGACCCGATCTCATACTAGGCGATCGCCTCCTCCACCGCACTGGCTGAAAACAGCTCCTGTGAATTCCGTTAATTATGTCCGCTATTGTTCCGGAAACTCTGTCCGCCTCTTCAAGGCATCTTATAGAATGCATTCCTGCTTAATAAAGTATTGGCTGAGCCAAAGTGCTGGATTAGGCAATGGAGCAACAGTATTTGCATCTGCCATCGTCTGAATTCTTTAGGGTACGTAGGAAATCAAAATCTGAAGGGCAGCTTCGACAACATAGTTACACTGACGTGCGAGCGTAACAGGATCGTTCAGATCAACATCAGTCAGCATTCATACAATCTGTGGTACAGCAAAATACCTGAGGGATTACAATAAGAGTTGCACCTAACGTTAGATTGAGTCTTGTTGATGCCTGAATCTTCTTCCGAGCGAATGCAGATCGGTGAACTAGCTAACCGGGCTGGAGTCAGCCAACGCACAATTCACTACTACGAAAGCCTTGGACTTCTTCGCCCAACTGAGCGCGAAGGGCAAGGCTACCGCTACTACGACCACACAGCGCTTGTAAGGCTACACAAGATCAATGTGTTGAAGAAGCTCGGCTTGTCTCTTGATGAGATTGGTCAAGTCATTGAGCTTTATTTTGAAGACCCTAGTGGCATTAGGGGAAAACAGCAGGTGCTGAACATCTTGGAAAAGCATCTCGCGGAGACTGATGAGCGGCTTTTAGAACTGCAAAAGTTCCGCGATGACCTGGTCGCTAACATTGCAATCATAAAAGTGTATATCGCAGCGGCAGAGGAGCGTTGACTTTTCTGCTTTAAAGCTCTAGTATACGTTAGGTGTAAAATCATTGATTTTGTTTGAAGGCTCAACATGAAAGTCTTACTCAAGGGTGCTAGGACTATGTGGTTCACGCTTTGCCGAGCGACTGAGGGGGTATAGGCACTCAGTAGTGCTCACGCCGTTTAAGCGAAAGACAGACTGTAAAGACTCAGGAGCAAAACAAGTGTCGCAGATGAGTATATTTTTGACAGGAGCTACAGGTTACGTTGGTTCAGTTGTCGCCCAAAAACTGCAGGAATCAGGGCACAAAGTTATTGGATTAGCGAGGAACGACACTGCTATAGCCAAGCTACAGGAGCACAACATTGAACCATACCTTGGGGATTTGTCCGAGCCAGAAAATCTGATCCGGATTGCGCGTGAGGTGGACGGTGTAATTCATACAGCTTTCAACCATGACTTTAGTAACTTTGCTAAAGCGGTTCAAATTGAGCGTAATATCGTGGCAGCTTTCACTGATGCGCTTGAGGACTCTGGCAAGCCACTGATTACATCGCAAGGCACAGCATATCTTGGAGATACTGGTAACTTGCTTGCCAATGAAGAGACTCCGTATAGTACTGCTTCAGATTTTTCTGTCTTCGCTATGAGAGCTAAAGCTGAGCAGGAAGCTCTGGGAGCGGCTCAACGAGGTATTCGCAGCATAGCTTTGCGCTTGCCGCACTTCGTATATGGCCGTGCAGGGAGTGTGTTTGTTCCTTTCCTTCTACAAGCCGCACGACAGACAGGTGTGGCTCACTACATTGGAGCGGGTGAAAACAAGTTGGTAGTGATAAATATGTAGTGATAAACTAGAATTACTGACTTTAAATATTTTAGTTTATTGTCTAATCTAGATGTATAATTTAATTATTTTATCCTGACTGATTGAGAAAATATTTTTAAAAAAATCAAATGTTTAGCCCAAAAGTGTTAATCTTTTAGAGAAGCGATATTTATAGATAAATTCTTAAGTTTCTAGTAATGAGCTCTGAAGTTAAACCAATTTGTCCTCGCTGTGGCTCTCAGCGCATTGTCAAAAACGGCAGGATTCATAACAAAAAACCTAAACATAAATGTCAAGATTGCGGTCGTCAGTTCATTGAAAATTCTACCAAAACATATGTTGATCCAACCATCCTTAATTATATTGACAAGATGTTATTAGAAAAAATTCCTCTGGCAGGGATTGCTCGGGTAACTGGTGTCTCTAAAAAGTGGCTTCAGGACTACGTTAACGCCTTATATAGCAAAGTTTCTCAGCAACTAGAAGTAACTTCAAAGCCTCTAGGAAAGTTAACTATTGAGTGTGATGAAGCCTGGTCATTCGTCAATTGCAAGGGTCATAAGCAATGGATTTGGCTGGCCCTTGATGCCAACACGAAAGAAATTGCCGGAACTTATATTGGCAACCGTAGCCGAGAATCAGCATTAAAACTTTGGCATTCTCTGCCTCCAGTTTATCGGCAATGTGCAGTTTGTTATACAGATTTTTGGGATGCTTATCAAGGCGTTATCCCAGTCATGCGTCACAAAGCTGTTGGCAAAGATAGCGGTAAAACTAATCATATTGAAAGATTTAATAACACTATGAGGCAAAGAATTTCTCGTCTAGTTAGGAAAACTTTATCTTTCTCAAAGAAGCTGGAAAATCATATTGGAGCTATCTGGTATTTTATTCATCATTACAATGCGTCTTTACAAGCTTAAAGCGCTATCACTACATATTTACTACTACCTCTTCCAGTTCAGGTCGGGTGCTTTTGAGCGCCGGAAGCGCACGGCGATCCACCTCGCCATTGGGGGTCAGCGGTAAGGCGTTCAGCATCACGAAGCTTGAGGGCACCATATAGTCGGGTAGCTTCTGCTGAAGGAAGCTACGCAGCTGACCAGCAATTGTGCGTTGCAAAACTTTCTTGAAGCCCTGCGTTTCGAGGAGGTACTCTATGCTCTGCTGAAGAAGTGCCTGCTCGGTAGGCGTGGGCTCGAACTGGATTCCAGCCCGGTTTGACTGGCACCAGGCGACGCTTCCCAAAAACCACAGCTCGTCAGAGGCTATCGGCAGCCGTAGGCGCAGACGGACGCGTTGACCTTGCTGCCAAGCATCTGGCACCCCGACAAGGAAGACGCCGTTATAGGAGATGTCCTCTGTGTTTAACTCCATTATGCGGTCACCGTCAAATTCTGCCAGGCACGTGCTCTGCATCGGCACCCGATTAGGGATGAGGTTAGACACAATATAGGCTACCAGTCGCTTGTCGCCAGTCACATCTTCCCGCTCCATAACGTAGCTCTGTCGTACATCCGGGTGTTGGCTCAGCACTGCTTCAATAAAATTGCCAACCCCAAATAGCGATTGAATCCCGTTTTTATGCGATTCATTAAGTAGATCGGGCTTTTGTGGCACTGCTGGCAATGGTAGCTCTGACTTTGCCTTGGGCTTGTGCGTTTCAGGTTGACTGTCGGGCTGTTGTTCTGGGGGCGAAGCCTTAGTTTCCTTTGACTTGGGCTTCGTGCCGATGTTGGCAGTGGCAGTCTGAATCTTTCTGCCTTTCTTATCCACTCGCTCACTGAAATTATTTACAGTTCCAACGTCTGCAATCTCAGAGCGGATCTTGCCAACAAGCGGAGCGGATACACCGCAGTGTTCAGCAATGGCGCGATCACTCATCATCTGCCACTCTAAATCAGAGAGCAGCAGTTCTACCTGGTTCCGCTTATCAGCATTCGTCCTGGGCAAACCGTGATACTTGTTGGCACTGGATGAGTAAAACTTCGCGTCCCGTACTGTGCCGGGGCGGATCTCTACCAAAATCTCAGATAATCCTGCTGCGATCACTGCCATGACGCGGTGATGTCCATCGCCGGGGAGAAGGCTCTCACCATCATCAAAAACGACGGGCAATGGCTGACGCTCCCAGTCCCAGCGTTCCTCAGCCATCTGCTCTGCATAATCATCAATGGTCTGCTGGTTGGTTTGCTTGCGTGATTGAGTACCAGCATCCAACCGGATCAGCTTGGGGTCGAGCCGCCGCCTCACGGTATTGGACTGCTCTGGGGAGGATTCCACCGTGTCTGATTGTAAGCCGTTTACAGTCTCGATTGCAGTCTCAGCGATCGCTGGCTCAACTGTTCTGGGGGTGAGCGGTGGTAATTCCTTGATGCCGCGCTTATCAATGTGGGCTGCACAGTGCACTGCCTCCAACTGCGATCGCCATCGCCGCTCCAGTGCTGCCTGAAAATTCGTTTTACTAACCTTTTCCCCTAAGGCTTCTGCAAGGAGCTTCCATAACTTGGGGCCAACATCGTACGTTAGGTAATCATCACTATAACCGTAAGTTTTTGCAATCTCGTGATACTTTTGATGTTGCCAAGCTCCCCGAAGTATTGCTGCTTCGAGATCTTTCAGGTGTCTTTTGGTCTTGGCAAAAACTGCGGCATCCGCCACTTTGACCGCTTCTTCAAAGTCCATTTTTCCAAAGAGTATAAATGATTGTACTGTTATAGAAACAGGGCAAGCGCATCTTAAAACCTCTTGACAAATTTAGGTCTATCTGATCTATCCTTCCTGCAAGGCATTCAACCTTTGTAAAGAAAATGCAATAATCTGCTTATTGAGATTATCATCAATAACAGTTAACTTAACTTCAACAAAGTCTCTCGGATGTAGGGAAAAGCCAATTGCTGGAAGCATCGAACTAGAAGCATTTGGAGGTACTGACTAATTCAACGCATAGACAAGCTTTTTTGTCAAGACAAATTAGATGCGCTTACCCTGGTTATAGAAACGTAATGATTTAGGTGCTTGGTTGAGGTAATAGAGTTCTTGCAAAAGTCAACGCTTGCTACGTATTTATAGCTGACGGGGTGACAAAAAAGGCTAGGATGCATACTTAATAAGCTGTTTATAATTACAGTCCACTACACCTACTTCAAATCCACACTTACAACGGCTGACATCCCAGGAGTGAGCCGCGATTCATATCCTTGGATGCGAGTCGGGTCGAAGACAATTTTGACTGGGAGACGCTGCACAATCTTGGTGAAGTTGCCCGTGGCGTTATCTGGCGGCAATAGGGCAAACGTTGCTCCTGAGCCTGGCGAAAAGCTATCGACACGACCAATGAAACGGTGATTGGGAAAGGCATCAAGCTTAATTTCCACCCGCTGCCCTGGTTGCATCTTTTTCAGCTGGGTTTCTTTGAAGTTGGCGACTACCCAGTAATCATTATCCACGATCGCCATTAAAGGCGTACCTGGTTGCACTCGTTGCCCCACTTCTACAGTTTTACGACCAACCCGACCCTGACTTGGCGCGGTAATGTTGGTGTACGAGAGCTGCAGCTGAGCATTTTTTAGGTTGGCTTGCGCTTGAGCGATCGCAGCCAAGGCAGCTTCGTACTGACTGCGGTTCACCTGGGTTTGAACACCAGTGGCTCTAGCCTGTTGCAACCCTCCTTGTGAAGCAGCAAGCTCTGCCTGGGCTTTAGTCACATTCTCTTGGGCTTGAGCTAGGTTAGCTTGAGCTTGCGCTACTCCCTGCACGGCTGAATTTTTCTGAGCCAGGGCAACTTGGTAGGCGGCTTGGGCAGTATCCAGTTGCTGACGCGGCACGGCTCCTTGCTGATACAGGGTCTGGTAGCGGTTGTAATCTGCTTGGGCTTTCTGTAGATTTGCCTGTGCCTGAGCCACAGCCGCTTGGGCAGCGGGAACTCCAGCTTGCGCTGCTTTGACTGCTGCTTGGGCGGTGGAAATAGCCGCTCTAGCACTGGAAACATTCCCTTGCGCCTGCTGAGTATTACCTGCAGTATTCTCAGACGCCAGATTAGTCCGAGCCTGCGCTGCATTTGCTTGATGCTGAGCCTCTGTCAGTGACGCTTGTGCTTGCTGCACCTGCACCTGATAGTCGCGTGAGTCAAGCTTCACCAGCAGCTGGCCTTTTTGCACCAACTGGTTATCATTCACTAGCACGTCGGCTACCGTGGCATTAATCCGGCTACTGACCGGATGAACGTGACCCGTAACATAGGCGTTATCGGTCTCTTGGTGAGTGGAAGCGCACTGCCACCAGTAGTAACCAAAAACACTGGTGGCTAGAGCTCCCACTCCCAAGCCCGCAAAAATCAAACCCCTGGGTTTCTTACGCTTCGGCTTAGATTTCTCTTGCCCCGATTCAGGAGGAAGCGGTTTTGGTTCGTCTCTTTCCAGCTCAGTATCAGACGTTGGTGGTGGTGCGATTTTCTTTTCGGGCATAAGAATAAATGTTTCTGCTTTAGCGACCTTTTGCTGAGTATCGACATCAGTGCTCGGTTCAGCTCTACGTCTGTTTAAGAATTTATTGCTTAAGCGTTCCATAATTTCTCCTGAAACTGGGTTCTGTTAGATGGCTGGAATTGAAAGGCTTTGTGTAGAGTTTTTGCATTTATTGTTTGGCAATCTAGGAAAGATTAGCGTTCGCCTAATTTACTAATTAAGAGAGTCGTCGGCGCTTTTGCGAGTGGAATTCCCTTCAAAATTGCTTTTGCCAAAAGTGTTTGAAGTGCAATTGGCTTTGAGCAGAGAGGGGCAGCTATTTTTGGGTAGTCGGTGGGTACTGACGATTTGTTGTGTTGTGGTAAGCATACAGGTTCTGCCAAGCCACTGTGCCAAGCGTCTGCCCATCATTGCCCCAGATTAAGAGCAATTTTCACTTACTGCAGGACCCATCAATGAGCTGCACCACCACCTGCCTTGATCTTTTTACAGAACAGGAGGGTAACACTGCTCAGCAGTAGACTAATACCAATGAAGTAAAAGCAATCATTGTAGGCCATCACATAGGCTTCACGACGGACTAGATTGTCGATGGCTTTGAGCGCTTGCTCATGGGCTGTACTAAGCTCGGAACTCTGACTGAAAAAGAACTGGGTCATTTGCTCGATGCGCTGTTGGGTTTCAGGGTCATATAGCGAAACAGCTTCTCCTAAGCGACTCGAGTGAAATTGTTCCCGCCGTGTTAGCAAGGTGGCTAGCGCGGCAATCCCAAATGACCCACCCAGGTTGCGCGTCATGTTGAACAGGGCTGAGGCCGAGCCAGCCTGTTTCTTCTCAATGCCTGTGGTGGCCAGCGATGAGAGAGGTGTCAGAATAAAAGGTTGTCCTAAAGCACGGACGATATTGGAAAAAGTGAGTTGGTCGCTGCCTGTATCATGGGTCATCGTCGAATTCATCAAGCAACTGATTGCAACCAGGCTCATCCCTACCGCGACGAGCAACCGCAGGTCAATGCGCCGCATCAATCGGGGCAAAAAGGGCAAGATAAACAACTGGGGGATGCCAAACCAGGCAAGCACCAGGCCGATTTGGAGGGCGTTGTATCCCTGCACTTGCGCCAGGTAAAACGGTATAAGGTACACCAAACCGTACAACCCTAGACCATTCGCTAAACCGATGATGGAGGAAAGGCCAAAGTTGCGTCGCCATAGTAGGCGCAGGTTGATGAAAGGGTCTTTGCGCGTTAGTTCAATCCAGAGGAAAATCGTTAGAGAAATGGTCGCTACGACCGCGAGGCGAGTGATTAAGTCAGACCCAAACCAGTCCTTACGGTTCCCTTCTTCCAAGACGACTTCCAAAGAGCCAAGACCGATGGCCATCGCGAGAATTCCCCACCAGTCTCCTTTGCCTAGTAGCTGTAACTGCAATGGTTGTGGCTCAACCGCATACCAAACGGCGCACAACAGCAGTAGCCCTGGTAGCCAATTTATGTAGAAGATGTAATGCCAGCTGTAGTTCTCAGTCAACCATCCTCCGATCGTTGGGCCAATAGCTGGACCAAAAGTGGCCGCGACCATAAACCCTGTAAAACCAATTGGTTGCTTGGCGGGTGGGAGCTTGGTGAGCACGATTGTGAAAGCCATAGGAATCAAAACTCCCCCCGTAAAACCCTGCAAAGCGCGGAAGACAATCATCGAACTCAAATTCCAGGCCAAGGCGCAGCAGGTGGACAACAATAGAAACAGCACTACATTGACAAACAGGTACCAGCGCACGGAGAACACTCGTGCTAGATACGCAGTGAGGGGAATAACGATAATCTCGGCAACCAGATAGGAGGTCGTGATCCAGGAACCTTCTTCTAGAGTGGCACTCAAAGCCCCCTGAATGTCCCCGAGGGCGGAATTCGTAATCTGAATATCGAGAATGGCCATGAAAGCTCCCAGCAGCGTACCGCCAACCGCAATCCAGCTTCTAAGTGAGACGCGATTGTCTTGAGGTGAAGTAGTGAGGGCAGAGCTTGGGGCTTGCTTGTCCATGGAAACTAGATCAGCCATTGGCGTACTCTAACTGCAATAGAAAGAAGGGAAATTCTGCTGACGAGGACAAGGGAGTGAGCCGGAGAGAATTCCACTTCGGAGATTAGCGACGTGCGATCATTTTTTTCCTGAATTGGCGGCTAAGTATAAGGTCAGGCTGCTTTCCAGTTGCGGGAGGGACCATTGTCCTGCTTGTTGTAATTGTTCAGCTAGCACGGTTCCGATGTAACCCGTAGCCCCCGTCAAAAATACTTTCATTGCTTTCCTCCCGAACGGGTAAAATTTTCGCCGTGCCAATACCAAAATACTCTTAACGTCAACGTTAATCTTAGGAAAAAAAGCTAGCTTTGGGTTTGCTCAATAAATTTCTGCATCTTCGCAATGTTGTTCTGCAGCTTAGAGCGGAACTGCTGCAGAGCTTCAATTTTTTCTTCGGTTTCCCGCAGATGAGAATAGAGAATGGCGAGCACTTTCTGCTTGCCATGAAGCACCATCGTGTCGTTGAGGTACAGTTCGATAACACTGCGTACCTCTTCCAGAGATAGACCGAGTCCCTTCAGAGCATTAATATTTTGTAGCTGAGCGAGTTCTACCTGTGTGTAATAGCGAAAGCCTCTTCCTTGGCGCTCGCTCGGCCCAATTAATCCAAGGCTCTCGTAGTAGCGAATGGTGCGAGGAGTAACTCCAGCCTTGTATGCTAACTCCCCAATGCGCATTTTATCAATCACATATCCCAGATAATTTATGATAACGTTAGTTTTAATGGACATAGCTCTTATAAATAGTGTCAAGTTAAAATTGGAGTTTAGACTAAAGGTGAGCTAACCCAGCTTCGCTGAGTGGCTTACTGGCAGGCGAGTGCTTGAAGGACAGTCTGCGAATTGCACAGACGCCCTTAGACGGAAGATGAGAGAAGCACGACCAACTCTCGAATGCCGTTATGGAACTTTTTGCCCAACTCAAAGCCTTTCGCCAAGCTGCCTACAATTACCTGTTTAGAGCGCATGATGCCAATACAGTTCAGTTAAGGTACAAACTTGAAGTCAATGCTAAACTGGTCTCCTGCCTGCAGTATCTGGTAGGTAATAGAGGTATGGGATAGATGGCTAGCAACTCTTTGACAACCCGTAACTTTAACTGTCTATTTGCCTTAATTGACGGCGGCACCTTCTTGCATCTTCGGTTGTCGAACCTAGCGGGGCGACGACGCCACTTCCGATAACGCCTATTGCGAAGAGTGGTTTGGGGGCAAGTGAGCGGCTTGCCTCAACAGCAGAAGGTCGCGCATGGTGGGCAAATTCTATTCGAGCAGCGTGGCCGGGTGGCCTCAGGCAATTGAAAAATGCTTACCAGTCAAGGTGTCCTCGCGCAGGTCATATGTTATCTTGGCTAGAGATCATACCCACGAGAAGTTATATTCCACATCAGCCCGCTTGAGCGGCTGCCGGCTGCCGATAAGATCCGCGCGCGAGGTCATTGAGTAAGGTGGGGTTTCCGCTTGGCTGCCAACCCAGCTCGGTCATCGCCCGGCGCGCAAAAACTTGGTTGTTCATTGACAGGAGCAAAGCGAAGAAGGGATTCCAAACCTCGCCCGCTTTCTCAAAGGAGATACTCTCCACCCGGCAGTCACCTCCTACCGCCTCGCAAACCGCCTTCGCAAGTTCGACCCCCGATACCGGCTCACCGACTGACACGTTGAAGATCGAGCCCGCCGCAGCCTTCTCAAGCGCTAGAACAAACAGCTCGGCAGCATCCTGGACATGCGCCGTCGAGAGACGATTTTGTCCCTTACCGATGTAGTATGCAACCCCGGTGCGTTTTGCTGTGTCCACCAATACCGGCAGAAGAACGCTCTGCCCGTGCCCGTATAGCAGGATCGGCAGCCGCAAGACCACTGTCCGTACATTGTCGGATGTAGCCTCTTTCAGCAACGTCTCGAACTCAGCCCGCACCGCCGCCGGAAATTCGGGGTTCACTGCGAAGCCGTCGTCCGCCGGCACAGTACCAGTGTCACCGAGCACACCCGTTCCGTTCGTGGTGACAAACGGCTTACCCGACCCGCGCAAGGCGTCGAGCATCGCCTCGATTGCGCGCCGCTCGGTCCTGACCTCCTCGAAGAAATCGCCAGCGTGGTTGAACGCCGTGTGGATGACGCCGTCGGCCGCGCGTGCCGCTTCAACAAGTGAGCTGGGCTGGGCCAAGTCATCAATGACCGCGTCCATGCCTTGCGCCCTTAGCCTCTGCCTAGCCTCATCACTACGAACCAGCCCGACTACCGAGTGACCGCGCGCTTTGAGGCGCTCGGCGACGCGTGAACCGACGTAGCCCGTGGCCCCTGTGAGAAAGATCTTCATGTAGAACCTTCTGATGAAAGATAAGTAATCAAACACTTGACGTAAGGTAAAGTTCTCCGCTAAAAAAAATCAACTTCCGTCGGACGTTTGGGCGAGAAAAATCAACTCTCCTTTGCTGCCGCAATGTACGCCTTCATCCGCGCGATGTTGGCGATGAGGTCGTCCCGTAACCGCTGCAGTTCCGCAAACCGCTGATCGATTTCAGCGAGATGCCTCTCCAGAATGACCACCACCTCTTGCTTCCCCTTGATGCCGCTAGGAGTCTCAAAGTAGAGGTCAATGGCTATTTACTAATCTTACCTTACGTAAGCTGTAGATTTAGTATAACCGAGGAGCAGTTGTTGTCAAGGAATCAGATCTGAATTCTCAAAATTGAGGTGCCTTCTGCCCTCCACCTGCCTAAATCATGACTTGATTGTGCAGCACCTTAGAGATGGGAGAGTTGCTTGGCTCTAAACTGGCATTAAGCCGAGATACAACACTGTTGGCGAATGTACTACATAAGGCCAAAAGCCTGATGCTGCCGTTACTGAAACCTGAATTCAGGAGGGGGGTGGAGTGCTTCACCTCGTCAAGGCTGACTTAAGTTGACAGTACTGATGTACGACATCACCCGCTAGTGAATGTTTTCGAGTAAGCTCAGTTGGGCTTCCACAGCTTTTAGATAGCTCCGGTCAGTTAAATACTTAGGGTCGAGTTGGCGCGCCTTGACCGCGCCAGTAACAAGATCTTTGGCCGTAATTTTCCCTAGTTGGTAAGCCACACTGAGGCGATTGTAACTCGGAATGCTCTGTTGTTGGAAATACCCTTGATGAGCAAGGGTGACAAGATTAAACGGTGTGAGTTGGGGATTAAATGTATTGTTCAAAGTGGCAGAGTTAATGACCACCCTCTGGGCGCGAACAGCAGGTGCAGTCACCGCCGCTAGGAGTAAAACCGATAAACCACGCACAATTAGACGTTTCATAACACCACCTCTAGCGATCGCTTTCTATCTGATTGAGTTGGGCATTGACCACGCTCAGATCCCCCTGGTCATTTAGAACCAATGAGACAAATTGAACGGGTCAGATAGCTCCTTAATGTGCTGTTTAATAAAGTGGTATGGTTCAGTGCTATTGGCTGAACGCTCCTGGTTGACTGACAAAACCATGAAGCATAGCAGAATGACATAACAGTAAACTCGCGCTCAAATTGCTTTTGTGCCTGTTTTCGAGAAGCCATTGTAGGTTCGGGGTCAAACTCTTACAAGTCAGGGCAACTTGGCTATTTTACGCTGTCTTAGTTGATTTAGGCGATGCTGTTGCCGAAGAACTAGCACTACCATTTGATTGAATTTCTCTAGAGATAGTGTATCGGAGTTTGTATTACTTTAGTGTGGCCTTTGACAAAGGGAAAACTACTGACCCAGTTTCATATTTTGGGGTAGTGTTACGGTAGCTGCTACCAGGGGCAAAGTAAGCTAAAATCATTATCCTGACTAGCTTTTAGCCTTGGTAGTGCTGTTGAGAGAGAGTCTGTAAAAGTTCCTAAATTGGTCAGAATCGGAACTTTTCTCCAAAAAGTCTGAGTTTGAGATGGCTTTCAGGCACTATGTACGGGTCAAAATGGACAAAGTTCCGACTCCAAAAGAGAATTCGGTACTTTCTCTCGTTAATTTGCCCTTCGTGACAACTACCGTAACACTACCCCATTTTGGGGCTCCAGAAAATCAAGATTTAGATTTGGTTAAAACACTGCGAAAACCTATACAGAAACTCGATTTGTCACCTTTTCCCGTTCCCCACTTGACAAGTGCTCAGTTTTCTTAACTTGTCACGGATGACTCTAAACAAATGTGCTTATACGACAAAAAGACGGAAAAAATGGCTAAAACACCTCAATAAATGCCTGTCTAAAGCCTAAAAATCATGTCGTATAAGTTACTTTGCAGCTCATAACAGCTTGTCGAAGCTTGGTTGATTGAACAGCCAAGGGGCGGCTACCCAGTCGTATCGACCATTTTTGATGCGGACGTGACCGAGGCCAGGAAAAGGCATGTGATACGCCATGAGCAAGGTTCTATCGGCGGCCGCTTGGTCAAGAAGGCGCAATCGCGTTTTATGTGCCTGGGCTGGATCAAGATCAAATGCTGTCGCCCAATCCGGGTTATCGAGGTCGAACGCTTGATTGTGGAAGGTGTCAGCAGCGTGTAAAAGTTGAGCATTGCCCGACGAGACAAGAATCGCGCAGTGACCGGGCGTGTGACCTGGTGCTGCAACTGCATATATCCCGGAAACAAGCTCGCAGTCAGGACTGAATAAAGTAACCCGTTTTGTCAGGAGCCGGAGGTGTGTTTGCGCTGCGGAAACGAAAACCTTCTTGAAGTTGTCGTCAATTCGCATGCCGCCAAAGTCGATTTGCTCAGACGTCCAAAAGTTCCATTCAGCTTCCGCAATGAAGTGCTGTGCATTTCGAAATTGCAGCAGCCCGTCGCCAGCGACGAGACCACCGATATGATCGGGGTGCCCATGGGAAATGACCACCGTGTCAATTTGTTCAGGCTGGACTCCGACAGTCTTGAGATTAGTCGCTAGGCGTCCAAGCTGCGCGCCAAGCTCTTTACCTGCACCAGTGTCTATCAGGACTTTGTTGCGGCCGGTGTCTACAAACAAGGCATTGCAGTTTAAAATGTACAGCTCTACAGGCATGAAGTTTTCCCTGAGAGACTGTTCAACTGCTTCCTTTGTGGCGTTGGGTGCGTATGTCGGATACGCGGGAAAAGCGACCTGTCCATCGCTTACAGACACAGCATCAAATTCCCCAATTTTAAAGCGATAAATGGCGGCATTTGTGCAGACTGTAGTACCGAGCATCTGTGTGTCATTCATTACTATTCTCCTGTGTTAGTTGGCATGAGTATGCCTGTGACTTCAATGAGACCGAGATCACCTAAGCCCGCGAGAAATTGTCAACGACCGAGCGAATTGCTGCTTCCTTTTCGGACTTAATGTCTCGGTTTGGGGGTATGGCTGGCTGACTCCAGATTGTTTTACGGGCAATTGACTTGATAGTACCGCTGACAGTGCCGACAAAATTCATATCACGGCTAGCTGATTTCTTTTGTTTCTGTTTGTGTTTCAGTACCAAAAGTGCCTCTAAAAAAGCACCAAACGCCAACATACTCCACCCGGAAGCAGGTTCGGGGACTGAGGTGGCAGGGGAGAATGTCAAGCCTGTGGGACGCTCCAACCCGCCGCTATTGGAGGGGACGAAGGTACTGATAAAATCCCCTGTTGTTCCGCTGTACTTCAGGACACTATTGTTGCCAGAGCTGTTAACATAAATGTTGTGATCCGGTCCTAAGGTTAAGCCAAAGGGTGTACTCAGCCCGCCACTACCCGAAGAAACGAAGGTATTGATGGTTCCCGTCGTCCTGTTGTACTCTACGATGCTGTTGCTATCAGCGCCGGTATTGTATAAATTGCCATTGCTCAAGACAGCCACGCCTGCAGGTCCATTCAGTCCGCCACTACCCGAAGAGATGATGGTCTTGACAAAGTCCCCCTTTGTTCCGTCGTACTCCAAGACGCTGTTGCTTCCATAGCTGTCAACGTACAGGTTACCATCTCCTCCAAAACGCATGCCTCTGGTTTGACTCAGTCCGCCGCTACCAGCAGGGACGAAAGTACTAATAAAAGCACCCGTTGTCCCGTTGTACTTCAGGATACTGCTGGTGCCATTGCTGACGACTAAAAGATTACCGTCTGGTCCAAAGGCTAAATCAATCGGGAATTCTAGCCCACCGCTACCGGAAGAGATGAAGGTTTTGATAAAGCTCCCCGTTGTACCGTTGTACTCCAGGACGCTATTCGTATCACCGCTGCTGACGTACAGGTTGCCGTCCGGGCCAAAGGTCAAATCTGTAGGACGCTTTAACCCTCCGCTGCTAGAAGGGACGAAAGCCTTGATAAAGCTTCCCGTTGTTTCGTTGTACTCTAGGACACTGTTGGTGCCATTGCTGTTAACTAGTAAGGCCGCCTGAGCTTTTGGGGGAGCAAAGCCAAGCACGATGAGGGCTGTTAGAGTGATGCTGACTTTACAACAATTGAGTAATCTCATACTTGACTTCCTGTTTATAGCGCAAATGACAATAATTTCGGTTGTGTTACAAAAACTTGTGGAGGATATAAAGACCCTATTGTAGAGGGTCGGTTTATGCAGCAACTCGAAAAATTTGAGCCATGAATTAGGGTGTTGCACAACCGCAGAATGATTTGATAGTTGAATGCGCTAATGCCCGATAGAGATACTTAATAATTTACCTTTAACTTTGATGTACCTCTCATCGACACGCCAAGAGTCATTAGTTCGTCTCAAGTGAACCCAGCATCGCTTGTAGAGTTCAAGGTGGGGTTTCCGCTTGGCTACCAACCCAGCTCGGTCATCGCCCGGCGCGCAAAAACTTGGTTGTTTATCGACAGGAGCAACGCGAAGAAGGGATTCCAAACCTCGCCCGCCTTCTCAAAGGAGATACTCTCCACCCGGCAGTCACCTCCTACCGCCTCGCAAACCGCCTTCGCAAGTTCGACCCCCGATACCGGCTTCACCGACTGACACGTTGAAGATCGAGCCCGCCGCAGCCTTCTCGAGCGCTAGAACAAACAGCTCGGCAGCATCCTGGACATGCGCCGTCGAGAGACGATTTTGTCCCTCACTTCGGATGTAGCCTCTTTCAGCAACGTCTCGAACTCAGCCCGCACCGCCGCCGGAAATTCGGGGTTCACTGCGAAGCCGTCGTCCGCCGGCACAGTACCAGTGTCACCGAGCACACCCGTTCCGTTCGTGGTGACAAACGGCTTACCCGACCCGCGCAAGGCGTCGAGCATCGCCTCGATTGCGCGCCGCTCGGTCCTGACCTCCTCGAAGAAATCGCCAGCGTGGTTGAACGCCGTGTGGATGACGCCGTCGGCCGCGCGTGCCGCTTCAACAAGTGAGCTGGGCTGGGCCAAGTCATCAATGACCGCGTCCATGCCTTGCGCCCTTAGCCTCTGCCTAGCCTCATCACTACGAACCAGCCCGACTACCGAGTGACCGCGCGCTTTGAGGCGCTCGGCGACGCGTGAACCGACGTAGCCCGTGGCCCCTGTGAGAAAGATCTTCATGTAGAACCTTCTGATGAAAGATAAGTAATCAAACACTTGACGTAAGGTAAAGTTCTCCGCTAAAAAAAATCAACTTCCGTCGGACGTTTGGGCGAGAAAAATCAACTCTCCTTTGCTGCCGCAATGTACGCCTTCATCCGCGCGATGTTGGCGATGAGGTCGTCCCGTAACCGCTGCAGTTCCGCAAACCGCTGATCGATTTCAGCGAGATGCCTCTCCAGAATGACCACCACCTCTTGCTTCCCCTTGATGCCGCTAGGAGTCTCAAAGTAGAGGTCAATGGCTATTTACTAATCTTACCTTACGTAAGCTGTAGATTTAGTATAACCGAGGAGCAGTTGTTGTCAAGGAATTCAGATCTGAATTCTCAAAATTGAGGTGCCTTCTGCCCTCTACCTGCCTAAATCATGACTTGATTGTGCAGCACCTCAGAGATAGGAGAGTTGCGTGGCTTTAAACAACCAGCCAAAACTTTAACTTGTCACGAATAGGTTAGGATAGCAAAACTGGCGGATGTACTCAAAACAGAGAATTCAGTTCTGACACTTCCGCCTCGATCTCCTAGGGCCCAAAATTATGCTCCAGCCGGTGGGGGCACCAGAACTTCATGCCCGAGCTGCCGCATAACGCCTACCAGATCGAATACCGCATAGCGTTCCACAATCTTGCCGTCGGCCAGGCGATCTATTCCGACTGCTGGCCACACCGCCGACTTGCCCGTCGGGAGCATGCCGTACCACTCCCCGTGGTTCGTTCCCCTCACCGTCACGCGGCTCATGACCTTGTCCCCCTCAGCGATCTGCTCCTCGACCGTGTCTTCCACATCCGGAAAGGCGGCGCGAAAAGCCATTACCCATTGCTTTACGCCCTCCGGACCACGTAACCCAAACTGCGGCCATACAAAGTCGGGAGCGAACAGTTCGTCGGCGACGGCCATGTCCCCCTTGCTCACGAGCTCCTCGAAGAGCCGTCGAACGATGGCTTTGTTCTCTTCTGGGGTCATAAATCAGTTTTCTCCTTGTTTTGAAATCATAGGCTCACAAGTCACTGCCGTGCCTCCCTCTCATTAGACTCTGGAGAAAAGTCAAGCACCAGACTTCTCATCATCGCCCAACAATTGTGATGCCTAAACGCTTCCGCCCCGCCCAACCGCTACTTCCATTCAGGCATCATCATCATCTCAGTGCATTTCTGTAGGATGGCATTGAAGTAAGTATCGAATATCATCCAGTGATCTTCAGACCCGACCTCTTGGGCAACATCAGAGGAACTAACCTGCTGGCGCGCTTCGGGGTTGTGTTGCAAAAACTTGCGATGCTTTGGTAAAAACTTTAAGCTCAATATGGATTCCAGGGATCTAGTCCGAAGTTACGTTAAGTAAAATCCTCCAAAGTGTTGCTACGATGACAACAATCAGAGCAATTTTAAAGATGCATTGACCGGGTATACTACAGCCGCAGACCCAGTAAACCGAAAGCCCCCTGTTGCAAAGAGGTCGGTTGAGTAATCTTGTCAAACTTGGTCGCCGAGAGCAGCTTGGGCTGAACGCTGTTCTTCACGACGGTAGCCAGGTCGGGAGCAACGGTAGTGGGTGCCAGACTAAACTGTCGAGCTGAACAGGTTAAAGACCTTGTTACAGCAGCGACACTGATAGTCCAGGATGGGGGCTCGGTTGCGCCTATGAGGAACCTGCGATAGAACCTCAAATCCTGGCCTCAGCCTTGAGATGTCGTAGAATTAGGCCACAGACATCCGTAGCATCAATCGTTGTTGTGTCGAGTAGGTGTGTCTGCCGTGTTATGAACAGTGGACCTTCGGCAGGCGAGGTAGTAACGCGACCGTGAGAACCACGAACTAGGTCGGCATCCAGTGGAATCACCTCCATTAGGTAGCGAAACCCGAGCTGTTTCTTCAGCAGTGTTATACCCACCTTCACCTTGGGGAGTTTAAGCTGTGGGTCGAGGAAGAGTTCTACGGGGTCGTAACCTAGTTTACGGTGAATATCCACGGTTCTGGCAAAGTCGGGCGCGAGGCTATCTTCGAGCCAGTAATAGTAGGTAAACCACGCATTAGGGTTCGCGATCGCGATCAATTCACCCGACCTGGGATGATCGAGGTGGTATGCTTGCTTCCCCGTTGCGTCCAATACCTGCGCGACGCCCTCAGTTGCCTCTAGTAGAGAGCGAACCTTGGATATGTATGCCGGATCGGTGACATACACGTGGGCAACCTGATGGTCAGCAACGGCAAAGGCAGTGCTCGCCCCAGCGTCGAGCAGTTCTCGTCCCAGTTCTTCGCGCAGGGCAATCAAGCCGTTTTCCCGCAACATCCGGTTCAGGTGAACTGGTTTGGATACCTGTGTAATGCCATATTCTGACAGGATGATCATTTGTGCACCGCGTGCCTCGTAATAGTCGATCAGCTCACTACAGACGGTATCAATCTCTTGCAGATCCCCTGCCACCTGTTTCTCGTCAGGGCCAAGCCGCTGGAGGCAGTAGTCCAAGTGGGGTAGATAGATCAGTGTTAATGTAGGACTGTAGCGTTGCTCGATCCATTTGGCAGCATTTGCGATCCACTGGCTCGAACGAATCGAGGTGTTAGGACCCCAGAAACTGAATAGTGGGAACTGGCCTAGCTCTGACTGGAGCTCTGATCGCAGCTCGGCAGGCTGAGTATAGATATCGGGGATTTTGCTGCCGTCTGCTGGATACAGAGGCCGTGGCGTTACGCAATAGTCTACTGATGAGTACATGTTGTACCACCAGAACAAGTTGGCACAGGTGAAGGACGGATCCAGCTCCCGCGCTGTCTCCCACACTTTGGGAGCCTGAATTAGTTTGTTAGACTGCCGCCAGAATTTCACTTCACACTCGTCCCGGAAGTACCATCCATTGGCTACGATCCCGTGATGCTCCGGCCAAATGCCTGTCAAGTAACATGCCTGTACTGAACAGGTAACAGCAGGCAACGCTGGCTTAACTGGAACCACTCGGCCTTGAGACGCCCAACGCGACAGAAATGGCGTATGCTCCCCCAACAGACTGGGTGTCAATCCCACTACATTAAGAACAACCGTCTTATACATGAGCTTAATGAAAACGACATTTGCACCTTATGTTGCAGCGAATGTTGCCAATACCCACTCATACTCCCGCTGGATGGACGCTAGCAAATCCATCTTCATTTCCGGCGGTAACACATCCCATGTGTAAGTCTCAATTTCTAGGTGTTTGCAAGCATGATTTGCCCGCAGCAGCTTCAGAACTGCCACAATGTCGTCTTGTGTGGAATGCAATATTTGGTAATCGCGGATGAATATTGGGACGTGGAAGTGAGTGCGCCACTCCTGGGCGGTAGACTGCTCAAGGTGCGGTAATGCTGTCACTAGATCTGGATAGTGACGAAACGTTCCGTCAACACGACGCTCGATAACTTGGTGTAGATAAGTGGACTCCGCGAAAGGACGCAACCGCTCAACCACGCTTGCCCGCTCCTGGGAATTCTCAGGTAAGGTCACCCGCACTGCGGCACTAATCTGAATCTTTCCAATCCGAATCCCCGCTGCTTGCAACCTCGCAAAGACTGACATCGGCTCCTCATACTCCACCGCTAAATGGCAAGTGTCATAACACAAGCGTACATGTTCCAGTAACCGAGTTTCAGCTGACTCCCGCGAGATGCCTAGGCGCTCTGCTAAACAGGCTCCGCCAATTGGCAATAACCACTCTTTGAAGAAATCAATCACTTCAGCGGCATTTTCAATCAACCCATCCGGCTCCGGCTCCAGGTCCACATGCAGCAGTTTCCCCATCTCTTCCCGGATGCGTGCCATTTCTGCCGCCACCAGAGCCAGGTGGATACTTCCACTGCGCAGGGCTGATTCCCAGCCAGCTTTGTCTCCCGTCAACCACGGCTTGTAGGACAAGGGCAATGTGGAAATTCCGCCGTCCATGCCTTCTGGTAACAGAAATGCTAGAATTTTTGCCAACCGTAACGTGTAGTCCAGCCGAGACTGCGTAGACCAGTCAGGTGCATATACCTGGTCTTTCACTACCTGGCGATGAAATCCTCCGTAAGGGAAACCATTCAATGTAAACACGTAAAGCTGCTGCTGGGTAAGCCACGCTTGGAACTGAGTAAGGGCGTCTCCCTCCAGCAGTTCCCTGGCTGCCACGTCTGCTAACCGCAACCCAATGCTGAATGGTTCCCCTGGTGCCAGCTGTGCCTTGAGCGCTGGAACGTACTTCTCCAGGTTTGCTAAGACTTCCCTCCATCTTTCGCCAGGGTGAATGTTCGTGCAATAGGTCAAGTGGAAGCCGCCGTCTGTCCCAATCTTCATTAGACGCTCCCTACCGTCTGTCTAACTTCGGAAAACTCTCGCAACCTAAAAATTGCTTGCATATACAAAGACATATCCACCTGGTGGACCTCCATCCCCTGCCCAATTCCTTGCAGCAGCATGAGGGTCAATTCCCCTCCCAAGTGTTCCCGGAACTCGGCAAGCCCCCTGAACAGGCATCGGGGATGTTCCTGTCGATGTAATTGCTCAGCCAGTTCCGACACGTACAATGTGAACCCCACTGCCTTCAGGGTGTCCAGCACCCGCTGCCACTCGGAGCGCGAAAGCAATCCTGCCAGATAGGAGTAGGTAGTGTCCAGCGCAATCCCAATCGCCACCGCTTCACCATGACGCAGGGTGTAATCCGTTAAATGCTCCAGTTTGTGAGCAGCCCAGTGTCCAAAATCCAGTGGTCGTGACGAACCCATTTCAAAGGGGTCACCGCTGCAGGCAATGTGCTCTAGGTGCAACTGGGCACAGCGATAGATGAGCTGTTGCATAGCATCCATGTCTCGATGGGCCAGTGCCTCAGCGTGCGTCGTGATGAAATCGAAGAAATCCGCCTCCTTAATCAGCGCCACCTTTACCGCCTCCGCGATGCCTGACCGCCAGTCTCGATCATCCAGGGTGGTTAGGAAAGTAAAGTCGCTCAACACGGCATAGGGTGGCATGAATGTGCCAAGAAAATTCTTCTTCCCGAAGGCATTAATTCCGTTCTTAACCCCTACACACGAATCGTTTTGCGCCAACACCGTAGTCGGCACCCGGAGCAGTCGAATTCCTCGGTGAGCCGTTGCCGCTGCATATCCCACCAGATCCAGCACGGCTCCACCGCCAATCGCCAACACGTACGAATGGCGGCACAACCCAACTGCATTGATGATCTTGTGAATTTGCTCTAGCAACCTTGGATCGTTCTTGGCTGCTTCTCCACCCGGAACTATTATCGGCTCAACGCCCAGCGTTAGAATGTCTCCATACCAGTCGGTATACGCTGCTAATTGCCTTAGCAACCCACAATGGTGCCTCAAAAATCCTGCATCCACCACTGCTACCAATTGCTTCGGACTAGTCTCCCCATCTGTTGCAATCACTTGCGCAAGTAGTGGATTGCCCAACTGGAACAGACCCGTGGTGAAGTGGACGTCATAGTGGAAGGTAACGGAGACACGCTGGTGGATAGGTTGCAGATTGAACGTAGTCTTTCGCTTGATGCTATCTATCATAGTCTTGCTCTTTAAGTAACAGCGAACAGCTGCGCCAATGTCATTGAGATTGGCAGCAGGCTCAGAACCAGCAAGCCGAAGGGCCAACCGGCGAAACCAGCAGCAACCGTCGCATCCAACACGATTAGTGACAACACACCAGCCTTCACCGCTCTTTGGATCTGGTTTGGGCTTGGCTCGCGGACAGCTTTCACAAAAGCAGGCAACACCCGCCCAGCAAATAAGGCAATAAACGGCAATGCTGCAAGAACTTCATAATCTTTTAGAAGCCCTAGCGCTAATATTCCGACAATGACTGCCCCGACAAGCAGCAACGCTGCTATGCCCGTACTCCCTTTTCCCCCATGTACTTCACCCTGGCTAATAGCGGTGACAGCAGCAATGTAGGCGATGGGAATTAGTGCCAAAAACCAACTCTCGAACACCATTGCTGGTACGGCACTCACGCCCAGCAATAAGTTGCATCCGCGACAGACGCCCATGTTGAGCGGGCCGAGAAAAGGATGGTGCTTCCCGAAAGCATCATAGACTAGAGCGGCCAAGGCGACGGTAGTAGCTAGGGTGGCGCTCAACCACGAGACTTGAGAGCCTGCCACTACGCCGAGGACTAAAAGCAGACTTCCAAGCCAAGTCGCACCCTGACGAGACGCCCGACCACTAGGAATGGGTCGTTCTGGTCGCTCTTTGGCATCCAGTTCGGCATCAAACACATCGTTGAAGACTACACCGCCCCCGTAGAGAGCGGTGGTAGCTAAAAGCAACCATGCCAGTGGAACCAGACTGGCAAGCATGACCCGGACTGTCACCACTTCATTCAGGATAACTACGGACCCTGATGCAGCGAAGCCAACTAGGATATCTGCCCAAGAGGTGACGATATTAGCAGGTCGCATTAGCTGTAGATAAGCCCACAACCGTTGGTCACTCAAACTTGCAGCATTCACTGTAACCCTCCGTATACGATTACTTGAATTTCTAACGCTCTTCCCCGGACAACTACTCGATCAGCACATAGTCGCGGGTGGACTCCACGACTGGCGTCTGCCCCCGTAGCACGGAGTTTCCGTTGAAAAGCTGACGCTGGTCAATGGACGACGGGTTGAGCCAGTCTACTTCTTTCATCTGACCACTCTGGCTATAAGCAGCCAGGGCATTCTCGTAGCAGACAGCCCGCACATGTTCTTCCGAGATTCCCCGCTCTAGCATCAACTGAGCAGTCTTAGGCACAGCTAGGGGATCACTCACTCCCCAATCAGCACTACTGTCCACGATGATGCGATCACAACCGTACTGGCGCACAATCTCCACCATCCTCACGTTCCCCATCTTTGTCTGAGGGTAAATAGTGAAAGCAGCCCAGAAACCCCGATTTAGTGTTTCTTCAACGGTTTCCTCGTTGTTATGGTCTACAATCACTCGCTCAGGGTCTAACCCATGCTCAATACAGCGATCCATGCTACGGCTAGTGCCCGCCTTCTTGTTGCGGTGGGGGGTGTGGATCAACACCAGCATGTCCAGTTCTTTTGCTAGCTTTAGCTGTTGACGGAAGTACTTGTCCTCGACTGGTGTCATATCGTCATAGCCAATCTCACCAATGGCGACCACTCCCTCTTTACAGGCGTAAAGGGGCAGCAGTTCCATGACTTCTTCTGCCAACGCCTCGTTGTTGGCTTCTTTCGGGTTCAACCCAATCGTGCAGTAGTGTTGGATGCCAAACTGACTGGCTCGGAACCGCTCCCACCCGACAATGCTGCTGAAGTAGTCCTTGAACGTCCCGGCGCTAGTCCGGGGCTGCCCCAACCAGAAGGATGGCTCAATGACGGCGGCAATGCCATACTCTCTCATCACAAGGTAATCGTAAGTCGTGCGGGAGGTCATGTGAATGTGAGGATCAATGAACATCATGCTGTTGGTAGGCATAGTTACTTCCTTGATAATTGATAGAGTTCACTTGCAGGCTGCAACCGATTGTGGCTAAAGCTGCTCCAAGTCAGACGACCTTGATTAATAGATGACTGCAAGTCCGGGTGCCGGGCGAGTAGTTCTTGAGCCTGGGGCAATGGACATTGAGAACAAGCCAGAGCTGCCGCTTCTTGCTGGGCTGAATCAGGAGCGGTCAGCACCTTTTCCAGATCAGCTACTATGCTGGCGTCCGCAAACTGTCCCACTGGTCGCCAGAGTTCAGGTGTCACTAGGCGTTTAGCCGCCCAACGTTCGTGGGCATAGTCGGTCAACATCCGGGCTAGCTCTGGGTTGGCGCGATGGTCGAGGCCTAGGATAAGATGCAAGGGACTACCCACAAAAATGGCCTTCAGTACCATTTGGTTCCAGGCGATGTTGTCGAAATAATCAGCTGGATAAGGGTTCCGCAATGCCACTGCGTTGAAGACCGTTGTCATATTGCTGCGAACTCCCTCGGCAGCTCGGGCATAGTGCCGCTCCGGATAGGGCAATAGTGGCAAGCTTTGATAGAGAGCGATCAACTCTCCCTCATCAGCGGTGGTGAAGACTTGCTCCAGCGTCCACAGATATTTCTCAACATTATCCGGCGGGAGACCCAGTAACAGTAGCGTGCGAGCAGCTTGATCCACGCTCCAATGATCGGGGAACCAACCTGCCCGCATCGCCTCAGCTGCTTGTAAGTCTTCTGGCGTTAGCTCAAGGTCTTTTTTGCCCGTATAGCGAGGAACAGCACTGAAGGCAGTGAAGAATACTCGCTCAAGAACCCCCCCGGAAATCTGCTCCCGCTTCTCCTCCAGCCAAGTGAGACCTTCCTTGGCAACACACTGGGAAAGCCAGCGACGCAGTAGAGCGGTAATACTGGTCAGGTAAACATGAGTGGAAGAAGACATAACACCAAGTAAACTGTTAGCTGTGATTCGATGCTCTACAGTTGGTTGACTTGCAAAAACCTTTTGAGGACATCAAGATCCTATTAAGTGGCATCTCGTTTATGCAGCCACTCCGAAAATTTGGGCAATCAACTTAACTTGACCCGCGGTGTCTCCTTTTGCGATTATTGGGAGTGACGCCATTTGAACGGGTGCTTGAGGTTCATCTCGACGGTGGTTCTCAAGCTATCAATGCTTAACACTCAAAACTTTTACTAGAGCATCGCCAGTTTTTGCAACGGAACCTTTCAAGTTCCTTCCTAAAAACTCAGGTGGGATTAGGTCGGTCACCTGTCTGGTTTCCAATACTCCCAGATAAGCATCAATAAATTTTAGCCAGTGCCACAGTGATATAGGGGGAAGATCCCAGTCAGCCTTTAGTGTCATATACCAGATCCCGTCAGAGAATTGATCTAAGTTGAATTTTTGAGATTTAAACAAAGCCTGTAGTTGAGTGACCTGGTGTTGGGCTACAATCTCATAGTCTGCTGGAGAGAGAGCTGCTTTGGCGCTGAGGTACTCGGTTCGCTGTGCATCAGTAACAGGGCGTTCATTGTCTAAGGTGTGTTCGATAGCAAAAACTGCTACTGCGTACCTAACTTCACGCTTATAGGCTTCTTGTGCTGCTTCATCCCTCAAAAGCAACAATGTGATGGCCCTGCCGAAAGGGTCGTCGCTCACATTGTAATGCCCCAGTTCTTTTGAGGCTAGCTGGTCTATAGCCCTGAGGATGAAGGTTGCCTTGCCGCTTGGGTTAACAGCAAACCAAGCTGCTCGAATACGCCTTCCCAGTTGTTCAAGCAGTTCACGGCTATGACCGGATAGTGCATTTCGATCTAGTATGGGGTTTCCTGCCCCAACTTTCTCATGCCACCAGAATTCTATCGAGTTCCATACTTCACTTGCCTGTTCCTGAGCGGGACTAGGGAGGGCTACTATACCCTGGGTGAAGTCGTTAGCAATGTCGTACACCCAATTTGCTGCCACAACTTGTGCAATCTGCCGCCAATCATCCGAGGAATAACCTGTCTTCTCGATAGTTATCATTTTGCATTCCTCAAAGTTTGAACTTTTAGAGTCTTTTGTCTGGAATCTCTTCGAGCAGAAGGGTACTGTCAACATTTAGGGTAGCAACCGCCTCCATCAACACTTGACATTCAAGACGGCGTCTACTCGCACCCCTTATTCAAGGGATAGAAAGCAGAGACCTTCAATTTGAGGAATCGCGCTAGAGAGTTTTAAGCTATACCTTTCGGCTAGATGCTACCTTTTTATACATAAGCCAACCTAAGCCCAGAGAAAGCAGGCTCGGAATCATGCTCGGCTCCGGGACAGCCACAGAAGCAACAGCCGTACTCTGGGCTGAGGTTACGAACTGCGCGTTACTACCATACAAAGAGCCATAATCAAAAGTAGACTCTCCAAAAGCACCGTTCCCATTGATAAACGTGCCATTGAAAGGGGTACCTGAGAAAATCAATCCGCCTAAACCGAATCCTTGAAGTTGTTGCTGAAACAATAGATCAAATGTGCCGGGATGATCTTGGACATTATCTTCGTAAAAACTTTCGTCACCAGGAAGTTCTGTGAGATTAGAAACAGTTAGGGGAGCTACTCCATCACCACCAGTAAACGTCAGTTGATAGGAGGAGATTGGTTGTAATCCAGACAAAGAAGGAATGGAGTAAGTTCCAGTGAAGTCTGTATAAGGCAGACCATTCATTGGTTTCAAAGTCCCTTTCAAAGCAAAGTCAAAAGCTAGTGCTGGTTGAGCTTTAGTGGCGGCGAAGCTTAGGGCAAGGCCAGCAGTAGTAATTGCTATTTTTTGGTAAATGTTCATTTTTCTTTCCACGTTTCGCTTGCATGACATACAGAATTTTACGAAGGTCTGTCCCGCTTGAGGATGAACAAAGCCGATTACCCACAGCCACTCAAACTGCCAGTTCACCTTAGCGATGGGTTGCTCCCCTCGTGGCACCCATACCATTCGGTTGACGGGCTTACAGCTGGATGGGGATCATCTGCAACCTGTGAGCGCCGCGACTTCCTCGGTGGGTTGGCCTTGGGCTAACAGCCAAAGGATTTGATAATGCGCTTCAGCAGCTGAACCGTACCGAAAGCACAAAAGCTAGCAGACTTAATGTGTATGTAGGTTAGGGGAGAGATGCAGGGTCAAAACGAATGATTTGCCCTTTTCCTGCCAATGTGGAGTAGTCTGAGACATAAATAGCATTATCAGGGCCAATTACAATACTGTTAGGGGAAAATAGTTCATCACCACTGGCAATAGTTTTGCGAGTACCATCAGGGGCTACGCGGATAAGAGCACCACCAGCGTTGTTAAGGATACCACCAGTTGCTAACGATAATGATTTAGCAGCGTATTCTAGGACATACAGATTGCCTTTAGTGTCAAAAGCCAGATCAATTATCTGTGTAAAGCCACCAGCATAGATCTCTGGCTGATTACCAGGGGTAGTTCGATAGATACGCGCTGCATTTTCTGGATAAGGACGCCCTGTAAATTCAGCTACGTATGAGGCTCCATCCGGACCAACTGTGACAGCTGTGGGTACCGTTTGCATTGAAACATCTTTACCGGTTAATGGACTAGTCACGATGCGACTAGGAAACAGAGCCTGCAAAGTAACTCCACTCCCATCAAGCCCTACTCTTAACAAGTCGTTAGCACCTGCATCAACGACATAAGCAGTTTTATCCTTAATTACGAAGGAATAGGGGTTGCTAATAAGTCCTTGATGATCGGGGTCATTTGCGAGTTCAAACCCTGCTAGATCGGCTACCTTTGTCCAAGAAGACCCCCCGTTAAGGCTATTAATTGCGAGGAGAGAGCCGATATCCTTATTACCTATTAGATTATCGCGGTTTCTTGCGTCAGAAGCAAAACCAACAAGAACATAAGCCTTTCCGGTCGAATCAAATTTTATGTCATGAGGACCGTAGCTAGCATTGCCATTGGATAATCCTATGGATGGGAGACCCGTAACTACACGTTCACTTATGCCGTCATGAATGCGTGTCACGGCACCCGTTAGACCATAACATAGCGTCGCGCCGATCTGACTAGGTGATGGAACGCATCTATTTGATTGCCCTCCCCTACCCGCCTCCGTAACGTAGATATCACCGTCTGGACCAAAGGTAAAACCCCGTGGATTATCAAGACCACTGGCTACTACCTCAAATGTTTCTGCCTGTACCGCTTCTGCAACTCCAAGAGCAATACATGCTGCTCCCGTAGCAGCAAGCAAGAGTTTTTTCAGCATAGTTAATCTCCTAGTGGATAGATGTTGTTCTGCTGTTCGGGTGTAGTCAAAACCAGTTGGTCAGGCAGCAGAGTGTAACTCCCCTGGAACAAGAACAGCACATCCTTGACCCAAGTGTGCCCACTGTTTGCGACCACACTTGGTTTAACCTCCGGGCTATTAAACGCCACAGCGCAGCTTACCCAGTCTACCAACTGGTTTTGACGACACCCATGCTGTTTTTCTTCATCAAAACGGTCAATTAGCTATTAGCGAAACGCCGATTTTTTCAACTTGACTCGCACCTGTCTGTGCACAAACTCGGGCGCATCTAGCGGTTGGGGAAAGCTTGGTTTGGGAACAATTGATCAAACTGTCCGTTGCTCCAAGCCAGTCGCAAATGCAACAGGTGGTTAAACTTGTCCTCACTCTAGCCCATTCCCACTCCCTTGAAACGTTGCTGAATAAGCCACTTACAGCACTCTCTACCATGCCGCTGCCCAAAAAGAAACCGACAGCTTGAAACCACATCAACGGCTCTACCCCCTTGAACAGCTACCCTGCAAGCGCACGTGCGACCAAAACCGTGTCCACATATTGCCGCACCTGCACAATCTTCCCGTTGCTCAGTTTCCAGACATGTGCAAATGGCGATTTCATCTCGGTTCCAGTCGTTTTGGCCCGTCCTTGGTAATGGCCAAGCGCCACCACGAAGTCTCCTGCATCCAAAATTTCGTCTGCCTTGGCCCCCCACTCACTGAAGTTGCTCAACAGGCGTGGGAAAAATTCCTCGAACACAGCCTCTGAACCGACGTAGCGTCCGCCAGCCGGAAAACCTTCGGCAAGCAGCCATTCGCTGTTGGGGTCGAGGAATTCTCGGCCTGGGGATTCGTACCAGCGTTTGATAATTTCTACATTCTCGGACATGAGTAAACCTCCTTGCAGTGGAATAGTACTTTGGAGCTTGCTTGTTGTGAAAGATGTCGCCTCAGCCGGCGCTAGAGGTTATCTTGCCAGGGCTTCGTCGGCTGAGGTTAAAAGCATCCCTTGACCGTGGCGAGCTTAGATTCTCACGATTTCGCCAGTTGAGCCCTGTTCAATATTGATATACGAAGCTTTACTAGCCTTCCCGTCATTCTGGGAGTGCATTTCCCAGAGTGTCAATTGAGGCAAGTCAGTTAAGAACTCTTTGCATCTTTTAAGGTAGTCTTGCAAGTGAGGACTCTTCATTTGCACATTTTCGAAGTCCTCTCTATCGGTCCAGTTTTCATAAAGCATAAAGCGAGTGCTTTCATTCACGTCCTGGTGCAGATTGATATGGATACAAGTCGGTTCCTGCAGGGCTCGTTGAACTACAGACATGATTTCCTTCTTGACTCTTTCCTCCATGCCCCTGGTTCTAGCGGATTTTGTGGTCGCTGCCGATGGGCAGTATGGTGTCCTAGTTGGGAAGCTATATAGGGCAGGATAAGATGGGCGCAGCCAGGGTGGGTAACAAAAGTAAATGCTAGCCAGTGCTAAGTGAAACTAGCTATGAAACGCTG
>JAABUX010002058.1_pt1 | contig 29079 bp, 25 predicted proteins | sample 5561851 | NCBI WGS metagenome assembly JAABUX01 (sample SAMN10711883, study PRJNA513361) | rock metagenome | isolation source: Antarctica rocks | place: Antarctica: Victoria Land, Richard Nunatak red sandstone | collected 2016-01-03 | reverse complement strand
GGACAGATCCCCCGAGAGCCCGGGTCAGGGCCTCGACCCGTCACATGCCCAGCCAGGAACTGTCTCATTCCGCGCATCTTCAACCCAGAAGCCGCCCTGGGCGCGACCCTCGGCATCCTCGCGACGACGATCGTGAAGGAGAGCCATCCTTTGCGAACCGCGCCCGCGCGGGTTGCTGGTTGCCCTTCACGATCTGTTTTCCGCGTTCGGTGCGGGTCGCTCCAGCCGACAGGAACTCGGTGCACGAGCCTCGGGACACGCAGGGGGTGGCCGCTCCGGCAAGGACGAAGACGGCAATGCGAGGGTGACTTACCTGCGCGTACGGGTACCGACCGACAATGCTGCTCGCACCGTCGCGCTACGGCGGGAATCCGCGTTCGGCCTCGTGACCGGCATGATGGGACCACCATGGACAGATCTACCAAGAGCGATGAGAGGTCGTCATGAGCGTGTACCGGGTGGTCGATGTGATCGGGACGAGTCCCTCTTCCTGGGAGGAGGCGGCGGCGGAGGCGATCACCACGGCGGGGGGATCGGTGCGCGATATCCGAGTGGCTGAGGTGACCAAGCAGGACATCGTCGTCGGTGACGGTGGGGGACTGATCTACCGGACCAAGATCCAGTTGTCGTTCAAGTACGAATCGGAGTAGCCGGACCGCCTGGTTGAGCCGACCGACGCCGGGTCAACCAGGGCGACGCCCGCCAGCGCGCTCATGCCCTTCCCGCGGACGGGTAACCGAACGTGCCGATGAGCGAGCGTTGTGCCGTTCGGGGATCCCCTACCGGACAAGATCGCTCCCAAAGTGCGGTAGCTGATCCAGCCACATAGCGCTGCGAGAACCGCGCCACTTACCGCTGCAAGTCACAGCCCAGCAGTGCGCCATGCCCGGACCGTACCGCGAACCCCCAACACGACCTGGTTCGCGGTACGTAGGTTCCGGACACCAGTTGCGCGACATAGCCGGTCCTTACAGCACGCTCACGAGCCGGCCGCATCTGGTCGATCGACCGCGCGAGCCCGGACCGGCCCACAAACGAGCGTTTGCGGAGCATCAAACTGGTACGCCCTGCAGCCGGACCAGCTACACGTTAGGCAAGGCCAGCCACCCCGGCCCACAGTCCTGGTCGCCGCGGACAACTTGGCTCGCGCACGTATGAGGTAAGAAGCCGCAGTGGCGTTACACATCTGGGTGGCGCAGCTCAACATCAGCCCGAGGACAGCCGAGAAGATCACTAGCAAGCACTCGATCACGCTCGAGGAGGCCGAGCAGGCAGTCCTATGCGTGAGCAACCTCGACTTCTCCTGGGACGTGGATCCGGTGCGCGGCGAGCGGGCCATCGTCTCCTTGCGCATCCGGAACAGGCCTGCCCTGCTCGTTCTCTACGACGCCGGACACCCCCTTGGGGATGTCTGGAACCTGGGCAGCGTCTACTTCATCGACACCTAGGCACACTCAGCCAGCAGGGGGCATGATGCAAAGCATGAGCGACGACTTCTACGAAGACGACGAGCCGGTGGAAACGATCCGCGCCAAGTTCGCAGAGGGTCAGCGAGGGACTACTCAGCCGCCAAGGCGGGGCCAGACGCACTACCTCTCCATCGACGGGCTCGCGCCCGCGAGTGAGAACCAAGCTGCCCGGGATCTTGTCAGCCGCTGATGGCTTCCCCCGTTGAAGCAATCCTCCTGCTATGCGACGCCGCTCAAGCCGACCCACTCGGCAAGGTCCACATGCTTGGTGCCGGCTGGTCCACCACCGGCAGTCCCACGGCACCTCAAGCAGTCGTCGCTATGCTGAAGATCCCTTGGGACCGAGCCAACCAGCAGATACCGCTAACACTGGCACTCCTCGACTCTGATGGGCAGCAGGTCCTCCTTGGGGACGACAGCAACCCCCAGCCGGTGCGCACCGCTGTCGACGTTGAGGTCGGACGGCCGCCTAGGTTGGCGCACGGAAGCCCACTCGACTCCTCCTTCGTGCTGAACCTGCCCCCGATGCCACTGGCGCCGGGACGTTACGAGTGGCGACTGAGTGTCGCCGAGGCCGAGATCACGACCACCTTCCAGGTGATCGCAAAGTAGGCAGCCGCGCTGCGTCTCACACATGAGCGGTCTGGGCACGACGCCTGCCCCGTCCCGCTAACGGTCGTCTGAGGGACCGGCCCGCAGGATTCGAGGTTCCGAGCATTATCCCGTGTGTTACAGGACGTGTTCGTCGGCGTTGGGCGTATCTCGCCCTCCCCGTACGGGGATCGACGGCCGGAACGCCGTCGGCAAGGTCGCGTGCAGGTTGGGAGGGTGGGTGTCGGTCGAGCGGTCCTGTTCGAGCTGACGACGAGTGATCGGTTCGAGCGCTGTCAAGACTCGCTCCGAGCGTCGTGGCGAGCGCCCGCGCGGGCTTGAGACGCTAGTCCAGGGCGGGGTTCAGGGCGCGGTCGTGTCCTTTTGGGCTCGTCCCGTTCGTGTAGTAGTAACCGGTAGCGCTTCTGCCGGCGTTGGTCCGATTCATGCCGCCACGCCCGGAGTGGGGGCCTGTGGCTCTGTGCAGCCTCGCTGGGCTGGTACTGCTTCGGGCACCGGCGCTAACGCCCGCTGCCTTATCGTTCCGGGCTCCGGTGCGCACAACACGGCACGTACTCAGCCGTGAGGCCGGTGCTGAATTGCGAGCATCGAGCACAGAGCTCGCGGCTGGTGGCAGCTTAAGACCCGCCGAACCGGTACCCGCAAGCAGCCAACCATCCAGCTTGGGCTGGCCCACGGTGAAGATGCGCGGCGCCACGGTCGGGGGGAAGCATCGGATCGTGCGCAGATGGGAAGCCCGGACGATGGGCCTGGTGCTGGTCGAGCCGCAGGTCGGGCGCTGAGCCATCTCAGTCATCCGCAGCCTCCAACTCGTCGTCGAACGCGATGCTGCCGCCGTGCACCGCTGCCATCAGCTGGCCGACGCTGTCGGCGGTCTCCCCCACCTCGGCGCACACCGCCGTCAGGTATCCGGGCACCAGCGGCTGGATGGGTAGGAAGGCCTCGATCTGCAGCGTTGTGCCTGATAGGAACATGCGGCAGTGCATGAGCCTGCTCGTTCGTCGCGTTGATCGCGCGAAGCACGGGTGCCGTGCCCTTGAGCCCTAAGACGACGTTGGACCAGATCTTCACCATGTGTCCGCCGGGCCCGACGGACAGGTAGTACACGGCCGTTCCGTGCCGGAGCGGGTAGTCCCCGTCGCTGTCCTGCTGGACCTCGTGCAGATCCATGTCCTCCCGCAGCATCCGCTGCAGGTGGGAGTGCGCCATCTGTGTGTAGCTCAAGCCCGACCCCTCTCCTAGGGGTACACAATCGCAGCGAGGTACGACAGTTTCGGGGGTCAGAAGACCCACTGCTCGGCGGCGGAAAGTCGCTTGGCAACGCCGTCGCCGCCGACCGTTCGGAGCTGCCTGAGATCGCCCACCACGACCAGCTGGGTCCGCGCTCGGGACAAGCCGACGTACAGCATCTCCTTCGCCCGAGCCGGGTCGCGGAACCCGTCGACGGCCAGGACGACGACCTGTCGTTCGAGCCCTTTGAACCCGAGGACGTGCCCGTAGAAGACGTCGTCTTCGGCGAAGAAGTCGTCCCAGTACCCCTGCTGCCCCCGGTGCTCGACGGCTTGCGCGTGGACGGGGTGGCGGTGGTAGGTCGTCAGCAGCGCGATCTGGCCGCCGTCCCACCCGTCTAGGAGCGCGTCGACCGCCGCGTCGGCTCGTTCGACCGCGTCCCCGGCCGGTGATTGCACGAACCGCACCGGTGGTCCCTCCAGGCCGCGGTACTTCGCCTGATCGGTCGTGAGGCTGCTGAACACCTGCGCGATCCGTTTGGTGTTCCTGATGTTGGTCGTGAGGACGTACGGCTCGTTGCCGACGATGCCTGCGAGGTGCGGGGGAACACCCGCTGCGCCTCGTCGAGGAACACGAACAGCCCGCCGTCGTCTGGGTCCCGCAGGCACGCGACAAGCGAGGGCCACCACAACTCACCGAAGTCCTGCGCCTCGTCAACCACCACGGCGTCGAACAGGTCCTGCGGACGCTGCTCGCGCGCCAGGTCCCCGAGCGCCAGCGGGAGGCGGCGCTCGTAGTAGTCGCTGTCATCCTCGGCGCCTTCTTCCGCGCCCCACAGCAGCGGCAGGTCGTGGAACAGGCCGACGTAGGCCGGCGACTTCGGCCAGGTCGTGCTGACCCGCTGCAGGAACCGTCCGAGCCCCCGCGAGTAGCACATGAGCGCCACCCGCTTGCCGTCCTTAGTGAGCCGGCGAGCCTGTTCCAGCGCAAGCCATGTCTTGCCGGTCCCGGCGCCGCCGATGACCGACAGGCGCCGGTGGTACCGGAAGCTGTCCAGCACGGCGGCCTGGTCGCGCGTGAGCTGGTTGACCCGCTGCTCATGCTCCTCGGCCAGCGATAGCAGCGACGCCTGGCCGGGCAGCTGGGCGACGAGCAGGCTCAGCATCTGCTCGAGACCATCTGGCGTGAGCGGCTGGTGCCCGTCCCCGTGCCGCTCGACCGCCGCACGCACCGCGGCCGCCGCGTTGCGCAGGTCGTCCTTGTCCAGGACCAGCGAGCGCGGCATGTCGGGGGCGTCGAACGACGCGGCCAGGACCATGTGCGGGAACGCGACGACATGAGCCGTACGAGCCTTCCCCGCGTCCGCGCGTTGACGGGCCAGGTAACGCTGCAGCACATGCCGGCAGTCGCTCGCCTGCGTGATCGGGTTGCCCATCGGACGCGGCGCGTGCCCCGCCTTGGTCTGGAACCACCGGCCGGCGTCGTCTCGTTCCACCCGGCCGCCCTTGACCTCGACGACGCAGGTCCCGACGCCCGGCCACGCCACGACGAGGTCCGCTTCGTACTCGCGGTTCTCCTCCACCAGCCACACCGAGTGCAGTAGCGCGACGTCGTCCGGCAGCTGGTCGCGAAGTGCCTCCCAGACGGCGCGCTCGCCGTGTCGCCCGTCGACCCACTCCGGTGACGGCGGCAGGAGGCGGGGCACGTAGGGAGCCTGACACGCGGCAGCGGCCGCGTGTCGTTGCGTAGGACTTGTCCCGCGGGCGAGCTTCGGCAGCCCTTCCCGCGATCGGACATCGGCCTCTTCTCGCGCCGAACGGTCGTACCGCTCGTCCAGCATCCAAAGTCCCATGCCGGTCGACGCGGCAGCTGGTCAGTCCGCCCGGCTGCGTCGGGTCGCCGTACGGCGCTGGTCCTGGCGGGCGCGGTGCGCGTGTCTTTCGTCGCGGGTCATGTGCCGGTACACCGCTGCGGGCCGGCCGACGCTGCCGGTCCGCTCGGCGCCGGTGGGGGTGAGGTACTCGGAGAAGGTGCGGCGGAAGGTGTCCTTGACGAGTTCGGTGCCGAGGACGGCCTCGTGGACCCGTTGCAGGTCCGACAGGGTGAACTCGGGCCCGAGCAGCCGGTAGGGGTCGGCCTTGCGCTGATAGGACCTGCGGGCCCAGTCGATGGCTGCGTCGACGATCGCGTTGTGGTCGAACGGCAGCCTGCGCTGCCGTCCGGGTAGCTGCGGGCGGGTGCCGATCACTGGCGCGAGGATGCGGGGCCCCGCCAGCTCCAGCCGGTGCGCCGGGACGACGTCGGCGTGGGCGACGCTGATGACCCGGCCGCGTTCGTCGCGGTCGAGCGCGTCGAAGACCTGCAGCTGGCGGGGGTGCGCGCTGTTGACGCCGCCCTTGTCGCGCAGCGCGCGCCGGGCGGCGTCGGCGAGCAGCTCCTGGATGCCCACCATGACTCCGGGCAGGCACCACTGCCCGGCCGCGAAGCCGTCCTCGGACTGGTGAAGCAGGACCGCGAGCTGGCCGCGCCGGCCTTCCCAGACGACGGTGAGCAGCGCGACGTCGACCGCGAGTGTGGGGTGCGGGTAGTCGGCGAGTGCCTTGCCGGAGCTGTTCGTCCACATGCTTGCCATGATAGCGCAAGTATGCTTTTATTGATTAGCGCGTTTCAGCGCGAATCACGAGAGGGGGAGCTCATGAGGCTCCTGGATCTGCACCTGGGGCGGCCGCTGACCCGCGGCGCCCTGACCGTGTTCCCGATCTGGAACGGCCACGCCGTCACCGCCCGCGGCTACCACCTGACCGGGAGCGCTCTGAGCGTCACCGAGCGCGCCGGCTCCGCGGTGGTCGAAGAGCTCGTCGTGACCAACGGCGGCGCCCGCCCAGCACTGGTGCTGGAAGGTGAGCTGCTCGAGGGCGGGCAGCAGCACCGCGTGGCGAGCCGCACGATGCTGGTGGCGGCTGGGCAGTCGCAGGTGCTCGACGTGCGTTGCGTCGAGCAGGGACGCTGGTCGGGCGCTGGCCGCCACGTCCGTTCCGGCCGGCGGGCGCCGCTGAGCGTCCGCGCAGCGCAGGGACAGAGCGCGACCTGGGACCGGGTGGGTCGCTTCGAGCAGCGCTACGGCGCCTCCCCCACCCGGTCGTTGCTGGACGCCACCCGCGGTGTGTCGGAGCGGGCCCGGCAGCTCGTCGCCGGCATCCAACCGCTGCCGTATCAGAGCGGCGTGCTGCTGTGCCTGGCCGGCCAGCCGGTGCAGGTCGAGGTGTACGACTCCTGGCGCACCCTCGGCTCGGTCTGGGACGCGCTGCTGCAATCCGCCGCCCTGGACGCACTGGACCTGCCCGCAGAGCCGACCCCCGGCCGGCGCGCCCGGCGCTTCCTCGACCGGGTCAGCGCCGTACCCGTCGCCGAGTCCGACGGCGGCCTCGGCGCGGCGCTACGCGGCCACTCCCCGTACGCCCGGCTCGACGCCCTCACCTGGCGGGGCCGGGCTGTCCACACCGTCGCGGTGAACCCGCGTCACGAGCTGGTGGCCGTCTGATGCACCTGGACGCCAAGCAGTCCGACCGGGCCGTCGGGGTCATGCTCGCCAGCGCCACCGGCGACGCCCTCGGCGTCCCCTACGAGTTCGGGTCCCAGCCGCTGGACGGTGAGCCGCAGATGCTCGGCGGGGGCCTCGGCGGCATCGCCCCCGGACAGTGGTCGGACGACACCGAGATGGCCTGCGCGATCGCGCTAGTGACCGCGACCGGCGCGGACCTGCGCACCGAGCCGGCCCTGGACGCCATCGCCGCGCAGTTCTGCCGCTGGTACGCCGCCGGCCCACCCGATGTCGGCACGCAGACCCGGGCGGTCCTGTCCCAGCACCCGACCAGCGCCGCCGCGATGCGCGAGCGGGGCGCGCAGCTACACGAGCAAACCGGCCGGACCGCCGGGAACGGCTCACTGATGCGCACCGGCCCGGTCGCCCTGGCCCACCTCGGCGACAGCGACGCCATCGCCGACGCGGCCAGGGCCGTCAGCGCCCTCACCCATCACGACCCGCGGGCCGGCGAGGCCTGCGTGCTCTGGTGCCTGGCCATCGACCTGGCCGTCCGCACCGGCCGGCTCGACGTACGCATCGGGCTGCCGCACGTCGACACCGCGTTCTGGACGCCACTGCTCGACGAGGCCGAGACCGTGCCACCGTCGTACTACGCGCACAGCAACGGGTGGGCGGTCGCTGCGCTGCTCGCCGCGTGGTCGTCACTGTCGCAGACCACCAACCTGGGAGACGCGCTGATCCTCGCCGTCCAAGGCGGCGGTGACACCGACACGGTCGCGGCGATCACCGGCTCCCTCGCCGGCGCCGTCTACGGCGGCAGCGCCGTACCGTTCACGTGGCGGCGCACCCTGCACGGCTGGCCGCAGCTGCGCGGCCGGGACCTAGTCCGGCTGGCCTACCTCACCGCCCACGGCGGCCGAGCCGGACCAGACGGCTGGCCGGGCGGGGAGCGCCTCACCTCCTACGACGGCGCCGACACAGTGACCGTCGCCCACCCCGACGACCCGGGGGTGCTGCTCGGCGCCGTCGGTGCCCTGCAGCCGGGAGTCGCGAACGCGGTGGTTAGCCTCTGCCGCCTCGGCGCGACCCAGGTGCCGCTCGACGGTGTCGCACCCGAGGACCACCTCGAGGTGTGGCTGGTCGACGCCGACGACGCCAACAACGACCTGCCCTTCGTCCTGCAGGACGCCGCCGACGCGATTCGGCAGCTGCGCAGCGAGGGCAAGACCGTGCTGCTGCACTGCGTGCACGCTCACACCCGCACGCCGGTCGTGGCCGCCCTGTACGGCACCCTTCGCTCCGGCGACTCCACCCGCAACAGCCTCGACCGGGTACTTAGCGTCCTACCAAACGCCAACCCTCGATCGTCCATCGCCGCGGCGCTCCACGACCTGGAGGAACGATGACCGCCAACCCAACCACCTCCACCGTCCCAAAGGCCCTGACCGACATCGGCGTCAGCAGCTGCCACGCGCACTGTGTCTGACGCCCGATCAGGCGGTGAGCACCTGCTCCGCGGTCGACCCGAGCCGCCGAAGGACAGTGCCAGCCGGCTACGACAGTTCCGGTGGATGTTCACTCGCGTTTCCGATCGACATGATCAAGAGCCAGCGCCCGTGCCGGTCGCCAAATCCTGGACGCCACCCGTCGTCTGCCCCGCCCTCGCAGCCGGCACCATGGGCTTCAGGACAGGACCCAGACCGCCTTCGATGATCACGTTCAGCCAGCCGAGGGGACTTCCGAGCACGTAGTACTGCTCGTGCACCCGGACAGGGCTGCCCACCGGAAGCTCAGCGCGCAACGCCGTGTGGTGCCAGAGCCGCAGCGTGCCCGAGTCCAAGACGCAGTCGACAGTCAGCCACCGCCCGTCGGTGCCCGTGACCGCGGCGTCTCGCCACCCCCACGGCGTGCGTCCGATGTGCTTGGCGTGAGTCCAGTGCGTGTTGTGGCGGCCAGCCCAATAGAGCTGGCAGTGACCGCCGGTCTTCTGGCAAGTCAGGCGGCGGATGGGTTCCTCGGCCATGCGTCCTCACAGAGGTCAAGGACCCCGGCGGCACGTGCTCCGGTGATCGGCGTTGCGTCCGCTGTCGCGACCGTCAGGTCGTTCCTCGGGACCACCCGACGCGGAGACGGGTGGTGACAGCAGCCGAGGCTGAACGCTGTCGTCCTGACCTGCCGCCAGCAGAAACCGCCGGCGCCGTCGCGTCCATCAACGAGGCCCAAAGTGTCATACCCGGCTGGGAGAATGATCTCATGACGAAGTCAGAGAAGCGGCTGCACCGACTGCTCAAGCACGACCTAGGTGAGGCGATCAGCCGCACCAAGCACGGCACTTGGATGACCACGAGCAACCTGCCCCACGAGATCAGGCTGCACACCCAGTCAGGGCTTGCGCTGGTGCGGGTAAGCGCCGGAATGGTCGTCGGCACCAAAGCAAGCAAGCGCCTGCTCGCCGAGATGAACGAGCTCAACACGGCACGTGCCTTCAGCCGCCGCATCCTCGTTGACGGCAAAGTCCTGATCGTCGCGGAGATGCCGGTCGAGTCACTACGCACAGGCGACCTCGAGCAGATGGTCAGCATGATCTTGTGCCTGGCCAGGCTGGACGCCCCGATGCTGGCCGAGCACGGTGGACGGCCGGTGACCGACCCGCCCCCGGAACTGGCACCGAATTTCAAGACAACCCTGAACAGCTGGTGCGACGTCCTTCAGGCGAGCGGCACGGCCACGGCTCGCGAGCTCTCGGTATGGCTGGATGGACTCGTCGGATGCGACTGCTGGATCGACCACGACGAGAAGTCAGTGTTCGTCGTCATGGAGGGGACCGGCATCGGGAGCGTCTACCCCTGCACCTTGGAGGACCTGCGGAGCGCCGCTGAGGACCGGCAGGCGCAGGTGGAGGTGGAGGACGAGTGACCACCTTCAACATCGAGGACGCGCAGGGGTACGTCGCTGAGGTTCGCTGGCGATACGCCAAGACGATGCCGGACTGGCCCCATGAGTACACAGTCAGGTCGTGGCGGCCCGACCTTGCCGAAGCGTTCGAAGCCTTCTGCCATCTTATCCAAAAGACCGGCATCGCTGCACCTTGGCCTCCGGCGCCAGCCGCGGCGATCTACCACAACCACTACCTGGTGGTCGGTCCCCAGAAGTACTGGGCGATGGGACCGCGAGGTGACGCGGACCCGGTAAAGCTGAAGACAGTCATCAATCGGACCCTCGCGTAGCACACGCTGCGCTATGGTCTGATGCAATGGAACGACCCGTCAGCGAGAACGTGGAGCCCGGGGGCTCGACAACGAATGCCGAGCCCTCGCGACCATCACCTGGTCGCCAAGCATTCCGGCGGCAAGAACCCTTCGTCGACCGAGCAGGCCGGCCGAGCCAGCACCACCGCCGGACCGAGTGCCGTGCCGCGGAAGACCTTTCGGCACGACAGGAAGCTCATCAAGAATGGCTTTCACGTACATCCACGCAGGCCGGCGGCGAATCTGCGGGCGGCGAGAGGACCCCCTCGAACTTTGCCAAGCCCGCTGGGTCACCCGGCAAAGCGTGGCAGCTGCTGGACGCGGTCTCATACTCCGGTCATGACGGACGCTCCGAAGTTGCAGAACTACGACGATGACAGCTACATCGAGCTGAGCGAGCACGGCCTACAGCCACACCGCGACGAGGACACCTTTTGCTTCCGTGTGCGCGACTTGAGGAAGTTGCTGCCGGTCGTGTCCGAGGCCTCCCGCGTACCGACGCTGCAGCAGCAGCTGAACGAGTCGCACTCGATCGCGCGTCGGCTGTGGGCCGCACTCCCCTCGGAGGCTCGTCTCGGTGTAGGCGTGGAGAGCGGCTGGATACCCTCGTGGCTCGCGGCCGACGCGGCCGACTAGGCAGAGACGCAGCGCGAGGCGGCAGCGCGCACGGTGCGTGGACCCGACGCGGAAACGACGGAAGCTGTCGGACGGCGGGGATAGTGTCTGCGTCGATGAGTTATTCAGAGGATGAGAAGGTTCGCGCCGCTGCGTGGAAGCAGAGGACAGGGGCGTTGCCGGCTGAGGCCAAGGTGCCTGCCTGCTACATCGACCAGAACGGTAACTCGAAAGCTCGACCGGTTGAGTTCTGCCTACCCGCGCCGTACGCCGCGCTCTCCCTGCTGCCCGAGGTGCGCGCTCAGGCCTTGGTCCTGTTCGCGGAACTTGGCATCCCCTGGCACGCAGGCGTCGACGGCGGCCCCAGCAACCACCTCGTCTCCAGCCAGGTCCAGTGCGTCAACGCGTTGGGGCAGATGGTCAGTGACCCTGAGCGCATCAGGCGTGCCTTCGGCCATGCGCTCGGGATCGATGAAGTTCTTCGGATCGAGCCAGGCCGGTACCTGACGTTTGAGTACATCGGCCCGGCCGACTTCTTCGGCGAAGTGCCCGGGGGTGATCGCATCCGCGGGGCGCACTGCACCAGCGTTGATGCCGCGTTCCTGCACCGGGCCGTCGACGGGGTCATCGAGCTCGTCCTGGTCGAGTGGAAGTACACGGAGTCCTACCGCGTCCGCAAGCCCAGCCCGGCCAAGGACGCCGTGAGGCTCAACCGCTACGGACAGGCGGTCAACGACCCCACCGGCCCGATCCGTGGCGAGCTGCTTCCGTTCGAGTTGCTGTTGGACGAGCCGATCTACCAGCTGGTCCGCCAGCAACTGCTCGCGCACGCGCTCGAGCAGGCTGGCGCCGAGGGGGCAGGGCGGGTGCGGGTCGTGCACGTCCTTTCACCCGACAACGGCGCCTACCAGAAGTCCATCGCCCGCCCGGAACAGCTCGCGCTCGGGGGAACAGTCGCCGAGATCTGGCACAAGCTGCTCCGGCACCCCGACCGGTTCGTCTCCGTCGACAGCAAGCTCTTCCTCGATCCTCAGATCACGTCCCGTGAGTACGTCCTACGTCATGGCCGCGACGTCGTTCACGACCAGGACGAGCTGCTGTCCGCGTTCGACTTGGCCAGGAGCGGTGACCTCGAGGACATCTTGTGTACCGACCACGAGTACGACGGCAATGTCCGCGTGGATCAACACGGCGTCGAGTTGATCTTCGGCCGGGAGGGCACCCGGTTCAGCTACCCGTTCACCATTACGGAACTACGCGAACTGGTCGAGGAGCTCGCGGCCGGACAGGGCTGAAGATCGAAGTGGTCCTGGGTGACATCACCGTCCAGGAGGTGGATGCGATCGTGACCGCCGGCAACTCCGCGCTGCGTGGCGGCTCCGGCGTGAACGGCGCAGTACACGCCGCCGCCGGTCCGCGCCTGCTACGGGCGTCGCGGGCACTGGCACCCTGTCCGGCCGGTTCGGCAGTGATCACGCCAGCCTTCGACCTGGCGCCGGTGAAGTGGGTGATCCACGCTGTTGGCCCGATCTTCACCGGACCTGCGGACGACGCGATCCTGGCCGCGGCCTACACCTCAAGCCTGACGAGAGCCGACGAGGCTGGCGCACGTTCGGTTGCGTTCCCGTCGATCTCGACCGGGGTGTACGGCTATCCCGCCGACCGAGCTGCCATCGTTTCCATGGCCGCGCTTCTTGGCGCCGTCACGTCGGTTCAGAGGGTGCTGCTTGTCGCCTTCAGCCAGCCGATGGCTGAGCTGTGGAACGCCACGCTGACCTCCTGAGTTCAGTGGATGCCGGCGTACTTGTGCTCAATCTCGACCACAGGTATCTCCCACAGGTTGGCGACGGCCGTCAGCCGGGTGCGCCAAGCGCTGAGTGGGCCGTCCATGATTGGCACCAGTACGGTGGCTCGGCAGTCCTTCTGGTGCAGCCCGTACTTGTCGAACCACGGTTGCAGCGGCTGCGCCTGCCGGATGAAGTGTCGGTACAGCACGGCCTGGGCGACGGCGTGCCGGTAGTAGCCCCCGACACCGGTGCCTCCTTGGATCTTGATCTCGACCGCCCACGGTGTTGACCCGTCCCGCAGGAGCGCGTCCAGGTAGCGGGGTGACCCCTGCCGGCCCCACTTGGTCGGGAACTGGCTGCCCCAGTTGACCGCTGGGTCTTCACGCAGCCGCTCGAGTTGTCCGACGCCGGGCACGACGACTGGGGCGAAGCCGCGCAGCACCCGCGACTCCAGTGCGTGTTCGTCCTGCTTGATCGGCACATTGCCGTCCGGCTTCAGGCGCGGCAGCCACTGTTGGGCGAACTTCCATAGCGCCGCGGCCGCGCCGCTCAGCTCAGCCGCACGCTCGGTGACCGTGATGCGGGCGTCAACCCCGGTGGCGGCGATCCACGCTTGACGCTGGGCGCTGAGAGCGCCGAGCTTCCCGACCTTGCCGACGCCCAGCCACCCGCTCGCTCCCTTGAACTGTCCGACTTCTAGGCCCTCAAGCCGGAGCGACCACCGTCCTGGCGACGACAACATCTGGTAGGCCCTGAGGGCCTGAGTAGCCGCACCGTGCGGGCCGGCCAGCTCGACTACCTCGCCCATCAGCGAGCGCAGCACAGCGGGCGGCCCGGACTCAACTGCCATCAACAAGCCGATCCAGCCGGGGTATTCAGCGTCAGTCGAGAAGTCGCACGGCGCGGTTCCCACTGGCGCGAGCGAGTCTTCGTCATCCGCCACGAGTACTCGGACCTTCGGGCCGCTTGTCATGTTGTGCACCAGGGTGCCGATGGCATCCAGAGCCTCGGAACCGGCGGGGCAGCCTCCAAGGATCAAGGTGACGTGATCCGCGTCCACGTTGGCCGGGACGTGTAGATGCAGGTCGAGCAAGTCGAGGAGGGCCGAGATCTGCGCCTTGGCTCCTGAGTCCGACCCGACCGCGACGGCTCGCTGGCCGTCGTAACGGCAGCGGATGACCTTGCTGCTGATGCTGTTCTTGCGGTCCTGCTTCGCTATCGGGTCGGCATCTGGTACGCGCTTCATCAGATGCTCGTGTAGCTGGGAATGGGTGAGCACACGACCTCCACGTGACGGTGGTGGCAGCCTTTCACCCCGACGCCGGAAGCGGAGCGACTTGTCCGCTCAGGCAAGCGTGCCTTTAGAGCGCATGGCGATGCAGTGTCTCGAACAGGGCGCGGCAGACCGACGTTCTTGACGCGACCACCTTGGCGATCGACGCCAGCCTGTGCTCGCCGTGTCATACGGTGACGCCGCCGTCAGCCAGTTAGGACCCGCACTGTGTTCGTCGTTCACCGTGCCGCCCAGGGCTCTGTGCTGGCCGAGGGTCTGGCGGAGGTGTTGCGTCCGGCTCCGCGCGACGCGTTTGCCGGCGAGGTCGTCGCCGTTCCGGCCAAGGGCGTGGAACGTTGGCTCGCGCAGCGGCTCTCGCACGTTCTAGGCAGCGCGCACTCCGCCGACGGCGTGTGCGCCAACGTGCGCTTCCCGGCGGTGACGACGCTTGTCGACGAGGTGCTGGAGCGGGTCGCGCCACCGGACGCCATTGCCGCGTGGCGGCCAGAGCGGCTGGTGTGGCCGCTGCTGGACGAGCTGGATGCCTGTGGTGCGACGGAGCCGTGGTGCGCGCCGCTCGTGCGCCACCTGCGCGCAGGCGAGGTCGACAAGGGGCGCCGCCTGCGGACCGCTAGCAAGCTCGCGAGGCTCTTCGACAGCTATGCGCAGTCCCGCCCGCAAATGCTCCAGGCCTGGGCGGTAGGCAAGGACGAACGGGGGGACGGCGGCGCCCTCGATGACGACGTTGCCTGGCAGGCCGAGCTCTGGCGTCGGCTGCGTGAGCGGGTTGCGCATCCCTCGACGACGGAGCTGCTGAACGAGGCCTGCGACCGGATCCGCACTGACGCCGTTGACGTGGGACTGCCCGAGCGGCTGAGCGTTTTCGGCGCGAGCCGCCTGTCCCGCTCGCGGCTGCAGGTCCTGGCCGCCGTCGCCGAGCATCGCGACGTCCACCTGTGGCTGCATCACGCGTCCCCCGCCCTGTGGGACACCGTGGCCGCAGCACCGCCCGCCACACGCCGCGCCGAGGACACCACAGGCGCTTGCCTGCGCAACCCGCTGCTGACGTCGCTCTCCCGCGACATGCGCGAGCTGCAGCAGCTGCTGTCAGCGCAGGTCCCGGCCGCGCATGTCCAGCACCACCCGAGCCGTCGGGCGCATGACAGCCTGCTCAACCGGCTCCAGGCCGCCCTCGCCGACGACTCCGTCGGCACACAGTCGCCGCTCGACCCAGAGGACCGCAGCGTCCAGGTGCACGCCTGCCATGGACGCACCCGACAGGTCGAGGTGCTGCGGGAGGTCATCCTCGGCCTGCTCAAGGGAGACCGAACCCTGGAGCCGCGCGACATCCTCATCATGTGCCCTAACGTCGAAACCTTCGCGCCACTGATCGCCGCCACCTTCGCGCTCGGCGCCGAGGACGCCGCCCACCACCCCGCCGCGCGGCTACGCGTGCGACTGGCCGATCGCGCCCTGCGGCAGACGAACCCGCTGCTCTCGGTGCTCTCCCTGCTGCTCGAGATGGGAACCGCACGCGTCACCGCCTCGCAGGTGCTCGACCTCGCCGGCACCCCCGCAGTGCGTCAGCGCTTCGGCTTCACCAACGACGACCTCGAGCGGCTGACCGAGTGGACGGCGGCGGCAGGCGTGCGTTGGGGGTTCGACTCCACGCACCGCCGAGTCTGGCACCTTGACGGGCTTGCGCAGGGGACCTGGCGTGAAGGTTTGGACCGGCTCCTGCTCGGCGTGGTCACGGAGGGCACCGCTGACGATGTCACGCCACTGGACGACGTCGACTCCGCAGCGATCGAGCTGGCCGGCCGCTTCTGCGAGATGGTGGATCGGCTCGCAGCGTCGATCACCGAAGTTGGGCAGCAGCACACGGCAGTCGGGTGGGCGGATCTGCTCGAGCAGCGGGTTCTGTCGCTGGCCGCGGCTGGACCGGACGCCGGCTGGCAGGAGGCGCAGCTGCGCAGTGAGCTCGCCGACCTGCGCGAGCACTCGGCAGGCAGCACCGCGGTGCTGGGCCTGCGGGATGTGCGCGCCCTGTTCGCGGCCACCCTCGCGGGGCGGCCAACGCGCGCCAGCTTCCGGACCGGCACCCTCACCGTCTGCACGCTCGTACCGATGCGGTCCGTCCCCCATCGGGTCGTCTGCCTGCTCGGCCTGGACGACGGCGCGTTCCCGCGGCAGAGCACGCGCGACGGCGACGACGTCCTCGCTCGGGATCCGTGGGTCGGCGAGCGGGACCCTGGCAGCGAGGACCGACAGCTCCTACTCGACGCCATTGTCGCCGCCAGCGAAAACCTGGTCATTACGTACACGGGCGCCGACAGCAGAACAGGCGCAGCGATACCGCCGGCCGTGCCGCTGGGCGAGATCTTCGACGCGCTTGACCGAACAGCGACGGCGACTGGTTGCCTCGCGCGGGATGCAGTCACAACGCGCCACGCGCTGCAGCCGTTCGACCAGCGCAACTTCACGGCCGGCGCGCTCGGCACGACCGGTCCGTTCAGCTTCGACCCGATTGGCTACGACGCCGCTGTTGCCGCCGCAGGCCCGCAGACCGCCGCGCCGCCGCTGCTGCCCGAGCCGCTTGGCTCAGCAACCGGCTCGGACGTGTTCCTCGTCGAGCTGCTTCGACTGCTCGAGCACCCCGCCCGCGGCTTTCTGCGCCAGCGCCTCGACGTCGCCGTGCCCCGCTCGCAGGACGAGCCGCAGGACGCCCTGCCAATCGAGCTTGACGACCTCGAGCGGTTCGCCGTCGCGGAGCGCCTGCTCCAGGACCGCCTGCGCGGGACCGAGCCGGCGGAGTGCCGCCGGCGTGAGCTGCGCCGCGGCGGCCTGCCACCTGGCCAGCTCGGCGAAGCCGCCCTGTCCACAGCAGAGCAGCGCGCCGAGCAGGTCGTCGCAGCCTCGCAGGTGGAGCGGGCGCATGAGCCGGAGTCGTACGACGTCGACGTGACACTCACGGACGGCACCCGCGTGCTCGGGACCGTCACCGGAGCACGCGGAAGCGTGCTGCTGTCCACCACCTGCGCGACCCTGTCGGCCCGGCACCGGCTGCACGCCTGGGTGCAGCTCGTCGCACTCGCGGCCGCGCACCCTGGCACCGCCTGGACGGCGGTCGCCGTCGGACGCGGCGGTAAGAGCGTGACACGCAGCGTCCAGGGTCCACTCGAGGAGCAGGAGGCGCGGCACGTGCTGGAACAGCTCGTTGCCCTGTACCGCAGCGGACTCACCGCGCCGCTGCCGCTGCCGGTGAAGACGGCCGCCGAGTACGCCTTCCTGCGCGGCCGCGGCCGCAGCATCGACCTGGCGCGGACGCAGGCAGCGAAGAAGTGGGACGGCGAGCGCTACGCGGGAGAGTCCTCCGACGGCGAGCACGTCCTGCTGTACGGGGCCGAAGCACCGCTGTCGGTCCTGACCGAGCAGGCGCCCCAACCCGGCGAAACTGGCAGCGGCTGGTCAGACGAGGAACCCGACCGGTTCGGCCTGCTGGCCCGCCGGCTGTGGCAGCCACTGCTGGACCACGAGGCGAAGGTGCTCGTATGAGCCAGCACCATCCACAGCAGCAGGAGCCGCAGCCGTTCGACCTGACGGGGCCGCTGCCGACCGGCACGACCGTGCTGCAGGCCAGCGCCGGAACGGGCAAGACGTTCACAATCGCCGGGCTCGTCGCACGCTACGTCGCCGAGGGCGAGGCGCGGATGGACGAGCTCCTTGTTGTCAGCTTCAGCCGGGAGTCGACCCGCGAGCTGCGCAGCCGGGTGCGGGAGCGCCTGGTCAGTGCGCGCGAGAGTCTGCACGCGCCTCCCGCGGACGACGCGGTGCTGCAGCACCTGGCCGTCTGCGACGCGACGGAGCTAGCCCTCCGGCACCGGCGGCTGCAGGACGCGCTGGCGTCGTTCGACGCCGCGACCGTGACCACCACCCACGGCTTCTGCCAGCAGGTGCTGCTAGCACTCGGCACAGCCGGCGACGACGACCCTGACGCGGTGCTGGTCGAGAACCTGCGTGACCTGGTGGCCGAGGTCGCCGACGACCTGTACCTGCGCAAGTGGGGTGCGCCCGGCATGCCCGCACCGGACGTGAGTGTCAAGGACTTCCGCGCGCTCGCGTACGCCGTCGGCGCGCAGGACCCAGCCACGCGACTCGTACCGGACACGAGCGCGCCCGGGCTGCCCGGGCTGCGTGCGCGCATCGCCGCAGCTGTCCGCGACGAGGTCGAGCGGCGCAAGCGGCGCCAGCAACTCCACGGCTACGACGACATGCTGATGCGCGTGCAGGCCACGCTGCTGGACCCCACCACAGGGCCTGCAGCGAAAGCCCGCCTGCGCAGCCGCTACCGCAAGGTGCTCGTCGACGAGTTCCAGGACACCGACCCGGTGCAGTGGTCGATCCTGTACGAGGCGTTCCACGGCGTGTGCCCGCTCGTGCTGATCGGGGACCCGAAGCAGGCCATCTACGCCTTCCGCGGCGCCGACGTCCATGCCTACCTGCAGGCAACGGAAGTCGTGGAATCGGAGAGCACGCTGCCGGACAACTGGCGCAGCGACGCCGAGCTGCTTCGCGGCCTCGACGCCGTCTTCCGGGGCGCCGCGCTCGGCGACCCTCGCATCCGAGTCCACCCGGTCCGGGCAGCGCACCCCGGCCGGCTGCTCACGGCACCTGAGGCCATACGGCTGCGCGTGCAGCGGCGCGACAGCATGACTCTCACCCAGGCTGGGCTGGCATCAACCGGAGCCGCCCGAGACGCCGTGGCGTCCGACGTGGCTGCTCAGGTGACAGCCATCCTGACGAGCGGTACGTCGGTCGTGCCACGCGCGGGCGGGGACCCGCGGGTCCTCGGACCTGGCGACGTCGCCGTGCTGGTACGCACCCACAAGCAGGCAGAGCTCATCCAGTGCTCGTTGCAGAAGGTGGGTGTACCTGTCGTCCTGACCGGGCGCTCCGACGTCTTCGCCACTCCCGCCGCCCTCGAGTGGCAGCTGCTGCTAGAAGCGCTCGAACAGCCCCACCGCACCACCCGGATTCGCAGGCTCGCCCTTGGCGCCTTCGTAGGCCGGAGCGCATCCGAGCTCGGCAATGAAGACAGCGAGGAGCTCGCCCTCCGCCTGCGTTGGTGGGCGCGGACGCTTGAGGACCGTGGGGTGTCGGCGCTGTTCGAAGCCGTGTGCGTGGCGCAGGCAGTGCAGCCCCGACTGCTCAGCCACACCGGCGGCGAACGCCTGCTCACTGACCTGCGGCACCTCACCGAGATCCTGCACGAGGCGGCGCTCGAGGGCCAGCTCGGGCTGACAGCACTGCTCGGATGGCTTGGTCGACGTCGCGCCGACGCCGGAGACGAGGGGGCGCAGGAGCGCAGCCGCAGACTCGACTCGGACGCCGACGCTGTCCAGGTCATCACCGTCCACACCAGCAAGGGCCTGGAGTTCCCCGTCGTGCTCGTCCCCTTCGGATGGGACAGGTGGTCTCCGGACGCACCGTCCACCGCGGTGTTCCACGACACTGACGACCGGCGGGTACGTGACGTCGGCGGCCCAGGCAGCCCTGACTGGCGGGAGCACGTCCAAGCACACAAGCAGGACGAGGTCGACGACGAGCTGCGCCTGACCTACGTCGCCCTCACCCGCGCGCAAGGCCAGCTCGTGCTGTGGTGGGCGGGCAGCCACAACACGCCCACCGCACCGCTGCACAGGCTGCTGCTGCACAACGACCCGTCCGGTGTGCCGCCGGCGTCAGTCCCCGTCCCGTCGGACGACGACGCCATCGCCACATTCCAGCAGCGCGCCGCTGCCAGCGCCGGCGGCCTGCACGTTGAGGAGGTCGCGCCGCCGTCCGCAGCTCGTTTCACACCACCAGGCACGCCGCCGGCAACGCTAAGTCCGGCCAGTTTCCGGCGCGACCTAGACACCGGCTGGCGACGCACCTCGTACAGCGCGCTCACGGCTGCGGCGCATGATGCTGGTCCCGCGCTGGGCAGCGAGCCCGAAGTGCCGGTCAAGGACGACGAGAACGACGACGCGGTGGAGGACACGGCCGTCGAGGCTCCGACCGGCGGCGCACCAACGCTGTGGGACACGCTGCCAGGCGGGCCGTCCTTCGGCACACTCGTCCACGAGGTGCTCGAGCGAGTCGACCCAGCAGACAACGCGGCTCTGACCGAGCTCGTCGCGACCGGAGCCAATCGCTGGGGCGCCGAGCTGGACGTGCCGCTGCTGACCGCCGCGCTCGCCGCAGCCCTAGCCACGCCTCTTGGTGACCTCGCCGACGGCTTGACGCTTGCGCAGGTCGGCACCGCGAACCAGCTGCGGGAGCTCGACTTCGAGCTGCCGCTCGACGGCGGCGACAACCCGCCGAGGGCCGTCGCCGACAGCGACGACGAGACGGCGGCAGACCTGCTGCTCGAAGACCTCGTGCCGCTGTGGCGCGAGCACGTGCCGGACGGCCTCCTGTCGGCCTACCCGGACGCGCTGGCAACACTGGCCACAGCACCACTACGCGGGTACCTCGCCGGAAGTATCGACGCCGTGCTTCGGATCGGGAACCGGTATCTGGTGGCGGACTACAAGACGAACCGCCTGGGCAGCCGCGGCCGCCCGCTCAGCACCTGGGACTACCGGCCCGAGGCGCTAGAGGAGGCCATGGTGAACGCGCACTACCCCTTGCAGGCTCTGCTCTACGACGTCGCGCTGCACCGCTACCTGCGTTGGCGCCAGCGTGACTACGACCCGGCCGTGCACCTCGGCGGCGTCCTCTACCTGTTCCTTCGCGGGATGACCGGCGGCCCGGACAGCACCGGCGTTTTTGCGTGGCGACCACCGGCAGCACTGGTCACAGCGACCTCAGACCTGCTGGCCGGCGCCCGATGAGCGCGCCGTCTCTCGCCCTTCGCGCAACCGGGCTGCTGCGGCAGTTCAACGCGGCGGGGGTCCTGTCGGCGGCGGACGTGCACGTGGCCCAGCGGGTCGCAGCATTGGGCGGCGAGAGCGACGAGGCGGTACTCCTTGCACTCGCCCTTACCGTGCGCTCGACCCGGCAAGGGTCAGTCGTCCTCGACCTCGCGACAGCCGAGGCCAGCACCAGCGTGGACATCGACGTCGACCTTGAGGCAGAGGGCGCAGCGACCCCTGCCGACGTGCCCCTCGCGTGGCCGCAGGACTGGGTGGCGCGGTGCGCGGCCAGCTCCCTGGTCGGCGGCCCGCTCAGGCTGCACGGCTCGAGGATGTGGCTGTCCCGCTACTGGGACCAAGAGTCGCTGGTGGCGGACGAGCTGCTTACCCGCTGCGACGTGGCGCCAGACGACCTCGACGTCGACGTGCTGCGGAATGGGCTCGGCCGCCTGTTCGCGCCGGAGGACACGGACCAGCGGACCGCCGCGGCCGTCTGCGCGCTCGCCCGCGTCAGCGTCCTCGCCGGCGGCCCTGGCACGGGCAAGACCACCACGGTGTCACGGCTCCTGGCACTGCTGCGAGAACAGCACCCCGACTGGCGGATCGCGCTAGCCGCCCCGACCGGCAAGGCAGCAGCGCGCCTCGAGGAGGCAGTCCGCTCCTCCACAAGCGAGCTTCCGCCAGAGGACCGCGCCCGGCTCGGCGAGCTCGCGGCGACGACGCTGCACCGACTTCTCGGCTGGCGACCGGAGGCCCGCACCCGCTTCCGCCACGACCGCGCCAACCGCCTGCCGTACGAGGTGGTTGTTGTCGATGAGACGTCCATGGTCTCGCTGACGATGATGGCGCGGCTGCTCGAGGCGCTGCGCCCGAGCACGCGGTTGCTCCTCGTCGGTGATCCAGACCAACTCGCCTCGGTCGAGGCAGGCGCCGTCCTCGGCGACCTCGTCGAGACCCCGACCCCGGGAGGACGCACGCCCCAACGCGAGTCTGCGCTGCAGACGCTGCTCCCCACGGGCACCGCCGCGCAGGTGATCGACAGCCCTGGGGCGCGCGTCCGCGACGGCGTCGCCACCCTCATGGTGAACCACCGGTTCCCGGCAGAGAGCGGCATCGCGCTGCTGGCGGCGGCGGTGAAGAACGGGGACGGCTCGGCTGCCCTCGAGGTTCTGCAGGATCTAAACGTCACCGACGTTGAGCTCCTCCCGCTTGCAGACAACACCTTCCCGGCGGAGGCTCAGATCGCCGCGGTCAGAAGCGAGGTCCAACGCGCGGGCGCCGCACTGCACGCTGCTGCTGCAGCCGGCGATGCGCGCGCGGCCCTGGCCGCACTCGACGCCCACCGGCTGCTCTGCGCACACCGCCGAGGCCCCCGCGGCGTCAGCTACTGGAGCAGCCTGATGACCCGGTGGCTCTCTGATGTGCAGCCCGTCGCTCTTCGCGCCGACGGGCACTACGTAGGAGAGCCGTTGCTCGTGATGACCAACGACTACGAGATCGGCCTCTACAACGGCGACACCGGCGTCGTCTACGACGACAAGGCGCGCGGGCTCACCGCCGCCTTCGGTCGCGGCGGAGACCCCATCCTGGTGCCGCTGGTCCGGCTGGGAGTCGTCACGCGACTGCACGCGATGACCGTGCACCGCAGCCAGGGAAGCCAGTTCGACGTCGTCACTGTCGTGCTCCCGCCGGCGAGCTCACCGCTTGGGACGCGCGGCACGCTGTACACAGCCACTACCCGCGCCGTCAGCAAGGTGCGGCTGATCGGCTCGCCCGACGCCCTCGCAGCCGCCTGCGCACGTCCGGCAGCGCGCGCGACAGGATTGGCTGCTCGACTTGGCTGATCGGCTTCGCACCGAATTCGATCGCGGATGCAACCCGACCGGCGCTGGTCGTATGCGGCGGTGACGAGCCAGCCACCGAGCCAGACGCCGTCCGGATCGTCCTTGTTCAAGGACCGGCGCCTCTCGTTAGGGTCGACCTCAGGCGACGCCTCCTCGCGAGCCCCGGCAGAAGCGGGCGTCGGCCCCCTTCGCCTCTCTGGTCGAGCGGCCCGTCGGCACATCGCGCAACGGCTTGTACGGGATCCACGCGCGAGATGTCCGGGTCCGGTGCATGCTCCCGATGTGACTACACCAGGATGGACTCTGCAGCCGGGCAAGCACACGACACGGGTGGCGCTGTCGGCATCCCACGGCGGAGCCCCGCAGGGTGGCATTGCTGAGAGCGCGAGGACACCAAACGTCTTCTTGTTCAGCGATCCCAGCCGCGGCAGCGCTCACGGCTACGGCTACGACGGCTGGCTACCCCCCGGAGACGTCTTCCAGTACACGGGCGACGGTGCCGGCGATCAACAGGAGGTTGGTGGGAACAAGGCCGTGATCACCTCCCGGGCCGACGGCCGCACACTGCGGCTCTTCGTCGCGGAAGGCTTCGTCGACAACACGAAGACGGTTAGGCAGTTGTATGTCGGCGAGTTCGTTCTGGCCGACCCGCCTTATGTACGGGCGGACGCGCTGAATGCCAAGGGCGAGCTGCGCAGCGTCTATGTGTTCGCGTTGCTGCCCGTCGGTCCAGTCCAATCGCGCAGTAGCGATGCATCGCCGGTTGGAGCGCCAGGTAGCTCGACAATCGCCGGCGACGTGGAGACGTCGGTGGCTGACGCTGAGAGCGAAGGGCACACCTCGCCTACTTTCAACACGTCCGGGTCAGCACCGGCCACGGGCATGCGAGTCGAGAGCAACCTGGTCAAGCGCTTCGAGAAGCACCTGCGTTCGTCAGGCCACGCCGTCGGAAGAAAGAAGATCGCCATCGCCGGGGAGCTACAAACGCTGTGGACCGACACCTACGACCGGACCACGAATGAGCTCTACGAAGCCAAGGGGTCGGCCAACCGGCACGCCGTCCGGCTCGCGCTGGGCCAGCTCCTCGACTACGTACGTCATGTCAAGCCGGAACTGCGGGGCGTACTGCTCCCTTCGGAGCCGACGGCAGACCTCATTGCTCTCCTGCACCAGCACTCCGTGTCGTGCACCTATGAGAAGTCGCCGGACGTCTTTGTCCGCCTGGAACCCTAACCATGATGACCACCGCGCCAAGCGGTCTAGGACAACATCCTCAACCCTTCTCTCGATGTGCGTCCGACGCAGGCACCGCTGATGGCAAGACCGAGGGCGAACGGCACGAGTGTCCAGGCCCCATCAAGGGAGCGCGGGTTCGCAGTGGGCATCAGCACGCAGATGACGGTGGGTCGGTTCACGCCCCGGCGATCGACGGGCGGGCTCGCTGGGTTTGACCCTTTGCAGGCGCACCGTCGACGCTATAAGGGCCGCTTCCCCGGGTGGTGCCGCACTGTCCGCCTAGGAGCGTGGGTCCGAAATCGGATTGGTGGTGACCGGACCACAACATCGTGAGGTCAGGATGCCCTGGGCACGCCACATGTGCCCTCGAAAGGCGCGGTCTTGGAATACGGACCCACGCTCCTAGCCCGTGGCGGCTGGCCACGAGGGCGCGGCTGCCGCCTTAACGTGTCGGCCGAGCTGCTGGTCGGGCTGCCTTACAGTCACCGAGCGCTACGGCGCTGCGACTCGAACGCTGAGCAAGCTCGACTGACAGCCAGTCGCGATCGACCCGTGTTCACGGTGGGTCGGTGCCACTCTTAGGCGTGGTGGCGGGTCGCGAATGAAAGAGTAGCAAGCTTCGGTTGCGTCTTGAGCTGCGGCTCGAGCAACGTAGCCGCAGCAGAGACGGACCCACGTATATGCCTGCGAACGGGCGCCCGCCGTCGATACTGTCCCCTCGCGCCGCCAGCGGCTCCAGGACGGCGAGAGGCGGTCAGGTGACCATCGAGAGCGCGGACGGCGTCAGCGTCGTAACAGTCGGCGCGATGCTCGAGGACGGGACGCTGTCCATCCCGCGGTACCAGCGGCCGTACAGCTGGAGCCCGGAGACCGCCCTGCAGCTACTCGACGACGTCCACGACGCGTGCAAGGCGGGGGGCCCGTCCTACGTCCTCGGCGCGATCATAGTGCACCGCCATGACGGCCGGCTCGACGTCGTTGACGGGCAGCAGCGACTGCTCACGCTGACGCTGATCACGGCGGTGCTGACGGGCGAGCACGACGGGACCGTGGGCCCGGGGGAGGCGGCCGCATCCCCCGTGGTGGCCGTGCGCACCGCGCTGGCCCGACGGAAGCCCAAGCTAACCGTCGCCTCTGAGGTGCTTGCGTCGTACGTCTCGGAACGGTGCTGGCTGATCCGCGTCCAGACCGACGACGAGGACGAGGCGTTCCGCGTCTTCGACTCGCAGAACTACCGGGGCAAGTCGCTTATGCCGCACGACCTCCTCAAGGCCTACCACCTGCGCGAGATGGTCGGCACCGAGACCGAGGCGATGCAGGTCGCGGCCGTCGAGGGTTGGGAAAACGTCCCCGATGCCGCCCTCGACCGCCTGTTCGGCACCTACCTCTACCGCGTTCGCCGTTGGTCGCGCGGTCTGCCCGCCCCGGGCTTTACGGCTCAGGACGTCGGCCTGTTCAAAGGGCTCCGGGCGCACGACGCGCGATCGCCGTCAGCGCGATACCACCTAGCGGCGCAGGCAGCCGTCCCTGTGCTGGCGGCGTGGCAGGGCGTCGACGGGCGCACACCGGAAGCGATCCGCGATGCCCGGCGCACCCGCTTCCAGCTCGATACGCCCATCACCGCCGGCAGACCGTTCTTCGACATGGTCACGTTCATGCTCAGCGAGCTGCGAGAGCTCCGGAAGGAATACTACGGGCCGAAGTGGGACGAGTTCGCATCAAGCGACGACGACCTGGGCGAGCGGCCCGGCCGTAGTCGCCTGCGCTACGTGTCGGAGCTGTACCTGGCGGCGGCGCTCTCCTACAGCAACCGCTTCGGCGGGGCCGAATTCGAGGAGGCGCGGGAGCGACTGTTCCGCTGGGCCTATGCGCTCCGGGTGAGCAAGACGCGGGTGCTGTACGCGTCGGTGGATAAGCTGGCCCGCGACGCTGAGGGCGCCTTCTGGCTCCTGCGCAGCGCCGACTCCCCCGCAGCGCTCCGACGCCTGCCCGCGCCCCCGTTGGAACCCGGCAACGCACGCGATCCACGCCTGGCCGCTGTCCTGACAGAGCTGGACCCCGCATGACCGACGCGCCAGTCCAAGCGACCCTCCTGTCCGTCGGCGAGATCGCTGAGGCAGACGTGTCGTACGTCGTGCCGATCTACCAGCGCAACTACGCCTGGCGCGAGGAACAGATCGAGCAGCTCGTCGACGACGTTTGGACCGCGGCGCAGGACGCCGCACAGGACCAGTACTTCCTGGGCAACCTCGTCGTCGCGGAGGCGCCGGCGCTTGGCGCACACGGGACGGGTCGGGCCCTGGAGGTCATCGACGGGCAGCAGCGCCTGACCACCCTTCTTCTGCTGCTGCACGCGCTCGGCGATGCGCACCCGGCACCACCGCTCGGTCTGCGGTACGCCTCCCGCCCGAAAGCCACTGCGGCACTGGCCAACCTCGGGTCCTCGGACGACGAGGACGGGACGGGGATTCCCACGGCCTACAAGATCGTGCGCCAGGTGCTCGACGCCCGCGTCGGCGCGCCGAACCGCTTTCGGTTCAGCGCCTTCCTGCGCGGCAACGTCCGCCTCGTCCGTGCAACGCTCGACAGCAGGACCGACCGCAACCGGTACTTCGAGATCATGAACACCCGTGGGCAGCAGCTGCAGCAGGTGGACATCGTCAAGGCGCGGCTCATGCGGCATCTGGTCCACGACGCTCAGTCGCAGGAGTGCTTCGCCTGGATCTGGGACGCCTGCCGCGACATGGACGCCTACGTCCAGATGACCCTGACAAGGGTCCCTGACGGTCGGCGCGCCGCCCTTCGGGGACGCATCTTCGGCGACGGCTGGGACCGGCTCAAGGTCGGCCACTTCGCGGTCATGCAGACCCTGCACGAGCAGCACGTCGCCGCTCCGGATCCGGTCGCGGCGGACGACGCCGATCGGCGGAGCCTGCGCGAGGCGCTTGCGGCCTACGCCGGGGCGGCCCCACCGGACGAGGCGGACGACGTCCAGAGTGCGCGCTTCCGCTCGCCCGTCACCTTCTCGAGCTTCCTGCTGCATGTGCTGAAGGTGCACGACGCGGCAGCCGGCGCCGACGACGGCAGCGCGGAGGACGACACAGACGAAGGTCGCCTCGACGACAACAAGCTCATCAAGCTATTCGACCAGCAATTCGGCCGGCTCTCCGGAGCATCGGCCGTGCAAGCGGTGAAGCGCTTCGCCGAGCAGCTCCTGCGCTGCCGTTTTATCTTCGACAACTACGTGCTCAAGCGAGAGCATACCGGGACAAACGGCGACGACGGGGACTGGTCCCTTAAACGCCTGGTGCGCAGCGCGTCGGACGGAAACCGCGCTGCCTACCCGGCATCCTTCGCTGCCCCCGACAGCCCCGACGACGCAGAGGACCCCAGCACTGCCCAGGTGCTGATGCTGCAGTCGATGCTGCGGGTCACATACACCTCACCGAGGACGATGCACTGGATCACAGCGGTGCTCAGGATGCAGCTCGAGCAGGACGGGCCGACCTCCGCCTCGCCCGTCCTCGCCACACTCGAAGCCTTCGCACGCAAGCGAGTGCGGAATGCGTTCTTCGGCACCGAAGAGCCCACAGGCTTCGCGATCGAACGGATCGTCTTCACCTACCTCGACTATCTAATCGCCAAGGGGTCCGACCCCGGCTATAGATTCGGCTTCCGCAACTCAGTCGAGCACTTCTTCCCACAGTGCCCGGACACCGATCAGGCGGGTGCTTTCGTCATCCCGAGCGGTCTGCACTCCTTCGGCAACCTGGCACTCATCAGCGTCGGCACGAACTCGAAATTCAGCAACAACATGCCCGACGTGAAGCGGACCTTCACGCGACTGGTCCAGCTGAGCCCGAAGCTGCTGGCGATGGCGGCCGACGCCGCCAGGACGACCTGGGACGACCGAGCCATCAGCGCGCACCGAGAGGCGATGGTGCGGCTGCTTCGGGAGGACCTGGGCTTGGCGCCCGCACCGGCACCGGCGACCGGCAGCCGACCGCCAAATAGCGCCAGCGCCCGCCACGCCGTCTGATCTGACGCGACCGCTTGGGGGTGAGGGGGTCCTGCGCAGCGGGCGAGGGCGTCGGCTGGCACCCGTGCGCGGAGGTTGTTGAGTCAGCGAGCCAGTGGGCGGATCTTCAGCGTTGCGCCAGCAAGCCTTCGTATAGCTCTTGGAGAGTTCTCTCGTCGATTATTGACATCGCGGTTCGGTCAGCGAACAGAGGCTCATGCAGGCAACTCGCCGTGAGTTCGAGTCGATCCTTCGAGGCGCCGACTCTACCCCGGCAGAGGCGAGCCCCCACCTGAACGGTGGCCAGTCGAAGCTCCTCGCCCCAGGCCTCACGGCGCTTGGGGAAGATCACGTACCGGGCGTGCAGGTCGATAAGGTCGGCGTCGCTATAGAGCTCGACGGATACACGGGGTCCGAGTCTACCCAAGCTCCGGATGCTGACGATCAGTTCGTCGCGGGACATCCCTTCCGTCAACGAAAGGATGGCCGAGTTGGCGGGTGCGCCGACTTCACTCAGTTGCTGATCCCTCGCCTCGGCAACGACGCGCGCGGCAGCCAGGCACGACTGTTCTTCCTGGCGCGTCAATTTAGCGGGCCACACCAACGGACCCGGCAGGGTCGGTGATCTGTAGAACCGCCCTCCGGTGGGGGCCGACCAGGCCGGCTCGTCGTCTCGTGGCGCGACTGCGTCCGGCAGGTCATCCTCGGCCGCCCCCGCACTCGTGACAGTCGGCCGTGTCTCGACCTCCAGCACGTCCCACAAGGCCGTATCGATGATTTCGGTGGTCCGGCGCTCGATGTCGGTGGCGTTTCCGATGCCCTCGAGGTGGAGCCGTCGTACCTGCTCGTGAACTTGGGTGCCGTCAACCCCCGCGCCATAGGGGATGCGCGCGGCGGCTCGCGCACCCGCCTCAATGGCGTCAAGCCGGGCGGCCTTTAGGCGAGTTAAGCGCTCGGCCTGTAGCTCACACGCCCTCTCATGGGCGCGCGCCTCGGTAAGGGCCCAGTTGATCTCCACGGCCGGCGAAGAGGGGGGCTCGCTCCTACGTCTACCGGTGACGGCGACTGACCGGCCTCCATAACTCGGTAGTCAGCGACGAAGGGGGTTTGCTGCGCGGACTGTGGGCGCGGGTGGTTGTGCCTCGCGGATGCTCAGGGATGGATGTTGGCTCGGCGTGTAGCCTTTTTGGGCTCTCCGGTCGTTTCCGTGGGTCCTCGGTGACCGCCTGAACGTGCAACACGCCGTCCCTGTCTAGGTTCTGGGCTGTCTAAGGTCCGGAACTTCGAGCGGGGAACGGCGTGCGCAA
>JAABUX010002057.1_pt1 | contig 29100 bp, 27 predicted proteins | sample 5561851 | NCBI WGS metagenome assembly JAABUX01 (sample SAMN10711883, study PRJNA513361) | rock metagenome | isolation source: Antarctica rocks | place: Antarctica: Victoria Land, Richard Nunatak red sandstone | collected 2016-01-03 | reverse complement strand
GGCAGGCAGGTGCCGCGCGGGGTCAAGCGCAAGATGAGCGGATATCCGCTGCGCCCGCGCACCTCGCTACCGACCACGCGCATCGACTTCAATGCCGCCATTCGGATTGCAAAGTGAACAGTATTGTCATTAGACGTGCGGATGCTGAGCACGCCGTCCTTCCATTGCGGCGCCGCCGCGGCCTCGGCCGCCACGTTGTAGCCGCACCGCTCCGGAGCTGCGAAGGTCTCGGCGCCGTCGCTCAGGTCATACAGCAGGCAGCAATGCCAATGCTCGCCGGGCTTGAGGTCCACGACGAAGCTGAGGCGGCCGTTGGCGTAGGTCATCGCCGCGTTCCCATGCGGATGGACGCACACCGAGCGCCGGAAATCGCCATTGGTGTAGGTCGTCTCCAATCGCTGCCGATCTGAGGACCACTCGGTCGCCACGCTGCCCCGGCGGATGAATTTGCGGGACTTCACCTCGAACAGGTCGGCGAAGTCGCAGCGCATGCCGATCTCCAGGTTGAAGCAGACTGGATCGGCGCCGTAATGGGCGATGTCGATGTCCTCGTGCAGGCCGCCTTGGATGGAGCGGGTCAGCACCATGCCGAGCGTGCGCGCCGGAATCGGCCCGGACGCCGTGAGCAGCGCGGGGTTGACCAGGTGGATGGACGCCGTGTCGTGCCGGGTGGCGCCGCCGTTCAGCAGGTCCCAGCGCACGCCGTCGGCGAAGATCCCCCAGGCGCTGATGAGGCGCGTGTCGTTGAAATACAGCCCCTTGTCGCTGGGATGCGGGATCGTGCCATCCGGCTCGGATACCAGCACGGTCCTGCCTTGGTGGATGGCGATCTGCGCCGGGCCGACCTGAACCTTGAACGACATCGCTTCCGCTCCGTTTGCCTGCGCCGTGGCGCGCTTCAGAGACTAAGCCGAGCCAGCCCTGATCTGCCAAGCCTGCGACGATAGCTGAGGCGACATGGTTCCAGCCCGGCATGGCTGCACGTTGAAAGCACCCCGGTGCGATCCGGAAGCCCGTCTTGCGCGAGGGAAGGATCTCCACAACTATGCTCCGCGCTGGCGGTCGGCGTGACCGGCCCCTGGATCGGGCGCTTTGCCCGGTTGCAGAACACCGTCCTGACCGCGTAACATCGTGGCTCCGGATGCCCAGCCGACGGCTGTAACCCCCCACGCCTTTCCGGGCGACGTTCAAGGTATGGTGATGCTCGCTTCCGCCGGGTCGCAAAGGTGAGGCTGGATGACGTTTGCGCCATTGCCGTCATGGCAAAGGCGCCGCGCCCGGGCCGCGTGAAGACGCGGCTGCAAGGCCTGCTCACCGCAGAGGAGGCGGCGCGGATGGGCGCGGCGTTCCTTAGCGACGTGACGGCCAACGTCCAGGCCGCCGGCCGCATCGCCCCCGTGCACGGCTACGTCGCCTACGCGCCGGCGGGGGAGGAGGCGCATTTCGACGGCCTGCTCGCCCCCGGCACCCGGTTGGTCCTGGCGGACGGTGCCGGCGGCGCGGCGCCCGGCGTCGAGGGGTTCGGACGCAGCCTGCTGCACGCCACGCGAACGCTCCTGGAGGCCGGGTACGGCGCGGCCTGCGTGCTGAGCGCCGACAGCCCGACGCTGCCGACGACGTGGCTGGCCCGGGCGGCGGAGCGTCTGCTGGCGCCGGGCCGCCGGGCGGTGCTCGGCCCGGCGGATGACGGCGGCTATTGGCTGCTCGGCCTGCAAGCGCCCGAAAGCGAGATGTTCGCGCGCATCGCCTGGAGCACGGCGTCGGTCGCGGCGGCGACGGTTGAGCGGGCCGGGGAGATCGGGCTTCCGTTGGAACGCCTGGGCACCTGGTTCGACATCGACGACCGCGACGGCCTGCAACGGCTGGTGCGGGACATCGACGGCCCGGCAGGTGGCGCCGAGGAACCATTCGCGGCGCCGGCCACGGCCCGCTGCATGGCCGGGCTGGGCCTGGCGGACCGCCTGCGCGACGTGCCGCCAGAACCATGACACGGGGGCCGTGATGCGGGGGAGCATGCGGACTTGGGCGCTGATGGCCCTCGGCGCCGGCATCGTGCTGTGCCTCCTGGGCGGCGCCGTGCTGCGCATGCCGGACGACGTGGGCGCGATGGCCCGGGAACGGACGGAGCTTTACGTGGCCTGGGCCGCCGCCGCCGGGGTGCTGTACGCGGCGGCGGTGGCGCTCGTCGCGGGGGCGACACCCGGGCTGGGGCGGCGGGCCTTGACGGCCGTGCTGCTGCTCGCCGTCGCCATGCGCGTGGTGACGGTGCTGCCGCCGCCGCTGCAATCCACCGACGCCTACCGCTACGTCTGGGACGGCCGGGTGCAGGCGGCCGGGATCAATCCCTACCGCTATCTGCCGGCCGCACCAGAGTTGGCGGGGCTGCGGGACGAGGGCGTGGGGGCCGGGGCGGTGTATCCCAACATCAACCGCGCCGACACCGCGCCCACCATCTACCCGCCCTTCGCCCAGGCCATCTTCGCCGCCGTGGCCCGGGTTTGGCCGAACTTTTGGCCGAGCCTCTACGGGGTGAAGGCGGCCATGCTGGCGTTCGATCTCCTGGCCGTGGGCGCGGCGCTGCTGCTGCTGCGCACCGCCCGCCTGCCGCCCGAGCGGGCGCTGATCTACGCCTGGAACCCCCTCGTGCTGTGGGAGTTCGCGGGCGGGGCGCATATCGATGCGGCGGCGGTGGGTTTGTCCGCCCTGGCCATCCTCGCCGCGGTCCGCGCCCGCCCGGCGCTGGCCGGCGGGGCGCTGGGCCTCGCGGTCCTGTGCAAGCTGCTGCCGGCGGCGCTGTTCCCGGCGCTTTGGCGGCGTTGGGACTGGCGCACGCCCGTGGCTTGCGGCGCGGTGATGGCCGTGGGCTACGCCTGCTATGCGGGCGTCGGCTGGCGGGTGTTCGGCTACCTGCCGGGCTATGCGTCGGAGGAGCGGCTGGCCGATGGCGGCGTGGTCCTGCTGCGCCTGGCCGCCTTGTTCGGGCCGTTGCCGCCCTGGGCCGGGCCGGGCTACCTGGCGCTGGCGCTGGCGGGGCTTGCGGCGCTCGCCGTCGCGGTGGTGCGGCGTCCCCTGCCGTCCGACCCGGCGCGTCGCGCAGCAGCAATTTGCACCGACGCGCTGTGGCTGAGCGCCGCCACCATGGCCGCACTGTCGCCGCATTACCCGTGGTATCTGGCGGTGCTGGCCTGGCCGGCGGTGCTGGCGCCGCGGGCCAGCGCGCTTTGGCTGACGCTGGCCGCGCCCGCGCTGTACCTGGACCCGGACCACGACCAGGTCCTGTGGCCCGCCCTGGTGTTCCTGCCGTTCGCCGGGCTGCTGGCCTGGGAACTGCTGCGGCCCGCCCGCCTGCCGCTCCCTGCCGTTTCTGGAGGCTCCTGAATGTCTGCGACCACCACGCCGCCCGCGCTCGACGCGCGCCGCTACTTCGAGGCCGTCGCCGCCCGGGACAGCGTCGCCGAGGCGCCGCCGGTCTGCCTGTACTTGGAAGTGACCAACCGCTGCAACCTGCTGTGCGAGACCTGCCCCCGCACCTTCGAGGCGCTGGAGCCGCCGGCGGACATGAGCATGGAGCTGTTCCGCCGCATCGTGGACCAGGTGCCGAACGTCGCCCGCGTGGTGCTGCACGGGGTGGGGGAGCCGATGCTGGTCCGTCACCTTCCCGACATGATCCGCTACTTGAAGGCGCGCGGCACCCACGTGCTGTTCAACACCAACGGCACGCTGCTGGCGCCGCGCAAGCACCGGGAGATCATCGACACCGGGCTGGATGAGCTGCGGGTCTCATTGGATGCTGCGGAGGCGGGAACGTTCCTGAAGGTGCGGGGCAAGGACATGTTCGATCGCATCGTGCGCAACGTGAGCGCCTTCACCAACCTGCAGGCGGCGACCGGGGCGGCGACGCCCGTGGTGTCCCTGTGGCTGACGGGGCTGAAGGAGACGGTCGATCAACTGCCGGAGTTCGTGCGCCTGGCCGCCCGCATCGGGGTCAGGGAAGTGCATCTGCAGCGCCTGGTGTTCGACGAGCAGGGTTTCGGCATGGCCCGCCCGGACAGCTCCCTGTTCGAGCAGACGCGCGCCGAGGAGGAAGCGGTGATCGCCGACGCCACGGCCATCGGGCGGGATCTCGGCGTGATGCTCGATGCGTCCGGCGCGACGGAGCCGGGGCTGAGCCTCAAGCGCACGGCGGACGACAAGCCGTGGGCGACGTGCCGGCGTCCATGGTCCTTGATGTACTTCACCGCGCATGGCCGGGCGCTGCCCTGCTGCATCGCGCCGTTCTCCGCCCGCGGCTACGAGAACTACACGCTCGGCGACGCGACGCAGCAGACACTACGAGAAATCTGGAACAGCCCGGCCTACCAGGGCTTCCGCACCGCCCTCGTCGGCGACGCCCCGCCCAAGCCCTGCCAGGGCTGCGGCCTGCGCTGGAGCCTGTAGCCCTGGACCTGCCCCCCCTGGATCTCGCCCGCGTGTCCGTGGTGATCCCCGCCTGGAACGAGGCGGAGGCCATCGGCGCCGTGATTGCGGAGGCGCTGGGGCAGGGTGTAGGCGAGGTCATCGTGTCCGACGGCGGCAGCACGGACAGCACGCAGGCGGCGGCGCGGGCGGCGGGCGCGCGGGTGCTGGACGCCGGGCGCGGCTACGGCCGGGCTTGCGCCGCAGGCGCCGCAGCGGCACGACCAGGTTGCGACGTGATCGCCTTCATGGACGGGGACGGCGCCGATTGTGCGGACCAGTTGCCCCGGCTGGCCCGGCCCGTGCTGGACGGCGCCCAGGATTTCGTCATCGCGTCGCGCACCCGCGGCACCCGCGCGCCGGGGTCGATGAACTGGCACCAGGTCGCGGCGGGCGCCGTCGCCGGGCGGCTGATCGGCGCGCTGTACGGCGTGCGCTACACCGACATGTGCGCCTTCCGCGTGATCGCCCGCGACGCGCTGGCCCGGCTCGGCATGGTGGAGATGACCTACGGCTGGAACATCGAGATGCAGATGAAGGCGGCCCGGCGCGGCTTGCGCATCCTGGAACTGCCTGTGCCGTACCGCTGCCGGGCGGGCGGCCAGTCCAAGGTCGCGGGTTCGCTGCGCGGCACGCTGCGGGCATCCGGCAAGATCGTCGGCACCTTCGCCCGGGTGGCCGCGTTCGGCGCACGCCCGTGACCGTGCCCGCGGCCCGCCCCGGCGTGCCGTCGCGCGGCCTGGAACTCGCGGCCATGCTGTCCCGGCTGCATGACCGCACTGTGCACCACCTGAGCGCGTCGGAGTGCGAAACGATGTCCATGGCCGACCTGCTCGGCCTCGCGGACGCGGAGGACCAGGCGCGCTGGGCGGGCTTGCGGCTCGCCTACACCGACCCGCTCGGCGCGCCCTGGCTGCGCGCCAGCATCGCCGCCGGCTACGACGGCATCGGCCCCGAGAACCTGGTCAGCTTCGCCGGGGCGCAGGAGGGGATATACGCCGTGCTGCACGCCCTGCTGCAGCCTGGCGACCATGCGGTCGTGGTCGTGCCCAGCTACCAATCCGTCGAAACGCTGGCGCTCGGCCTCGCCGACGTGTCCGGCGTGGCGCTGAATGCCGCGGACGGCTGGTCGCTCGACATCGACGCGGTCGCCGCGGCGGTCCGGCCCAACACCCGCTTGGTCTGCATCAGCTTCCCCAACAACCCCACTGGCGCGCTGCTGCCGCCCGAGCGGTTCGCGGCGCTGGTGGCGCTCTGCCGCTGCCACGGGATATGGCTGCTGAGCGACGAGGTGTACCGCCTGACGGAGCGCGACCCGGCCCGCCGCCTGCCGGCCGCCGCCGACGCCTACGAGCGCGGCGTGTCGGTCGGCGTGCTGTCCAAGGCCTACGGCCTGCCCGGCCTGCGCGTCGGCTGGGTCGCCTGCCGGGACGCGGCGCTGATCGGGCATGTCGCGCGCTTCCGGCAATACCTGTCGGTGTGCGGCGCCGGGCCGAGCGAGGTGCTGGCCAACATCGCGCTGAAGGCCGGCGAGGCGATCACCCGGTGCAACCGGGACATCGCGGCCGCCAACCTCCTGGCGCTATCCGGCTTCCTCGCCCGGCACCCGGCGCTGTTCGGCTGGCGCGAGCCGGACGGCGGCGTGGTGGGCTACGTGCGCTACGCCGGCGCCGAGGGGGTCGAGCCGTTCGTCGCCCGCATGGCGGAGGCCGCCGGCATCCTGCTGCTGCCGGCCAGCGTGTTCCGGTCGGAGGTGGCGGCGCTGCCCGCCGACCGCTTCCGCATCGGCTTCGGCCGCAGCAGCTTCACCGCCGGGCTGGCCGCTTTGGAAGCGGCGATCCGCTGACCGGCGGCCGGCCGTAACCGAACGGGCGTCGCCACGTATAATCCAGTATGCAATGAGCGGCGCCGGCCTTGGCGCCCGGCATGGGGACGGCAATAGGCGCAAGCGATGGACCTGACGCAAATCCGCTATTTCCTGGCGCTGGCGCAGACGCTGAACTTCACCCGCGCGGCGGAGGCCTGCCATGTCACCCAGCCCGCGTTGACCAAAAGCATCCAGCGCCTTGAGGAGGAACTGGGCGGCCCGCTCCTGTTGCGGGAGCGGTCGCTGACCCAACTGACGCCGCTGGGACAGGCCATGCTGCCCTTGCTGGAACAGTGCTTTGCCGCGGCCGAGCGCGCGAAGGAGCATGCGTCCGGCATGAAGCGCCAGGCGTCGTCGCCGCTCCGGGTGGGTTTGGCGGCCGACGTGCCGATGCCGCCGTTCCTCCCGGTGTTCGGGGAGCTGGCCGCGCGCCTGCCGGGCTTCGAGCTGAGCCTTGAGGGCGCCGGCAGCGCCGTGCTGTGCGAGGCCTTGCTGCAGGGAACGCTGGATGCGGCGGTCGTGACCGAGGGGGCGGTGCTGTCCGACCGGCTGAACCGCTGGCCGCTGTTCCGGGACGTGGCGGTGCTGATGCTGCCGCCGGGCCACGCGCTGGATACGGGGGAGGCGGTGCCGCTCAGCGCGCTGGACGGGACGGCGGTGATCTGCGGGACGGCGGACTGCCGGATGGCGCGTTTGCTGGAGCAGGCGCAGAAAGCCCATGGCACGCGCCCGAGCCAGCGGCACCGGGTGGACGCGCCGGGGCGCGCGGCGGACCTGGTGCGCGCCGGGTTGGGCATCGCTTTATCGACCGAGCGGACCGCCGTGCCCGGTGGGGTTCATAAGCGCCGGGTCGAAGGGCAGGCCGCGCATGATGTCCTGCTTGTCGCGGTGGCGGGCCGCCCCTTCACACGGGCGGCCCATGCGTTCATCAAGCTCGCCCGCGCGCGGGAATGGGGCAAGGACATCGCCCCGGTGCTCACCCCAGCGCTCACCAGCGGGTCAGCGGCGGCAGCACCAAGCGTCCGAGTGCCGTGACAAACCCGCAGCCGGCCATTTCCCGAAACCCGGCCGCCGGTTACAGCGGCCGGGTGGAAAAGCGGGGTTGGGCGCGTTTCGTCATGCCGCTCCGAACGGCCAGCGCGAGTTCGCGCCCTCGGCGCGCGCCGCGACCAGCAGCTTGGCCATGACCTGGTTGGGGCCTGGCTGAGATGCCGTTTGCTCGATCTCGGCCCAGTCGAACTGCACCGTGTCGGCGGCCTGGTCCCATTGCGCGGCCGACTTCGACGGCGCCGCTGCGCTCTTGGCCGGAGAGGGTGCCGGCGTCGGCTTGGCCGGCTTGGCTTCGGCGACCGCTTCGCCCCCGTCCACCGGCTCTGGCATCAGGGCGAAGTCGTTCGGCCCTGTCGTGGCGTCGCCATCCCTGGCGCTGATGCCCGGCGGGCTGTCCGTCCCGGTCGGCATCGGCGCGAGTTTCGCCCGGGGCGGACGGCCCCGGCGGGCTGGCGTGGGCGTGGGCGTCGCATCCAGCACGGCGGCTTCGGCGGCCTGGGTGGCCTTCGGCTTGCGAGGCATTTAAAATCCTTTTGTTGAAAAGCGCCTCATACGCGAGACGCGCCGCAATGCAAACAAGGGACGCACGGTCCCGAAGCGAGGCTGCATGCCGCCATGGATGCTGTACGGGGCCGGCTACACCGGGCAACTGATCGCACGGGAGGCGGTACGGCGCGGGTTGGCGCCAACGCTGGCCGGACGCGATCCCGGCAAGATCGGCGCAATCGCGCAGGAGCTTGGCCTGGCCTATCGGATTTTCGCCCTGGACCGGGCGGACGACGCGCCTGGCCCATTGGACGGCATGGCGCTCGTGCTGCATTGCGCCGGGCCGTTCTCGGCGACGGGCGTGCCCATGATGGAGCGCTGCCTGCGGAGCGGCGCGCATTACCTCGACATCACCGGGGAGATCGACGTGTTCGAGCAGGCCCATGCCCGGGACGCGCGGGCGCGGGCAGCGGGCGTGCTGCTGTGCCCCGGCGTCGGCTTCGACGTGGTGCCGACCGATTGCGTCGCCGCCGTGCTGAGGGATGCGCTGCCGGAGGCGACGCACCTGCGGCTCGGCTTCGACACCCGTTCCGCCGTCTCGCCCGGCACGGCAAAGACCGCGGCGGAGGGCATCGCGTTGGGCGGGCGCGTGCGGCGGGACGGGCGTATCGTCCGCGTGCCGCACGGCCACCGCACCCGGCGCATCGACTTCGGCGGGGGCGTGCGTATGGCGGTGACAATCGCCTGGGGCGACGTCAGCACCGCCTTCCACACCACGGGAATCCCCAACATCGAAGTGTATGCCGCCGTCCCGCCCGCGGCGGCATTCGCAGCGAGGTTCGGCAACCTGCTCGGCCCTCTGATGGCGCTCCCGCCCGTGCGCGACGTCGTGGCCCGGCGTGCCGGAGCGGTGCGCGGCCCGGACGCCGAGGCACGGGCCGGGCGGCCCTCTTTCGTCTGGGGCGAGGCGGAGGCCGCCGGCCTGCGCCGGACCTGCCGGATGCGGACCGCGAACGGCTACGACTTCACCGTCAGCAGCGCGCTCGGAGTCGTGTCCTCGGTGCTGGGTCGCCCGCCGCCGCCCGGGTTCTACACGCCGTCGCGCTTGATGGGGCAGGATTTCGCGTCCAGCCTGCCCGGGTCGGGCGCGATGGTGCTGACATAAGGCCGGCTGTTCACGCTCCGGTGCTTATGCAATTTCGGGCAAGATGCCATGCAGCCATCCCGCCGCCTTGCCGTTGTGCTGCCGCCCCCAAGGAGTCTTTCCCATGGCCGACGATCCCGCCAGCAGCCGTCCCACGCCACCCATGCAGACCCGGCCCATCGAGCCGCCGGGCCGGACAAGCGAGATGCCGCAGCAGCCCGACCATGGCGAGCACAGCTACAAGGGGTCCGGACGCCTGCTCGGCCGCGCCGCCATCATCACCGGCGCCGACAGCGGCATCGGCCGCGCGGTCGCCATCGCCTTTGCCCGGGAAGGCGCGGACGTGCTGATCTCCTATCTGAACGAGCACGAAGACGCCGAGCAGACCGCCCATTGGGTGCGCGAAGCCGGGCGCCGCCCCGTGCTGATGCCCGGCGACATCTCCGAGCAAAGCCATTGCCGCGACATCGTGCGCCGGGCGATAGCGGAGTTCGGCCGGCTCGACATCCTGGTCAACAACGCCGCCATGCAGCGGGTCCACGACGATATCTCAGAGATCAGCGCGGAGGAGTGGGACCAGACGTTCCGCACCAATATCTACTCGCAGTTCTATCTGTGCCAGGCGGCGGTGCCGCACATGAAGCCGGGTGCCTCCATCGTCAACACGACCTCGATCAACGCCAAGAACCCGTTGCCGCAACTGCTGGCCTACGCGACGACGAAGGGCGCCATCGTCAATTTCACCGCCGGGCTGGCCAGCATGCTGGCGAAGAAGGGCATCCGGGTGAACGCGGTGGCGCCGGGGCCGGTCTGGACGCCGCTGATCCCGTCCACCATGCCGCCCGACAAGGCCGAGAGCTTCGGCGAGGAAACCCCGCTCGGCCGCGCCGGCCAGCCGGCGGAGCTGGCCGGCGCCTACGTGCTGCTGGCGTCCGACGAGGGGAGCTACATGACGGGCGCCGTGATCCCCGTCACCGGCGGACGTCCGATGCTGTGACCGGCGCTTTCGAGGATTGAACGCCATGCCCATCCACATCCCATTCGACAACACCTATGCCCGGCTGCCGGACCGCTTCTTTGCCCGCGTCGAGCCAACCCGCGTCGCGGCGCCCCGGCTGCTCCGGGTCAACATCGCCCTGGCGGAGCAGCTTGGGATCGACCCCGGCAGCCTCCATGGTCCCGAGGCGGCGGACGTGTTCGCCGGGAACGCCGTGCCGGCCGGCGCGGAGCCGATTGCCCTTGCCTATGCCGGGCACCAGTTCGGCGGCTTCTCGCCGCAGCTTGGGGACGGGCGGGCCATCCTGCTGGGCGAGGTCGTCGGGCGGGACGGACGGCGGCGGGACATCCAGCTCAAAGGCTCCGGACCCACGCCGTTCTCCCGCCGGGGCGACGGCCGCGCTGCGCTGGGGCCGGTGCTGCGCGAGTACCTCCTCAGCGAGGCCATGGCGGCGCTGGGCATCCCGACGTCCCGGACGCTGGCCGCGGTTGCCACGGGGGAGGAGGTCGTCCGCGAAACCACCTTGCCCGGCGCGGTGCTGACCCGCGTCGCCGCCAGTCACGTCCGCGTCGGCACGTTCCAGTACTTCGCCGCACGCAGCGATATCGAGGCGGTGAAAACGCTGGCCGATTACGTGGTCTCCCGGCACTACCCGGACGCGGCGGGCGTCGCGAATCCCTGCCGCGCCCTGCTGGATGGCGTGGTCGCCCGGCAGGCGGATCTGGTGGCGCAATGGGTGCTGGTGGGCTTCATCCACGGCGTGATGAACACCGACAACACCGCGATTTCCGGCGAGACCATCGACTACGGCCCGTGCGCCTTCATGGACGCCTACGACCCGGCTGCGGTGTTCAGCTCCATCGACACGGGCGGGCGCTACGCCTACGCGAACCAGCCCCGGATCGCGCATTGGAACCTGGCCCGCCTCGCCGAAGCCTTGCTGCCGCTGCTCGGAGACGGCCAGGACGCCGGCCTGGCTTCCGCGCAAGAGGCGCTTGCCGCCTTCGGCCCGCGGTTCGAGGCGGCGTATTTCGGCGGGCTACGGCGAAAAATCGGCCTTGGAACGGAGCAGGAGGGCGACACCGCTCTTGTCCAGGATCTGCTGACCCGCATGGCGGAGAACACGGCGGATTGGACGCTGACGTTCCGGCGCTTGTGCGCCGCGACGGCCGGGCCGGAGGGGGACGAGGCCGTGCGGACGCTGTTCGCCGACGGCGGCGCGTATGACGAGTGGGCGGCCCGCTGGCGCGCACGGCTGGCCGCGGAACCCGCCCCGCCCCAAGCGCGCGCCGATGCCATGCGGCGGCTGAACCCGGCCATCATCCCGCGCAACCACCTCGTCGAGGCGGCGCTCGCCGCGGCCCAGGACGGCGGTCTCGGCCCGTTCGAGGCTTTGCTGGACGCGACGGCGCGGCCCTTCGAGGACCGGCCGGGCTTCGAGCAGTACGCCTTGCCGCCGACGCAGGCCGATCCGTCATACCGGACGTTCTGCGGGACTTGACGGGTTCGACCGGGCATGTTGCCGCCTCATCAGAAAGCAGCCGAATGCCGGACGACAGCCGCACGATTTTTCCGAGCCGCCGGACCGCCTTGGTGCTTGCCGGCGGGATCGCCCTCGGCGCTTACGAGGGCGGCGCCTATGCCGCGTTGGAACAGGCCGGGGGACCGTTTCCGGATTGGGTTTTGGGAAGCTCCATCGGTGCCGTGACTGCCGCGATCATCGCGGGGAACGCGCCGGAGCATCGCGTCGCCTGCCTGCAGCAATTCTGGCAGACCGCCACGACGGACCCGACACCCGCCGCGTCCTTCTGGTTCGGCGTCCCGGACGCTGGCGTGCGGCGGCAGGCGCACAACCAGGCCAGCGTGCTGGAAACGCTGGCCTTCGGCCGCCCCGGCATCTTCCGTCCGCGCCTCTCGCCGGGACCGTGGGCCGGGGCGGTCGACGTATCCGCCCTTTACGACCTGGCGCCGCTGCGTGCGCAGCTTACGGAGCTGATCGATTTCGACCGCCTCAACCGGGGCGGCGTGCGCCTCAGCCTTTGCACGACCGACGTCGTCAGCGGCGAGCGGGTGGTGTTCGACACGGGCCGAGGCACGCAAGTCGGGCCGGAGCATGTCGTGGCGTCCTGCGCCTTGCTGCCCTTTTTCGCTCCGGTCGAGGTCGAAGGCAGGCTGCTGGGCGATGGGGGATTAGCCTCCAACGTGCCGCTCGACCTCGTGCTGGACGACCCGGCCTCCGACGGTTCGCTGTGCTTCGTCATCGACCTGTTCGACCCGGAGGGCAGCCGCCCGCACACGCTGGGCGCCAGCCTGTCGCGCGCCACCGACCTGATGTTCGGCAACCAGACGAGTCGGCTTCGGGAAGGCCAGGAGCGCGAACAGCGGCTGCGCGCCGTGATCGGCCGCCTCGGCGAAACCTTGCCGCCCGAACTGCGCGGCCGGCCGGACATCGCGGCCATGCTCGCCGAGGGCTGCCTGCGGCCGACGGAGATGCACTACCTCAGCTACCGCGCCGGCCTCGATGAGGCCGGTCCCGCCAAGGTGTTCGACTTTTCCCGCGCGACGCTCGCCGACCGTTGGCGGGCCGGGGAGGAGGCGATGCGGACCGCGCTGCGGATGGTTGAGCCAACAGGGCCGGGGGCCGGGGTTCCGGCTCCTAGGCGCTCGGAGGGCTGAGCCGCAGGCGCCGGGTGGGGCGGACCCGCCGTGTCCGCCCCGGCAGCCGTCAGCGGATGGTGCCGTTGGCCTGGTTCGGCAGGAAGCCGCCGCCGGTGCTGCGGCCGTTGTACACGATGTTCAGCACTTCCTGGGCCGTGCGGCGGTAAGCGAGCGAGTCGCTGTCGGCCGGCGACGTGTTGATGGACAAGTTGGGAAGCGACAAGGGCTGCTCCTTGCCGTTGCCCACGGACGCGCGGACGGCGGAGATGGCGTTGGCCGCGGCCTGCTGGCCGAGGCTGCCGAGGACCGTGCGGACCGTGCCGGCGTGGTAGGCCTCGATGGCGAGGATGCTGGCGGCGGCGGCCAGGTAGTCCTTGTTCTGCAGCAGTTGCGCAGCACCGGCATAGGCGGTGACGCCCACGTCTTCGAAGATGAATGCGCCGAGCAGGAAGCTCACTTCGTCGGCGAACGGGTTGAACTGCGTGTTGGTGTTCGGCACGAGCTTCGCCGCGAACGCCAGGGCATTGAAGCTGTTCAGCAGGTCGATGTTCGGCTGCGCCACCGCCGCCTTGCCAAGCACGCGGCGCAGGAAGCGGACGTGGTTCACCTCGTCGATGGTGATCTTCTGCGCATAGGCGGCGATGGACGGGGTCTTGAACGGCACGGCCGAGCCGCCCAGCACGAAGCCCGCGTTGCCGACGCCGTTGGGATCGTTGATGTCGGTCGGGTCCAGGCCGCGGCCCAGGAAGGCGCGGATGTAGTACTGGGCCTCGACGTACTCGAGGTTCAGCGCGAAGTTCAGGATGTCGGCGTCGGTGATGCCCTGCGCCTCCGCCGGCAGGCTGGTGAGCGTCACTCCGGCGGTGGCGGCTGCGCCCACGGCCATGACGGCGGCGGCGGTCTTGCCGAACTGGCCGATCAGCGAGCGGCGGTTGACGCCGTCCTGCGTCGGCCCGTTCGAGGCAACTGGATTGTCCATGAAGGCTGGCTCCCACGTTATGCGCGGCGATTCGCTTTCCGCCCGCGCTATACGGGCAAGTTCGTTGCGTGGATGCAGGAACGCAAGACATTACGGTGTTAAAACTGTGTTGCATTCGGATTGGTGGGTGGTCCGTGTCGCAGCCGCAACGTAGATTGCACGTGCCCGCGTTGATCGGGCGGATCACCGGCTGCTGCGGCTTGGCCCTGGCTGAAGCGCCGCGCGGCTTCCCATCCCCGCCCCAAGCACCGTAAAGGGACGGCAGGCCCGGGCCGGCGCCCGGGCGACCCGCCGAAGGAACCTGCATGGCCGGCCCATTCCGCAGCACCGTCTGCCCGCACGATTGCCCCAGCACCTGCGCGCTTGAGGTGGAGGTGCTGGACCGCACCCGCATCGGCGCGGTGCGAGGCGCCGCGGACAACACGTACACCGCCGGGGTGATCTGCGCGAAGGTCGCGCGCTATGCCGAGCGGGTGCACCATCCGGGCCGCCTGCTCCGCCCGCTGATCCGCACCGGCGCGAAAGGCGGGGGCGCCAAGGGCGATGGCGCGTTCCGCGAGGCCGGTTGGGAGGAGGCGCTGGACCATGTTGCCGGGGCGCTGATCGACGCGGCGGCGCGGCATGGGCCGGAGGCGGTGTGGCCCTACTACTTCGCCGGCACCATGGGCCTGGTGCAGCGCGACGGCATCAACCGGCTGCGCCATGTCATGGGATACTCGCAGCAGCACAGCACCATCTGCTCGACGGCCTGCGAGAGCGGCTGGGTGGCGGGCGTCGGCCGCTACGGCGGGCCGGACCCGCGGGAGATGGCGGAAGCCGACCTCCTCGTCATGTGGGGCGGCAACCCGGTGTCCACCCAGGTCAACGTGATGACCCACGTGAGCCGCGCCCGCAAGCAGCGGGGCGCGCAGTTCGTGGTCGTCGATCCCTACCGCACGCCCAGCGCGGCGAACGCCGACGTTCACCTGGCTCCACGTCCCGGCACCGACGGCGCGCTGGCCTGCGCGGTCATGCACGTCATGTTCCGCGACGGCACCGCCGACCGGGGCTACATGGCCGAGTACGCCGACTGCCCGGACCGGCTGGAGGCGCACCTGCGCTGCCGCGGCCCGGAGTGGGCGGCGGGCATCACCGGGCTGACCGTCGCCGAGATCGAGGGCTTCGCGGCGCTGTACGGCCGCACCGACCGGGCGTTCCTGCGCCTCGGCTACGGCTTCTCCCGCAGCCGCAACGGCAGCGCCAACCTGCACGCCGTCACCTGCCTGCCGACCGTCGGCGGCAAGTGGCGGCACCGCGGCGGCGGCGCGTTCTGGAACCACCGCGGCACCGGCATCTACCATTGGGACAAGACGCTGATCGAGGGCCTCGATGCGCGCGGCCCCGGCATCCGCCGGATGGACATGAGCCGGATCGGCGCCGTGCTGGACGGCGACCCGGCCGAACTCCGCGGCGGCCCGCCCGTCACCGCCCTGTTCATCCAGAACACCAACCCCGTCGTCGTGGCGCCCGACAGCAACCGGGTGCGCCGGGGTTTCCTCCGCGACGACCTGTTCGTCTGCGTGCACGAGCAGTTCATGACGGAAACCGCGGCGCTGGCCGACGTGGTGCTGCCGGCCACCATGTTCCTGGAGCACGACGACCTCTACGGCGCGGGCGGCCACACGCATTTGCAGGTCGGGCCGAAGCTGATCGACCCGCCGGGCGAGTGCCGGTCGAACCATGAGGTGCTGCAAGGCCTCGCCCGGCGGCTGGGCGCGCGGCACCCGGGGTTCGAGATGACGGCGATGCAGTTGGTGGACGCGACGCTGCGCGCCTCCGGCTGGCCCGGCGCGGAGGAGGTGATCGCCCGCCGTTGGATCGACGCCGGCGAGGGTTTCGAGCGCAGCCACTTCCTGACCGGGTTCGGCTTCCCGGACGGGCGGTTCCGCTTCGCGCCCGATTGGGCCGCGGTCGGCCCGCACCACGCCGGCATGCCCGCGTTGCCGGACCATTGGGCCGCGACGGACGGGGCGACGCCCGACCACCCGTTCCGCCTGGTCGCGGCGCCCGCCCGCAACTTTCTCAACACGAGCTTCACCGAAACGCCGGGCAGCCGCAAGCGCGAGGGCCGGCCCACGGCCCTGATCCACCCGGATGACGCGCGGCGTTTGAGTATTGCAGAGGGCAGCCGGGTGACGCTCGGCAATGCCCAAGGAACCGTCACGGTGCATGCGCGCCTGGCCGCCGGCCTGCAGCCCGGCGTGGTGGTGGTCGAGAGCGTATGGCCCAACGCCGACTTCGCCGGCGGCGTCGGCATCAACGCGCTGACCAGCGACGCGCCGGCTGCACCCAATGGCGGCGCGGTGTTCCACGACACCGCCGTGTGGATGCGTGCCGCTGCCGTGGCCCTGGCCGCGGAATAGTCTGCTCTGATAGGTTGGCGACATGGCGGACACGGAGCCGAGGGACGCAGTGGAATGGACGCAGGCGCCGGGCGGCACGGCGCGCGCGGACTATCACCGCGACCAGTTCGGATGGATGCTGCAGCAGGCCGAACTGCTGCGCGCCGGCCGCCTCGATGACCTTGACCGGCACTCGTTGGCTGAGCTGCTGACCGACATGGCCGGCTCGGACAAGCGCGCCTTCAAAAGTGCTATGCGCGTTCTGTTGCAGCACATGCTCAAGGTGCTCGTGCAACCGGAGAAGCTGACCCGAAGCTGGATGTATTCCATCGCCGTGCAACAGGCGGAGGCTCGTGACTTGATCGAAACGGAGCCGGGGATGCGCCAATTCCTGTCGGAGTTGTATGCTGCCGCCTATCCAGATGCCCGCCGCCTGGCGTCCGTGGAGACCGGCATCGCGCTCACCCGGTTCCCGACCGAGAACCCCTGGAGCATGGAGGAGGCGCTGGCTTATGTGCCGCCAACGCCCGTGCCTCGTGGAGCAAAGCGCCAGAAAAACCGCTCGATGCGACGGGCCTCCGAAGCAGGCACTGGTTGATCGGGAAAGCCCATGGATAAGCCTGAACAGGCTGAAAACGAACCGACATCCGCGGGCGCGTTCGTCAGCCACTCCTTCCTGAGAGCCGAAAGCGTCGTCTATGCGTCCCTGGGGCTGATTCTGGTGCTGGCGTCACTGCTGGGAATTGGCAGCGCGGGGGAAGCGCTCTGGAGTGCTGCGCGGGAGTATGGCAACGCGGAGCTGCTGGTCGCGACCGTTGACCGCCTGCTGTTCACGCTCATGATCGTCGAAATCCTGCATACGGTCCGTGTCTCCTTCCAGTCTGGTACGCTGGTGGCCCAGCCATTCCTGATCGTCGGCCTGATTGCCTCGATCCGGCGCGTCCTGGTCATCACGCTTGAGACGACGCAGGTGTCGGGGCCGGGCAAGTGGACGCCGGAATCGCAGACGATGTTGAACGCCCACATGTTGGAGTTGGCCGTGCTCGGCGGCCTCATCCTGATCCTGGTGCTTTCAATCTACATGCTTCGACGGAGCGAGCAGGTCGCCGACGCGAGCGGATCAAGGTGACGCGTGCCTATTCGACTGCGTGCCGCTGCAGGTCCTCTAGCTCGCAATGGTCCAACGCGGACGCCTCGGTCGCGTGCAGGGCGACGCGGGGAGCGCAACCGGCCTGGAACGCTTCTTGCCAGCGCGGCGCGCACAGGCACCAGCGGTCGCCGGGCTTGAGGCCGGGGAAGCCGTACTCGGGCCGCGGCGTCGAGAGGTCGTTGCCCCGGCTGCGGCTGAACGCCAGGAACTCGGCCGTGACCTCGGCGCAGACGGTGTGGCTGCCGTGGTCCTCCGGCCCGGTCTCGCAGCAGCCGGAGCGGGTGAAACCGGTCATCGGGTCGAGCGAGCAGGTGGCGAGCGTGCCGCCCAGGACATTGTAGCGCGGGGCGGGGCGCCGTCGGTTGGGGTCGGTGTCATCAAGCGGCATGGCGGGTCCCCCTGTGGAAGCAACAGACATGTGGCTTGCCCGACCGACTGTCCATTGCTCCCACTGGAAACGTATGCTTCAGGCTGGCGTCAACCTTCCTTGGGCGCGTAGGCCACGCAGTAGCCATTCGGGTGGATGACGCCAGCAACGATCTTGCAGGCGTTCGGCTCGACCCACTGCGCGCACTTGTTGCACTGCTGGCCGTCCTTGGGCATATCTTGGTACTGCACCAGTTCCTGAGCGATCTTCTCGTCCTCGGCACGGGCAGACGACGAAGCAGCCACGCCGGCCACGCCTGCGGCGATCATCGCTCCTTTGCGCAGCATGTCGCGGCGAGACGTCCCGTTACGATTCTGCATCAGCGAGTTCCTTCTGTTTGCGATCCCGTCTGTTGGGAAGGATCAAGTGAGACCGCGGAAATTGACGTGTGCCCGGGCACGCGGTTGCATCATGCGACGCGTTTAAGGCTCAATTCCGACCAGATCGCCGACAGCGAGGCGACGAGGTGGGCGATGTCGGCGCCGGTGTGCAGCGGCGACGGCGTGATGCGCAGCCGCTCCGTGCCGCGCGGCACGGTCGGGTAGTTGATCGGCTGGAGGTAGACGCCGTACTGATCCAGCAGCCGGTCGCTGATGTGCTTGCACAGCGCGGCGTCGCCCACCATCACCGGCACGATGTGGCTCGGGTTGTCCATGTGCGGCACCCCGGCCGCGTCGAGCGCCGCGCGCACCTGCGCGACGCGCTGCTGCTGCCCTTCGCGCTCCGCCGAGCTCGCCTTGAGGTGCCGGATGCTGGCCAGCGCGCCCGCGCACACCGCCGGCGGCAGCGCCGTGGTGAAGATGAAGCCGGACGCGAAGCTGCGCACGAAATCGACCATGGCGGCGGAGCCTGCGATGTAGCCGCCGACCACGCCGAAGCCCTTGGCCAGCGTGCCCTCCGTCACCGTGATGCGGTGGGACAGGCCCTCCTGCTCCGCGACGCCGCCGCCGCGCGGGCCGTACAGGCCGACCGCGTGCACCTCGTCCAGATAGGTGATCGCGCCGTGCTTCTCCGCCACGTCGCAGATCTCGGCGATGGGCGCGATGTCGCCGTCCATGGAGTAGATGCTCTCGAACACCACCATCTTGGGCCGCGCCGGGTCGATCTGCGCGAGCCTGCGGTCCAGGTCCTCCGGGTCGTTGTGGGCGAACACCATCTTCTCTGCCCGGCTGTGGCGGATGCCCTCGATCATGGAAGCGTGGTTCAGCGCGTCCGACAGCACGACGCAGCCCGGCAGCCGCGCGCCGAGCGTGCTCAGCGCCGCCCAGTTCGACATGTAGCCGGAGTTGAACAGCAGCGCGCTTTCCGCCTGATGGAGGTCGGCGATCTCCTCCTCCAGCATGACGTGGTAATGGTTGGTGCCGGCGATGTTGCGGGTGCCGCCGGCGCCGGCGCCGCACTTGTCCAGTGCCTCGTGCGATGCCTCAAGCACCAAGGGGTGCTGCCCCATGCCGAGGTAGTCGTTGGAGCACCAGACCGTCACGTCCGACGGCGCCCGCCCGCCCAGGTGCACCGCGGTCGGGAAGGCGCCGGCCCGGCGCTGCAGATCGGCGAACACGCGGTAGTTGCCGCCCTGCCGCAGGGTGTCAAGCTCGCGTCGGAAGAACCGTTCGTAGTCCATCGGCGACTCCAAACCTCAAAAGGTTGCGGCAGCGGTGGGACGGGGGCGCTCGGCCTTCGCCAGGGCAGGCCGCCGCAGCGCCAGGACCCAATTCCACAGCTTGTCAAATGGTATCGGCAAGATAAGGACCCAGTGCTCGATCACCGCAAGGGTCAGCATGGCGATGACAAAGGTCAGCCCGGCAGACTGGGCGTCGCCCAGGCCCGGGACCGCGGCGCGCTGCAGCAGCACGACGATGCCGGCGGTGCCCACGGTCACGGATACCGGGAACAGCGCGTTCATCGGGCGGCGGCGCAGGTAGCTCCCGAGGTAGGTGAGATGGGGAGGGATGAACTGCTCGCCCAGGTTCAGCACGCCGAGGAAGAAGTTGAGCTTGGCGCTGGCCCGCATCCCCCATAGCACATAGAAGGTCCAGGCGCCGACCTGGTTCACCCCGCCCCAGGTGGCGTAGGCGATGACCGCGCCGGTCGCGAGGATGGCAAGCTCATGGTACAGGCAGGCGTTCACGCCATGGGCGAAGCGCCGCCATTCGCTGACGCCCGCCGGGCTGCCGGTGCGGCGCGGGCCGGTGACGTAGCCCATGAAGAAGCCCATCTCCTGCCAGCCCCATGCCAGCACGGCCCAGGTGAAGGCGGCATAGGCGCCCCAGACCGAGCCGTCCGAGGCGGTCGCGCCAAGCTGCCACAGCGCCATGCCAAACAGCACGGTGCCTCCCGACATGCTCCAGCGGAAGGTGCGCGGGTGCAGGTTGTCCAGCCAGATGATCAGCCCGGTGCTGAACCACCAGACGAACAGCGCGTAGGACGCCGGGCCGACCCAGGAAGGCATGGCGTCCGACGCTACCAGGCGGGGACGAGCCGGACCTGTTCCGGCGTCGCGTTGCTCTTGGGGGAGATCAGGTACATCCGGGCGAATGCCGCCGCCGCCGCCGCGGTGAGGCCCACGCCCCTGATCCAGCCCAGCACGCCGCCTTGGCGCCGGGCCACGCTCTTGGCCACGGTGATGGCGCGCAGCCGCTCAAGCCCCCGGGCGAAAGCCGGGTGGTCGAGGTCGAGCGAAACCGGGAACACCTGCTTGCAGATCTCGGTGGTGATGCGGAACACCCGGAAGTCGTAGTCGGTGGGATCGACGCCGAGGGCCGCGTGGAACACCGGGCGCGCGTGGTCGCGCACGTACATCGTGGCGAACACCGCGAGCAGGAAGAACCTGATCCACAGCTTGTTGAGGCCGCTCAGCACCTTGGGGTCGGCGCGCATCAGGAGGGCGAACGCCTCGCCGTGGCGGAACTCGTCGGCGCACCACTGCTCGAACCAGCCGAAGATCGGGTGGAACATGCGCTCGGGGTGGCGCTCCAGGTGGCGGAAGATGGTGATGTAGCGGGCGTAGCCGATCTTCTCCGACAGGTAGGTCGCGTAGAAGACGAACTTGGGCCGGAAATAGGTGTATTTCTTGACCTTGGTGAGGAAGCTGAGGTCCACGCCCACACCGAAATCCTTCAGCGTGTCGTTGATGAACCCGGCGTGCCGCGCCTCGTCCCGCGTCATGAAGTTGAACAGGTCGTGGATGTCGCCCTGCTTGATGCGCTTCTTGATCTCGGCATACAGCACGCAGCCGGAGAACTCCGCGGTGACGGAGCTGACCAGGAACTCCAGGAACTCCTCCCGCAGGTCGGGCGGCAGGGTGGACAGGTCCACGTCGAACTTCTCGTTGCGGATGAAGTGGCCCTTGTTGGTGTCGGCGCGCAGCTCCGCGATGAGCTGGTCCCACTCGGCCCGCACGCCGCTCACGTCGATCCTCTCCATGGCGGCGAAGTCCGTCGTGTAGAAGCGCGGGCTGAGCACCGTGTCCTGCTGCGCTTGGCGCGTGGTCTCGTTTGGCATGGCGGAGGGTGAGGCGGGGCGCGTCGCGGTTTGGGTGGCCATGGCTCAGCTCTCCTTCGGCAAGAAGCCGACTTCATACAGCTCGGTCAGTTCGAACATGGCGGTGAACTCTGTCCACCACCGCGCCAGCGCGCCGGCCCGGGTGACGGTCGCGGGGCACCGGCAGGTCAGCGCGTCGCCGAAGTCGATCCCGGACGGCACGCCGTGCACCTGCACGCTGTCGCCGGGCCGGATGTCGATGCCGTCCGGGACGGCGTGGGCGTGGAACGACAGCGGGGTCTGCTCGATGTCGACATCGCACTCGACCTCGACGACCTCGCCGCCCAGCAGCCAGCCCCCCGCCTTCGCATGCCTCACTGCGTGCCTCCGTGCGCCGTCAGGAGCTGGCCAAACACCTCGGTGTTGGTGGACCCGAACGCCTGCAGCTCGATGTGCCGCGCGGTCGCCGGATCGTCGAGGGTCAGGCGCCCGTCGCTCCAGGCCGAAAGGCGGAACGGGTCCCGCGGCCCGACGCCGTCGATCCTGCGGGTGCGCGCCATGCCGCGCATCGTGCCGCGGAGGAAACCGCTTTCCCCGGTGAAGACCTGGACCGGCGACCCGTCCCGCGCGTCCGTCACGACCACCGAGCCGTCGATGCCGTCGGAAAAATCAAGATCGCGGGCGGCCACCAAGGATCCCGTCGCCTGCACCGCGCCGATGTGGGTCATGCGTCCGGTCGCCGCGAGGACGAGCGACAGGCCCACGGCGGCGAAGATGCCGAACCGCAAGGCGCGGGGAAACGGGGACGGTGCGGTGGTCAAGGCAAGCCTCCCTGGTCAGGCGTTCTTGTTAAGCCGCCACCGGCTCCTTCGACCCGGCGGCGGCATGGCCCGGCTGTGCCTCGGGCGCCGCCGGCACCGGCATGTCGGCCGATGCCGCCAGCGCCCGCGCCAGCAGTTGTCCCACCCGCCCGGCGTCCGGAACGGCCCGGAGCATCGGCTCCGGCCGCGCCAGCCGCCACGGCCGGGCGTGCGGCCATAGTACCAGGTAAGCTATCTTGTCCCGGGCGTTGAGCAAGAGCGATATGTCGCCAAAACCATTTTCCCGCCCTTTCAGCGCCGCCGTTTCGATCTTTTCGAACGGCAGGTTGATGGCCATCGGCAAGGCGAGGCCCAGTTGGATCACGACCCGGCGGTTGGTGATGCTGTAAACCGTGGCGCGGCCGACCGCCCAGGCGTAGAGGGCCAGGAAGGCGATGGGCACCAGCGCCACCCCCGACAGCTCGGCGGCGGACAGCGCGGCGCCGGCCAACGGCTTGCCGCCCAGCGCCGCGGAACCGAAGCAATACGCGACGATCACGCCGAAATAGGCCGCCAGGCCCCGGATGTGGAACGCCCGCCGGGCCAGCACCCGCCAGTCCGGCGCTCCCTGCCACAGCAGCCGCTCCCCATCGGGCAGCCGCTCCGGCAGGCCGCGGAACAGGCGCCCCGCGGCTGTCACAGCGTCGGCGCTCACAGGATCGGCCCCAAGCGGGTGGGCGTCGCGTACATCAGGCCGCCGGCGTAGTAGCCCACGAGCTTCTCCTCCTCCAGCAGGGTGATCGTCTCGGCGTTCTGCAGCCGCGGCACGTCCTGGAACTGCGCGCCCAGGATGGCGCCGACCTTGATCTGCCGGGTCTTCTTGTTGATGTTCGCGTAATGCTGCGGCAGCAGGACATGGTCGCCGCCGCCGTCCAGCGCGATCTCGAAGTAGCGGATCACCACTTCCGAGCGGTCGACCCAGCTATCCACGACCCGTCCGGCATACACCCAGTCGGCGCCGAACACCTGCATGCCGTACGGATTCGGGTCCTCGTTGGCGACCCAGAACTCCGGCACGGTGCGGAGCGGCACGATCTTCGGCAGGGCGTCGTCGAAGGTGTGGTCCGGCACGTCCGGCCGGTTCTGCGCGTAGGAGCCGGGTCCGATCCCGCCCAGCATCGGGTTGCCGGTCGGCTGCCGCGCCGAGCCTTCCCAGTTGGCGGTGGGCACGGCGTTGACCGTCTCCGCCGGCTCGGGCCGCGGCGCGACCCGGGTGTTGCCGTCGGCCAGGATGAAGGTCTTGGGCCGCGGCACGCCGGGAAAGCCCTCCGGACGGGATCCCGGGCGGTCGCCGACCATCGGGTAGCCCTCGCGCTTGTTCTCGCGCAGCAGGTAGTAGATCAGCCCGGCGAAAAACAGCCAGAACGCATAAAGCGTCAGTTGGGCAACGTCGATGTAGCCAGTCAGTGCGCCGGTTTGCATTGGGGACCTCAGCGATCAGGAGTTCCAGGAGTGCTTAGGCTCAGGCGTAGGCGACTGGCCCGCTGGCACGGTCCAAACGGACCAGCGGGCCGATGGCGATCAGGGTCACGAACAGCAAGGCGATCTCGATGGAGTAGACTGCGACGTAGCCGGTGGCCGGGTGAACCAGCGTGATGCCCAGCGCCCCCCGGTCCGCCAGCGTCGAGACGCCGTCGCGCACCAGGCCGCTGAGCGCCACGGCGCCGCCGGCCGCCGAGGCCTGCACCGCGCCCCAGATGCCGAGCGTCAGCCCGACCTGCCCGCGCGGCGCCGTCGCCATCGCCGCCGTCAGCGTGCAGTGCGCGAACAGCCCGGCGCCGAAGCCGATAGCCGCGACCCCCGCGGCGAACAGCGGCGGGCTGTCCAGGGGCGCCGCGAACACCACCGCCGTGAACGCCAGGAGGCCGGCGAGCGCTCCCCCTCCAGCCAGGCGGTACGGGTCGGCGCCCCGGCCCAAACGCCGTGCGGCGAGGGTGAACCCCAGCACGCCGCCCGCTGCCAGCAGCGCCGTCATCGCCGTTGTGGCACCGACCGTCAGGCGCAGCACGTGGCCGCCGTAGGGTTCCAGCAAGATATCCTGCATGCTGAACGCGACCGTGCCGAAGCCGAGGGCGACCAGGCGGCGGCGCGACTGTCCGCCCGCGTTGAACGCGCGCCAGGTCTCGACGAAACCTGGCCGCTCACGGTCCGCCGCGGTGCGGGAGGGATCGTGCGCCTCCTGCTTCCACAGCGCCACCGCGTTCAGCGCCATGGTCGCCACCGCGGCGCCCTGCACCACCTGGATCAGCTTGATCTGCGTGAAGTCCGCCAGCAAAGCGCCGAACAGCAGCGCGCTCGCCACCATGCCCAGCAGCAGCATGACGCAGAGCAGCGCCACGACCCGGGGATGCGACTCCGGTTCCGCGAGGTCGGTCGCTAGCGCCAACCCCACCGTCTGCGTCGTGTGCAGCCCGGCGCCGACCATAAGGAAGGCGAGCGCCGCCGCCGCCTGGCCGACCCAGGGTGCGGCATTGCTGTCGCCCGACAGCAGGATCAGCGCGAACGGCATGATCGCGAGGCCGCCGAACTGCACCAACGTGCCCATCCATAGATACGGCACCCGGCGCCAGCCGAGCACGGAGCGGTGCGTGTCCGACTTCCAGCCGATCACCGCCCGCAGCGGCGCGAACACCAGCGGCAGCGACACCATGGCCGCCACCAGCCAGGCCGGGACGCCCAGCTCCACGATCATCACCCGGTTCAGCGTGCCGATCAGCAGCACGACCGCCATGCCGACCGTCACCTGGAACAGCGACAGCCGCAGCAGCCGGCCCATCGGCAGCCCGGCAGAGGCCGCGTCGGCGAACGGCAGGAAACCCGGACCGATCTTGGCCCACTTGCGCCCGGCGCCGTCGTTCAGGCGGGCCACGCGCCGCGCCATGCCCTCGATGGTCCAGCCGGGGATGCCGCGGTCGCTCATGACCGGACCAGCTCCAGCGCCTGCGACGTGTAGAAGCCGCTGGCGATCCGCAGCGTGCGGCCGGGCTGCCACCCGGCCATCGCCGGGTCATCCCGCAACAGGCGGCCGATGGTCGTCGCGCGCACCGGCTCGATGGAGGGGGCGCGGTCGCCGCGGGGGAACAGGCGGCCGGTGGCGTGCATCACCGACAGCATCGGCGTGCGCGGCGCGAAGGTGAACAGCACGGAGCAGGTCGCGCGCGCGGCCAGCCCCGCCACGACACGAGCCATGTCGGGGGCGGGATAGTGGATCAGGCTATCCATGCCGACCACGTGGTCGAACGTGCCGAGCGCCGGGTCGGTCATGTCGCCGACGCGCCAGTCGATTTGATCCTGGCCGAGATCGCCCGGCATCCGCTCCCCCGCGAGAGACACCAGCGTGCCGGCCAAATCAATCGCCACCACATGCGCGCCGCGCCGCGCCGCCTCGACCGCCAAGGCGCCCGTGCCGCAGCCGGCGTCCAGCACCCGGCGGCCAGCGAGGTCGCCCGGCAGCCAGGACATCAGCGTGGCCCGCATGCGGTCGCGCCCGGCCCGGACCGTCGCGCGGATGCCGCTGACTGGCGCGTCGGAGGTCAGCCGCTTCCAGGCCTCGGCCGCCGTGCGGTCGAAGTACGTCTCAAGCTGGCCGCGGCGGGCGAGGTAAGTGGCGGACTGCATCAGTCATAGCCCAGCAGGTCGAAGATCTCGCGGTCGCGCATCGGGCTGCCCATCAGCGGCTCGGTCCCGGCCCAGAGGCTTGCGGCGAGGCGCAGGTATTCGAGCTTCACCGCCTCCAGCTCCGGCGACGACTCCATCTCGAACAGCGTGCTCTTCTTCAGCCGGCTGCGGCGGATCACGTCGAGGTCGGGGAAGTGCGCGAGCGTCGAAAGCCCGGTCTGGCCGTTGTAGCGGTCGATCTGGTCGGTGGCCGCGCTGCGGTTGGCGATCACGCCGCCCAGCCGCACGTTATAGTTCTTCGCCTTCGCCTGGATCGCCGCCACGATGCGGTTCATGGCGAAGATGCTGTCGAAGTCGTTGGCGGTCACGATCAGCGCCCGGTCCGCGTGCTGCAACGGGGAGGCGAAGCCGCCGCACACCACGTCGCCCAGCACGTCGAAGATCACCACGTCGGTTTCTTCGAGGAGGTGGTGCTCTTTCAGCAGCTTCACCGTCTGGCCCACCACGTAGCCGCCGCAGCCAGTGCCCGCGGGCGGCCCGCCGGCCTCCACGCACATCACGCCGTTGTAGCCGGGGAACACGAAGTCCTCGACGCGCAGCTCCTCCGAATGGAAGTTCACGCTCTCCAGCACGTCGATCACGGTGGGGAGCAACTGCTTGGTCAGCGTGAAGGTGCTGTCGTGCTTCGGGTCGCAGCCGATCTGCAGCACGCGCTTGCCGAGCTTGCTGAACGCCGCCGACAGGTTGGAGGACGTGGTGCTCTTGCCGATGCCGCCCTTGCCATAGACCGCGAACACCTTGGCCGTGCCGATCTTGAGGTTCGGGTCGAGCTGGACCTGCACGCTGCCGTCCCCATCACCCATGCTTTCTGGGGGGGACACCGTGCTGCGGACGGGGTAGGGGAGTGTTGCGAGCGTCATGCGGCCATCTCCACGCCTTCGAGTTGGTCTTCCAGGTCCTCGCCCGCGCGGCGCAGCGCGTCGAGCGTGGCCGGGTCAGGCGACCAGTAGTTGCGGTCCGTCGCCTCGATCAGGCGGTTCACGATCTTGGCGGACGCCTTGGGGTTCAGCGCCGCGATCCGCGCGCGCATCTCGTCGTCCAGCACGTAGGTCTCGGCGAGTTGCTGATAGACCCAAGGCGAGACCTCGCCGGTCGTCGCCGACCAGCCGAGCGTGTTGGTCACGTGCGCCTCGATCTCCCGCACGCCCTCGTAGCCGTGCTTGAGCAGGCCCTCGTACCATTTCGGGTTCAGCGCCCGGGTGCGGGTTTCCAGCGACACCTGCTCCGACAGGGTGCGGACCGCGCCGTCGCCCCGGGTCTGGTCGCCGATATACACCGAAGCCGCCGTGCCGCCGCGGGCACGCCGCACCGCGCGGGTGATGCCGCCCAGCGTGTCGAAGTAGTGGTCCACCGTGGTCACGCCCAGCTCGATGCTGTCGAGGTTCTGGTAGGTAACATCGACGCTCGCCAGCACATGGCTCAGCACCGCCGCCTGCCGCGCCGGCCGCCCGGACATGCCGTAGGCAAAGCCCTTGCGGCTGACATAGGCGTCGGCCAGCTCGTCCTCGTCGTTCCAGGTGCTGCTCGCGACCAGCGAGTTGACGTTGGCGCCATAGGCCCCGTCGGCGTTGCCGAACACGCGCAACGCCGCCTGCTCCATGTCGCCGCCATGCCCGGCGAGGAAGGACAAGGCGTGCTTGCGGATGAAGTTCTGCTCAAGCGGCTCGTCCGCCGATGCCGCCAGCAACGCGGCCTCCGCCAGCAGCTTGGTCTGCAGCGGCAGCAGGTCGCGGAAAATGCCGGACAGGGTGATGACGACATCGACCCGCGGGCGGCCCAGGGCCGAGAGCGGGACCAGGCTGGCGCCGCTCAGCCGGCCGTAGCTGTCGAAGCGCGGCTCGACGCCCATCAGCCAGAGCGCCTGCGCGATCGGGCCGCCTTCGGATTTCAGGTTGTCGGTGCCCCACAGCACCATGGCGACCGTCTCCGGCACGCCATGGCCGTCCGCGGCGTGCCGGGCCAGCAGCCGGTCGGCCTGGCGCGCGCCGTCCTGGACCGCGAACTTGCTGGGCAAATGGAAGGGGTCGAAGCCGTGCAGGTTGCGGCCGGTCGGCAGCACCGCCGTGGTGCGCAGCAGGTCGCCGCCGGGCGCCGGGCGGATGAAGCCGCCGTCCAGCGCGTGGATCACCGCCGGCAGCTCGTGGTCCTGGGCCAGCAGCGCCTCCAGCCGGGCGCGCTCCACGGGTTCGGTGACGCCGGCGAAGTCCAGCATCTCCGTCCGTTCCTGGGCGCCCAGCGGCTGCCCGATCACATGCAGGCCGTTCGGGATCAGGGCATATTCCAGTTCCAGCAGCGCGGTGCCCAGCCGGTCTATCTCGCCCGCTGCCGCCGTCCAGGCCGGCTCGGCGTCGGCCAGGTTCACCGCGACGGCCTGCGCCTGCACGAGCGCGGCGAGCTGCGACCGCTGCTCGGCCTCCGTCTCCGGGTCCATGGCGCGCCAGCGGTCGAGCGACGCCTTCAGGTCCAAGAGGCCGCGATACAGCCCGGCATGGGCGACGGGCGGCGTCAGATAGCTGATCAGCACCGCGTTGGCCCGGCGCTTGGCGAGCATTCCCTCGCTCGGGTTGTTCGACGCATACAGGTTGAAGTTCGGCAGGTGCCCGATCAGCCGGTCCGGCCAGCACTCCGCCGACAGCCCGGCCTGCTTGCCCGGCATGAACTCCAGCGCGCCGTGCGTGCCGAAGTGCAGCACCGCGTGGGCGCCGAAATCGTGCTGCAGGTAGCGGTAGAAGGCGCTGAACGCATGGGTGGGGGCGAAGCCCGTCTCGAACAGCAGGCGCATCGGGTCGCCCTCGTAGCCGAAGCCGGGCTGCACGCCGACGAAGACGTTGCCGAACTGCTTGCCCATGACGAACAGGCTGGCGCCGTCGGTCAGCACCTTGCCCGGCGCCGGCCCCCAGCTCTTCTCGATCTGCGGCAGGTACGGCTCGCGCCGAACGTGGTCGTCCACCGGGATGCGGACGGCGACGTTGGCGTCGGCGCCGTAGCGGTCCGCGTTGCCCTTCTGGATGCTGTCCTGCAATTCGGCGATGGTTTCCGGCACCTCGACGTCGTACCCGGCTGCCTGCATCGCCCGCATCATGTTGTGCAGCGACTGGAACACCGCGAGGTAGGCGGCGGTCCCGGTCGCGCCGGCATTGGGCGGGAAGTTGAACAGCACGAGGGCGACCCTGCGCGCCGCCCGCGCGGTCCGCCGCAGCGCCACCTGCTTCGCCACCCGCGCCGCCAGCGTGCCCGCCCGCTCGGCATGCGAGACCATGTCGCGGGAGCACGTCTTGCCGACGCAGCCGGGGCAGGGGTTGTCCGTGTTGGCCCGGCCGCAGCGCCCGCCGAAGGTCATCGGCGACATGCCGCCGTCCAGCTCCGGCAGCGCCACCATCATCGTCGCCTCGACCGGCAGCAGGCCGCGCGGGTCCGACTGCCACTGCTCCAGCGTCTGGAACTCGACCGGGTGCGCCGTGATGTAGGGCACGTCGAGCTTCGTGAGC
>JAABUX010002056.1_pt1 | contig 29104 bp, 23 predicted proteins | sample 5561851 | NCBI WGS metagenome assembly JAABUX01 (sample SAMN10711883, study PRJNA513361) | rock metagenome | isolation source: Antarctica rocks | place: Antarctica: Victoria Land, Richard Nunatak red sandstone | collected 2016-01-03 | reverse complement strand
ACGGCGCGCTGGAGCTGATCATCACGCTCCGCAGCGACACCGTGCGGGTGGTCGATCGGCACTATCACACCCACCCCCGTGGCGTACGCGGCCCCCTAATCTGTGGCGCATACACGGAGCCCTTCCTCATCGATACCGCGTGCCAGGCCTCGACCCTGGGCGTCCATTTCAAACCGGGTGGCGCGGCCCCCCTCCTGAGCATGCCCTGTCCTGGCTGGTTTACGCATCCATGTGCGTCCGACGCTCAGGCGACGCGGCGGTAAGTGTGATGTAGACCACCAAGGACTGGGGCCACGCACACTTCGCCACAGGTCTCCAGTCGCACGACAGGGGAGGCTGGGATCCGTTGCTGGATCCCCTGATGCGGCCGTTCGCCGTTGAAGTAGCCGACATACTCGTGCAACACACGCCGCAGATGCGCCTCACCCAGCACGAGCACGTGATCCAAACACTCGCGCCACACACTCCCCAGGAAACGCTCGCAGATCGCGTTCATTCTGGGCGCGCGATAGGCGATACGCACCTCTTCGATACCACTAACCCGCGCCACATGCACAAAGTCCGCGCCGAACTTGCTGTCGTTGTCCCGGATGAGATACTGTGGCCGCTCCCCGAACGGGGTGGCTTCCCGCAGTTGCTGGGCCAGCCAGGCATCGCTCGGATGGCGCGTGACCCCCACATGGACGACCCAGCGGGAGGCCAGTTCCACGATGAAGAAGGCATGGAGCGGCCGGAAGAGGAGATCCGTCACGGGCAGCAAGTCACACGCCCAGATGTCGGAGGCATGATTGTGCAGGAAGGTCCCCCAGGTCTGCGTGGACCGTGGCGGGCGCACCGCTCGCATATACTTTTGAATGGTCCACTTGGCCACGCGGATGTCGAGCTTGAGCAGCTCCCCACGGATGCGCTCCGCGCCCCAGGAGCGATTGGCACGAGCCATCGCCTGGATCAGCGCGATCGTCTCGGGCGCCACGCGGGGCCGGCGGGGGCGGGCGTTTCCCTGGGAGCGGCGGCGGCACACCAGGCGGAAGAGGTGCCGATGCCAGCGCAGCAGGGTGTCCGGTTGGACGATCAGCAGGGCGTGTCGCCAGGAGCGGGCACGGCGGGCCAGCAACACCAGGAGCACCCGGTCCGCCGACGTGCAGCGCGGGCGCTTGACGCTGCGTTGCAGGATGAGGAGATGCTGGCGCAACAGGGCATTCTCAGCGATCAGGTCGGGCTTGCTGCGGGAGAGGTCGGCCAGTGTAGCGATGACGAGGGGGATGGTACACGGCTTGGTGGCCGCCAGGAGGCGCTGGCCGAGGTGGTGCACAAAGCGGCGGCCCGCCTCTGTGAGACGCTGGCGCAGGTGAGTGAACATAAGCGGCTGCTCCTTCAGATGACGAGGGACCGGATACAACGAAACGAGGTGTCCTCCGGGCGTGATCCAGTCTGCCTGATCGCTGACGCATCCGTCAACCTCCGCCGTGACTCTCTACCCTGCGTCATAAGTGCCGCGGTGCAACGCGCTCAACCGACGGATGTGCTAACCAGCCAGGACAGGGGTATCCGACCGGTGCCGGGATGGCGCCGAGGTGGATCACGGCGTCGGCGCCAGCGAGGGCGCCACAGACCTGGCCGAGGTCGCAGAGGTCCGTCACCATTGTCTCTCCCTGTCCCACGGGCGCGATCCGGTCGATGCCGACCGCCTCGATCCCGGACTCCCGCGCCCGCGTCATCATGGCCCTCCCAAGCCGTCCGCCCGCGCCGGTCACCACTACCCGCATATGTTCCATGCTCCTTTATGTTTATGCCGCTATGCAGCGTCGAACGGTGTGAGCCACTCGCGCGGGATGTCCAGCCCGAATCCGGGCGCGTCGCTCGGGACGAGCCAGCCATCGCGGGGCAGCGCCATGCCCGGGAGCGCCCAACCATCTTCTAAGGGCACGCCGGGCGCCGTGCCCACGAAGTACTCGCACCAGGGAACCGAGGGCGTCGCGTAGCTGAAGTGCTGGCCGAACGCCGTGATGCCGCCGGCGTGCAGGATGACGCGCGTCCCGCCCGCGTCGGCCGCGGCCGCGATCTTCTGGCACGTCGTGAGGCCGCCGCACCACGAGATGTCGGGCTGCAGGATGTCGGCGACGCGGTGGCTGACCGCCCACTGGAACGGGACGTGGGTGTACCAGTGTTCGCCCGTGGCCAGCGTCTGCCAGGGCAGTCGCTCGCGCAGCGCGACGTGCGCGTCGAGGTCCTCGGGGATCAAACACTCTTCTATCCAGGCCAGCCGATAGGGGCGCAGCGCCTCGGCCAGGCGCACCGTGTACTCGACGTCGAAAGCCATCCAGCAGTCCAGCATCAGCTCGCACTCGTCGCCGATCCCGTCGCGGGAGCGCGCCACGAACTCCACGTTCTTCTTTATCCCCTCCAGGCCATCGGCCGGCCCGTAGGGGCACGCCAGCTTGAAGGCGCGGAAGCCCAGTTCCTGATACCAGTCCACGTCGTTCCCGGTCACGTAGCAGAAGATGCGGTCCTTTTGTGGGCCGCCCAACAGGCTGTAGACGGGCTGTCCCAGCACCTTGCCCCGCGCATCCCACAAAGCCAGATCAATGGCGCTGGCTGCGTAGGAGGCCAGGCCCGTCGAGCCATAGGGCTTGGTGAGCCGGAACAGCATATCGGCGAGGCGCTCGCCGGCCAGGACGTCCTGGCCGACCAGTTGCGGCCCCAGGTGATCGTCGATCACGGCGGCGACGGCCCGGCCGTGCGAGGTCTGTCCCAGCCCCTGGGTCCCGTCTTCCAGCGTGACCAGGCACCACACGTCGCCCCAGGGCGGCGTCCACAGGCTGCGATGGGCCTTGACGGCCGGGTAGCGCGACATGGGGTTGGCCACCTCCGCCGTCGCCGCCCACGACTCACGGCGCGCCGTCGCGGCCGACGCACGGAGCGGCCTGATCAGTTTCATCGCGCGAATCTCGGTAATCTTCACCGATTATTCCTATAATACTATGCGCCGTGCGCGATCCTGACAGTCCGTCACGCGCCGGGATGCACCTCAAAATAGTGGACGGCGGCTGAACGGGCCTGCGACTGCGGTCGCATGGCAAACGGACGCCGACTGCGGTCGGGTGTGGTTCGCCGCCACGCTGCTCCTGGCCTCGGTCCTGACACCGCAGTGTCCGTGGTGTGCCATGCGACCGCAGTCCATAGGAGTGGGCAGGTTGTGGCACAATGTCGTAGAAAGCGTGGTCAAAGGGCAAAAAGTGCCGCCAATGCAGTCGTTTTTGGTGCCGATGCGGTCCATTTATGCCCTCTTGCCCCGTCATTTGCGACGCGATTAGCGCGTCTCTCGCACCATAACGACATATCCTGCCCACTCCTATGGACCGCAGTCGCAGGTCGGATTCCACAATTTCAAGATGTACCCCACGCGCCGGGCGTCGCGCCCGTCCAGTCAACGACCACGCCCAAATGTGCGGCCGGCTCGTCGAGCAGTTGCCGGTAGGCCTCGGCCGCGCCGGACGGTGCGATCATGTCGGTGATCAGCGCCTGCGCGTCCAGACGTCCGTCCGCGATGCAGGAGAGGACCCACCTAGTACACGCGGCGACCGAATCGTCCGCGTCGTCGCCGTAGAGCGGGATCTGCCACTCCCACCCGCTGCGCAGGGTGAGGAACTTATCGAAGATGGGCCGCATGATGTCGGTCGCCAGGACCTCGGTGTCGCGTCGCCAGGCCGCGCCGACCAGCGCCACCTGACCGTGGCGCGCCGCCAGCGCCAGCGCCGTCTCGACGCCGCGCGCCTGTCCAGAGCATTCCAGCGCCAGGCGGCACCCGCCGCCGCTGGCCTCGACCGCCGCGTCCACGCTCGCCACGTCACGCGGATCGATGGCCCGCGCGACGCCGTAGCGTGTGGCGAGGGCGCGCCGCTCCGGCAGCGGGTCCACGCCGACGACGCTCAGTCCCGCCGCGCGCAGCAACTGCGCCGCGCAGGCGCCCACCAGCCCGAGCCCGATCACCGCCGCCCAGTCGCCGGCCCGCGCCGCGCACACGCGCAGCGCCACGGCGCTGACCTGGCCCAGCCGCCCCATGGTCGCCCTGTGCGGCGGCACGCCGTCGGGAATAGGCACGCACACGCGGCGACGGGCGTCGAAGCGCGCGGCGGACTGGTGGCCGGTGTGTGCCAGGACGGTCTCTCCCACCCGCACGCCGGCTTCCCCGCCCGCGGCCAGGACCACGCCGACGGCCGCGTAGCCGGGGAACCACGGATACGGCTGCTCCGGGATGTGCCACCCCAGGTCCGCGTTGCCCGCGAAGTGGGCCAACTCCGTCCCCGGGCTGATCAAGCTGTACTGGGTGCGCAGGACAACCTCGTGCGGCGACAGCGCGTCCTCCGCCACCACCTCGCGCGCGACCTCTACCTCGCGCGGCCCCGTCATGACGATGCGTTGAATATCCATGCCGTTGTCTCTATCTCCATGCGCGTCGCGCTTCCATTCATCGGGATAGCGGCGATGACCTGCTGACCTCTCAGTAGGTGGCGCGTCCGCCGCTGATATCGAGGCACTGTCCGGTGGTGAAGGTGCATTCGTCGCCGGAGAGCCAGTGGATCAGCGCGGCGACCTCCTCGGGCTGCCCCACCCGGCCCATCGGGATGCGCTCGATCATGTAGTTCAGCACGTCGGGCGGCGTGGCGTCGTTGATGCGCGTGGCGATCACGGCCGGCGCGATGGCGTTGACGATGATGTTCTGCCGCGCGACCTCCTTGGCCAGCGACTTGGTGAAGCCGATCACGCCGGCCTTGGAGGCCGAGTAGGCCGACAGGCGCGGGTTGCCCTCCTTGCCGGCGATCGAGGCCACGTTGACGATGCGCCCGTAGCCCCTGGCCTGCATCCCCGGCAGCACGAAGCGGCAGCACAGGAAGACGCCGCGTAGGTTGACGGCGATGGTGCGGTCCCAGGCCGCGATGTCGAACTCCTGCACCTCGTTCGTGCCGCCCGTGATGCCGGCGTTGTTGACCAGGATGTCGGCGTCGCCCAGCCCCTCCCGGACCGCGCGCACCATGTCCCGCACCGCCTGCTCGTCCGACACATCCACGGCCACGCCGATGGCGGTCGCGCCATCCCGCCTCAACCCCTCGGTGGCGCGTCCGGCCGCCGCGCCGTCGAGGTCGGCCACGGCAACCGCGGCGCCGGCCTGAGCTAGGCGCCGCGCCGTGGCGAACCCGATGCCCTCCGCCGCTCCGGTGACAATGGCGATCCGCCCCGTCAGATCACGCTCCATAAGAAAGCCTCCTCTCCGCGATAGGCGCGAACAGCTCCTCGTTGAGGGTCAGCCCGAAGCCCGGCGCCTCGGAGGGGACGAGGTAGCCGTCCCTGGGCCGCGCCCCGCCCAGCAACAGTCCGGGCGGCTCGTCCTCGACGCGCACGTCCGGCTCGATAAAGGTCTCCGCCCAGGGACAATTGACGTTGGCCATGATGAGATGGACGCCCCAGGGGCTGCCGCCGCCGTGCGGGATCACCGGCAGGCCAGCCGCCGCGGCCATGTAGCAGATCTTGATGGCCTCGGAGAGGCCGCCGACCCAGTTGATGTCCGGCTGCAGGATGTCGGCCGCCTTGCGGTCGATCAGCTCGCGGAAGCCGAAGCGCGTATACTCGTGCTCGCCCGTCGCGGTGGCCAGGCCGCGCACGCGGCGCCGCACCTCGGCGTAGCCCTCGACGTCGTCGGGCGGCAAGAACTCCTCGATCCAGCGCACGCGGTAGGGCTCCAACATCTCCGCCATGCGCAGGCTATATTCCACGGTCCAGGCCATATAGCAGTCCAGCATCAGCTCGGCGTCGGGTCCGATCGTCGCGCGGGCCTCGCGCACCAGCGTCTCGTTGTTGCGCATGCCCTCGTAGCCGTCTGCGGGACCGTGCGGCATGGCCAGCTTGAAGCCGCGGTAGCCGTGCGCCTTGTACCACTCCAGGTGGTTGCCGGTGCCGTAGACGGGGATACGCTCTTTGGTGCGGCCGCCGATCAGGCGATACACGGGCTGGCCGGTGGCCTTGCCGACGATGTCCCACAGGGCCAGATCGACCCCGCTGATGGCCATGATGGGCGTGCCCTTGCGGCCGTACGGTAGCGAGGCGCGGAACATCTGGTCCCACAGTAGCTCGATGTCGAAGGGGTCCGCGCCAAGCAGGAACGTTGTGAAGTGCCGCTCGATCGTGAGCGCGGCGGGCAGGCCGCCGCCGCCCATGCCGATCCCGGTGAGGCCCTCGTCGGTCTCGATCAGCACCAGCACCCCGCCCTGCGGCGGGCCGTTCCAGCTGGCGCGACGATCATGGTAGCGCGGGTAGATGGACATCGGGTTAGCGATCAGCGTCTCGCTGAACCAGGAATGTGACTCCTCCCACAAATCGTAGGCCTTCACCGCGGTGATGCGCATGGTCCTTGTGATCCTCCTCTCACGGCCGATGGCTTACGGCTCACGGCGGTTTAAACGGGGTCTAACGGGGCCTGCGACTGCGGTCGCAGGTCAGGTCGAATGCCACATAAGGCGCGCCCCTCAGCATCAGGGGCATGTAGTTCTCGGGACAGGACAGCCGGACCGGGGGTAGGGGCGTATTGCATACGCCCAGGGCACGCCGCTGGGCGTATGCAATACGCCCCTACCCCCGCGAATCGTCCACGAGATCGACAACCACATGCCCGTGCCCGGCGTCCGTTTACGACGCGGGTGGTGGCCGATGCGATAGCCTACTTCGCCCAGGACTCGCTCTTCCACTGAGGGTTCTGCTGGAGCTGGTACGTCGCCGCGCGCTGCCATGAGGCATCGAGCAGGCTCTGGGTCTGCGCCAGGCCCGTCGAGCCGAGCAGGTAGCCCTGCATGATCTGCTGGAACTCCGTGTTGTTCTGAGGCGAGAGGCTGGTAAGAATACCGGGGTTCGCGGCCTGAGGCACGCCCCAGTTGCCCGAGGAGAAGGCAGAGATCGACGCGGGCGCCACGACGCCTTGCACGGACGGCGTTGCCGTCGTCGCCGCGGACCAGGGCGCGTTGTAGCGCGGCGCGGTGACGAACTGCATGAACCGGATGGCGTAGGTCAGCTTCTCTCCCGTGGTCGTGGCCGGGATCATATAGCTGGTCCCTCCCGGTGTCACGCCGAACTGGGCCGGGAAGTTCGTGGAGAGCGGGGTCGTGGCCTTGGTGATGGTCGGCCACCCCATGCTGCCGACCTTGAAGGACGGGTGGGCGGCCACGATGGCGCCGGCCCCGAAGTCGACGCCCCAGGCCATGGCCGCCTTGCCGGCGATGAAGTCCTGCAGGTTGACGCCTGTCCCGGACAGCCCTTTGATCCCGGACCAGTTCGGCGTCACCGCCGTGTCGAAGACCTCCTTGGTTAAGGTCAGCGCCTCGGCCATCTCGGGCAGGTGCGCGATGTCGGTCCCGGTCTTGAGCACGCGCACGTAGTCCTCGATCGTCAGCTGGTTGTTCTGTCCGTGCGCGCCGTTTGCCAGATAGACATTCCAGGCCTTGACGTTCTTGGCCAACAGCATGTTGGCGACGGTGCCGAAGGTCCAGTCGATGCCGAGATAGGAGCCGTCCATGGCCAGGGGCGTGTAGCCGGCGGCCTTGAGTTTTTTCACCGCCGCGCGCCAGTCTTCCCAGGTAGCGATCGGCGTCTTGACCCCGGCCTTGGCGAAAGCCGTCTGGTTGACGAACAGTCCGAGGTCGACCAGGTTGAAGGGCACCCAGTCCCAGCGGCCCAATGGGTCTTGTTGCCGGGTGCTGAAACCGCGCGGGTCGAACCAGGAGAGCCAGGTCTTGCGCCCGGGCGCGTACGGATTGGGCTGCAGCAGGTACTTGTTCAGGGCGACGACCTGCACCGGCTTGTAGTTGGTCTGGTTGAAGATAAGCTCGGGGGCGCTGCCGGCCTGCAGCAGGGTCGACTCGGTCTGGAAGAAACTGGTCAGCGGCAAGACGTTCGTCTTGAGGGTCACGCCGGGGTTGGCGGCCTCGAACTTGGCCACCAGTTGTTCCCAGGGCGCGCCGAAGCTGGTCCCGCTGTTGTTCCACTGGTTGGGGCCGGCCAGCGTGATGGTCACGTTGACCTGGCGGACGTGGCCTGTTTGCGCGGCGGCCCGCGTGTGTGGCGTGAGCCACGCCGGCGTGGCGGCGACGCCGAGCCCGAGGGTAGAGAGGAGACCCGCGCGCGCAAAGCGCGAGAAACGTGTACGTCCCGTTGTGCCTGTCTTTTTCACTGCTACGTCCTTTCGCTTGCCACATCGAACCTTCTGCGTCATCGCGTCCGCGATGTGTATGTGCGCGGCTGTGCGCCAGGGTGTGCGGCCACACGGCGTCTTCCCGTTGTCCCTCCTTCAACTAAGCGCGTCGTTGGTGATCGGGTCAGCCCGCTTAAGCGGGGGGCGATCCTGGAAGTGGTGAGCCGCCGGGACGTTACAGCTTGACGCTGCCCGCCTGGAGCCCGGCCACGTAATAGCGAGAGGTGAAGATGAAGGCCAGCAGCAGCGGCAGGCTGGCCAGGATATACCCGGCGAAGAGCGGACCATACGACGTGGTCTGCTCGTTGGTGTAGTACTGCAACCCGGTCCCGATGGTGCGCTTGGTCGGATCGTTGATGACCAGGAAGGCCCAAATATACTCGTTCCAGACCCCGGTGATCGTCGTCATGACCACCGTCCCCATCACCGGCCGGATCAGCGGCAAGACGATGCGCCGGTAGACCTGCGGGCCGGAGGCGCCGTCGATGCGCGCCGCGTCGAACATCTCGTCGTTGATGGCCTTGATGCTGTTGCGCATCAGGTAGACGGTCACGTAGAGGTTGCCCACGGTGTAGACCACGATCAAGGCCCACTTGCTGTCGATCAGGCCCAGCGCCTTGACCAGCAGGAACAGCGGCACCAGATTCACGATGCCGGGCACGGCCAGCAAAATGATGATCAGGAAGAAAAACAGGTTGCGCCCGGGGAACTCATAGCGCGCGAAGACGAAGCCGGAGACGGACCCCAGGAGCAAGATAGCCAGCGTGGTCGTGGCGGCCACGATGATACTGTTGACCCAGTAGATGCTGATCTGCCCCCAGGCGTTGCCGTAGTTCTCCAGGTGCAACGGCAGGGCGGGCAGCCAGTAGGTGTGCGCGAATTGGGCGTCGTCCTTGAACGAGCCGATCAGGGCGAAGGCGAAGGGGAACAGGCCCAGGAACGCCAGGGCGGCCAGGATGCCGCCGATCCACAGGTCGTTCAGACGGCGCGGCCGTCGCAGCCCCTGGCGCACGGCTTGGCGCCCTGTCGCTATCGATTGTACCCTCTGCATCGTCGCATGCCTCGTCTCTCACTAATCTCTACGCTCGTGAGCGCAGACGCTGGATGCCCAAAAACGTCATGCTGAGCGCGACCGATCCAACAAAGAGCACCACGCCCATCGCCGCGCCGTAGCCGAAGTTGCCCGCATTGATGCCGGCCTGGATCAGCCACACCAGGGGCGTCATCGTCGAATACGCCGGTCCGCCGCTGGTCGTCAGCAACAGCGTGATGGCGCCGGCCTGGGTAAAGCCGACGAGGGCCAGCATGAAGAGCAGGCTGAACTGTGAGCCCAGTAGCGGAATGTCGATGCTGACGATGCGGCGCAGACGGCCGCAGCCGTCGATGGAGGCCGCTTCCAGCACCTCTTGCTCGATGCCCTGGAGCCCGGCTAGCAGGAGCAGAGAGGGTAAGCCGCCGCCGCCTGAGATGAACATGATGGGGCCGCCGATCACTATCAGCGAACCGAGCGCGGTCGCGGGATCGCCCAGCCAGTTATGGCTCAATCCGCTCAGACCCACACCGTTCAGGAACGTGTTGATGACCCCCACGTTGGGGTCATAGAGGAAGGACCACACGAACCCGAAGACCGCTGCGGGAAAGGCCATGGGCAGGATGAGGGCGGTACGGAAGATGTACTGCGAGCGCACGTTGGAGAGGGAAATCAACAGCTCGGCGGTCGCGAAGGGCAGAAGCCAGCCGATCGTGATCCCGAACGCGAAGTACTTGGTCGCGTTGACAAAGCCGCCCCAAAAAACGCTGTCCGTGAGGAGCTGGCTGTAGTTGTCCAGGCCGACGAAGACGTTGGTCTGGGTGTTGGTGGAGTTGAAGACGGACTGGATGAAGCCGTTGACCGTCGGCCAGTAGGCGAAGACGGCGATGAGGAGGAGGGTGGGCGCGAGCGCGAGATAGAGCGGCCAAGACCCGAGGACGCGGGCCGGGAGCGAGACGCGGCGGCCAGATGCCACATCTCTGGCGAGCAGGCCCGCCGTCGACTCGCCGCGCATGCCCGGCACCGGCAGCATCTCGGAGTCCGGGGGTGACAACGACATCGTCAAATACCTCTCTCGCTAGCATCATTGCCACGCTGACCGCGTAGGTATGCGCGCCGGCGCGTCGTCCCATCAGCATACGGATGAGATGTCCGGATTAGCCCCCGCTGGCTATGACGCGCTCTCCCGTCGTGCTCTCTACTGATCCGTCGCCTGCCGGACTGCCGCGCAACGCGCCAAGTTGAGCCAATGCATCGTGAGCCGCCGTTTGGCTGGTCAAGCGGGCCAGTCGCGGGTCGACCTCGCGGCAGCCCAGGCGGCGGGACAGCTCCAGGCTGGCCGCGGCCAGGAGGCTGAGCGCCGCCCCGCGCTGCGCGATCGAGGCGCGCATGACGGGCATGGAGACGCTCATGGCCGCGCCGACGTGTCCATATGCGTCGTGGATGGGGACGGCGACGCAGCGCAGGCCCGGCGTATACTCCTGGTCGTCCACGGCGAAGCCGCGCGCCCGCACCGCCGCTAACTCCCCGTTCAGCGCCTCGGGGGTGGTCACGGTGCGAGGGGTGTACGGGGCCAGCGTCCGTCCCTCGAAACGCGCGGCGCAGTCCTCGGGCGCGAGGTGGGCCAGCAGCACTTTGCCAAGACCGGTCGCATGAGCCGGCAGCCGGCCGCCGATCTCGGACTGTAAGCGTAGCGGATGCGAACAATCGATCTTGTCCAGGTAGACGTTCTCGACCCCGTCCAGCACCGCGAGTTGCACCGTCTCGTTGAGCGCGTCGACGATGCCCTGCATCACGACGTGCGCCTCGCCGACGAGCTCGTGGTGGCGCAGGTAGGCCTGGCCGTTCTCCCAGACGCGGACGCCGAGGGTGTGGAGGCGGCTCCCCTCCTCGTACTCCACGTAGCCGCGCTCGACCAGGACGGCCAGCAATTCGTGCAGGCTACTCTTTGGAATCTCCAGCAGCCGCGCCATGTCGGTGAAGCTCAGGCCGCGGGATTCGCCCACCAGCGCCTCCAGGACATCCAGCGCGCGCGCGGCCGACTTGGCCTGACTTCTCTCCTGCGAACTGCTGTTCTTCATGGCGACTATCCTAGCACAGACCGTGCGCCGCTGTCAACAGGCCCGAACCTGCGACTGCGGTCGCATGGCAGCAAACGGACACTGCGGTGTCGGACCGGGACCAGAGGCATCGTCACAATGTACTACGCCCGACCGCGGTCGGCTCGTGGTTTGCCATGCGACACATGCGGACTGGCCCCCGACCGGCTGCGGCCGGCCCCGGTCCAGCCGGGCAGTCGCAGGCCAGGCCTCCGTGCCTCCGCGTGCCAGAAAACGTCGCTCAGGAAACCACAGGACTGAACGAAAAACAACCGAACTATTGACAACGCGGCGGCATAGGCCTATAATCGTTTTCGACAGGGGTTAGTAACCCGGTCAACCAAACGAGGCGACCGAGGAGTACGGGAGTGCGGGGCCGTGTCGAACAATATGAAGGGCAAACGTCCGACCAGCCGCGACGTGGCGCGTCTGGCCAGTGTCTCGCACACGACCGTCTCCTTCGTCGTCAATAACGTCCCCACCGCCAGCATCTCCGAGGAGACGCGGGCGCGCGTGCACGCCGCCATCGCGCAACTCGACTACCATCCCCACGAAGCCGCGCGCAACCTGGGACGCCAGGCCTCGCGCGTCATCACTGTCGCCGTGCCCGAAGCGCACAACGCGCATCACCAGGAGACCGTCGCGGGCGTGGAGGAGTATGCGCGCGAGCGGGGCTATAGTACCGTCCGGGCCATCACAAACTTCGACCACGACGAGGAACGCCGCTGTCTGGCGTGGCTCAAACAACGGCGCACCGACGCGCTCATCCTCTCTATCACGCCCGGCCGCGCGCTGGACGACGAGATACGCGCCCTGAGCGTGCGCGGGCACGTCATCACGCGCCTGGGGACCCACGACGCCATAGTCGACAGCGTCATGGTCGAGGAGGCCGCGGGCGAGCGTCACGTGCTCGATCACCTGGTGGGGCTCGGGCACCGGCGCATCGGCTATATCTACGGGGTGGCCGACCACGACGCGCTGCGCGGACGTCTGGAGACGTGCCTGTCGTGTCAGCGCGCGCATGGCCTGCCCATCGTGGACCAGTGGGTGCAACGCTGCGGGCCGACGCTCGCGGAGGGCTACGCGGCGACGCGCGCCCTGCTCGCCGCGTGCCGAGGGGCGACGCGTCCCAGTGCGCTCGTCGTGGTCAACGATCTGCTGGCCAGCGCCGTGCTCAGCGCGCTGTTCGCGGAGGGCATAGCCGTGCCGATCGAGATGAGCGTCGTCAGCTTCGATAACACGCCGCTGGTGGAATACATGATACCGCCGCTGACCAGCGTCGACTGCGAGGCTCGTTCGATGGGCGCGCAAGCGGCCCGCCTGACCATCGAGCGCCTGGACGCGCCGCAACCTTTGCCCGTCCACCTGCAGACGCGGGCACGGCTTGTCGCGCGCCAATCGAGCGGGCCTGCCCCGTCGTAGAGCGATGGAGAGATGGAGAAAGGAGGTGTAGGAAGCCAGCCGGCCATAACCCTGGTTGTCGGCCAGGTGTCACGCTTTAGTGGACGATTGTTTCAAGGAGACTGCAACGATGCCTCACACGAATCGTCTGTCCTGGCGCCGCTACGCTCTCGCGGCGTCGGCCCTCACCGCGCTTATCCTCAGTCCTCTCGCGCCCCGCTCCGGCGCGCTGGCATCGGCGCCGAAAGCGCAGGTTACCCTGCGCTTCTCGTTCCTGAACCAGCCAAGCGAAATCCTCAATAATACCGCGCTCATCAACGCCTTCAAGAAAGTCCATCCCGAGATCACCATCAAGCCGGAGCCCGTCGCCGGCGCCTACGATCAGAAGCTGCTGGTCGAGGCCAGCGCGGGGACCTTGCCCGACGTCGTCTGGACCGCCGACGCCTACACCATCCCCTTCGCGCGCAAGCACGTCGTGCTGAACATGCAGCCCCTGGTCGACGCGGACCCCAGCATCAACGTCAAAGACATCTATAAGGTCTTCCTCGACCTGGGCCGCGTCCCCGGCGACAACGGCCTCTACATGATGCCGCGCGATACCTCGGTCGTCACGCTGTTCTACAACCGGACGCTGTTCCGCGCCGCCCACATCCCCTACCCCACGGCGACCTGGACCTACGCGCAGTTCGTGGACGCGGCGAAGCGCCTCACCAAGACGGACGCCCAGGGCCGCACCACGCAGTGGGGCATGGAATTGCCCTATAACTGGTGGGCCTTCTACGTGCCCTGGATCGAGGGCTTCGGCGGGCGGGCGATCTCGGCCGACGGCAAGCACGCCACCTTCTCCGACCCCAATTCGATCAAGGGTATCCAGGCCATCGCGGACCTCTACCTCAAGGACAAGGTGGTCGTCCCGCCGACCGTCAACCTGGGTGGCGACGCCTTTACGCTGGGCCGGGCCGCGATGTACACGCACGTGCGCCCCCTTGTCCCCGCCTTCCGCGCGGGCAACAAGAACCTCGACTTCGACGCGCAGCTGATGCCCATCTTCCCGTCTGGCAAGCGCATCGTGGGCATGGGCACCTCCGGCTACGCCGTCTCGGCCAACACCACCCATCAGAAGGAGGCCTTCGAGTTCGTCAAGTTCATCGTTAGCCCGGCGGGACAGCGCATCTTCGCCTCGACCTACGCCTCGGTCCCGATCCGGGCGTCGCTGGCCGAGGACCCCAGCTGGCGCAAGCTGCCCGGACCGCCGTACAACAACGACGCCTTCGTGCAGGGCGTGAAGTACGGTATCACGCCGCCAAACTTCACCGTCGATGTCTCGGTCGGCTGTGGCACCGTGTACAGCGGACAGACGAGCACGGAGATCGGCGCGGCGCTGGACAAGATTGTGCGCGGCGCGGGGACCGTGGCCGCGACGCTCAAGACGCTCGACCAGCAGATCAATAGTTGCTCCGACGGCGTGGCAACTCAGTAGTTGGTGGGTTAAGACGTCATACAGCGGGAGATGGCGCGGCCGGGACCGACCTGACGGCAGGGTCCCGGCCGCGCCTCACCCCGCGACGAAAGGGGCTAGCCGTGGCTGTCGCGTCCTTTTCATCTTCATCGACCCTCCGTAGCGCCTCGGCGCGCCGGCGCGCGCTGAGGCGCAACATCGAGGGCTATTTGTTCGTCTCACCCGTCATCCTGGGCCTGTTGTTCTGGACGCTCGGCCCGGCTATCTCGGCCCTCTACTTGAGCCTGACGCGCTACGACCTGCTCAGCCCGCCCGTCTTCCGCGGGCTGCGCAACTATCAACGGCTGCTCCAAGACCCGCTCTTCTGGCAGTCGGCGCGCGTCACGCTTACCTACACCGTGATCGCCCTGCCGCTCAGCCTCGCTGGCGGCTTGGCGCTGGCCCTGCTGCTCAACCAGAAACTGCGCGGCATCGCACTGTTGCGCACGGCGTTCTACGTCCCCTCTATCGTGCCCATTGTGGCCAGCACGGTGCTGTGGCTCTGGCTGCTCGACCCGCAGTTCGGGCTGGTCAACGCCGGGCTGGCCGCGCTGCATCTGCCGCAGGGTCTCTGGTTCAGCGACCCCTCGACGGCGCTCCCGTCGCTGGTGCTGATCGGCTTGTGGGGGGTCGGCGGAGGGATGGTCGTCTACCTCGCCGGCCTGCAAGGCATCTCCGAGCAGTATTACGAGGCCGCCAAGATCGACGGGGCGGGGCCGCTCTCGCAGTTCCGGCACGTGACGCTGCCGTTGCTCTCGCCGACCATGTTCTACCAACTCGTGCTCGGCATCATCACCAGCCTGCAGTACTTCACGCAGGCGTTCATCGCCGGGGCCAGCGGCGGCAGCGGCGGTACCATCGGCGCGCCGCTCAATAGCACGCTGTTCATCACCCTCTACATCTATCAGGCCGCTTTCAGCTGGACGCAGATGGGCTACGCCGCGGCCATGGCCTGGGTGTTGTTTATCGCCATCCTGCTGCTCACGCTGCTGGTCTTCGGGACCTCGCGCCTGTGGGTCTTCTACGGGAGTGAAGAGGGATGAGTACGCTCTATCCGGCGGCCAATCGGTCCACCGCGGCAGCGCACACGGTGCGGTCGCGCCGCGCGCGCGCCCTGCTGTGGCGCGCTGCCCTGTATGCGCTGGCCATCGCCGGCGCGACCATCTTCGTCGTCCCGCTCGTCTGGATGATCCTGACCGCGCTCAAGACGCACCAGGAGGTCTACACCTTTCCGCCCCAGTTGTTGCCGCACAGCTTGCACTGGGGCAATTTTCACGACGCCTGGACGACCTTCGACTTCACCCACTACACCGTCAATACGATTATCATCACGGGGCTAACCATCGTCGGGGTCCTGGCGACCTCGTCGCTCTGCGCGTTCGGCTTCGCCCGCCTGCGCTTCGCCGGAAGCAACGTCATCTTCCTGTGCGTGCTGGCCTCGGTGATGCTGCCGCAGCAGGTCACGCTGATCCCGCTCTACATCATCTTCAAGCAGTTGCACTGGCTGGATAGCTTCCTGCCGCTGGTCGTCCCCCCCTGGTTCGGCGGGGGAGCGCTCAATATCTTCTTGCTGCGCCAGTTCTTCAAGACGCTGCCGCGCGAACTCGACGAGGCCGCGCGCATCGACGGCTGCTCGACGTTCGGCATCTTCTGGCGCATCGCGCTGCCCCTGGCCAAGCCGGCCTTGGCCGTGGTCGCCATCTTCCAGTTCAACGCGACGTGGACCGACTTCCTCGGCCCGCTGATCTACCTGAACTCGCCCGACAACTTCACCCTCGCCCTCGGCGTGTACTCGTTCCAGAGCCAGATGTTGTCGGGCGTCTCGCACGAGGAATTGATGATGGCCGTGGCCCTGGCGATGGTGGTCCCGATCGCGCTCGTGTTCCTCTTTGCGCAGCGCTATATGGTGCGCGGCGTCGTCTTGTCTGGATTGAAGGGATGACCGCGATGGCTGACTCGACCCTCACCCTGGCGCTCATCGGCTGTGGGGGCATGGGCCTGCGCCACGTGCAAGGCCTGGCGGAACTGCGGCGCGCCGGCCTCTCGCCCTTCGAGCTTATCGCCGTCTGCGACGCGCGCGAGGAGGCCGCCGAACGCGCCGCCACCATGGCCGAGGATATTCTAGGGCGGCGGCCGGAGGTCCGCACCGATGTCGGCGACCTGCTCGACGGCCCTACCGGCCGCTTGCTGGACGCCGTCGAGCTGGTGACCGACGTGGGCGCGCATCATCGCCTGGGCGTGCCCGTGTTGCGGGCGGGCAAACACCTGCTGTGCGAGAAGCCGCTGGGGCTGACGGTGCGCGCCTGCCGCCTGCTGGTCGAGGCGGCGGAGCACACCGGGATGGTACTCGCCACGGCGGAGAATTACAGGCGCGATCCGCTCAACCGGCTGGTGGCGGCGCTGCTGCAAGCGGGGGCCATCGGCCGCCCCTTCATGGCGCTGCAGGAGTCGGTCGGCGGCGGCCGCGCCGTGACCATCACGCCCTGGCGTCATCAGAAGGACCGCGGCGGCATCGTGGTCGATATGGGCGTGCACTACACCGACCTATGGCGCTACTTTCTCGGGCCCATCGAGCGCGTCTCGGGGCGGGTCGCCCTCTTTGAGCCGCAACGCTACCCCGCGCCCATGGGCGCGTCGATGGCGACCTACTACGGCGCCCCGCTGTCGCCGGACCCGGTTGAAGCTACCGCCGAGGATACGTCGGCGGGCCAGGTCACGTTCGCCGGTGGGGCGCTCGGCCACTGGCTGCTCAGCGTGGCCGGTCATGGCGAGGGTTATTTCACGCGCCGTTTTTTCGGCAGCGAGGGGTCGCTCGACGCCCCAGCGGACCGCACCGGCCGGCCGGTGCGCTACGCCCTGGCCGCTCACGCTGACGGGGGAGGCAGCGGCGGCTACCGGCCGCTGGACGACGCCGCGGTGCATTCCCTCGTCCCAGCCTTTGCGCTCGACGATGCGACAACCCGCCTTTTCGGCGCCCGCGCGCTGACCTCGTACGACCTGCCGTTCGAAGAGATCGACCGCAAGCTGCTGGCCCTGGAGATCGAGGACTTCGGCCGCGCCATCCTCGACGGGCGGCCTCCCGAGGTCGATGGCCTGGGCGGGTTAGAGGCGGTGGCCGCCGTCTATGCGTTCTTCGAGTCGTCGGCGCTGGGCCGCGAGGTTGCCCTCGACGAGGTGATCAGCGGCGCCGTCGCGCCGTACCAGCACGCCATCGATGCGGTGCTTGGGCTCGTTTGAATGAACCAAAGATCGGAGACAGGCACGACGATGAACAGGGCGCCGACGAGACCGCCGCGATTCGGCTTCTGCGTCCCCATCTTCGCCTATCCAGGTCCGGCGCTCTTCCGCACGCCCAGTTACGAGCGCCTGGACCCACGGGCGAGCCTCGACGCCGCGGTGGAGTGTGAGCGGCTGGGCTATCACTCGCTCTGGGTCGCGGACCATTTCTTCCATGGACACGACGGCGCGATCCTGGAGGGCTGGACAACCCTTTGCGTGCTTGCCGGGTTAACGCACCGTATCCGGCTGGGATCCATTCACCTATGCACGGGCTTTCGCAACCCGGCCCTGTTGGCCAAGATGGCGGCGACCCTCGATGCGCTCAGCAATGGCCGACTCATCTTCTTCGCTGATTCCGGCAACCGGCGCGCCGAGTTCGAGGCCTATGATTTCCCCTGGCACGAGGATAGTCGGGTCCGCAACGCGCGCATGCGCGAGGCGCTGGAGCTGATCCTGCGCCTCTGGCGCGAGGACGGCCCGGTGACCTTCGCGGGCCAGCATTACGCGGCGCGGGACGCCCTGTGCCTGCCGCACCCCGTCCAACGGCCACACTCCCCGCTGTGGCTGGGCGAGACGCCCGACGACGTGATGCTGGCGGCGGTCGCGGATTTGGCCGATGGCTGGAACAGCACGCCGGCCACGGTCGCGGAGCTGCGCGCGCGCCTGGCGCGGGTCGAAGCCGCCTGTGTGTCAGCTGGCCGAGCGCTCGCCGACCTGGAACTCTCGCTGGAGATACAGGTCCTCATCGCGCCGACGCGCGAGCGCGTCGAGGAACAGCTCGACTATGCGGTGAGCCTGCCCGCCCCGGCGGGGTTTGGCGTGAGCTATGCCGACCCGGCGTCGCGCGCCGAGCTCTACGCGCGGTCGCTTATCGGCACGCCCGATGAGATCGTCGCGCGCATCCAGGAGTATCGCGCGCTGGGCATCGCTCATTTCATGCTCTGGTTTATGGACTTCCCGCGCATGGATGGGGTCCGCCTCTTCGCCGAGACGGTGTTGCCGCGGATGGCGTCCCTGTCGAATCAAAAGGGTGTGTTTCAGATAGCTTAAGAGAGCCGTCTCCCCCTCTCCCGTGCGCGGGAGAGGTGCGCTGGACCGGCGATCCCGAGGCTAGCGATCGGGGGCCAGTCAGCCATGGGTCGGGGGGTGAGGGTAGTCCCACGGCACGCAACGAAAGAGAGGACGACGAATCATGCGTTTAGGGTACAGCACGTGGGGCATGCCGGCCCTGCCCATCGACGTCACCCTGGACCACGTGGCCCGCCTGGGCTTCGAGGGGGTGGAGTTGACCATCATACCGGGGTACACGACGGAGTTGAGCCGCCTCGACGCCACGGAACGACGCCGCATCCGCGCGCTGCTGGACCGGCATGGCCTGGCCTTACCGTCCCTGGCCGTGCATCGCGATCTGCTCGTCGACGACCCGGAGCAGTGGGCGGCGCACCTGGCCTATCTGCGCGCGTCGATCGATCTGGCCGTGGAGATGGCCGACCGGGAGGGTCCGCCCGTGATCAACAACCTGGTTGGCGGCAAGTCCGGCGAGTTCGAGCGCCGGCGGGAGCAGCTGATCGAGCGGCTGCAGGAGGTCGTGCGCTACGCCGCGCCGCGGGGCGTGACGGTGGCCATCGAACCGCACGTCTTCACCGTCCTGGAATCGCCGGTGACCACCAAGGACATCGTCGACGCGATTGACTCGCCGTTCCTACGCGTCCAATTCGACATCAGCCACTTCGACGTCCTGGGCTACTCCATTGAGGAGACCGTGCCGGTGCTGGCACCGCTGGCCGTGCATACCCATGTGAAGGACCAGCGGGGCCGCGCGCCGCACCACGAGTTCCTCATCCCCGGCGAAGGACCGTTCGACTATGTGCGCTATCTGTGCGCGATGCGCGACGCGGGCTACGACGGTTTCATCACCGGGGAGGTCAGCGTGATGGTGCAGCGCCGTCCGGGCTACGATCCGCTTGCCGCCACCACCCTCACCTTTGAGACGCTGTCCCGCGCCTTCGACGAGGCCGGGATTGCCCGCACAGCCAACATGAGGTGAGGACGTGGAGCAAGTCAAGATCGTGGTGTGGGACAGCGTCGGGAATATTATGTGGGGGGTACGGCCGTGGGAAGACTGGCCCCCGCAGCATCAGGAGCGCCTGCTGGCCGAGGATCCCGAGGCGCGGGCGCACGCTCCCGGCTTCGACCAGATCTTCAAGGACTATGCCGTCGATCTGCGCGTCGTCACATCGCTGGACGAGTTTGTCGCGCAGATCGAGGACGCCGACGTGCTGGCGCTGCACAAGGTGCGGGTACCAGGAGAGGCGCTGCGGGCGGCGCGCCGCCTCCGCTTCATCGCGCACCTGGGGCAGGACGCGCGCGGCGTGCCGGTCGAGGTGGCCCGGGAGATGGGCATCCCCGTCGCGGCCGTGCCCCTGGTCAACTATCTGGTCGTCGCCGAGCACGCCTGGGCCCTGATCCTCAACCACCTCAAGAAATTGCCGCAGCAGAGAGCGATCATGGGCTCTCAGTCCGGTGGGTGGAGCACCGTCCCCGGCCTCCAACCGGCGCGCTCGCAAACGCTCGGCCTCCTTGGCCTGGGCGAAATCGCCCGCGCCATGGCCCGCGTCGCCCAGGCGTTCGAGATGTCCATCATCTACTGGGACATCGTGCGCTTTCCGGAGATCGAAGAGCGCTACGGCGTTCAGTACACGGAGTGGGACGATGTGTTCCGCCAGAGCGATATCCTGAGCGTCCAACTGGCGCTCAACGACGCGACGCGCGGCATCATCGGCGCGCGCGAGATCGGGCTGATGCGGCCGCATGCCTTCTTCGTCAACACGGCGCGCGGCAAACTGGTGGACCAGGACGCCCTCGTCGACGCCCTGCGCGCGCATCGCCTCGGCGGCGCCGGGCTCGACGTGTTCGCCGACGAGCCGCTGCCGCCGGACGACCCGCTGCGCGTGCTGCACGACGACCTTGGCTACAACGTGACGCTCACGCCGCACTCGGCCTCGCACGCCCCCACGACCTGGGTCCAGGACTCGCAGGCCGTCTGGTTCAACGTGCTGCGGGTGCTGCGCGGCGAACCGGCTCAGTACCTCGTGGCGAGATAGTGAGCAGTGAGCAGTGAGCGGTAGGGGCGTATTAGTTCATCTTCATAATAAATTTGGGTACCATATGTAGTGGTCCAACAGTCGATTTTGACCTTGACGACCACAACATCTGGTATCTTCCTAATTATAAAGATGAACTATTGCATACGCCCAGGCCGCAGGCGGTAGGGTCCTATTGCATGCGCCCTGCATACGCACAAGCAGTAGGGGCGTATTGCATACGTCCAGATGACAAGATAGTAGCTAGCGGGAGGTTGGATCGATGGTTGTCTTAATCGCACGGTACACTGTCAAAACGGGTCGGGCAGACGATGTGGCGGCGGCGCTGCGGGAGATGGCGCCGCTGGTGAAGGAGCACGAGCCGGGGTGTCTGCTCTATCACGCCAACCGTTCGCGTGACAACGCGGACCTGTTTATCCTCTACGAGCAGTACCAGGACACGGCGGCGCTTGAAGCGCACCGCGACACGCCGCACTTCAAGCGCCTCATCGAAGGGACCATCGTCCCGCTGCTCGACAAGCGCGAGCGCGAGATCTGCGACCCGGTCGTGAGCTAGCGATGAAACTGGTGTCCTTCAGGGTGGCGACCGCGCTGGGGTCCCAGACCCGTATCGGGGCCATCGGCCCGGACGAGCGCATCGTCGACCTCGCCGCAGCGTATCGCTCCAGGCTCCTATCCGCCGGGCTGACCACGGAGGCGGCCACGCGCATCAGCGCCGCGCTGTTGCCCCCGGATATGGTCGCCTTCATCGAGGGCGCGGATCGCTCGCTGGAGGCGGCGCGCGAGGCGCTGGACTGGGTGCAAAGCGGCGGTGTGGACGCCGACGACGCCCCCAGTTTTGCCGACGCCGCTCGACTGACCATGCTTGCGCCCATCCCACGGCCGCCGCTGCTGCGCGATTTCATGGGCTTCGAGACGCACCTGCGCAATATCTATCCGCGCCTGGGGCGCGACATCCCGCCGGTCTGGTATGAGATGCCCGTCTACTACAAGGGCAACACCGGCAGCATCGCCACCCACGAGGACGACGTGCCCATCCCGTCCTATGCCACGGCGCTGGACTTCGAGTTCGAGCTGGCCCTTGTCATCGGTCAAGGGGGGCGCGACATCGGGCGGGACAGCGCCCTCTCGCACGTCTTCGGCTATATGATCTACAACGACTTCAGCGCGCGCGAGATCCAGAGCCGCGAGATGTCGGTGGGCCTCGGTCCGGCCAAGGGCAAAGATTTCTGGCACGGGCACGTCCTGGGGCCGTGGCTGGTGACCGTGGACGAGTTGCCAAATATCTACGACGCGCGCATGGTGGCGCGGGTCAACGGCGAGGTCTGGTGCGAGACGAGCGCCTCGACCATACACTGGCGGTTCGAGGACATGATCGCCCATGCGTCGATGGGCGAAGACCTGCGGCCGGGCGAGGTGCTCGGCTCGGGGACGGTCGGCGACGGTTCAGCCATGGAACGCGGCCTGAGCCTTCACGCGGGCGACGTGGTCGAATTGGACGTCGGCGGGCTTGGCCTGTTGCGCAATCGCGTCGTATAAGGAGAGCGTAGTCGCAAACGATGTTTACCTGTGTCACCTTTTCGTTCTCCGCGCTGCCCTTCGAGCGCGCGGTCCGGCTCATCGCCCTGCTTGAGCTCGAGCGGGTGGACGTGGATTGTTACACCGGCAGCACCCACGTGCCGGCGTCGGTCGTCGCTGACGATCCGGGAGCGGCGGCCGACCGCATCCGGCGCGCGACCGAGGACGCTGGCGTGGGCGTGTCACAACTCTTCTTCACCTTCGGCCAGGACTTCGCCGACCGGGCCGTCAACGCGCCCGACGCCGCCGTGCGCCGGGCCAACGAAGGGGTCATGCGCGCCCTGGCGGCGTGCGCCCGGCGGTGCGACGCGCATGGGTTGACCACCTTACCGGGCGTGGTCTGGCCCGACCTGGGCCCCGAAAGATCGCTCGAGATCGCCATGCAGGCCTTGCGGTCGCTCGTGTCCATCGCCCACGACGCGGGCCTGCCCCTACAGATCGAGCCGCACCTCGACTCGGTCGCGGACTCACCGCACCGGACGCGGGCGCTCGTCGATGGGACGCCGGGGCTGCGGCTGACGCTCGACTACTCGCACTTCCTTGCTCAGGACTACACGGCGGACGACGTCCATCCGCTCCTCCCGCTGGCCGGACACTTCCACGCCCGGCACGCGGCGCGCGGCCACCTGCAGACGCGCGCGGAGGATAGCGAGCTTGATTTCGAGGACATCTATCGCCGCCTCCAGGCGAGCGGCTATCAGGGCGACATCTGCCTGGAGCCAACGCCCGGCGGCGGCGGGTGGGGCGGCTCACAGCCCGTCGACGTGGTATCGGAGATCGTGCAACTGCGCGAGGTCTTCCGTGCCGCGTACGACCGTTGGGATGCGGGTGATGGGCATAGGGGAAGGGGAATCGCGCTATGACCGTCACGCTGACACCGCTGCACCCGCGCTGCGAGTATCTCGTCGATCCACTTGGAATCGACATCGCGCGCCCGCGCTTGAGTTGGGTCCTGCGCTCCGCTCAACCCGATCGACGGGGCCAGCGGCAGTCCGCCTATCAGATCCTGGTGGCCACCATTGAGGAGCGACTGCGCGCCGGGCAGGGCGACCTCTGGGACAGCGGCCGCGTCGAGACGGATCAATCCGTCCATATTGACTATGCCGGCGCCGGGCTGCGCTCGGGCCAGCGCGCCTGGTGGGCCGTGCGCGTGTGGGACGGCGAGGGGCAGGTCTCGCCCTACAGCGCGCCGGCCTGGTGGGAGATGGGCCTGTTGAGCCCGGACGACTGGCGCGGCGCCTGGATCGGCCTCGATCCGGTCGCTGACGATCCTGGCGTCCTCGTTCCGCCTGACGAGGAGCGCACGGTGATGGCCGTCGACCTCGAGCCGAGCCCCTACCTGCGCACGACCTTCACCGTGGCGCGGCCCATCGTTCGCGCCCGCCTCTACGTCACGGCCAGGGGAGTCTACGAGGCGCGCCTCAACGGGGAGCGCGTCGGCGATGCCGTGCTCGCGCCCGGTTGGACCGACTATCACAAACGCATCCAGTACCAGGCCTACGACGTGACCACCCTGCTGCGGCAGGGCGACAACGCCCTCGGCGCCATCCTGGGTCCCGGCTGGTACAGCGGCTACGTCGGCTTCGGCCGGAACAAGCATCACTACGGCGCGCACCCGCGGCTCCTGGCGCAGCTGTCCATCGACTATGCCGACGGCGCAAGCGAGACGATCGCCAGCGACACCTCGTGGCGCGGCGCGACCGGCCCCATCCGCTCCTCCGACCTGCTGATGGGCGAGCACTACGACGCGCGCCGCGAGCTTGTTGGCTGGGACGAGCCCGGTTACGACGACGCGGATTGGACGCCGGTCGCCATCGCGGAGCGTGGCGCGACGCCCCTGGTCGCCGACCGCGCCGAGCCCGTCCGCGTGGCCATGGATCTCGCGCCGGTCTCCGTCGCGCGCCTCGATGTGGACACGCAGATCGTCGATCTGGGTCAGAACATCGCGGGCTGGGTGCGCCTGCGCGCGCGTGGCGCGGCTGGGACGCGCGTCGTGCTGCGCCACGCCGAGATCCTGAACCCGGACGGGACGCTGTACACCGCGAACCTGCGTTCGGCGCGGGCCACCGACACCTACATCCTGCGCGGCGAGGGCGAGGAGACGTTCGAGCCGCGTTTCACCTTCCACGGTTTTCGCTACGTCGAGGTGACGGGTTACCCCGGCGACCTGGCGCCCGCCGCCATCACCGGCCGCGTGGTGGAATCGGACATGCCGCCCGCGGGAACGTTCGAGTGCTCGAACGCCCTGGTCAACCAGTTGCAGCGCAACATCGCGTGGGGCCAGCGCGGCAATTTCCTCTCTATTCCGACCGACTGCCCGCAGCGCGACGAGCGCCTGGGCTGGCTCGGCGACGCGCAGATCTTCGCGCGCACCGCCTGCGGCAACCGCGATGTCGCCGCCTTCTTCACCAAATGGATGCGCGATGTCGCCGACGCGCAGTCGCCTGACGGCGCTTTCCCCGATGTCGCCCCGCGCCTGGTCGACCGCTCCGACGGCGCGCCCGCCTGGGGCGACGCCGGGGTCATCCTCCCCTGGACGCTCTACCAGGTCTACGGCGACACGCGCATCGTCAAGGAGCACTACGACGCCATGGCGCGCTGGCTGGCCTACATCGGGGCGGCCAACCCCGACGGCCTGTGGATCAGCCGGCGCAACAACGACTTCGGCGATTGGTTGGCGCTCGACGGCGACGCGGTGCGCAACCCTGGCGCCAGCGCCACGCCCAAAGACCTGCTCGCCACCGCCTACTACGCCTACGACGCGCGCCTGCTGGCGCGCCTGGCGCGCGCCATCGGCCGTCCCGACGACGCCGGGCGCTACGAGGCGCTGTTTGCGCGCATCAAAGAGGAGTTTATCGCGGCTTATGTGTCGGACGACGGCCGCGTCAAAGGGGAGACGCAGACCGGGTACGTGTTATCGCTGCACATGGACCTTCTGCCTGAGTGGCTGCGCGCCGCGGCGGCGACGCGCCTGGTCGAGCGCATCAAGGAGAACGGCTGGCGCCTCTCCACCGGTTTCGTCGGGGTCGGATACGTGCTCCCCGTGCTGGCGGAGGCCGGACACCTCGACGTGGCCTACCGGCTGCTGCTCAGCGACACCTTCCCGTCGTGGGGCTACTCCATCAGGCACGGGGCGACGACCATCTGGGAACGCTGGGACGGCTGGACGGCCGAGCACGGCTTCCAGGACCCCGGCATGAACTCCTTCAACCACTACTCGCTCGGCTCGGTCGGCGAGTGGCTCTACCGGTACGTCGCCGGCATCGACACGGATCCCGCCCGCCCAGGATACCAACATATCACGATCCGTCCGCGCCCCGGAGGCGGCCTGACTGGCGCGACGGCCGCGTACCGGTCCATGCGCGGGGAGATTGAGAGCGCGTGGCGGGTCGAGGACGGCGCGTTCCGGCTACGCATCGTGATCCCCGCGAATACGACCGCGACGGTGTACCTCCCGGCGGACGATGGCGCCGTCGTCACGGAGAGCGGCCAGCCGATCGCCTCGGCGGCCGGCGTGATCCTCGAGCGTCGGGAGGATGGACAGGCCGTGCTGGCCATCGGGTCCGGGCGCTACGACTTTGCCGTCACCTCCTTGCCCTGAGACACGCTCACAGTAACAGACGATGGTGCGGCTACGTCGGAAGCGTCAGGATTCGGAACGCAATCGGGGTGTGGCGCGCGTCGGCCTGAATGTTGTCCGTCTGATCATGCCTACGCCGCCTGTAACACCGTGCATACCTCGCCCCAGCGGTCCTGGAACAGGCGGCGATGCTGGGGGTTTCTGCATAACCCCTCAAAAAGGTGCATTAAGAGAGTTGGCCGGGCATTTGGCGAGACTCCGTAATTGACGTTGGATGGCAGCAGCCTCGCCTCCTGCCAGTTAAGCCGCCAAGGCCAAACCTCCTGTCGTCGTCCCCCTGCGTCCACGCGTACTGCGATGGGCTTGGGGTAGGGTTGTCTGGTCGTGGTTGTGCGGGGTCTGCATCGCGTGCGCGATTAACGCTCCCTCGCGCGCCTCATCCGTCCGTAAGCCGAATCGCGGTTTCTGGAGATGGCGGAACGTCCGTCCCATACGCTCGGCCCCGTTGTTCGTGCCCTCCCAAAGAGGATCGCGCAAGAAAGGGCTGAGGTGGGTGAAGCGCGCCTCGTCCATGCGCTGTTGCATCTTCCCGAGCAGGGGGATCGTCGCGTACTCCTCGTTGGTCCGCCATCGCTCGTAGCGCTCCCAGGCCGCGTCGATAGTGCGCCGCTCCCCAGTGTCGTCGCGCCACAGGCTGTACCAGTCCTCCAGGAATGACCGCGCCAGGCGCACCGGTTGCCCGATGGGGCTTGCAAAGACGGCGTCGAAGGCCAGGCGTTGCTCGTCCGTGAGATGCTCCGGTCGCCGCAAGAGGAGGTAGCGATCAACGCCGACCGCTTGGCGCACCTGCTGGACCTGCGCCCAACTCGTCCACGGCGCGGGTGGGGGTGCGGGCTCCGCAATGGCCTCCCATGCCGTCGCTAAGGGGAGAGCTTCCGGCGTCGCTCCCGCAGGGAGGGCCTCCGCTGCAGCGGGACCAGGCGGCAGGGACTGTGTGAGCCAGGCGCGCACCGTCATCCGCGAGACCCCGGTCTGGCGCGCGATGCCCTGGATCGAGATCCCGTGCGCCCGGAGGGCGTGGACCGTGGCAATGCCGGCCTGACGGACCGTCGTGTGGCAGCGCCCGCGCCCCCGCCGGGACACCGGCGTCTCGCCGTTCTGGGCCGGTAAGGCTGCTTTCGCCCCACCCGCGGCGAGGCGCGACGGAAGCGGGGGAATGTCCTGTCGCGCCGCCTTGATGACGCGTCGCACGGCCTCGGTCAGCACGCGCGTCTCATGGAACAGGCAGAGTTGGTGCGCGGCGTGGGGCCAGACGGCGGCGATGGTCCCCGGATAGAGCGGCGATCCGTCGCTGACCACCTGCTCCGGGTCGACGCCGACATCCCGCAGGTGCGCCAGGAAGCCGCGCAGGTCCCCCTGGTCGACTGTCCCATGCACCAACTGATACCCGACCAAGCGGTCGCCGTCGGGCGCGGCCGGATCGACGGCGAGCAACAGGGCCAGGCGGTCCTGGTAGACCTCGTCGACGCACAGGATGCCGGAGAACTCCGCCACGACCCAGGACTGGTAATCCTGTGTGAAGTCCAGGGTGCGCGCATGGTCCCGGCACCAGCGCCGGACCATCGCCTCGCTCGGCTGCACCCAGAAGTCGCGGGCCAAGCGGGCACCGACGCGCGTGGCAGCCATGCCGTCAGCGAAGACGGAGGCGACCGCTTTGGCGACGACCCGATTCGTGTAGATCGCATCCGGGCGCAGGAACGGTGGCTGGAGGCGAAAGTGATGGCGGCACGGCGCGCAGTGGTGAACGCTGACCGTAACCCCCAGCAGGACGGGGTGATCGAGATCGATGTCGATGGCCGTGCGCATCGCGTCCCAGACTCGCGGCGCGAGTCGGTGGCAGCGATCACAGGGCATCGTGGCTTGGGCACAGCGGAGGTGGCGAACAGCGCAAGGCGTCTGATTAATAGAAGGAGTTGTCATGTCCTCAGCGTAACTCTCACGCCCCTATGTCGCGCCCAAGCTCACCACCACGCTGGTGCCCCAGGCCTACCCACTGAACCCAACGTCAATTACGGAGTCTCCATTTGGCGTCTCAGAATATCTAAGATGCCACGAGACGGGGGTTTTGAGACGAGTTTTGCGACGCGGCAGACCCGATGTTCCACAAGCTGTACCTTCTGAGCCATTGTTCTCAGTGGGGAGAACCCACGAACTTGCTCCCTGTCTGATCGCTGACGTGAACCTTGGGCCATGTCCTTCGACTTCGGGTGTGGGGTAGGCCCGCGAGCACAACGGGCGGCGGATGTATGCTATCGGTAGCACGAATAGGCGTAAGGCCCGAGCCCAAGGATCACTCGCGCCGTCCAACGGCTCGTTGAATTCCTATCTGAGATAGGAGGTATTCGGGAGGGGATACCTGGGTCGCTGCACTTACCTAGAATCGAAGGATCGAGGGGACGCATAGCCGGTGCAGAAAGCGGAAAACGGCCGAAAGCGTCGTAGGCTAGGAGGCTCCGCAAGACCCGTGTGGCATGGCGAAAGCTTGATCGCTTGAATCCCAGGTTCAAGGGGGTCGATTGGGGACCTGGCGGTAGGACGCTTGAAACCGCTACTGCCCATGCCGACCTCTATGTCATCGAGGACGGCACCTTCCGGGGGCAGACCGATGTGCGACGGGCACTATCACGAACCGAACGGGGCACCTACCCCACGCTAGCACGTTCAACGAGACCGCATGACGGGATCGCCTACAGGGTGCGAACCCCAGGGTGACAGAGCCACCATAGTACTTGTGGGAGTCACGACCCACCAGGGCGGAGAGGGAAACCTCTCTACAGGGGGAAGGGTGGCAGGTGGCCGGTCGGGAGCACAAAGGTACGCGAGATGCGGAGAGCCGATGATGCAGAACGACAGGTCACTGGAAAGCTGGATGCGTTGAAAGGCGCACGTCCAGTTTGGCGGGGGGAGGATAGAAAAGTGCCGTATGGTAACTCGCTAGCCTCCTACCCGGTATCCAGGGCGTAAAGTCCTCGAGCTGCGGCATGCGACGCCCGCGACAGGATGTGACCGATCTACCCTCGCTCTCCATTGGCGACGGCTTGCTCGTCCAGGATCGCCAGTGCCTCTCGCGTCCCTTCTTCGTCCCCCGATGTCAGCATCCACAGGCCGTACTCGACGTTGTTGAGGTGCTGGTAGATCCGGACCTTGCGCTCGATCAGGGGCGCGCCCCCCGGGTCGTAGCGCTCCAGGAAGGCCCGCAGCGTGTCCGGCCCGTAGTCCTCGCGGATGTAGACGAGGTC
>JAABUX010002054.1_pt1 | contig 29123 bp, 29 predicted proteins | sample 5561851 | NCBI WGS metagenome assembly JAABUX01 (sample SAMN10711883, study PRJNA513361) | rock metagenome | isolation source: Antarctica rocks | place: Antarctica: Victoria Land, Richard Nunatak red sandstone | collected 2016-01-03 | reverse complement strand
GGTGAGAAATCCGCCTCTGATTCCTTGCACCCTCATCGTGCTGCCGCCGCCTGATTTGGTGTACGTCCGCTTGCCACGAGTCGTCATCTACAAGCCGCGTGCTTCTCGCAAGAAGAAGCCATCCAACAGCGAAGGGACTTCATAAATGATTTACTTGGTCTCAATGGGGCAAGCCCCTGTCATGCTCATCAATCCACATTATAGGTTTGTTTATGCCAACAATTCAGCTTCACTCAAAGGACCGAGCGCGGTCAAGACCTGTTTTTCGCGTATCGGGAAACGATGAAGCGCACGCATTACGTCCTCGGTCTTCACTTTCGAGACGCGAGCTACCTCTTCCTCGACGCTAATCAGACGACCCTCCGTCATCCAGTCGTTGGCGAGAGAGCGCATACGCGAGAAGGTTGACTCGCTGCTGAGAACCATGTTACTAATCAGCTTGTCTTTAGCACGCTGCAATTCATCCTCGTAGACACCATCGCTGAGCAGACTATCCAGTTCCTCTCGTAGCAGTTTCAGGACGCGCGGTGCCTCCTCTGGCGTCGAATTAGCCTCCATGAGCATGATGCCTGTGCCTTCCATTGCCCACAGACCTGCGCTGGCTGACTCTGCTAACCCTTTCTGATAGATATTCCAGAAGAGACGTGAACCATCACCATCACCTAGAATGCTACCAGCAAGAATCGCGGCGTAGTAGTCGGGGTCCTGCATATCAACGGCAGGCATGGCAATAAGCATAATTTGCTGCTTGAGCTTCTTATCAACCATGACGTTATTGATGGATTGCGTGGGTTCGTAGTGCGCTGTGTCGCGACCTGCATCACCTGTGCGCCAGTTGTTACAATGTTGCTCGGCTAGTTCCACGATGTGGCTCCAGTCAAAATTACCCGCAACAGCAAGAATCAGGTTATTGGCCGCATAACGTTTCTCCCAGTAATCGCGCATCTGCTGAATATGCATGCCACGAATACTATCACGCGAGCCAAGCACATCGTGACCGAGTGGATGGTTGCCGAAATAGGTTTGCATGAGGCGGCGGTATGCCATATTGTACGGCTGGTCCTCCGAACGCGCGATCTCATTGACGATAACCTCTTTTTCCATCTCGAAGTCGCTCTCCGCGAGGCGCGGATACATCATGTCACTGAGCAGACTGACGGCCTTGTCCAAATACTCACCCAGCACACGCGCGTAGTAGACGGTGGACTCATGTGAGGTAAATGCGTTGAGTTCGGCACCAATCTTGTTAAATTCAAGCGTGATTTCTTGCCAGTCGAGCGTCTTCGTGCCCTTGAACACCATATGTTCCAGGAAGTGCGAGACACCCGCGATAGCTGGATTTTTCTCGTCACGCGACCCTGTATTGACGTGATAGGACACCGCGACCGATTCAAAATCGGGCATTGGCTGTCCCACGATCTGTAGACCATTGCTCAAACGATGTGTATAAAACACAGCCTCATTCGCTGTAGTAGTTTCTGACATGTGACGTTTCCTCTCAGTACATTAGGCGAAGTATCTGTACTTGGCATGATAGCCTTTGTGGAGCGATGTTGTCAAATGAAACCAATTTCAATCTTTGCTATATATGGTATACTTAGTGCTAAAAGCGGTAAAGGGTGTGTATGAGTCCAAGGTTACCGCGTATTACAGCAGTTCAACTGCTACGCGCTTTGCGCCGTGATGGATGGGAACAAGTGCGTCAAAGTGGAAGTCATGTAACGTTACAACACTCATCAAAGCAAGGAAGTGTTACCGTACCTAAGCATGCTAACGTGATTATAAAGATCAAAACACTCGTGTCAATAATGGAACAAGCAGGACTTACAGCAGACGAATTACGAAGATTGTTGTGATAGGAGAATAAATCAATGAGCGAACACCGTTATACGATTATCTTGCACCCGGACTCAGATGAGGGTGGTTACACAGTGACAGTGCCATCATTACCTGGGTGTATTACACAGGGTAATACACTAGAGGAAGCGATTGCAATGGCGAAAGATGCAATAAAACTTCATCTCGAAGTGCTTGCTGCCGATGGTGAACCGATACCAGAAGAGCATGAACATCCGCAAGCTATCACTATTGATGTTGCTGCTTGACTATCGATATTATGTATTTATTGAATGCATAAGAGGAAAAACTGCTTTTATACATGTGCCATTACCGTTAGCATCTTGAATTGTTACAGTACCTTCCACCTCTTGCACACGCTCATGTAATATACACAGTCCCATATGCTTGTGTATGCCTCTATCATCTGGCTTAGGCTGTATGCCTATACCGTTGTCACACACCTCTACTATAAGCTGCGTTGGTGATATCAGCACACACAATGTCACATCCGTTGCTCGCGCGTGTTTACGTACATTGTTGAGCGACTCCTGCACAAAGTGAAAGAGCGGCTCTGCAAGTGTTGGTGAAAGCTGATCGAGCGTATCAATTGTACATGTGAGCTGAACGGCTGGCTCACTCATCTTAAAATCATCTATCAGGTTACGTAGTGTACTATCTATGTCTTGCATAGCGATTGATGTTGACATAAGCGACGCGATATCGTGTCGTAAAGTATGTAGACATGTGTTTAGAATGGTTCGCATCTTCTGTAACTCATCAAGGGCGCGGTCTTTTGCTTGCTTCTCCAGTAGATGTTGCATCAGTTCAAGCTTATGTGAGATATGCGTGATGATCTGAATAGGGCCATCGTGTAAATCGCGTGCAATGCGTACTCGCTCTTCGTCAATAGCCTGTCGCTGCTCGCGTGTATAGTTTTTTTCTCTGCTCCCCATGTATGTCGTCTCTCCACCTCTGTATAGTATCCGCTTTTAGCATACAGGCAGAGAAAAATGAATTTCGGCTATGCCAATCGTCGAATATCGCGGAAACAGAGACCAAGAGAGACTAGTAAAATGGTAGTGATGCTATGCTCTAAGCATAATTAGAATTTTACAAGTAACCATTGTGATGCTGTTTGTATCATTGCCGATTGAATTTTCTGAATGATTGGACTAAACACAAAGAGGTCTTCCACTATTAGCACCACTGCTGTAATGTCGGGTAAGACGAACTCTATGTATAGCAGATAGAAGAGGTGAAAAGCTACCTTGTACTGATAGAGTGTAACCATGTCATTCATGAGTGTAAGATACGTTGGCTCCTCATGCAGAATGCTATATACAGATGCGGCAATCATCGCACGAGAGGGTGGCGATGGTGCGTTTATGCTTGCGAGGAGTGTATACGAAGCATTGAGAATTGCGAGGTAATATGGCTCCATTGTTGAGGAAAAGCGGATCATCGCAGAGCTATTTTTGCTGGAAGCTGTAAGTCTTGTGTCACCATTCCGTAATTCATTATGTGCTTGTTGCCATTGTGTAAGCGTTGAACTCAATTTTGTCTTGTAATGTTGGCGCGTCTGTGTATTCGCCTTGAGTATAGAGACTTCGATAGCTAGTGCTGCTTTGCTTACCTCCTGGCTCAATATTTGTTGTCGTCCCACAACACTAATGATAAGGGCATCACTGGAAGTTTGTTGTAATGCAATGAGTAGCAGAACTTGTCCCAGGATGGTAAGTAGCGCAATAGAACTCAGTGCGACCATATATAGTGTCATGAAGCGGTGAATTGATAACGTTGCTTGACGAGATGCAACACTCATAGTTCTAGCGTTCCCTCCCAGCCCAGAATCACGATAATAGCAAGTATACATATAAATCTTCTTCTCTTAATCAGTATACTTATGCACCCAAATATATCTGTTCACTTCTCCCTCTTCCACCTACACGGATATTTTGCTATACTGCATCCTGCATGTACATGAATATGTCTATCTTTTACGTATTTTTTGAACTATAGTAGGGGGGATTACGTAGCATGAAAGCAGCACAGAGCCAGTTTTTGCCATTTCTCGATGGCAAGAAGCAGTTTATTATTCCAATCTATCAGCGTACATATAGCTGGACGCGTGAGCAATGTATGCAACTGTGGAATGACGTGGTTAATGCCGCGACCAATTCAGCAATCAAGGGACATTTTATCGGCTCAATTGTTTATATTCATGACGGTGTTTTTAATATCGCAGCCATTCCTCAATTTCTTGTCATTGACGGGCAGCAACGCCTGACAACACTTTCGCTTTTATTGCTAGCTCTGGCACGTACCGCGCAGGATGCTGATGATGAACGTGGTATCAGTCATGAGGATATCTTCGAGTCGTATCTCGTGAATAAACATGGGAGGGACGAACACCGCTATAAACTTTTTCTCACTCAGGGCGACAAGCACGAACTTATTTATCTGCTTGATGGCAGGAATCAGACTATATTTGAGCCACTGCATAGTATCAAGCGGCCAGAAGGACGCGTGACTGATAACTATCAGTTTTTCAAAGAGCAGATACGCCAGAGCGGAATCGCCTTGGCAACGCTTTATAAAGGTATCAACAAACTGATTATTGTTGATATCGCGCTGGATCGAGAGTACGATAACCCACAGTTAATTTTCGAGAGCCTCAATTCGACAGGTATGGATTTGTCGCAGGCAGATCTGATTCGGAACTACGTGTTGATGGGTTTGAACAACGAAGCGCAATCTCAGCTCTATAAAACATACTGGTACCCGATGGAGCAACTCTTTCCCCATAACAGCGACGGGACTGCGTTTGATCGCTATATGCGCGACTACCTAACGCTCAAACAAGGTATCATTCCTAACATAGACAAAGTATATGCAAACTTTAAAGCGTTTCATCAAAGCCAACTCGACGTAGCTATAAACGATCTTGTCGCCGATATCTATCAATACGCTGTCTATTATGTCACTATGGTATTTTTACGAGAAGACGATAGTGAGCTAAAACAGATATTCGCTGATATCAATGCGCTTAACGTTGACGTTACCTATCCATTTCTGCTTGAAGTCTATTCTGATTATGTCCGACAACGACTGACGCGTCAGGATTTTATCGTGGTTCTCAAACTTATCGAAAGCTATCTGTTTCGCCGTGCTATCTGTGGTATTCCCACGAATACGTTAAGTAAGGTGTTCGCGACGCTGGCAAGAGAGATTGACAAAGACTCCTATGTCGAGAGCTTGCAAACAAACTTGCTCCAAAAAGACTCCTACCGTCGCTTCCCAGGTGATGAGGAATTTCGCGCGGCCTTCGTTCTCAAAGATGTCTACAATTTTCGTCCTCGCAACTACCTCTTGCGAAAGTTAGAGAACGCTGGACAAAAAGAGTTAGTAAACATCGAAGCCTGCACCATTGAGCATATTATGCCGCAGAATTCCAAGTTGTCGCGAACATGGCAACAGGAGCTTGGTCCTGATTGGAAGACGATTCAGAATCTCTATCTACACACCATTGGCAATCTCACGCTCACAGCTTATAACTCAGAACTCAGTGATCGTCCCTTTCAAGAGAAACGCACCATGAAAGGTGGTTTTCTCAACAGCCCTCTGCGTCTCAATGAGAGTCTCAGGTATGTCGAGCATTGGAATAAGGATGAAATCGAGCAACGTGCGGCTTTGCTTGCTGAACAAGCCGTTATGCTATGGAGGATGCCTACACTCTCGGCAGAACAAATGGCTAGTATAAACACAACAAATCAAAAGATACCATTGACAGAGGTTATTGGTCCTGTCGAACATCCACTAGCTGGATTTGTTCCAGAAGGGTTTAAGCTTGTTCAATCTTCTGAAAAACGTTTCTACCTCTTTAGAGAGATAGATGGTGTATGGGTACAATATGGAAATGGGAAAAATCCCTGGTTTGCTATATCCTGGTTCTACGTGGGCGACTGGGTGAGAGATAAGCATCGTAAAGATGAGGTACCTTTAGGGGTTGGTGGAAATATGTTAACAAAGAATGCCGAGATTGAGGGGCAAAAAAAGTATACACTTGTTGAAGATATGAATGAACGTAAGATTTATACGCTGAACGATCACCCCTTCTTATATGAAAACTCTACGTTTGAGGAGCTACGTAAACGGATTCTTAATCTGGATGCAGCCGTCACAGAAATAGTTAACAGAGGTTACGTTGCCTATAAATTATCCTCAAATTTCGCTGCCATCACTGGACAGAAAAAGCGGCTCATTGTTGCGCTCTACATACCCTTTGCCGAGGTCAATGATCCTTACCACTTATGTAAAGATGTATCAAATAATGGTGTTCATTATGGCAAAGCGGCGACTGAAATCAGTGTCATATCATCGGAGCAAATCGACAATGTGATGGACCTTATTCGTCAATCTTTCGAGCGGCAAGTAGAGATAGTGTCGTAGGAAACATAAACGGGCGACCATTATGGTCGCCCGTTTGTCTATTATATAGAGTTCAATTGCTATAAACGCTGCTCTTGCGAGATAAGTGTTTTTACATCGATAAATGGATAGACGATAACACTAACCAACCGACTAGTTAGCGAAGTGCCCTGCTTGCGTTGGCATCGTTGTAATAGAGGTGGCAGGCATATCGCTTGCGACGCAGGCACGCAGGTCTTCGCGGTAGAAACGCCAGGTGCTACCAACCTTGTGCCCCGTAAGTTGATTTGACCACATTAAGCGGTACAAGGTTGAGCGGCTTACACGCAGGTAATTCATCGCTTCCTTAAACGTTAAAAGAACATCATCCTGAACCATTTGTACAACCATTGTTTCTTCCCCCCTGGATATTTTCGACTAAAAATAAGTTCAACAGCCTATATACATGAATAAGTAATGTACTTACACCACTAAAAACGAATGCGAATAAATGTATGTAACGCGCTGACGTAAGTACCATGTATCGTTTCAACCAATACACTTTATTGTTTCATTACATACTATGATAACCAATGGTGATACGTTTTTACGTTGAGAAGTTGTTACGATATGGTTAACATAACCGTCCCCTGGTGTTATATTCACCACTTTCGATACAGAAAGCTATGTAGTTGTATCACCATTTTGTTTTAAGTAATATGTCAAGCGCGTCTTTGTCGCAGGCAACGGGAAAGATGGTCATGTGTGTTAACTCATGTAGGGCATCAATGGCCTCTGTATCTGTCGGGTCCGCCATTGCGATTGTGAGGCGTTGGTGGTCCCGTCCGACTGCAACGCAACGCAGGCGCGATGCTGTACCGTATGCAATCAGGCTCTTCAGCCGTGTTGACAATTGCGTCGGTAACTGCAAAAATGGCACAATGATATTCCGCGCTGACGAGTTTATCGACTCGAAGTCGTTTGTGGTACTGCTTTGTAGTGGGTTTGTAGCTAAGAGGGTATATTCTGTATATCCGCGTTGAGGATCGGCGTCACTTTGCATTGTATCGTCCGCTACACCTTGCTCTGCCATTGGCATGGTGTCCCAGAGGCGTGTGATGGCAGGACGTAAGGTGAGACGATAGTGAACGCGACCCGCGCTGGCGAGTACCTGTTCTAGTGCAGACCCCTGCTCAGGGTAGCTACCGATGCCGAGTACAATATCTGTTTCATAAGTGAGTGGTGGCAGAAGTGTTTCCGCTTGCAGCAGGGTGATACTATTATAGATACGCTCAGTGATTTTGAGTATTCCCTGTCGATCTACGTCGGGAAAAATAAGAGCCGCACCGCTTCCCTTATTAAGATATACAAGGTCATTGTCCCGTATTGCACGTCGCACGTTGACCATAACCTGTTCTAAGATAGTTGCAGCAGGATGATAGCGACGCCGCTTGTGTACGACTGTTGTCTCCGGTGGAATATATATGTGTTCCAACTGAGATACGTGCAGCAATAGCACACTGAACGACGGAATAGCTGGAAAGAGTGCCTGTACATGAGTATGCAGAGTATCATTCAGCATTGGATGGACAGGCAGAATGGCATCGTAATTCTCGTCCCATTTCTGCATCACGTAATCTTGATATATTCCTTGTTCTGTTGAAAGCAGGCATAGGGAAGAAACAGGAGGGCAAGTGCAGAGTTCTATCTCCGTCTCGCTTACTATTTCAGGCGATGGAGGAGAGTGGGTTATATATGGTGATAGGTTTTTTCTTCTGATACTCATAATTTGCTCAGTTCCAGGTAAGGTTTTATGGAGGCCCTGCTGGAAAGTATAGCTTGTGTATGATGAGGAAAGGATAGGTGAAAGGTTGTAAAATGGTTAAGATAGACACAAGACGGTTAAGAGGCAGACACGTTTTTTGTATGCATACAAAAAACGTGCCTACCTCTTAACCGTCTTTATTATTGTTCGATGCTGACGGTGGTTGTGAAGGTGTAGCCAACGCCGGGAACGGTCATAATGTATTGAGGTGCGTTAGGTTCAGGTTCGACCTTTTGCCGTAGGTGACGGATGTGCGTTTTCACCAGACCAGAGTCACCCGCTTCATCGTAGCCCCAGACGCGCTCTATAATCATATTGGTTGTGAGTACCTGTCCGGTATGAGTGATTAACAGGTGGAGCAGGCGGCTCTCTGTTGGCGTCAAGCGTACTTTAGCCCCGTCTCTCGTCACTTCATGACGCATGGCATCCAGAGTGACCGGACCGACGGTGACGGATGACGAATTAGAACTGCCGCGCGTGCTGCCTGAACGCCGCATGACGGCTTTGATACGTGCTAAAAGTTGGCGCGGGCTAAAAGGTTTTCGCAGGTAGTCGTCTGCACCCATCTCCAATCCACGTATCTCATCGTCTTCTCGATCATGCGCAGTGAGAATCAAAACCATTGAATTTGTTTCACTACGCATCTGGCGACACACCTCGAAGCCATCTAGCTTGGGCATCTGCACATCAAGAATCACGAGGTCTGGCAGTGTTTCGCGCCAACGTTTGACTGCCTGCTCTCCATCGAAAGCACGTACTACGTCGTAACCGTGTCCTTTGAGCCAGTAGCTCAACATGTCTACCATGTCACGGTCGTCGTCCGCCACCATGATTTTCACGAGCATTCCTCCTATGGGCCTGCATTACTATCTATATTGCCGGTCTATATACCGATATACATTTCTTATCGCTCACCGACCCATTGCAACGAGACAAAGTTGTATCTTCTTGTCTCACTCTCATCAGTAGTAACGCGATGAGCATAGGCAGGTAACATCATGATACAATTTGGGCTATAGCTATGCGTGCAAATCGCCCTTATTATAGAAATATCGGTATGAAAGCATAGTTCCACAGTGATGTAACTGGATACACACTATAAACGAAAGAACCTGGAAATATTATGGAACGAGATAAATTGCTACTATTAGCGCGTGAAGCTGCGTTACAAGCCCATTGTCCCTATTCACATTTTCGTGTTGGTGCAGCCATTGTTGCCGATGGCAAAACCTACATTGGTGTAAACATTGAAATATCAAGTTACGGCCTTACACTCTGTGCCGAACGCTCGGCACTCGCGGCTGCACTTTCTCACGGGCATAGCACCATCACACACATTGCCGTCACCTGCCTTGATGTCCCACCCGATGCTCCCCCTCATGAACGTGTACCCTGTGGTGCCTGCCGTCAATGGATCGCCGATCTTGCCCCACATGCTACCATCTATATTGATGGTATCGACCGCGACTTTACCATCGCTGATCTGCTCCCATTCGCGTTTGGCTTGCCGTGATATTCTACCTGCATCACATCCAGATACGCCAGTGGTCAGCACTATCTACCGAATCGTCACGTAACTCTGCATGGTCAGGCCACATTGTCGCGTGTGGGTCAAGTTCTTTGTAGGCAACGGCAATAGCACCTGCCCACGTCTCATCAATACTCAGGGCATCCATTTCCGCACGCGAAAAGAAACGGGCGTCGTCCAGTTCGTCTGGATTGTGGCGCAGGTCACTGATAGGTGAAAGCAATTTCGCACGGAACATAAAAAAGTAGTTATGCTCACCACTAGCTAGCACCCACAGGCGTACACCCAGTAGCCCTTCAATCTGGACATGCAAATTCGTCTCCTCAAATGTCTCACGAGCCGCGGCAACATCGGGCAACTCCCCTACATTGACGCGACCAGCAGGAAGAAGATAACGTCCTTTCGTGGCACCATAAATTGTGCGGACCAGGAGTACACGTTCATCATGCAGCACAACCGTACCTGCGCCAATGCTCAACAGACGCCGGAGAGCTATATTTTTACGAACGTCTGATACATGCGATTCGTTATTGTCTTGTGTCATCAAGAATCGTTTCTGACGTATATATTTATACGTTACATAATCACTCGTCGATCACTACGCCGAGGCACTCTAGCAGTTTGCGGCTGACCTCTGCACGATGCTTGGTTGGCATACGACCAGGAATACTGTGCGAATCTGAGCCGGTACTGTAGAGCAAATTATACTTTTCTACATATTCAAGGTAGGTCGCGATAATCTCTTTGTTATGATAGGGATGGTATATTTCGATGCCATCAATGGGAATTTCGCTTCGCAACTGGTCGAGCAGCGAGGGGTCATAAAAGGTAAAGCCACTTTCACGGCGACCGGGATGAGCAATCAGGCATACGCCCCCACTTTTATGGACCGCATCGACCGTTTCTGCCATGTCTGCTTTGATTGAGGTGAAGCCAGCTTCTGTAATCATCTGCATGGCGACTTGCCAGCTAGCAGCGTATCCATGTTCACGTAGTAAGAGGGCGTTGTCGGATGGGCGGCGTAGCTTGCCGCCGTTCTCTTTCAGGAGTTCTTCCTGGCGTGGAAATGTATACCCTTTGCGTTGTAATTCTTCGTTCACTGCCTGCGTGTTTTCCAGTTGCAGGCGTACCACCTTTTCGGTGAGTGGCCGTATCTCATTCTGCTGCGGATCAAAACCATAGCAAAGCATATGACCCATCTTGCCATTCCAGTCTGTACTGATCTCCACACCAGCCAGCACAGGCAAACGTTTCTCGGCACCTAACTCCTGTATCTCAGCTACTTTATCGACGCGATCATGATCGGTTACAGCAACAAGCTGGAAGCCCTCCGTTACGAGATAGTCAATAAGTTGTTGCGCGGGCCAACGACCATCGCTATACGTGGTGTGCATATGTAAATCAACGGCGGCATCAGGCGTTAATGTAATATGTGTGGTATCTGAAGGAATAGAATGGGTCAAGATAAGCTCCTTTGTTCATTGTTAAGAGTAAATTGTATATATCCCTGCTATAGTACCACACAGCGTAGAGATGCTGGTGTGCTGCTCTATTGCAACATCATTTACGGTCTCTTCCCAGCGATACCAGACCAACACCAACAAGGATGACCGCCATCGCCAGCACGCCGATAAGCGTGATATGCTCTCCTGCGAACACAACGCCGAGACCAACTGCGACCGCCGGGTTGACATACGCATAGCTCGTCGCCAGGGCTGGACGTACATTGCGTAGCAGATAGCCGTAGGCACTGAACGCAATCAACGAGCCAAAGAAGATGAGAAAAACCATTGACAGCGACGCCTGTACTGTCGGAATGCCGCGCATGCGCTCACCTAAAAGCAGACCAAGAGCAAGCAAAAATACACCGCCCATGACCATCTGAACCGCGCTTGCCATCAAGCCAGCAGGTAGCGTGACACGTGAGCTAAGTGCAGAACCAAGTGCCCAACAGATGGGGGCGAGTAAAAGCGCAACTGCTCCAATTGGATTTGCCCAGACACCATTTGTCAGGTTGAGCAAAATTACGCCAACAAAGCCTAAACCAAGCCCCCACCACTCGATACGTTTGGGCCAGCGTCCCATCAAACCAATAAAGAGGGCTGCCCATAATGGAACCGCCGCAATGCCAACCGCCGCAAGTCCAGAGGATACCCACTGTTCCGCGAAGGAGACACCGCCATTGCCACCTGCCAATAGCAAAATACCAATGATGGCAGAGCCAAGTATTTGCTTACGCGTTGGTGCTGGCGTTCCCCGTATACGTAAAAACGTATAGAGTAGTGTACCAGCAATCACAAAACGTATACCCGCCATCAAGAATGGAGGGAAGCTTTCCAGCGCGAAACGCATCCCTAAATATGTTGAACCCCAGATCACGTAGAGTGCGAACAGGGACAGTAGGATACCCCAACGACTCCCCTTCGTCTTTGTAGACAAGGTAGATTGCTCTTGAGGTCCTACAAACTTTGCTTGCGTGGTGGTTGGTTGTGTGGAATAAGTTTCGCTCATACTGCCCTTCAATCTCATTGGATTCAACGATAAGAAAATTACTGTGCATAGTATCAATCTAAGATAGTACCAATCGTAACATAAATAGACAGGAAAACTTACAGCCAAATAGGGTAATTGTGTCCCAATTTGGCTCCCATCGCTTTAAGAACACACGGGCGACCTACCAGGGTCGCCCCTACTATAGACATTTCAGGCAAGAAGTGTCTCATTGTATGGTAGGGGCGACCCTGGTGGTCGCCCGTTGCTACTGTTACATTCTCCATACTTTCATGATATGATACAAGAGAAGATAACTCAACAAAGCCGTTGTTCTCTATCTCTTGACAGCATGTTGTCTCACGAAGGAGCATCTGTATATGGCGAATACACCACATATGACTGATTACGAGGCGGAACGCCGTAGTTTCCACCTCGATGTGCCCGCCCAGTTCAATTTCGCGATTGACGTGATTGGCAAATGGGCAGAAGACCCTGACAAGCTTGCCATGCTTTGGATCGGACAAGATGGTGAAGAGCGTTCCATCACTTTTGCTCAATTTGCTGAACGCTCCAGTCGTGCCGCGAACGCCTTTCTTGCCCTCGGTATCCAAAAGGGCGACCGCATCATGGTGATGCTGCCCCGCATCCCTGAATGGTGGGAAACGGTGCTGGGCTTGATGAAGCTGGGAGCCGTTCCCATTCCGTGTACCACACTTCTAACCCCCAAAGATATCCAGTTTCGCGCGGAAGTGGCCGAGGTGCAGGGCTTTATTACCGATGCAGAGGGTGCCACGAAGTTTGATGCAGTACGCAGCGAGTGCCCAACCATCCGCTTCGCCGTGCTAGTCGATGCTCCTGACCATGCCAATTGGACGAACTATCAAAGTATTACGGAACATGCCTCACCCGACTATACTGGCCCTAAAACCAATAGTGACGACCCCTGCTTAGTCTATTTCACCTCTGGCACCGTCGGCTATCCCAAAATGGTGTTGCACACGCAGGCGAGCTATCCCATCGGGCACACCATTACGGCGAAATACTGGCTGGATTTGCATGAGGACGACCTGCACTGGAATCTCTCGGAGATGGGCTGGGCAAAGGCGGCGTGGAGCAATCTCTTCGGACCGTGGACTATGGGTGCGGCGATGTTCATTCAGGATGCACGTGGCAAATTCAATGCTATTGAAACACTCGAAATGCTCAACAAATACCCTATCTCGACGCTGTGCGCTCCCCCGACAGCCTATCGTATGCTTGTCCTCGATGAGCCAATCGCCTACCTCAAGCAGAATCCACCCAAAGCACTACGGCATGTTGTTGGAGCTGGTGAGCCATTGAACCCGGAAGTCATAAAAATTTGGGAAGACGTGACGGGAATGACCATCCGCGATGGCTATGGACAGACTGAGACGGTGCTAATCTGCGCCAATTTTCCCCCCATCAAGGTCAAGCCCGGCTCAATGGGTAAGCCATCCCCTGGCTTTGATTTGAGCGTGATTGATGATGCTGGCAATGAGCTTCCACCCAACAAAGAAGGTGACATAGCAGTAAGTATTAAGCCAGAGCGTCCGACGTGGATGTTCAAGGAGTACTGGCGCAATCCCGATGCAACGGCTGCTTGTATTCGTGGCGACTGGTACATCACAGGTGATCGTGCCTACAAAGACGAGGATGGTTACTTCTGGTTTGTCGGGCGTGCGGATGATGTCATCATCAGTGCTGGCTATCGCATCGGACCCTTCGAGGTCGAGAGTGCATTGAAAGAGCATCCCGCCGTTGCCGAGTCCGCCGTCATCGCCAGCCCCGATGCGATGCGTGGTGAAATCGTCAAAGCATACATCATCTTGGCTCCTGGCTATACAGCATCTCCTGAGCTTGCAACTGAGATACAAGATTATGTCAAGAAAGTGACTGCACCATATAAGTACCCACGCGAGATCGAGTTTGTCACTGAGCTACCTAAAACGATCTCAGGGAAGATACGTAGGGTGGAGTTGAGAGAGATGGAGCAGCGTAAAAAGTCAGGTCAATAACATATAGTATGAATACAGCTTGTGGTCCAACGATCCAATATAGCCCGTATCATTGACCACAATCGGTGGAGCTATCGTGGATATCGCCTACAACGGGCGATATCCACGATAGCTCACATACAACTTTCACACTGTTGTTAGTATTGAAAGCATAAAGCTTGCCATTTTAGTTGGACTTCTTTTTGTCAACAAGAAATACCATGTATGCGCCCATTCTGCACATGTGCAGAATGGGCGCATACATGGTATTTCTTGTTTTTTACTTTACCAACGGAAGGCGTAGCCGACACCGCGTACTGTCTGGATGAGTTTAGGGTTCGCAGGGTCCTCTTCCAGTTTTTCGCGCAGCCAGCGAATGTGAACATCGACGGTGCGTGTATCGCCTGCATAGTCATAGCCCCACACGTTATGCAGTAGCTGATCGCGCGTCAATACCGTACCACGATTACGTACAAGATACGTGAGTAAGTCAAATTGTTTTGGTTGTAACTCCATGTCCTGCCCACGACAATTGACACGACGGCCAGCGAGGTCGATACGCAATGGTCCGGCCACCAGTTCACGACTGGGGCGCGGTACCTCCTGTGCTGGCTCCTGTACGGGATGGTTCTCATTGGGATGAGGATATTCCGCACGACGTAGAAGCGCACGTACACGCGCCAGCAGTTCGCGGCGACCAAATGGCTTCGTAACGTAATCATCGGCTCCGACTTCGAGACCGACCACCTTGTCGATCTCATCGCCTTTCGCGGTCAACATCATGATTGGCGTCGTCTCAGTATTGCCCTCGCGCCGCAACTGGCGACATACCTCAAGACCGTCCATTTCGGGCAGCATTATATCCAGGATAATCAAGTCGAGTTTTTCGGTCCGTGCTGCCTCTAATGCACTGGCTCCATCGGTTGCCGTTGTCACATGATAGCCTGCCTGCTCTAAGTTATACGCAATCGTCTCTACCAGAACCGTTTCGTCGTCTACAACGAGAATGTTACGTGCCACGAATTGCCTCCAACCAGTGGCTTATCCGAAGCGACCACTGATGTAGTCTTCGGTCTCTTTTTTCTTTGGATGCTCAAAGAGTTCAACGGTTGGTGATACTTCTATAAGCTTGCCGCTGAGGAAGAAACCTGTATACTGTGAAACACGCGATGCCTGCTGCATGTTGTGCGTCACAATCACAATGGTATAGTCCTTCACCAAATCGTTAATCAACTCCTCGATTTTTAGCGTTGCGATTGGGTCAAGGGCCGATGCTGGCTCGTCCATAAGCAGCACCTCTGGCTTGACAGCAAGGGCACGTGCAATACAGAGACGTTGCTGCTGACCACCGGAGAGGCCGAGGGCCGAAGCGTTCAAGCGATCCTTTACCTCATCCCAAATCGCGGCACCACGCAAACTCTGCTCTACCGTCTCTTTGATCTCGCGATCACCTTTGCCTTGAATGCGAAGCCCGTAAGCAATATTCTCGAAAATCGACTTGGGGAATGGGTTAGGACGCTGGAAAACCATACCGATGCGCTGTCGCAACAACACTACGTCGGTTTTCTTATCATAGATATTCTGGTCTTCAAATGTGGCAACGCCTTCAGTTCGTGTGCCAGGAATAAGATCGTTCATGCGATTCAGGGTGCGTAGAAAGGTTGATTTTCCACAACCTGATGGTCCAATGAGTGCCGTGACCTGACGTTCGCGTACTGGAATTACGACATCATACAAAGCCTGTTTCGCGCCATAAAAGAAGTTCAAATGCTCGACATCAATCTTGGGACGTGCATTAGTGTCTATGAGTGTACTTGCATCTACTTTTCTATGTATCAGGTCCGTTGGGGAACCTGCGAGTGGTCGCTGTTGTACTTCTGCTTCGTTTGTTGCGTTCTGAGTGCCCGTCGCAGTATTGACCGCTCGCAATTGTTGAACTGGCTGCGGATTCAGACGGGATTGTTCCATGCCCATAATAATCCTCCTTCTAAAACACTTCTTCTATGTTACGCCAACAAGTACTCTTTATGCAATGGAATAGCTGCATCGACAATCAAACGGTCGGCTAATACCACTAGCCGTATGTAGCGTCCTGCCAGTGCTTTACTGATGAAGTAGGGACGCCCCTCATACGAAATGTGACCGCTACGTGCAACCTTGCGCGAAAAGATGTTTGCGCCCTCTGGCAGTTGTATATTTATGTTGTTAGGAAATTCTGCTGGAACGTTCATAGCGAGCTAGCTCCTTACTTCCTTTGTGTAACCTCTTGTCAGCTATGGAAAAACTTACTAGGACATCCACGGTTACGCTGCCGTTAAGCGACGTTCTATCAAACGACCTAAGCCACGGGAAGCTAAGTTAATCACAAATAGGATAATGATAAGCAAAGTGGCTGAACCTGCTGCCACCGCCGTAGCTTGAGCAGAGGAAAGACCCGCACTTCCTGCTCCTTGAGTCTTTACATACCACAAATGAATAGTTAGGGTGTCACTAGGGAGTAATGGATTCAGTGAAAATACTCCTCGAGGGTTAGTGGCTCCCATTGTAAAGATGAGTGCAGCGGTCTCACCAATGACCCTACCAGCGGTCAGAATAATACCTGTTACCACCCCCGGCAATGCAGAAGGAATGACAACAGTTCGGATTACCCGCCATTTGGTCGCACCAAGTGCCAATCCGCCTTCGCGTAACTCTCTTGGTACCGCTGCAAGTGCTTGTTCAAAAAGACGCAATGCTACCGGAAGATTCAAGCAGAGCAGGGTAAGTGCTCCTGCGAGCCTGCTAATACCAAGATGGAAAAAGCCTACAAATGCAATAACCCCGAACAGACCGAGTACAATGGAAGGGATACCCGAAAGTGTTTCTGCCGCAAAGTGAATAATTGTTACCAAAGGCCCTTGCTGAGCGTATTCGGTTAGATAGATCGCGGCGGCAAAGGAGATGGGAACCAGGAATATCTCTGAAAGGATCAAAACGTAAACGGTATTGTACAATTCTGGTGCAATGGAGGCACCAACTCCCTCCGAAGGGCTGTAAAATGCAGGATTGAAAATATAGGCGATACCTTGTACTAACAGCAGTACAACGACACCAATAAATATCACAGTGACGATGGCCGCAAGAATCAAGAGGATGGTAACAGCAATATTATTACCAGTATGAAGACGGCGCATAATACGCGCGTACTCTTTGCTGCGATCCTCATCGCGAGTTTGCTGAACCATTGTTGATGAACTCATTTATAGACACTCCTACTAGCGAGATAACGGCTGATGCAGATGAAGATAAACGAGATGACTAGCAACAAGAACGCGAGTGTCCAATAGGCATCACGCGATACCCCAGAAGTTTCGCCGAAGTCATTCACAATAAATTGTGTAATGTTGATATTGGGTTGGAAGAAAACCTGTATATTGAACAGTTTATCGGGCAATGAAGAGCCGAAGAGAACCAAACTTACCGCTAGCGTCTCACCAACAGCTCGCCCCATGCCGAGAACAACGGCTGTTGCCAATCCTGTTGAAGCGGCTGGAATAATCGCCCGTGACATCATCTGCCACTTCGTTGAGCCAAGCGCAAGGCTAGCTTCACGCACGCTTCCTGGTACTGCTCGCAGCGCATCGACGGAAACGCTAATGACGGTGGGCAGAATCATCACAACGAGTACAATTATAGCTGCACCCCAGCCAAAACCACCCGTTGGGCTATTACCAGTGATTGGAGCTGCTAGCTTCTGTAAAAATGGTACCAGCGTGATAAGGCCAAGGAAACCAATAATCACAGAAGGCATACCAGTAAAGAGTTCGAGTAGTGGCAGAAGGATTCTTGCCAGCCATCTTGGCGTAAGCTCAGTCAAGAAAAGTGCCATACCAAAGGCGAGTGGAATTGTAATAATCACGGAGAAAATTGTGATGACTAATGATCCGAGGATAAGCCCCCATGCGCCGAAATTAGGATTACCATTGCCAGTTGGGTCGTTATTTCCCGTGGGGTCCCAATTCGTCGAGGTGAAGAAGTGCCCTAGAGACGTTCCACCGGGTTCGTAAAAAAGACGAAAGGCATTTGAACCAAGAAATATGAAGATGCTGACAATTACAATAACGATAAGGACAGCACAAACGAAGAAAATAATCCTCGCTGTATGATCCGCAAACTTTGCTGACTGCATGTTCTGCACTATAAACCTCCTTTATAACCTCTTATATAACGTAATGCTTGATTGCTTGAATACATTAGAGTTTTTCAAGCAATCAAGCTCTGCCCCATGAGTGCGGCTAATGCTTTTGGTGTGTCTGCAAAGCGGATGCAGGTATGCTTGCTATCTGAATGAATTTGAGCGTATCAGCGACTGATTTGGCATCGCTACTACCCATGTAGTTGATGAATGCTGCTGCAAGGTCTGTTGCAGCACCTTTCGTATACATGTGTTCAATGTTCCAGAACTTGTAGCTGTTATCCGATACCGTTGATGTTGGATACTTGATCATGAGAGGGGTACGTATTTGGGCACTCGTTGAGTGCGGATAAACGAGCCACTTGAACACGTCAACAGAGAGAGCACGATGGGTATACTTTTCTCACAAATCTCCTACGACACGTGTAGGTGATAGATCGAAAGAGAGAGGAAGACTATCATGCTCATCGTGAACGACGAACACCGGATCGCGGCAGGGATTAAGAGTCTCTCGAAACGGTGCTCATACTGTTGCAAACCGCTGAAAGAGTACCCCTTGATTATGAACGATGATGCCGGGTTTGCTGTCTTTCATGCCGCCTGCGCCGCTGCGCTTGTGACCGATATCATTGTCGATCTGTATACATTTTTCCGTCCACCAGCTCCCTACCACCACCTGTTTGTTCTCGATCCAACTGGCGAACGAGCGCCGGGGGAGGTGGGCACATGCAATCAATAGATCTTGAAGAGATCAAGGCAGCGCTGTGGGAACAAGCGTCTCATCCGTGTACACAGGTGAAGTGGGGAATGGCGCAAGTGATGGCAGTGAGATCCCGCAAGGGGCAACTGCTGGTCCTGCTTCGAGGGCGGGGGCGTTGGTATTCTGTGGAAGCCGTAACCATTGAACGACCGAGGCTTTGTCCAACTGGCGCGTGCGACCTTGGAGACGGCACAGATCGAGCCTCAGTGGATGGACCGTGGGTGTGATTGGTGAGGGGGAAACCTTGCGGAAGCACGAGAGGCTGGATTCTTGTTTTGCTCTTCGGAAGCTGATAAAATAGTTGAGACCTAACAAGTGCGCCACGAAAGGATGACGTACCTTGCCAGTTCGCGTGACCATTTTGTTTGAGAGGAGAGATAAACATGGAAGAGTTACACATGGAGATCTGCCCGATTTGTGGGATCACTCGCGGATTTCGAGAATTCCAACAAAAGCTAGCCGGAGAAACGCTTAGCAAGAACCGTGCACGCTGGGAACAGTACCATGAGCCAGACGAGCCACCACCGGGGCTTCCGCTCACCCATGAGGATTGCGTGCATTTTGCGCTCGCGTTCTATGCAAACGATTCATCCATGGATGCAACCGTCGTGGCTCTCAATCGAGCCGCACGGAAAGCAGGAGTAGACTACAACTCTGTCGTCAGGGCACTGAATCCCAAGAAAACAAACGAGAAAATCGCGGGACTTCCGCTCACGGAGGAAGATCGCGTTCGTTATGCGCTGGTCTTGCTCAAGCGAAACGATTCATCCGAGAAACCGGGTGACGCCGCTATCGCGCTAGCTGCACGAGAAGTGAGAGTAGACCCCGAGCTTGTCGTGAAGGCACTTCACCATGCCAATGGAGCATAGATAGGCGTTCTCCCGTGGGATCATAGCTCATCTGTCTCGGAGGGCCTTTTCACCCAAGTGAAGCTTCTTTCGTGGACCTGCGGTAGGCCGCTTCCGAGCGTCTCGCCAACGGCCTTTTCTTCTCGCGCGAGGTCAAGTAATGGAAGTTGAACGACTCCGGGAACGCGTCGTCTACGGCGTGGGGGGGTGACCTCAGGTGTTCGCCAGTAGAGCAGCCACTCATGGGGGCCGAGATCGATCAAGGTGAGCTGGGGTGAGCGAAAGGGTGTCTCAATCAGACGGGGATTGCTCACGGTTTGCAGATGCTTCTCATCTTTCAATTTGACCGTGTACTTTGAGAGAGTCACGGCCTTGTATTCAATCTTGAGCGAGCCCTCATAGATCCAGACGGTCACCGGAGCTGATCCCAGGCCCCGCTCTCCGTAGAGCTTCCAATTTTGGAAACGCAGGAACCCGTTCTTGTCGAGGCGGCGAGTGTACCGGGTAGCGAACAGGATACGGTCCAGGACGGAGGCTGGGTACATCGTGCCTGTGTGCCAACCGAGAACCTGGGCAGGCGTATTGCAGCCATCCTCACGCTTTTCGTGTGCCCAATGGCGCTGCATGTTGTAGTCACGCATCCAGGCGCGATGAGTAGCGATCATCTCTTCCCAACTTGTTGCCCGTGCGAACTTCGCGTCAGCCATACGCCGGACGATGTTGAAGTGCGACTCGATGTAATTTTGCCATGGCTGCCGCTTCTCGATGCGCTCTTTCCTGATTCCGAGCGCCGTATACACGTCCATCGCCTGGTTACAGTAAAAGATCCCACCACCATCACTGACGATAGCCGAAGGAGAACCAAAGGTCGAGAGTGCCGCAAAAAGGACTTCGAGATAATCCCACTGATTTTGGGTCGCAGAGATCTTGGAAGCCAGACAGGCGCGGGAGTAATTCTCGAGCACGCTGATCAGATACACTGGTTCTGGGAACCCTAAGTTATGCTCTTCAATATATCGGACATCCACCGACCAAATTTCATGCCTGAACCGCGCCTTGAACGGCATTTCTTTGCGGGCGCGGGGAGCAGCACCTTTCGATGCAGACAATCCGTAGAGGCTGCGATTGAGGACCAGCAGCCGTCCACAGGTCGCCTGTGAGAGATAGATACCGATCTGTTCTAGGGCAGCACGCACACGGTAGGCACCCAGTTCAGGAGACTCCTTCACCAACTTTCCTACCTCATCAATCTCCTGGATGCCAACTTTGCGTGCGTGCTGCTGCGGCGTATCATCGAGCCCTGCATGACCGAGCGTGGCCCAACGTTTGAGCACCTCATACACGCGATGTCGAGGCGTCTGCAAATACACGCTGATGCTTGTATTTGACCACCCTTGCGCATGCAGATCGACAATGGCTCGCCGTCTCTGGTAGGGATCAGAGATCTGAGCATAGGGTGGATAGCGCCGCTCGGTCATGGTTGGCTTCGGTCCATCAGCCAATACCCGTTGAACGGTATGGTGGGAGAGCTTGCGTCCAAAACGCACAAAGCAAATGGTCGAGATTTCACGCAGGCTCAAGTCAGGACATTCGTTCTTCAAGTCGACAATTAACTGGCACATCTCCGGTGGGAGGTTGCGTCCCGGTTCAGGGGAGGGAGGACGTGGTTGGTGAAAGAGGCTGATCATGCCGTAGCGCTCAAATTGGTCGGCTTGATCGTGCAAGGTGCGTTCGCTGGTCCCGGTTTCTTTGGCCCGCGAGGCTGCCGTCTGGCCAAACAGCACGATGGGACGCAGCCGCTCGTATTGCTCTTGCTCAGGCCAGAGCGCCTGTTGCTGAATCTCTTGCCAATTATGGGTGGGTTCTCGGCGCTTCCGCTTGCGCGCAGGCATGACACCCCCTTGTCGTCGTGATTTTCCTCCTCTGACTTCTAGGTCGGTTTGTCTAGACAAGAGTAACACCAATGGCCTGCGTGGGCCAAGAAATAGCCATTTCGGGCTACTGGTCTCTTCTCACTTTCTGTCCCTCTTCTACGGAAATTCCAGTTTTACCCGCACTCAACGAGTGCCCAAATACGTACCCCCCTCATGATCAAGTATCTTGATGTTGAGGGTGTAACTCCATCAATGTTCAAAACGGTGAGCTTTGAGCCTTCAGTTGAGGCGGCACCTGTAGTAATGTAACCAATTGCACCATTAGTTTGCTCAATGGTTTGCACAACAGTACCTGTGCTATCTACCGTCAAGGATTTGCCCGACGTCGGCTTCTCTACCTGTCCACTAAGAATATAGTTCTTAAAAGTTGCACGCGTACCTGAGCTTGCAGGGCGCTCAACTGCAACAATGGGGAGGTTTGGACCACCAACTTGGCTCCAGTTCGAGACCTTGCCTGTGTAAATGTTCACAATTTGACTGGTAGAAAGATTGGTTACGCCTGTGACATCAGGATTGATGGCGAGGGCGAAGACAACGACTGCAACCTGATGATCGACGAGATCACTCTGGCTGGCAGATGCAAAAACATCAGAGTCACCGATCTGTGCGCTACCATTTGCCGCATTGGAGAGGCCCACTTTACTTCCACCAGGACCAACATTAATCTGAGCACCAGAACATTTACTTTGATAAAGGTTAGCAACTTTTGTCGCCAGTGGTTGCAATGCAGTTGAACCATTTGCTGTGATACTTCCCTGAACACAGGTATACGCCCCTGTTGGTGTTGCTATACCACCACTGCTTGTGGTTGTAGGGGTGCTACCACTGCTTGTGGTTGTAGGGGTGCTACTGCCACCACCAGTGGTGCTACCACAGGCAGAAATAAGCATCATTATTGCTAGAGCGAGGGCTACGATTGGGGCAATACGCCATTGCTTCGACATGAAATTCTCCTATTATACTTTGAACGAAACGCGAAAAATGATACACGGCATGAAGGGAGCATAGAATGTTCATGGTACTTTCACCACAAACGCTTCCTCATGCGTTGCCTTACGTTCATACATTAACACTCGTGCATTAACTATGCTTTATAGATAGGTTAAGGGAACGTTAAATATTCCAATGGGATAGGTAGAGGAAGATGTTAACAGAGAAGGTCGTAATATGAGGAAATTCGGATAAGAAACAGCTCTTTAACATAGTACACTGAGAAAAGCAAGATTTTCGATTGACATACTTCTTAGTGTAACGTAGGATAGCTATTATAAAAGATAAGCAGGAACCTTCATGAAAGATTTAGCACTAGCTCAATTGAAAGCCGAGGAATGGCTTGGCTAAAGATTTCGGCGATTTCCAGACACCACTCCCTCTTGTATCCTCAATACTTGAGACACTCAGTACTCTCGGCAAAACATGGACGCGCGTCCTCGAACCAACGTGTGGTCAAGGAAACTTCATTGAAGGCTTCTTTACACGAGATGCACCGCCGCGAGAAATTCAAGGGATAGAAATACAACCTCATTATGTTAGCCGCGCGCAACATCTCATCGAACAAGCTCCATCTCTACATCTTACAATTGAACGCGGCAATATCTTTGATATAAACCTTCAAATAGATATATCATGGCCCGATACAGGACCACTTCTCGTTGTCGGCAATCCACCTTGGGTTACAAATGCAGGGTTAGGAGTGCTTGAGAGCAAGAATCTGCCACAAAAAACTAATTTGAAAGGACTTTCAGGTCTCGATGCACGTACTGGAAAAGCGAACTTCGACGTTGCAGAGTATATCTGGCTGAAACTTATTCGAGAACTTGCTGCAGAACAACCTACGATAGCATTGCTTTGTAAGACCTCTGTTGCTCGCAACGTTTTACAACATGCATACGATGCAAACCTTCCTATAACACAAGCTGCATTATGGAAGATTGATGCAAAGAAATGGTTCCATGCTGATGTTGACGCATGTCTTTTTTGTGTAGACGTAGGAGCAGGAGAGCCAAGCTATCAAGCCACTATGTATCAAGATTTATATGCGACACAGCCAAAATCCATCATGGGTATTGTTGATGGTCATGTTGTAGCCGATGTTGATGCTCATACACATATTTTTGTTGGTAGCAGCATGAGTAGTATTACATGGCGTCAAGGTGTAAAGCATGATGCAGCGTCGGTGATGGAACTTGCTGTTGATGAGAAAGGCAAGCTCAAGAATAAGTTAGGCGAAGATGTCCTTGTTGAACAGGAGTATATATATCCACTGCTGAAGAGTTCTGACCTCTTTCATCTTGACAAGATAAGACCCAGGAAAGCGGTGATAGTAACACACAAGAAGCTGGGTGAAGATACATATACATTACAACAACGCGCTCCGCAACTATGGCAGTATCTGACGCAACATAAGCAATACTTCGAGCGTAGAAAATCATCTATCTACGAAAACCAGCCTCCATTTACAATGTTTGGGATTGGCGACTATTCTTTTGCTCCTTATAAGGTAGCTATCTCTGGCTTACATAAACTTCCAAAATTCAGAGTCATTGAACCTGTCAATGGACAGCCTGTTATGCTCGATGACACCTGCTATTTCGTGCCTTGTTATTCACTGCAAGAAGCGACACAGCTTGTTGATATCTTGAATGATCAGACTTGCTTAGACTATATCAATTCAATAGTGTTTTTGGATGCGAAACGTCCAATCACGAAAAAGTTGCTGCAACGTATTCATGTTCCATCATTGATTAAGCAGGTTAAGCCAGATGTAGCACATGAATTGGAGCCAACATTGTTCACATGACAGGGCTTGCCCCTGTCATGCCGCTACTACTCCATCACTTCTCCCACTCCCTTAACAACTCCCGCTCCTGCTCTCGACTCAGCCCAACCTTCAATTCCCCATCCTTACCCTTCCACGCGAGCGTATCACGTACCGTCTCAGCTACTGGTCGGAACGTCAATCCTTCACGAATGGCCTTGCTGCAATTGACTGCCCTTGCACCTGCGTACTCTTGTGGCGCATAGTTCGGCAAATCGACCTGATGCGCCTCCATGAAGGCATCACTGACCCACACAAACTGTGCGTCGCTCTGCGTTTCCGCCTTGCATGTATCGAGGAAATGTCCCATTGTGAGCTTATAGTCAGGACCAGTGGCGTTATATGTCCCCACTTTACGCCCTTCGACCATTCGTACAATCCACGCCGCGAGATCGCGTGCATCAATAAACTGCGTCTGTTGTTCAGGAGTGCCAGGAGCGAGCATTGTACCACCTTGCGTGACCCGATACGGCCAGTAGGTGAAGCGATCAGTGGGGTCGCCAGGGCCAACAATTAAACCGGGACGAACGACCAGTGTCCTACCAGGCATAGCACGTTCCGCCGCCCGCTCACTGAGAGCCTTCAACGCACCATACGTTTCGTTCGTCACCTCTTCGACGTGTTCGTCGGGAAGCGTGGCAACGGCTGCGCTCTCGTCCATGCCTATCTTGCTGAAGTCTGCGTAAACCGAGATACTGGAGATGAATGTGTAGTGTTCCGTTACACGGGCCAGCACTTGCGCCGATGCACCCACGACACGCGGCCCATAACCACACGTATCTATTCCCGCATCCCAGCGACGCCCTTGCAAAACAGCAAGACTCCCGTCGCGATTGCCATGCAACTGCTCTATGTCGGGAAATAATGCTGGACCATGCTTTCCACGATTAAACAGCGTGAGTTCGTGTCCTTGTGCCAGCGCAGCCTCGACAAGATGCTGTCCAAGAAAGCCTGTGCCACCAATGATGAGTAGTTTCATGTTGTTGTATCCTCCATTGACCAAACCCCAACGGGCGACCACAAGGGTCGCCCCTACTATAGACGATGTTGTGTCGTACCAACGGGATATAGTAGGGGCGACCCTTGTGGTCGCCCGTTGGTATTGTACCCCCATTCGTTTCATTTGAATGTTATTGAGGTCTCCCATGCATATGTACAGCATACCTTTTTTTACATATGAAGAGAAGGTACTAGCAATGCTCTAAGCATAGGTGAAATACGTAGTATAAGTAACAGGGGTATTCTCTATAATGCGAGAAAGGATAGATACCTCGACAGATATCTATCCTTCTTGTAAAAGCATGGGGTCTATAACTGTTCGTTCGTCGTAGCTTGCCGTTCGTTGCTCTCAAACACACGCGGCAAGTTGCGAACTTTTAGCGGCTAATGAACGTCACACCGGGACCCGGCGCAAACTGCCAGTAGGTGACGGCGTATGGATTCGCGCCCCAACTCATGGAGCTAGCGATTACATGCCCGTTGCCAAGCACTCGCTCGACTACGGCGACATGTCCACCACCATAGGCACCCTGCACCCACGGCTGTAGGTCGATGATCGACCCTACCGTCGGCCAATACGAGACGTGCCAGCCGAAATTGTAGGCACGCGCCGTCCATTGCCACGCCATCGAATTTGTTGTCCACGGCACGAAGTACCCATGTATCTGGGCATAGCGCTGATCCGCCCACCATGTGCATGCAGGATATGGAAATACATTCCTGTATCCAATTGCGCTCGATGATGGTGCGACATTAGCCGCCACAGGTGCCGTATGCATAACAGGAGCTGCATAGGTGGTTACTCCACCACCATTGCCAGCCTTCCCCGTTCCTCCGCCAGGAATACAAATTCGCTGGTTAATATATATCAAGTTGGGATTGCCGATACTATTATGAGATGCTAGTGTCGCCAAGCTTGTGCCGTAGCGTGCTGCAATCCCCCCCAAAGTATCACCCCCAACAACAATGTACGTTCTGTCGGTACCGGAGCAGACGTTGTACGCGCTTGCATGCGCCCCCGCTACATTCACGCCAAGTGTCGCTCCCAGAAAAAGCAGTGCCATCACTGCTACTATGCTTACTCTAACTACAAGACTCTTTCCATTGTTCTGTTGTAAGAACTTACTGATGTACTGATGCGTGTGCAATGTATCCTCTTTCGATATACAACTTGCAGACCCTTACCATGCTATTTGTTCCCTTTACAACATTTACACACAACTCAGTATCGCACTGAGTACGTGTAAATGTGAGAACTTGCATATCTTACCACTACACATAATAAAATGTAATGAAACGCATTGAAACATAGTACCAATTGGCTAATTTCAATGTTTAACTGTTGTAACTAACTTTGTTCTATCAAAGATATTCTATTTGTTTTTATACTCTGCCGTCCTTGTAAAATAAAAGTACCAAAAATGCACAACAAAAACGGTGTAGAGTAGTATCGCAACACCACTCTACACCGTTTTAATTATGCATCTATTTGCGCTTTTTGTAACTTACCGCTATAGTCCGTGTACACAACCTTCCATTCGGTGAACACATCGAGACCTGCGATACCTGCTTCTCGGTGTCCATTGCCCGTGCCACGTGTACCGCCAAAGGGAAATTGGATCTCCGCACCTGTGGTGCCCGAATTGATGTAAAGAATCCCTGTGGTGATATCGCGTGTCGCTTGTTGCACTACATTGGCATTCTGTGTATAGATTGCGCTCGACAAACCATATTTTGTCGTGTTGTTCACTCGAATAGCCTCGTCAAGCGAGTCAATGGTAATCACGGAAAGCGTCGGACCAAAGATTTCTTCTTGCGCGATACGCATATCCGGTCGTACATGTGTAAAGAGCGTCGGCTGATAGAAATGTCCGTTTGTCAAATTCCCTTTCAAGTATGCAACGGCACCACCTGTCACAAGTTCCGCTCCCTCTTCCAGTCCGATCTCAGTATAATTCTGCACTCTTGCCAGTTGTTTGGCGTTGATGATTGGACCTACATCCACGTTCTCGTCCAGACCATTACCGAGACGTAGTGCCCGAATGCGTGGCACGAGCTTCTCTAACAACGTATCCTGAACAGCGTGATGTACAATCAAGCGGCTACACGCGGTACAGCGTTGGCCCGTTGTGCCATAGGCACTCCACAAAATGCCCTCGACTGCAAGATCAAGATCGGCATCATCCATCACGATAACCGCGTTCTTGCCCCCCATTTCTAGTGAGACACGTTTGAGCATACGTGCCGCATAAAGCGCGACACGTCGCCCCGTCTCCGTCGAACCCGTAAACGAGATGACATCGACATTTGGCTGTTGCACGAGTGCCTCACCCGTTGGCTTGCCTGGACCAAAGACGACATTGACAACACCCTCCGGCAAGCCCGCTTCATAAAGTAATTCAACTAAACGTAACGCACTCAATGGCGTATCTTCTGCTGGCTTGAGAACAACAGTATTACCAGCTATAAGGGCTGGAAACATCTTCCACGTCGGAATAGCCACCGGAAAATTCCACGGCGTGATACAGGCCACGACCCCTACAGGATCGCGCTGTGCCATTCCAGTTTTATTGGGCAACTCAACGGGAACAGTGTAACCCGCTAATCGGCGTCCCTCGCCGCCCATGTAGTAGGCCATGTCGATGCCTTCCTGTACATCGCCGCGTGTCTCCTTGAGAACCTTGCCCATCTCCAACGTCATTGTGTGTGCCAGTTCCTCTTTATGACGTGTCATCAACTCACCGACGCGGTACAATATCTCGCCACGCTTCGGCGCAGGCACAAGCCGCCATCGCTCAAAGGCGTCACGGGCAGCAACAACGGCTGCCGTTACATCGATTTGGTCTGACAGCGGAAAATGCCCCAGTAACTCGCCCGTCGCTGGATTGTAATTAGCAAACGTCTGACCGCTATACGCCGCCTGCCATTTGCCGCCGATGTAGTTCTGGTATGTGGGGATGTCGTTGCTCATATGCAATCTGCTCCTTATAATAGGTGGGAACATACAATGTGTGTGTATCATACAACGTCTGTAGGGGCCATAATTCATTACGCCCTGTGAGCAACGTACCCATTCGGCGAGAATTGAAGAACATCCTCTATGGTCGGTCAAATGGTCAATGGGGACGAGGGCGTCATGAATTATGGCCCCATACGCGTCAAGTTAAGCTGAGTCAAATTGGTGCTGGATGAGGCGTGAGGTACTGAAGCGAGTGCTTCGCTCCTCAATGCAACACCCCTTGCCAACCCCCTCAATCATGAGTCGAAGAGCCGTGCCCAAACGCATATGCTTGCGAAGTCCATGAACCAGCACGGGCACTTGTTCTCGCAAGACCTCCGCCACTCCCGTCAGACTCATATGCAGGGTCTGAAAATTATTGCTAGGCAAGAGGCTCCGAAAGCTGATACGATGGAATTACCAAATTTCATCCCAGTGAGAAGGAGCCTCTTGCTATGTATTCTACTGCACTTCCCTTCCCTGTG
>JAABUX010002052.1_pt1 | contig 29133 bp, 28 predicted proteins | sample 5561851 | NCBI WGS metagenome assembly JAABUX01 (sample SAMN10711883, study PRJNA513361) | rock metagenome | isolation source: Antarctica rocks | place: Antarctica: Victoria Land, Richard Nunatak red sandstone | collected 2016-01-03 | reverse complement strand
AACGTGCGCGTACCTATTGCAACGTCCATTGCGCTCGCGGCATCACCACTAGTTACACTTGGAACCGATCTACAGCTCATTGCCCAAGTCTCCGGTTTAAGTCTCATGGCCGCATCGCTCGGGCTATTGTGTAGCTGCCCGGATCGTTTCTCAAAATATTTCTGGCGACAAGCTTTATTGAGTGCAATTCCCTTCGCAGGTCTGGCCGCAGTATATCCCGAGATCGCCCCTTTGCTCGCTATCGCAATAATCATGTTCTATTCCCTTGGAATTATCAAGAAACGGATAGCTCCGGTAAACGCGATCAAGTGGCTATTTGCGGTTACCGTTGCTGGGACAGTGTTGCTAAACTTTCACGTTTCTACATTTCTCGAAATGATTGCGTTGGACTTGTCCTTCGGTGGCGGTTCAGGACCGGCACCGGGAATTTTTCCTTACTACCTATTACCGAGCGGGATTCCTAGTCTTTTTGGCATTGTGCCGATCGCGGGCGCGACTCCAGAGCCGCTCCTTTCCTTTAGTATATTGATCGGTCTAGCGTTGTTCGCTATGTCCGTCGCCGCGACGTTGGTTCTAGTCGCGCGGCTTGAGATCGCGGCGTTTGGATGTCTCGCGCTGTTACTTATCGTGCCAATATTAGCTCGCCACGGGAACGGCTTCGCGCTCTACAAACTGGCAATGTACCTACAGCCATTTCTCGTGCCAACGCTGGTCATTTGGTGGGGACGCTGGCCACTCTTGACTCGATTGCGTCACGGAGTGGCGCTTCCATAATGGCTCGAATCGTTCGTTTTTGGCTGCCCATTGTTGCGCTGATCGTTATAAATTGCTTCACTCAGCAAACTTATGTAGACCGTAGCAGAGCCGTTCGCCCGGGATCATTCTCAGAGCTTCCGTTCGTGTCTAGTGGACACGGCTTGAGTTTTCTCGATGCGCACAAAAGCGATTGGCCCGATACGGTTTTTACGGATACAATTCTTCAAAATTCTGCACACATACAAAGTTATTATGTGAATCCTTCGCGCATTATTTTCCTTTCAAACGATATTTATGGCGGATTTGCGTCGGCGAAGAGGTTCTGCGCGGTGGCCCCTTGCGACTTTGTCGCGCCACCCGAGCTCTTTGAACGGATAGACCGCGAGAGGGCTGCGCGAGCACGGTTCTTTCGAGCGTTGTTTTTCGACTTCTCTCGCGCTACTTTTCGTCCGCTGTGGGCTCGATTTGTTTATGACGACCGTGCCAGTGATAAACAGCTTCGTCCGGGCTCTCAAATCATCGAACCGCTGCACGAATCGGTACTGAACCGGTGGCCGATCAGATCGTATAGTGCGACGAGTCTTTTCAGCGTCAAGAGCCTATTGACGTCCCAAGATCATCTCGTTTTCGTGCCGTCTTCGTTGGGGACTAGCTTGACCATGGGGCCGCTTGAGTCGGACCCCTTTTACGCCGGCGAAACTTTCGCGGGTATCGGTAGATACGCTCTTCTGCGGGTATTAGCGCCGACTCCGCATCCACGATTCGAATTGTTTGTGTCGGGCACCCCAAGGAGGGCATGGGGCCGCTTCCCCTCGGCCGTCATTGTCGGTCAAAAACGTCTTGGTTTACCGCTAGTTGGCCGCGGAAGCGCTCGCGTTTTTTCGGATGTGATTATGCCGCAGACCGTCGGTGGGATGCAATTTATCGGCCTCGATATGGGCGCGGATGAGACGCCGCTGCCGCAACCGAAAAGATCGGGATTAATGAACCTCTACGGGCGTTCTGTCCCGCTCGATAATCGAAAATTGACCCTTTTTGTCCGCGACGTCTCTCTAATCGATGATCAGAAGTATCGCCTACTGTCAGCGCCAAGAGCTATCTCACACTTTCCCGAAGACCTCGCTAATCCGAATCTGGAGTTCTCTGGGATATACGAAGATGGTTGGGCTTCAGAACAATCATATTTCGTCTTGCAATCAAATAGTAAAACAACCGCTTTAAGGTTGCGTGGCATGTTACCGTTAATCAATGATTCTAAGTACAGCGCGCGCGTATGTGTATCGCTGGACCGTGTTGGTCTCGGTTGCCAAACTGTTCATTTGGGGGACGTTGATCTCAAGTATTTGCTCGCCATCGGCGTTGGCAAACACGAAATTAGAATTTCCTTCGATCAATATCAAGTGCTACCTGGCGGTGATGACAGACCAATCGGAATGAAGCTCAACTTTGTTGGTTTCGAATCGACTACGCCGCGACCGTGAACATAAGATCCTTGACCGCAGGCCCTAGCAAAGTTGGGTTAAGCGTTAACGCAGTTTTTTCGAGGGCATCGCGCTTCAAACTGTCGAAGATCGTTACAAGAATGCTACGCTTATTGAACGGTGTGATTTGCCGCTGTGATTAAGGAAATAAATTCTGGGCCTGCCGCATCTGAGTCGAAAACAAAAACTCTTTCGGTCATTATTCCCGTCTATTACAATGAAGGGTCTTTACCGCAGCTTTATAGCGAACTCGTTAAACTTGAAGATCAGCTCTGCCAGCGAGACGTGGCGTTGGAATTGATCTTCGTTAACGATGGATCCGGAGATAATTCGCTCAAGGAGCTGCTCGCAATTAAGAAAGCGCGACCATCTACGAAGGTGATTAATCTCTCACGTAACTTCGGTGCCGTCGCAGCATCGAAGCAAGGCTTGTCGTTCGTAACAGGTGACGTGTTCGCGCCGTTGCCGGCCGACTTGCAGGACCCGCCCGAGCAACTCCTCCTAATGCTGGACTATTGGCAAAAGGGAAGCAAATTCGTTGTGTCTGCGCGCGCGTCTCGAAAAGATCCGCTAACGTCGCGCGTCTGGTCATGGCTGTACTACCGAGTCGTTGAGTGGACCATTGCCTCGAATTATCCGCGCGGCGGCTTCGACTTGATGCTAATGGATCGGGTAATGCTACCATACATGCTCGGAAGCACGAAGCACACGAATCCCAACATGTACGCGTATTGGTTAGGCTTTCAACCAACGGTTCTACAGTACCATCGCAGGGAGCGGCGTCACGGCTCATCACGGTGGACTTTTTCCAAGAAAATAAAGTTTTTCTTCGATACGATCTGTGGATTCACGGTGGTGCCGATTCGGCTGATGTCTCTGTTTGGAGTCGTAGCGGCGGTATTTAGTCTTCTTTATGGATTGGAGATTGCCATCTCAGCAATGTTGGGAAAAGTTGCAGTTCAAGGTTTCGCGACGATTGCGGTACTGCTGAGTTTCTTCTCTGGACTGATCCTGATGATGCTCGGCACCCTCGGTGAATATCTATGGCGAGTATTTGATGCCGTTGGAAATAAGCCCGAGTCAGTCGTCGACGAAACCTTCTTATAAGTAAGACGATATGGTCCGTCGGTCGAGTCAAGCGCCGGTACAGGAGCGTCAGTCGTCCGTGATTGGTTCAGTGCTTCGATGCTGCAGTACGAACTGCGCGGTCAAGCCATTCGTGCATCGTTAAGCCGCTCGCCGCTGCGGCCTCATTCGCCATCATTTTTGCTTCAACCGTGACACCTTCCAGACCGCCATAATATCGCGTTCGGTGCGTACCACCCCGCTTGCCCTGGATTGGGAGGTCGAGGTCGATCTTAGGTGGCCCCTCCCCGACGCTTAAATCAATGACGTAGAACGCGTCTCCGATCAGCCAGCGTACGGCGACGTCGCGAGCGTTGTCCGGCAAATCCTCGAGCGGAGCGCTGTAGCCGTAGAGCTTATTGGAATTGACAAGAATTGCACCATACTCACTCTGGCGCCGCCACGGAGCGATGCCCTCGTCCCCAACGACTACTCTTCCGCCCGGTCGCACGACTCGGGCCATTTCGCAAAGTGCCGCTTTCTTGTCGCTGAACAAATTTAAGCCGCCGAAGTGGTACGCTGCATCGAGCACATCATCCGCAAAAGGAAGCCGCGCGGCGTTTCCGATCATAAACTCGACGCGCCCATGTGTACCGTCAAGAAGACCTCGATCGCGCATACGCTCACGACCGATACTGAGCATGTTCGGTGATAGATCCTGTACGAACAATTCGGCGTTTGGGCCGAGCCTACTAGCGATTTCAACGGTATCGCGGCATGAGCCAGCGCCGGTTTCCAACACTCGGTCACCGGGCGCTAGACGAAGTAAATCAACCATCGTCGCCCGGATAGTGCGCTCGTCTTCGGCGAAACTTCGGAAAAGCCAGTCGATCACCGCGTCGTAGCCACGTGCGATTTCCTCGTAGTAGCTTTTCTCTCGGGCCTCTTCCTGACTGTAGAATTCCTTCTCGGGCCGGGTTAAATGAGCAACGCCGTCAATTATTGGGAATTGCAGCCCGTTCTGAGAAACGAGAGTCCCTTCCGTAATCTGCTCTGCGGACGCATGTGCTCCTTCCAAGCGTAACTGCTCCCCAGAGTAGGGGCAACGGTAAACTTCCACTACCGTGCGATGCAAATTATATGATCTCCTCGGATAATGCATGTGAGGCCGGTCATCACGTGCGAGTAACGCGACCCAGACGCCAAGTTTCGATGTTCGAGGCAGGGTTCCACTTGTAGCCTAGATACCGGGACAGAAATGAATCCTCAGCGTGCGCGCCGTTGAGCATACGCGGCAGATCCATCTGCTGCGCGAGAAACGGAAGTCCAATCAGATGATTGACTCCACGTCGCGGACCTTGTGATAAATTCGCGCCCGCCCGATGAAACATCATTGCATCCATGACGATAAAGGTACCCGGCGCCGCGGTCATCACTTGCTGATGCTGACGAACAAAAGCTGCCGAGGGAAATCCTTCGTCTCTGTGGCTTCCCGCCAGCGCGTATGTCCCACCAGTAGTCGCGTTAAATTCATCAAGACAAAAGAGCGCTGCGACTGCAAGCGGCTTTGAAGCCACCCAGTGTTGGAACGGAAGATCACGATGCCACCGATGTTGGTAGTGCTCGCGTGACGGTCGGTTGATAACACCATTCTGCTGCAGTAAAACGAAGCTTTCGCCGAAGATTCGATTGATGAGTCGCAGTAATGCGGGATTTGTCGCCAACCTGAGAAAACATTCATCGTAGGCGAGAAGAGAACGTGCAACATCAGCGTCGTCGGACGCTTCGAGCGATACAGCCCTAAGTTCGGCGGCTTGCCGCCCGTAAACTGTTTCCAACCGAGCGCGCATCGTGCCGAGTTCGCTTTCAGCAATTCCGCTGTCTAGCAATGTGTATCCGATGCGTGTCAACTCTTCGAGCTTGACATGTAATTCATCCTCCGTTTCTACGCTCTCGAGTACCCCGTACGAGCTTACGCTTTGATCAAGCATGCTTTCTCCCAGACGCCAAAGGCGCTAAACGGCTTGCGCATAGCCAAAGCCAGTAGCCCCGTGCTGATTCCCGTTGTAAAACATCATCAGTCGATCTCTAACTCGTACCACCTGCGGATAGCAGATCATCTCAGAGTCCCATCCGTTAGACGAACGCTCGATGCCCGCCGCGGAATCCCGCCGCATCCAGTGTAAACCATCCATCGACTCGGCATAACCGATCCGGTACGGCTGGCTGAAACAGCGAATTGAGTACCACATGCGGTAGAGACCACCTTCGAAGAGAACCGACGGGCGACCAACGGCGTACTCATCCGGGCCTTCCGGAGAAAGGCACGATCGTTCATCCGCGGTCCAGCACACTCCGTCATCGGAGATCGCATGGCGAATCGAAACATCGTAATGGAGGCCATGCTCGTCCTCAAGCCAACGACGACACGATACGTACCACATACGAAAACCACCGGCCTGTTTTATCACATAGGGTGCGCCACGCAGAAACGGGTCGGAATCTATGCGGTCAAGAATCGGAGTACTCGAATACTTCGCGAAGCCTTTTCCACTCCCATCATCGATCGCCAGGCCACCAAATATAAGATACGGTACGCGCTCCGTGCGCTGCCATCCCTGATAGTATAAAAACTTCTTTTCGCCAAGAGTGACGATGGAGAACGCGTTAGCGCCGCAGTCGTCAAAGGTTCCAAGCTCGCCAATATCGAGGACGGGCTCGTGCGATTTGCGCAAGATTCGGGTAGGATCGCTTGCGTCCAAGTCCACGTACGCCGTTCTTCCTACGTTGTTATCATCAAGCGACACGTAATAAACTCGGAGTACATCGCCCAATACATCTACTGTCGGAAAGGAGGCGTACTTCCGTCCCCACCACTGAGATCCGTCGGGAAGGAAGACATGACCCCCCTTTCTCCAATTTATCAATTTGCAGCGGGAATGGCGAAGCTCGTCTTACCGATGGGGGCGGCCATATCTAACAATCCGGCGACCACATATTCAGCGTCCTCAATCGCCAAATGTGGACCCATCGGTAAACTCAACACTTCGTTGGCAATGCTTTCAGCGATTGGAAAGTCGCCGGTACCGTAACCCGACTCCTCATAGGCTTGCTGCAAGTGCGGGGGAACCGGATAATGTATCATCGTGCCTATGCCTTTAGCTGCAAGTGCTTTCTGCACCGCATCACGCTCGGGATGTCGAACAACGAATAAATGCCACACCGATTCTGCGTCGCTGGAAGCGACGGGAAGTGTGAATTCGGGCGCATCTTTGAGGCCCTGAACATAAACCGAAGCAATGCGCTTCCGGCGCGCGTTCCACTCATCGAGCTTGCGGAGCTTTACTCGTAGCAGCGCCGCATGAAGCTCGTCGAGCCTCGAATTAAAACCCTTGACCTCATTATAATATTTCGTCTTCGAGCCATAATTACGTAATACTCGCACCTTATCTGCCAGAACCGCATCGTCGGTTACTACTGCTCCAGCATCCCCGAGTGCGCCAAGATTCTTCCCGGGATAAAAACTAAACGCGGCGGCGTCACCAAGGGCGCCCACTGATCGCCCCTTGTAGCGAGCACCGTGAGCTTGCGCAGCGTCTTCGATAATCCTGATCCCGTAAGACGAAGCAACCTCGTTTATACGGTCCATTTCCGCCGGCCGTCCATAAAGGTGAACCGGAATGACAGCCTTGGTCTTCGGTGTGATGGATGCTTGCAATTTTTCAGGATTTAAGTTGCAGGTGAGCTTGTCCGGCTCGACAGGAACCGGAATAGCTCCTACAATTGAAACAGCTAGCCAAGTCGCAATATAAGTATTGGACGGGACGATTATCTCATCCCCATTTCCAATTCCCAGCGCCCGTAGAATTAGATAGAGCGCGTCGAGACCATTGGCAACCCCGATGCAGTGTGCAGCTCCGCAGTAAGCCGCAAATTCCTGCTCAAACGCGGCTACCTCTTCGCCCAGAACGTACCAACCTCTCTCCATCACACCTCGGTATGCAGCGTCGAGCTCCGCCTGCAATTCAAGGTACGGCGATTTCATATCTAAGAACGGTATGGTCATTTACCGACTTCCTCGACCCCAGCTAAAAACGCTGGATACTCACGATAATAATCATCCTCGGAGTAAAACTCCGATGCGACGACCAAGCAGATCGAATTAGACGAAAAATTACTCACTTCGCGCCAAAGCATCGGAGGTATGTGCAGGCCATAGTGCGATCGATTTAACGGCAACACTTTTTTCTCATTTCCATCGTCAATCGAAACGTCGAAGCTGCCAGAGATCGCAATCAGAAATTGGTGACACCGCTTTAAAGCGTGACCGGCGCGACTCGCGCCTCCCGGAACATCATACAAATAGAAAAGCCGCTTCATCGCAAATGGAATGTGCCTATCGTTCTCCATAAATGTTAGATTTCCACGCGGATCATTGATTCGCGGCAAGTCAATTATTCGGCACGTTTCAAGGCTCATAGGTTTACTGCGTCCTCCACGCGCTCATTCTGAGCAGTCAATCCGAGGTCGTAGTATTCGTGTGCCACTCCACCACCGCCGAATTCCGACTTAAACTGGTAGAGGCTCTGGCTGAGATAGCGACCCTCGTTTCTGTTGCTGGTTCCAAAATCAAAATACCTCCGGCCATGGTTCCGTGCCTCGTTAATGGCGTATTCGAAAATGGTGTCTAGGGCAGAAACCTCATAGCCAGCGGGGCTCGAAGCGATATATTGCGCTCGAACAACAGAGTCGCTACAGAATAAAGTTATTCCGGCAATGGTCTGCCCGTTCAACCTTCCTACGATAAATTTGATGTTTTCCGGAAACAATGAAGAGAGATACTTAATTTCTTCAACGCTATGCACTGGCTTCTCTCCCAACTTCCGCTCTAAATTGTCCGTTATTACTTCCCACAACTCATCGGCAAAATCAGCGCCACGGACCACCTCCACTCCGGCCTTGCGCGATTTCGTCAACGATCGTTTTCGTCTAGAGCCGAGAACGCCTTGATTTGCAAGGTCGATGGTTGAAGAAAGGTCGCAACGTGTTCGGACCGCGTTTAGTCGAAAAAGTGCATATAAATCATCGCTCGCGGGCCGGCGGTGATAAATGTAGGGAACTGCCTTATAGCTTACCGTCTCCATTCCGAGCGTAAGATAATAGCTCCTTAGACATTCGATCGCTTCGATCATGATATCGCCAGCAAGATTGCCGTCATGGAGAAGTCCACCGAACGTAATTCCGGGATGGCTGACAACGCGCACCTGGTTTGACGGATCAATTGCGGCCGGCAGGACGCCTAATACCTCTTGCTTGTCGTTTTTGACGAAAACCGAACAGTCGTCGAATCGGTTACGATGATATGAAAGGAAACGTCGGGTATGAATAAAAGTACCCGCTTGCGCCTTCGCAACGACTTGATCCCACTCGTCTGAGTCTGTTTCAGCGAAGGGTACCACTTGCATAGAACTTTTTCCTTAATACAGTGCAAGAAGCGAACGTTCGCAATGAATGTTCAGCGAATCACTGAAATCGTTTCTAAGCCCGTTTTATTTAGAAGCTCAAGCGAATTTCTGATGAGCAGTTTAACCCACTTTTGGGCGTGTCTACGGTTTCGCTTCGAGCTTTGCAAATCCGCACTTTCAAGAAATCTAGTCTGAAAAACGTTTGCTAAAAGTCGCTACTCCTGGATGTTAAACCGCTCCAGACTCGAGACGTTCGACAGTTGATTGAAGCCAGGTTTAAAAAAGACATTATCAAGGGTGTCTTTAACTATAGTCACATCGGGCGCTAGCCAACAGTTTCTACCGATCTTCACGTTATTGGCGACGGTAGAATTAACCCCGAGGAAGCAATTTTCGCCCACTTCAACAAAACCGGAAAGAACGACGTGCGACGATAGAAAGCAGTTATTGCCGATTGTAGTATGATGGCCGATGTGATTTCCGCTCCAGAGTACGACATTGTCTTTGATTTTCACGAAGGGCTGAAGAGTATTATCTTCAAAAATGAAGCAGTGCTCGCCAATCTCAACGTTTCTCCAAACAAAGGCATGGCTGCTGATAAAGCTTGCCAAACGAAAGCCCTTCGCTTTAGCATCTTTGCTTAGTCTCGTTCGCAGTCTATTCAATTGCGTGTAAACGGTCGCAACATAAACATCGTGATCTTCTGGATCGTATATTTCGGCTAATGACTCGAACGGTATGACGGGAATCTCGAATAACATGTCCCTCGTCATGTGCTCTCGCTCAACGCTGAAAGCGGCGACGTGATAATCTGAATCGTACGTGAAATATTCGTACGCAATTTCGGCGAAGGCACTGTCGCCCACAATTATGAGTTTGCGATTCTTAGTCATAATTAACTTTCAGGGCTTGATGATCAAGATATCCTCGCGCCTGTTCGCCATTGGGAGGTCGTCACTTTGAGGCAAGACGTACGCCGAAAAACCTTGTTGACGAGCGCGCATCATCAAAGAGAGGATGACCGCGTCGTCTATCTTACTACGTTCGATGTTGTTGAAAGTTACTTCCGGACGTTCCTGCGTGCCGGTGTACTGTTGATGAAACGCGATCCCGCGCGGGCTGCTGAAGAAACGTTTTCGCTTCGAAACGTTAGGTATGTCGCCAATCAGCATTGCACCGCCTTGAGCTAGAAGCGCGAGCGATTGATCTAGAAAATCCCAAACGTTTGATTCCGCAAACACATAATGCATGACGCTGTATGTCAGGATAACATCGATTTTGCCGCTATACGCTTTGAACAGCTCTTCGCAGACCGGATAATATGCTGCGACCTTCTTGATGAATCTTTTATCAGGCAAGCGCGAAAGCATTTCAGCCGAATCCACAAGTATAAGGGTATGGTCCATTTCTTCGCATAAATCGATAAGTTTAAGCGGCAGCTCACTGCAACCGGGACCAATATCTAAAACGATTTTGCCTCGTTGGTCTAGACCGTGTAACTTAGCTCTGACGTCCTCAAAAATTGCCTGTTCCTTACCCTGACGGTAAGAATCTGGAAATCCGATCCGCTCATAAGGGCTTAACGACTCGTCAAGCGCCATTCGCCGGAAGTCGTCAAATACAATGTTTTCAAACCTGTTGTGATCGGCTTGGTCCGTCATTTCTATAAAACCCTCTAGAGAAAGTTCGTGTCGATGACCCGAGCGGATATCGTCGGCTACTGATACCCTTTGACTGGCGACGGCGCCTTCGCGAACGTTTGAGGCCGTGCCCTTTGAAATGTCGGAAGATTGGTATCGCACCATGGAAGCATCGAAATTTAAAACCCTGGAAAGACAGTTGTTCAAAATTTCGCTGCCGCAAAAGGTTTGTATCCCCAATGCCGCTACCAGCATTCGTCGATTGCCGAACTGATGTTGGGTCGGTTCCGTGGAGGAGTGTATATTTAACATCATGCCGCATTGCTCATCCGGCGTTCGTAGTTGTTTGGTGAAAGATAGCCGAGTGCCGAGTGCCGACGATGCCGATTATACCAGCCTTCGATGAAGTCGAAGATCGCGCTCGATGCCTCACGTGGGTCTTGAATCGGTGACGCGCAAGCAGCTCGCATTCGAGCGTAGCGTTGAAACTCTCGCACATTGCGTTGTCGTAGCAATCGCCGATGGAACCCATCGATGGAAGAATGCCGGCTTTTTTGCATCGCATTCCAAACGCAATCGACATGTATTGCGGACCTTGATCGGAATGATGAACGACACCGCGAGGTTGTCGCCGAAAGATCGCCATGTCGAGTGCGTCCAGCACAAGCTCTTTACGCATATGATTGGCCATCGACCAGCCTACGATGCGGCGACTGAAGACATCGAGTACAACGGCGAGATACAGAAAGCCCGACCACGTCGGGACGTACGTGATGTCGGCGACCCAGAGTTGATCGGGAGCAGCAGCGGTAAAGTTCCGATCGACGAGATCCGGAGCTGGGCGTGCATCGCGGTCGCGGATGGTTGTCGTCGTCGACCGCCGACGAGAAATGCCATAGCAGCCACGCTCGCGCATCAAACGCGCGATCCTTTTGTCACCGGCGCGAACGCCCTCGTCTTGCAGTTCTGCTTTAATTCTCGGGCGTCTATACGACGATCGCGATTTGCGATACGCTGCTTCGATTTTATCGCCAAGAGCGATATTCGCAAGCGTTCTTTGCGACGGTGCACGGCTGCACCACGCGTAAAATCCGCTGACCGACACTTTAAGAACGCGGCAGAGCAAAGTCACGCTGTAATTGGCCTGATACGCTCTCACGAATCCGAAGGTTTCCTTGGAATCGTGTCTGCCTCCCAAGCGGAACAGGCCGCGGCTTTTGACAGTATTTCTTGTTCGAGCTTTAGAAAAAGAGCGGCGTAAAGATTTCGACTGGTACGATCGTTGATGCGTCAATTGTAAACGCCCCGAGTTCAACGAAGAATGCCGACAAAGAACGCGACCCCGAGATGCGCCAGCCCCCCATGTGTCAGGATGATCTGGTACCGGCTTTCCGCGAAAGTTAAGCTCACGATGGGGACGCAAGGAGCAGACCATAACCAACGCAACGAGCAACGGATCGTCAACACGTGCGCCAAGTACGCAGATCGCCGAGAAGCCGAAACGGCGTCGTTTTTCGATTGTGGACAAAGTACGAATTCTGCGCGACGCCGACGCATGCGAGTCGGGGACGATCGGCGCGTTCTGCGGAGCGAGGGCATCTACTCTTCACAACTTTACGCCTGGCGCCGGCCCCTCTGTGTCAACATGAGTGGAGTCCGGCCGCTGCCGGATAATTCTCTTAGGGCGACTAAGGTTGCTATCCATGAATCCCGATGCGGAAGTGCGCTCACAGAGGAGCCGTCGAAGCTTTCCCGCCCCGTTGCGTGAGGCAATTCTCGCCGAGTACGATGCTTGCGAATCGGCCGCCGACCGTGCAGCCGTGATCCGCAAGCACGCTATCTACACGTCGCATCTTGCGAACTGGCGCAAGCAACTCGCGAACGCCCAGCCGCCGAAGCAGCGTGGTCGTCCGGCGAATCTGTTGATCGCAGAGGTACAGAGACTTCGCGATGAAGTCGCACGATTAGAGCGACGAGCGGCGAAGGCCGAAAAACGGTGGATGCGTTGGGAAAAGCGCACGCGCTCTTGCAGATGATCGCAAGCGAGAGCGTGACGGACGACAAGCGGTCGAAGAAATCGTGACGAATCTTGCAGCGCACGTTGGCATTCGCGAAGCTTGCGCCTTAATTGGCATCGCGCGCGCGACGATGCAACGGCGCCTCAAGCCGCGGCTACGCGTCGTAGCCAAGAGCAAGTCGCGTTCGGAGCGCGCGCTCAGCGACGGAGAACGCGCGGCGATCCTCGCGGTCGCCCACACCGAACGCTTTGCGGACTTCAGCGTTCGCGAGATCTATGCGACGTTGCTCGACGAAGCAACGTATCTCGGCTCAATCTCGACGATGTACCGCGTCCTTCGTGATGCGGGAGAAACCCGCGAACGGCGGCGCTTGGCGACGCATCCGGCGGCGATTAAGCCCGAGCTTGCGGCAACGGCACCGAACCAAGTCTGGTCGTGGGACATCACCAAACTTCTCGGGCCGCAGAAATGGACGTACTACCACCTCTATGTTGTTCTCGACGTCTACAGCCGGTACGTAGTCGGTTGGCGTCTCGAAGCACGCGAAAGCGCAACATTGGCGACCGAACTTTTTACCGAGACGATCGCCAAAGAACATGTCGATCCGAAGTTGTTGACCGTCCACAGCGACGGCGGCACCTCGATGACGTCGAAGACGCTGACGCAGCTCTTTGCCGATCTCGGCGTCGTGAAGAGCCGATCGCGGCCGCACGTCTCCAACGACAACCCCTTCATCGAGTCACATTACAAAACGCTGAAGTACTGCCCTAATTTCCCAGGTACTTTTCAAACATCGAACAAGCTCGCGCGTATTGCCGCCGCTTCTTTACGTGGTACAACGCTGAACACCGTCACTCGGGAATCGCTCTGCTAACGCCCGAGGACGTTCACCGCGGACGCGTCAAACAGCGCCGCGACGCGCGTCGTGATGTGCTTCAAGCAGCGTACGCCCGCAACCCCAAACGCTTCGTGCACGGGACGCCGGAACCGCAGGCCCTCAAACCCATCGTCTTCATCAATCCACCCGAGCCGATCGCGGCATAGAATTTCTTCCGAACTTGGTCTCAAGTAGCTTGACACATTCCGAAGCGGTAACGACGCTCCGTGTTCGCGTGAGGCATTCACAATTACTTTCGCTTCGTGTTCGCACGATTGCTCGTCCCGTGACCTATCCTCGCGCGCCTCACGTCGTCGGAGAGGTGTGGCGAACGCTATCGATGATCAGAATGGCCGATTTGCCGCCCGAGCCGTTGTGCGGCACGCGGAACGTTATTGGGATCGTTCTGGAGATGGTGGTCGCGAAGAACGTCGTGCCATTTCGCTAGAAACTTGGATGCGTTTATGACCTGGAAACGTTTGATGCCCGAAAGCGTACTTGCCCCGGAAGTAACGCCCTCATAATGGATGACGACGGAACGCGGCTGATAGACGACGCGATAGCCGATGCTTCGGATGCCCATGCAGAGATCGGCGTCTTCGTAGTACGCGGGAACGTAGCGCGTGTCGAACCCGCCGCCGAGTCTCTCGAGAAGGTCGACTCGTACCATGAGCGCGGCTCCGGAACAATAGTCGACTTCGCGGGCGTCGTTATACCGAAGTTCCGCCGGATCGTCGTGTCGGCCATAATTCCAACCGACACCATCGCTCCAGAGAATGCCGCCTGCCTCTTGAAGTCGACCATCGGGATAAACGAGTTTCGAGCCGACCGCTCCGATGCTCCGATCGGTCTCGGCGGTCAGGACGAGTTCGTCGAGCCAAGCGCACGTGACTTCGGTATCGTTGTTGAGAAAGCAGACGTACTTGCCGCGCGACACATTGATCGCGCGATTGCACGAGAGCAGAAAGCCGTGATTGGTCGCGTTTCGTATGAATTCGATGCCGGGGATGGCTTCTAGGGAACGGGCGGTTGCATCGGAGGAGCAATCATCGACGACGATCATCTCAACCGAAAGCGAATCGAACCAAGCCGTAGCGAGCGATTCGAGGCATCGTAACGTCACGTCGATATGGTTGAAGACCGGAATGATGATCGAAACGATCGGGTCCTGGCTTCCGTGCCCGTTGGCGATTCGGTTTTGATACATTCGAATGACTTCGGGCAGGCGTTCGGGCATCGTCGAATCGACGATCGGGTTCGCCGAGGCCATGGCATTTCGCCGCCGGCGGGCAGGGAGGTCGAACTGCTTGATATACTTCTTCAAATCCATAGGTTTTCGTTCGCGTGGCCGTAGAAACTTTGGTCCAGAGGCGTGGCGTTAGACTCGACAAGCCGCGAGTAGCGCGCGACCCGCGGAAGCATGAACGATTTCCGCGTCGTACCCGAGTTCTTCAAACAGATCGAGGTGGGCGCGGATCGATTCGACGCGGTCGCCCGCTTCGAACAATGTGGCTGCTCTTCGTTCAACCGCACCAGGTCGTTCAGGAAGTTGATTTCGCGGCGGCGATCGTAGTTCCCGAAGAAGATGGCCGGATCTCCCATGCGCCCACCGCACGAACGCCTCGGGGTTGCTGGAAACATGGCTAAGATTCGAGCTTAGAAGCGTCGCTGAAAAGTGACTCCATGAAGATGTATGGCGACGGATGCTGGCGCATCGTTGCATTCGCGATCGCCGCGCCGACGTGCGCGGATTCGAGCGCGATCGCGCGTTCGATCGAGTCAGAGATCACGGCCGTCGTTCCATTCCCAGAAATGTTGCTGGTGTGGTTCGCTCGTGTCGAAGTCTCGCGACGTCCAATGAGACAGTTTTCGGATGCGCGCGTCGTCGCTGAAAACGAGGTTTTCCGACGTGGCGCGAAGCTTGTCTCCGTGCCAGCCACGTTCGATTTCTTCCTGAGCAAATCGACGGGTGAGATATTTTTTACGCGCGTGTTGCTCGCTGAGAAATATGAAGTGTCGCATGTGGAAATCGATCGGAGAAAGGCGGACCTCCCCGTCGATAAAGTGGCCCGCATTGCGTCGATTATCGAGCGTGCCGTCGTTCTTCCAGGCTCGAACGGTAAATGGATGTTTCGGGCAAAAGAAATAGTAGCGCGTGCTCGCGCGACGATAATCGCACGCGGTCAAATCCTCGCCCGGGCCTGGCACGAAGACGAATTCGTTAAAATTAATACAATTGTAACAATCGCGATCGGCTTGGCCGATGGCTTCGACCAGCGTCTGATCGATGCTCGGTCCCATGAGCCACTCATCGGCGTCGACATGTATGAGCCAATCGTGATTCAATCGTTCGGCAAGCTCCCACTTTGCCTGAAGTTGTGTCGTCAATGAGAATATCCCGTCGAACGCGAGGTGTTCGATCGAGATTAGGCCGCGTCCGAGAAATGCTTTGGCGATGGCGAGCGTTCCGTCGGTGGAATTGTGATCGATCATCGCGACCTCGACGCCTTCGGCAATGAGATCGCGTAGCGTGCTTTCCACGTGTAGTTCTTCGTTGCGCGTGCAGAGAATTGCGGCGACCCTCATGCTAACGCACGATCGTCGAGCATCGGACCATATGCGACGAGTGCGGCACGTAGTTCATCGCGATCGGGCAGTCCGTGCCGACCCGGCTCGAAGCATGCCCCAGCCATCGTGGCGATCGTTTCGTCGTCCGCCCGAAGCGTCGTGGCGTCGCTCGATCCGATCGAAAGCGACGAGAAATAATCGCGAAATTTAAAGCCATTGCCGAGCACCCGATCGGAGATCGTGATCCAGGCGGCGGGGATGCCGTATGCGTGCGCAAAGACGATGCCGTGCAGCGATGACGAGATGATCCGGCGACACGCCGTGAGGTCTGCGATGTACGCATGGATCGGACTCATCGGGTCGATAACGACGATCCCCTCGCGTCGGCACCGTTCGACGAAAGGCGATTGCAGGTCAACGTAGTGCGGAACCACTCCGATATCGAACCGCTTCGTTGCCGAGGCCGCGAAAATACCGGGTGACAGCAGTCCAGGGTCTCCGAGCGTTTCCGGGCATCGCACGCCCGCGCGTCGCAGCATATCGCGGGTGTGCTTGCCACGAAGGGCGAGCACGCGATGGGGAGGTGCGGACAGCACATCTCCACTGACGAATCCGCAACCCCACAAAACGGAGTGCTCGTCGCACCATTGTGCGACCGAACCGATGGCGATGAGGTTCGGTTTCGATACCGGCGCTTGGCCAATGATCTGTACTTCACAGTCTAAGAGTGAGGCAACGATCGCCGAGCCGATCGTGTCCCCGACATTTGCGGTTCCTGTGAACTGCTTGAGGTAAATCATGTGACCCTAGGTGATGGACCGCATTCTATTCGTTCTTTAATGAGACGCGTCGATCGTGTGCTTCAACCTGTTTGTTCTCGCGATTGCGAAGAGCTCGACGTTTTCAAGTCGGCAAAGCAACCGAAGCGTTAGCGATCGTGAGAGCGCGTGTTAATCTCAACTTAAACTCGTTCCTCTCAAACAGACGCCAGTCGAGAGTTGTCTGGGAAGCGCGCCGTTCTTACCGTGCCGTCTTTCGCCAGAAGGCGCCTGTCCAATCGATCGTCTCGATCGGCTCGGCGATTGCATGACGCCCGCGGTAATCGCGCACTGCCGCTGCGCAGGCCGGCACGGCACCGAAATCATCGATAATGGCGAAACCGCCCATAGCGAGACGTGGGTAGAGTGCTTCGAGTGAATCAATCGTCGACTCGTAGAGGTCACCGTCGAGTCGGATAAGCGAAAATCGCTCGACCGGAATATCTTTGAGCGTTTCGGAAAATAAGCCCTCGACGAAGTGGATGCGATCGTCGAGGAGACCATACGCGCGGACGTTGTCGCGCACCGCTTCGAGTGAGACCGCGAGGTGTTCGTAGTTTTCGAGATGCAAACCCGAGTCGCTCGGATATTTTTCCGGCTTCGGCGGCGGTAGACCGCGGAACGAATCCGCGCCCCACACGTGCCGCTCCAGATCACCGTAGGCCTCGAGGACGGCGCGCATGAGAATGAGACCGCCGCCGCGCCACACGCCCGCCTCGATGAGATCTCCGGGCACATCGTCGGCGACGACGCGCTCGACGCAGCCGCGCAGATGATGAAGCCGATGCAATCCCATCATCGAGTGCGCGGTCGACGGCCAATCGCGGCCCTCCGTCCGCCGGTTCGTATCGAAGGCGCGTATCGATCCGTCCGGCTCGGTCTCCGTATCGCGGTAGATCAAATTGCACACGATGCGTTCAATGGTATCGAGGTAGCGAGCGCGAAGCGCGTCGGCCGTGGAAGCGATCGATTGCGGCATGCCGCGCGCTTCCATGCGCGGCCCGATGCCCTTTCTCCGGCGGAGCCATTTTGCCCGAAGTCTCGATCGTCGTCGTTGCCTACAACATGCCGCGCGCGTTGCCGCGGACGTTGTATTCGCTCTCGGCAGCGTACCAGCGCGACATCGCGCCCGACGCATACGAAGTCATCGTCGTCGATAACGGCTCGACACCGCCGGTCGATCCGGAAGCATTCGCGCATCTTACGGGTACGTTTCGGTTCGTTCGAATCGACGACGCATCTTCGTCGCCGGCGGCCGCAATCAATCGTGGCCTCGCCGAGGCCCGCGGCGATGCAATCGGCGTGATGATCGATGGTGCGCGTCTCGTGACACCCGGGCTCATCAACTTCGGTCGTCGAGGCGTCTCGTTGCATGAGACGGCTGTCGTGACGACGCTGGGTTGGTATCTGGGCCTGGACTATCAGGGCTATGCGGCTGCTCAGGGTTTCGATGAGGCGGACGAAGATGCGCTCTTGGCATCGATCGGCTGGCCGCAGGATGGGTACCGGCTCTTCGACATCGGCGCGATGGATCAATCGTCGATCGACGGGTGGTTCGCATCGGTCTCGGAATCGAACGCGCTGTTTTTACGGCGAGCGGCGTGGGACGCACTCGGTGGCGCGGACGAGCGCTTCGACGAAGCGGGAGGCGGCCTGCTCAATCTCGATCTCTATGGGCGCGCGTGCCGGCTCGAAGATGCGCGCGTCGTGGTGCTTTTGGGCGAAGCGACGTTCCATCAGCGTCACGGCGGCACGGCAACGGAGATGCCGCCGCGCGAACTCGAGGAGCGCTTTCAAACCTGGGCGGATCACTATCGTGCCGTGCGCGGGTACGGGTGGGAAGTCGAACCGCGCCTACGCGAGCCGATCTATGTCGGCACGCTTCCTGGCCCGCCGCTGCGGCGCTTCGTGCGTGCGGCACTCGCACCGGTGCATGGCGAGATGTCGGTAATCGGGCATGATTTCGATACGGCCCTGTGGACGTTGCCGACGGCGCTCCCCGACGACCGGCGGTCGCTGCAGGTCGTGGAACTCGGTCGACAGGCATTCCGCAACCGGCAGTTTGCGACGACCGCGACCTTGGCGCGCTTCTTGCGTCAACGCGATCGGCGTGAGCTCGGATTATCGCCGCAGCTCGCGTTTCTCGCCCCAGTACTCGATCGCGAGATCCCCTTCGGTGAGCGTGCGGCTCATCATGTCGCGCTCGCCAGAGCGCATTGCGCTTTCGAGGAGCGCGATGACGCCGCTCGGGAATTCCGCGCGGCGTTGGAGATCGACGGCGACGAAACGGACGCGCGACTTGGCCTGGCGGAACTACGCGCGCCCGGCCCTGGGTATCTCGACGTGCTCGAGCGCGCCTACGACGTGCTCGACGTCCGTAGCGTCCTCGAGATCGGGGTCTTCGACGGGGCGTCGCTCGCGCGCATCCCCGCACGTGCCGTGGCGATCGGCGTCGATCCGCAACCGCGAGCACTCACGCCGTTGCGCGCGACGACGCATATCTTCGCCGAGACGAGCGACACGTTCTTCGCCCGATGCGGCGCGAAAAACGTGTTGCACGAGCAAGCGCTTTCGGCTGCATTCATCGACGGCTTGCACCTCTTCGAACAATCGTTGCGCGACTTCATCAATGTCGAGCGGCTCTGCGATCCCAACGGAACGATTTTTTTTCACGATACCTGGCCGCTCGACGGCGCTTCGCAGACGCGCGAGCGGCAAACGGCCTTTCATACGGGAGACGTCTGGCGGACGATCGTCGCGTTGCGATTCTACCGGCCCGATCTCGATATTGCGACCGTCGCGACGGCCCCGAGTGGATTGACGATCGTGCGTGCTCTCGATCCCTCGTCGACGGTGCTTGCCGATGATTACGATGAGATCGTCGCGCGGTATCTTAGCATGACCTATGAGAGCGTTGCAGCCGATCTCGAATCGCATCTTCGCATGATTCCCAACGACGCCGCCGCCCTGGAGAAGCGCCTTCGCCGACAATACCCCGTGCCGTCGCGCCGCCGCTTCGACGACGGAATGCTCGCGCCCATGGTGCTCGCGCCGGACGAACGTACGACCGTCGATTCTTTTCACGATCTGTATTACGAAGCGTGGCATCGCGGTCGCGGCGACACGATCGCGCTGCGCTGGCTCGGCTGCCGGACGCTAAAATGTCCGATGGATTTGTGGACGTATCAGGAGTTGCTTTTTGCCGAACGTCCCGATTTCGTCGTCGAGACGGGCACGCGCTTCGGCGGCAGCGCGCTCTTCGTGGCCTCGGTCTTCGACGCGATCGGTCACGGTCGGGTCATAACGATCGACGTCGAAGAACGCCGCGATCGTCCGCAACATCCACGCATATCGTACGTGTCGGGGTCGAGCGTCGATGCCGACGTCGTCGCTAGCGTTTATCGCATGGTCGGTCGTGCGCGAGCGATGGTCGTGCTCGATTCCGACCACCGCCGTTCGCACGTGATGAAAGAGATGCTCGCCTACGAGGGCCTCCTCGGTGTCGGAGATTATCTCATCGTCGAAGATACGAACGTGAACGGTCACCCGACGTTCGCTGATTTCGGACCGGGACCGCACGAAGCGGTCGAAGCCTTTCTGGCCCTTCGCAGCGACTTCGAGCGCGATCGCGCGTGCGAGCGGTTCCTCATGACGCTCAACCCGGGCGGCTTTCTCAAGCGGGTCGCGACCTGAGTCTACGCGGCTGTAGCCGTCGTGTGTTCGGCGGTTAGAACCGTCGGCGCTATGTCGCGATCACACGTTGGATCGATCTCTCGAACCTCGCGAGCATATCGTCGATTTGTTCGATCGTCACGATCAACGGTGGCACGAACCGCAGCGTATTGTCGCCCGCGCCATTGAGTAGTAGATTCTCGTTTTGGCGCGCATCGTCGACGAATGCTTTGGTTGCGTACGTCGTGCAAACGGGCAGTCCGAGCATGAGTCCGAGCCCCCGCGGTTTGCCGAAGATGGCCGCGTGCGCATCTGCAATGCGTTCCAAGCCCACGCGCAAACGTTCGCCGACGGCGAGTACGTGCGCGTCGAGATCGTGCTCGTCGCGAAAGCGCAGGTGCGCCATCGCGGCCGCGCACGGAATCGGCGACCCACCGAACGTCGTTCCGTGGTCGCCCGGTTGTAGCCCGCTCGCGGCTGCCGCATCGATAAGGACGGCCCCGATCGGTACCCCGTTCGAGAGTGCTTTCGCCATCGTCACGACATCGGGTCGCACGCCGATTGCCTGAAAAGCGAAAAGCTTGCCGAGCCGCCCCATGCCGCACTGAATCTCGTCGAATATTAGGAGCGCACCGCGTTCGTCGCAGACGCGGCGTGCGGCTTGCAAATACGCGAACTCCGCTGGCTTTACGCCGCTCTCGCCTTGAATCGGTTCGATGAGAAATGCGGCCGTCGTCTCGTCGATCGTGGCTTCGAGCGCGGCGATATCGTTGAACGGCACGTGGGCGAAGCCGAGCGGCAACGGCTCGAAGCCTTCGTGGTATCTGGCGTTCGACGTCGCCGCGAGAGCGCCCATCGTTCGTCCGTGAAACGAGCCGGTGCACGAGACGATTGTCCGCCGTCGATTCTCGCCCTTGCGATACGCGAGCTTGCGCGCGAGCTTGATTGCGGCTTCGTTCGCCTCGGCACCGGAGTTGCAGAAGAAGACGCGCTCGAGACCAGAACGTTCCGCAAGCTCGTTTGCGAGCATTCCCGACGGTTCGTGATAGAAGAGATTGCTCGCCTGAACCAGCGTTGCGGCTTGCGTCGCGATCGCTTCGGTGATCGCGGGATGCGCGTGGCCGAGCGCGCAGACGGCGATTCCCGCGATCATGTCGAGGTAGCGCACACCGTCGGTATCGATGAGTTCGCAGCCCTCGCCGCGTGCGATCGTGATCGGCGCGCGCGTGTAGTTCTGTAAGAGATGCGGATGATCGGCTGCGGGGGCTACGATCGATGGCTGCGTGCGAAACATGGCGATCTCGGCGGGCAACTGCGCATGGGCAGGGAGCGAAGACGTAGGTCGAGCGGTGCTTGTCGGCTGTACACGACCGCGTGATATGATTCGCGTGAGGGTTTTCTATGCAGATGGTTTCGGGTCTGGCGGAATTGGCTCGGGAATTCGAGCTTCGCGATACGGAAAAACCGTACGTGGAGCTCATCGACGGTATCGAAGTCCCCAAGTCACCTACGGTGACGCGGCATTCGTTGCTGCAGACGGTGTTCGGTAGCTGGCTTCTGCCATGGGCGGAGCCGTACGGAATCGTCGGCACCGAATATCGCGTCTACCCCGTGTTGAAAGGCGAACGGCCGACATCGCTCGTGCCGGACGTTGCGTTCATTACGTTCGAGCGCATGCGCGAACTCTCCGAGTTCGAGGGCGAACGGCCACCGTTCGCGCCCGATCTCGCGGTCGAGATTCGTTCGCCCGACGACCGCGACCGCAACGTCGCGCGCAAGACCGAAATCTATCTCGCCTACGGCGGCCGACTCGTGCTCGACGTGCATCCGAAGCGGCGCACGATCGTCGCGCACGATCGATCGGGCATGCGAACCTATGGCGCGGGTGACACCTTCGCGCACGACGAGCTTCCCGGATTCGCATTCGACGTTACGGCGTTCTTCGTTCGCGGAGACATTCGCCGCGTTCCGTAAGTTCGCGCGCGCGTGCATCGTGGCGTTCGCCTACGTGCGATAGTGCGCGTTGATGCGCACGTAGTCGCGTGAGAGATCGCAGCCCCAGGCGGTCGCTGTCGCCTCGCCGATTCCGAGATCGAGCCGCACGTGCACCGACGTGTTCTCGAGTTCGCGGTGGCCTTCGGCTTCCGATAAGATTTCGATCGCACCGCAATCGACCCACATCTTTTCGCCCAGATAGAGCGACCACGCGTGTGGATCGATACCCGCTTTTACGCTGCCCGCCGCAGCGACGATGCGACCCCAATTCGGATCTTCGCCGTAAAGCGCGGTCTTCACGAGATTCGAGTTGATGATCGCGCGCGCGACGGCTCGCGCCTGCGTCTCGTTCCTCGCGCTCGTCACATCGACGGTGAGCGTTTTCGTTGCGCCTTCGCCATCGGTCACCATCGCGATTGCAAGTTGACGCGTCACGGCGCGCAACGCATCGGCGAAGCCCACGGGTGCTGCGCCGTCGCCCGGCGGTGCGAAGGCGTAGCACGAGTCGTTGGTCGACATGTCGCCGTCGACGGAGATCATGTTGAAGCTCGTTTCGTTGGCGACACGCAGCTCGTCGCGCAACGCCTCACGTGACATCGGTGCGTTCGTTGCGATGAACGCGAGCATCGTCGCCATGTTGGGTGCGATCATGCCCGAGCCTTTGGCGATACCGCCGACGACATAGCGCGACTTGCCGTCGTAGAAGGCGTACGCCGCGAGCTTGGGCTCGTTGTCGGTCGTCATGATCGCTTCGGCGGCATCGTAGGCCGCTTCCATGCCTTCTTCGAGGTCTTTGACCGCGCGCTCGAGACCCTTGTGCATGCGGTCCATCGGCAGATAAACGCCGATAACGCCCGTCGATGCCACGATCACTTCGGTTTGCTCGATGCCGAGCAATGCCGCGGCCTGTCGCGCCGTCGCGCGCGCGTCGCGTTCGCCGCGTTCACCCGTGCATGCATTCGCGCAGCCGGCGTTGCAAACGATCGCGCGCATCGTCGTGCCGCTTCTCGCAATGTGCTGTTCGCTCACGAGGAGCGGTGCGGCTTTGATTTCGTTCGTCGTGACGACGGATGCGCACGCCATGGGCTCCGCGAACGTAACGACGGCGAGATCGGGTTTGCGTTTCTTGATGCCCGCATGCACGCCCGCGAGTTTGACGCCCGGAACGGCACCGAGGCCACCACGAAGCTCGATGAGGCGCGTCTGCGATCCACCGGTGGCTTGTTGGTGTTGGTCAGACGCCGATGGCGCGATCATGCAGTGAGAGATCCTCGGGCAAGCCCAGCATGAGGTTGAGGTTCTGCATCGCTTGACCTGCAGCACCTTTCCCTAAATTGTCGATCGCGGAGATGACGCGCACGACGCGCCCCTTGCGACTCACGTGGAGTTCGGCGTCGTTCGTCCCCGCGACACCGATCACGCTCGGTGCGCGATCGCTCGGCAAGACGCGCACGAACGGATTGCCCGCGTACGCGCGCGCGAAAGCAGCGTGCAATGCATCGTCGTCGATCGCGCGTGAAAAAATTGCGTAGCAATCCGCAAGCATGCCGCGCTTGATCGGCACCACGTGCGGCGTAAAGACGAGCGGCGCATCGATGCCCGCGGCGGCGAGTTCTTGTTCGATCTCGGGTTCGTGACGATGCCCGTCGAGTCCATAGGCGCGCACGTCGCCGTCGACTTCCGCAAAGAGAGTTGCAGTCGCGGGCGTGCGACCGGCGCCGGTCACGCCGCTCTTGGCATCGACGACGAGCTGCACGAGATCTTTCGCGAACGCTGCGAGGGGAAGCAGCGCGAGCAACGTTGCCGTGGGATAGCAGCCGGGGTTGGCGACGAGCGTCGCGTGTTGCAGTGCCGCGCGGTAGCGTTCGGGGAAACCGTAAACGGCCGAGCCCGCGCGTGCGTGCAAGCGGAAGGCTTCGGAGAGATCGATCACGCGCGCGCCGCGAGCGGCGAGTGCGGGTGCGGCCGTGCGCGCGAGGTCGGCGCCGCCGGCGAAGATGACGGCGTCGCCCGCGGCGAGAGTCGCATCGAGCGTGCCCGGCGGATCGAACGCGCGCTCGAACCGACGCAGTGCCGGAACGTGCGCGGCGATCGGCTGGCCCGCATGCGACGCGCTTTCGAGCGCGCCGAGTTCGAGCTGCGGGTGCAGGCTCGCGAGGCGGATGAAATCGGTGGCCGCGTAACCCGCGGCGCCCACGACGTGAACGCGCGTCATATGGTGGTGTTCCGTTCGCGTGCGGCGAGCACCGTTTCGAGCTCCGAGATCGCGCGCGCGACGGCATCGGGGTGCGTGGAGCCCGTGGTCCGCTTCGCCTCGACGGAGGCGCGTGCATCGAGCGGCGCCTCGAGCGGGCGTGCGAGGTTCGCGTCGTCGGCGAGCTTATCGAGATCGCTCGCTTCGAGCGGGCGGCCCACGCGTTCGGCGGCAGTGACGAGCGCACCGACCAATTCGTGCGCACGACGCGCGCTGATGCCGCGTGTGATGAGACGATCGGCGATATCGGTCGCGACGGTGTAGCCGTCGGCCGCGTGCGCGGTCATCGCGTCGTGGTTGTACTTCACGTAGCCGAGCGCGGATGCGAACGCATCGAGTGCGCCGAGGCCGCGTTCGATTGCGCGGATCGCGATCGCTTTCGTTTCTTGTAGATCGCGATGATACGAGAGCGCGATGCCCGTCGTGGTGCCGAGTGCGGCTGCGAGCGCACCGTTGGCGGCGGCCGCATGCGCGCGCACGAGTTCGAACGGATCGGGGTTGCGCTTTTGCGGCATGAGCGACGAGCCCGTCGATGCGGCATCGTCGAGCCGCGCGTAGCCGAATGCCGGCGTGCACCAGAGCACGATCTCTTCACTCGCGCGCGATGCTGCACCGAGCGCGCGTGCGACCGCGTGAACGAGATCGAGTGTGAGATCGCGCGTGCCGATCGCATCGAGTGCGTTGCGCGTCGGTGCGGCGAAGCCGAGTTCGCGCGCAGCCGCGTCGCGATCGAGCGGTAGCGTGGAGCCGCTACACGCGCCGGAACCCAGCGGCGATGCCGCGCACGCGTCGTTTGCAACTCGATCGAAACGTATTGCCGCGCGCGCGAAACTTTCGGCAATGGCGGCGAGCCAGAACGCGAGCGAGATCGGTTGGGCGGGCTGCCAGTGCGTCGTTGCAGCGAGCAACGTTCCATCGGCGAGCGCGACGCGCGCTCGTGCAAGGGCCAGCGCCGCCGTCGTCGCGGCGGTATCGGCCGCGCGTTGCGCGCGATTACGGACGTAGAGCGCGAGGGTCGTCGCGACTTGGTCGTTGCGGCTGCGACCCGCATGTAAGCGCGCGCCGACCTCACCCGCGTGATCGCGCACGCGCGCGTCGATCGCACCGTGGATATCTTCGGCATTGGCCGCGCGCGCGTGAGCCGCAAACGAGCCGTCGGCGATTTCGTTCGCGACAAGGTGCAGTGAATCGCGAAGGTTCGATGCGGTCTCGCTTTCGATGATTCCGCCGCGTTCGAGCGCCGTCACGTGCGCAAGCGAACACCGCACGTCGAACGGCGCGAGCACGAGATCTTCCTCGAGCGACGAGCCAAACGCGAGCAACGCCGTATTGGGTGCAGACGCGAAGCGCCCACCCCATTGGAGAGACGATCCCTCACTCACGCGCCGCTGCTTCCGTCATGATTGCATAATTATACTTATTTAGTATAACAATGCAATACGTCATGGGGCTTTGCCTAACAAGTGGCCGCTGCCCATAAAAGGGGCGGTCTGCCCAATAAAACCCGGCTGTGGGATATACTTAAGCCGTGGATGACGATGCCGAAGAAAGCCGCCGAGTGCGCGCCCTTTTCGCGGAATTGCGATACAAGTTGCATGACCTGGGCCGCGAGTGGGCGCCACCGGAACCCGAGTCGGAGCGCTACAAAACAATCATTTACGTTGGTACGGGGACGTGGCCGACGCATCAAATTGTACTTGTTGGCCGAACAGAATCGCCGGTCATTATATACACCGCATACGGCGGGCCGGAAGGGCACTCTGGCGCACTGCCTCAAGCGGACCTGACACACGTCACCGCCGACGCGTCGATTTACTTCATCGTCGGTAACCAGGCTGCGGTCGCTATAGAGAACCTCGAAAACTACTTGAAGCGAAAACGCCCAAAGCCCTGACGGGCTGACCGGGCTTGGAGTTGGCGCGCTACCGATCCGCGATGCGGAAAGTTCGTTCATACACTCCACGCGGTCACGGCGTGTGCTAGAGTGGCGCCATTGTGCCTTTTTTACCGTTGGCGACGGGGCGTATTCCAATACGGCGACTTGCACTTGGGGCAGATCATCGGGTCTTTGCTCTTGTCGCGCGGAAGCCACTCGTGCTCGCAACGGTCGCAGCAGTATCCGGCAAGTTTCACCTTCGCCATAGATCAAAAGTATACCTAACAGGTATATCCCGTCAAGAAGCACCTGTAAGGTTGACTTGTACTTACCCTTTAGGTATACTCCTATTAGGTTATACCTGGAGGGAATGGCATGGACGGACGAGAGCAGCGCGGCTTTGAGATTGCGGCCACGAAGAAACTCCAGCAGAAGGGCGATCTTTGGATTGTCCCGTCGCAGGCCGGAAAAGGCACGTACGTTGTCGATCCGACGGCCGTCGCGGCGACTTGCTCGTGTCCCGATTTCGAAGAACGGCTCGAGAAATGCAAGCACGTCTTTGCCGTCGAGTTCACCGTGCAGCGCGAGACGACCACCAAGGCCGGAACCGTGACCGAGACGCTTCGCGTCACGTACCGCCAGGAATGGTCCGCGTACAACGCCGCGCAGACGCACGAGAAAGAGCGCGTCGCCGTTCTTCTTCACGACCTCTGTGCGGCAATCGACAACCCGGCGCAGGGCCGTGGCCGCCCGCGCCTGCCACTTTCTGATAGCATCTTCTGCGCCGTTATGAAAGTTTACGGCGGGGACTCGGGTCGGCGTACAATGACCGACCTGCGCGACTTCGCGGCCAAGGGCTACATTGATCGAGCTCCCCACTACAACAGCGTTTTTAATACGTTCGAGGACTCTGCCGTCACGAACATTCTTCACGCGATGATCGAGGAAAGCGCCAAGCCGCTTGCGGCGGTCGAAACCGACTTTGCCGTTGACTCGACGGGTTTCAGCACATCGGAATATCGTCGGTGGTACAGCGAGAAGTATGGCCGCGAAAAAACTTCCGCCATCTTCTTGAAGGCTCATTGTTCCGTTGGTACTCGGACGAACATCGTAACCGCCGTAGAGGTCACCGACTCTGCGACGCACGACGTTCATATGTTCCGCCCCGTGTTCGAGCGCACTGCGCGCCGCTTCACGATTACGCGCATCTCGGCGGATAAGGCGTACAGTTCGTCACGCATCAATGCCCTCGTCGTCAACGCTGGCGCGCAGTCGTTCATTCCCTTCAAGAAAAACGCGACGGGCCGGATGCCGAACCGCTTTTACCCAGAGCGAACGCGGAATTTGTGGGCGCAAGCCCTTTCATCTGTTCATGTATCGCCGCGACGAGTTCCTGACGCACTACCACAAGCGGTCGAACGTCGAGACGACCTTCTCCATGATCAAAGCGAAGTTCGGCTCGCGCATTCGCTCGAAGACGCCGGTCGCTCAAGTGAACGAAATTCTTTGTAAAGTCTTGTGCCATAATCTCTGCTGCCTTGTTAGTGCCTTCTACGAATTGAATGTCGAAGCGGAGTTTTGGAAGGCGTCGTAGCGGCGTCACGCGGTAGGGGGAAATATTTGCAGTACCCGTGTGACGACACTCTCGGTTCTTAGTTTGAGCCCGCTGAACTGGCGCGTCACAAGAACTACCCTGAAGCGGTCTCCGTCAAAAATTCCGCGCGTAGGCCATGGTAATCCGCCCAAAATGACTCATCGACAATCGTCGCCCAAAACTCGGACTCCCCGTCAGAAAACTTGGATTTCTGATCTTCTTTCGTTGCAAACGTAACGACTTCAAGGATCGCATCGCGTTCCTGCTCTAACATCTGTTCTTCGGGCAAAACAGGGGTATCTAAAAGAGCGTCAGCGTCCTTTTTGCTAATCAGCGATTTCCGTTGTTCGGTGCCAATTGCTAACGCGTCGATCCCGGGTCGCCTGAGAACGTCGATGGCTTTTTCAGCATCGCGACGTACGCCGGGGTCTTTTACAACGTAGTAGGTGTTACGATTAATTGTGACCGGGTTGTTCTGACCCGTCACATTAAACGCTCCTTCACCTGTTGCGGTGATTGTCGTCTCCGCCTTCACCTTGAAGACCCCGACGAACCAAGTCAAAGACGGAGTTCTCACCAAACATTACGTCCGCCACATCTTTCGCAGTCTGAAGCGCGCCCGGAATGAGAGGGGCGATGCCTCCAACGGTTTGGACGATTAAGTCGAGGTCCGCATGAAAGCATCCGGGCTGAATCTCGGAGCGCATTCGGACGGACAGCGCAACGCCGTCTCCGTTCAACAACCGGTTTGCGCGTCGGCACGCTTGCGCCACGGCGAGGAGCGCGGGTGCCAAGTCGGTCACCTCCATCGCATGGTCGGTAAGGGCGTCCCCGTCGTAGACGGCCGCAATTCTGACCCGGCTTAACTCCTCGCCTCCAAAAACACCCATGCACAGAACACCCTCTCATAATGAGGCGCGGCAGTGCCAAGTGTATGACACACCACGCATCGCAATTGGCGGACGGCGTAAGACCCCGAAGGTTACCAAACCTTTGTTGGGCCGCTGCCCATAAAGTCGCCCATTTGCCCACAAACGCAGCTTCATCGGGGCTT
>JAABUX010002051.1_pt1 | contig 29133 bp, 24 predicted proteins | sample 5561851 | NCBI WGS metagenome assembly JAABUX01 (sample SAMN10711883, study PRJNA513361) | rock metagenome | isolation source: Antarctica rocks | place: Antarctica: Victoria Land, Richard Nunatak red sandstone | collected 2016-01-03 | reverse complement strand
GCCGGCATGGCTGCTCACGCCCTGCAGGGCGTAATACGTGTTGCCGTCATTGACTTCGCCCACGAGTAGATAGTCGCGCCAGCGATCGAAATGCAGTCCCACCCGGCCTACCATCGCACGCTCATAGCGATTACCCCGTTCGGTCGCGGCAATCCTATACCACATCTCGCGAGGCGGCTGGTAGCTGGTATCGCGCAGCCCCAGCGGATGGAAGAGATGACGCTGAAGTAACACGCCAAAATCCATACCGCTTACTGTTTCCACCAACATACGGATCACAGCCATCCCGAGGTCGCTGTACTGTACTTGCGCCCCCGGTGAACATTCCAGCTCGGCTGTGCCGATAGCGGCCATTGTCTCTGTCGCCGTACGTGCTGACACGTAACAGGGCCTCCACGGTGGTAGGCCAGAGGTATGCGTCAGGATGTGACGCAGGGTCATGACGTCCTTCCCTCCCGTGGCGAAGGAGGGCAGGAAACGCGCGACGGGGTCATCGAGCGACCACGCGCCTGCATCGACGAGCACTAGCACGGCCGAGACACCGGCCACGACCTTTGTGATCGAGGCGAGGTCGAAAATGGTGTCGGTGGTCATGATGCGTTCTTCTGGACCTAGCCGCGCGTGGCCAATGGCGCGTGTTATCGCCACCTTGCCATGACGCATCACGAGCGCCACTGCTCCCGGATAGGCCCCTTCCGCACGTCCTTGCACGACGACATCCATGGCTCGGATCAACCGCTCGGGATCAAATCCAAGATCGTCGGGCTTCGCCTGCGCGAGAGCATCGGTATGACGATCGCTTGCTGTATCGTCGCCGTACGCATCTCTACCCATTGATCTTCCACAGCCCCGCGAGGTCGTACGCGCGTCTGCCTGGAGTGATGCTACCAAGGACGACAGGGTGTGTGGCTCCGGTGGCCGAGGGGACATTTCCTGGACGGCCTTGCACGGTGAGAACGGCGAGCAGTGCGAATAGCACCGCTTCCTTCGCATCGGCATGCACGCCTATCGATGCGTTGCCCCCCTCGGCAATCGTGCGCACCGGAATCGGGCCGAGGCCATCGGCGAGGGCGTCCATGAAGGCCCGGTTGTGCACACCCCCACCGCTCACCAATACCTCCGCCGGCATGCGCCCCTCTGGGGACCAACGTCGTAGCGCATCGCGAACCGCTGTGGCGGCAAAACGGATCAGTGTCGCCAACACATCGTTGCGTGGGAGTTCTGTGTACTCCGCGAGAAGCGCGGCCGCGAATTCGTCTCCAAACTCCTCACTCCCGGTCGCCTTGGGGGGCGCTTGCCGCACAAAAGGGTGAGCCAGCAGATGCTCGAGCAAGATGGGATCAACGCGGCCACTTGTCGCGTACGCGCCGTCATGATCGTATGTCTCGGTACCGCCGGAGGTCAGTCTCATGACCGCATCGAGCGGCATGTTGGCGGGGCCAATGTCGAAACCGATGACCTCATCCAGCCGTCCGGAGGCGGGCAGGAGTGTGATGTTAGCGATGCCCCCGAGGTTAAGCAAGGCGCGCGATAGACCGGGTCGCATGTAGAGGAGCGCGTCCAGCATGGGCGCCAGCGGCGCCCCGCGGCCGCCCGCCGCGATATCGCGCGCGCGAAAGTCCGAGATCACGGTCATGCCGGTACGTTCGGCGATAACAGCAGGGCTGCCCACTTGCAAGGTGGAATAGGTGCGGAAGCCGGCTAGCGACCCATCGGTCATGTCGCTCACGGTGGTCTGTCCGTGTGAGCCGACCACGGCCACCTGGTCGGACGACCAGCCGGCGTTATGCAGCACGGCCTGAGCCGCCTGCGCAAAGATCTCCCCGACCACCATGTGCATGCGGGACACCGCCTGCGCGCTACCGTCGGCGCCGTGGCACAGCGCGCGTAGCTCATCGCGTACCATGGTCGGGTACGGCAGGGTGAGAAAAGCGTGTGTCGTCACACGTAGCGGCTCACCGAGCTCGACCTCGATGGCGGCGGCGTCAACCCCATCCATCGAGGTGCCGGAGATAAGCCCAACGGCGCGTAGAACGTCGCCACGAGACGTGACTGATGGGTGTGTCGTCATACCTGCCCTTTCTAATGGAGGCGTTTGCGGTAAATCAACTCGGTGATACCCGGACAGACATAGTCCGTGAGCGCGCCAACCTCCTGGTAGCCATGCGCCTGGTAGAAATGCTGGGCCGGCGCGTTGAAATCGGAGACTAGGAGCAGGAGGTCGCGTTGCCCCTCGGCCACGGCGCGCCGCTCTACATATGCGAGTAGCGCGCCGCCAATGCCGCGGCCGCGCGCCTCTTGGCTGACTCCCAGTAATTTCAGGTAGCCGCTGAGGCTGAACCCACCGCGCGTCACATACCACGCGAAACCGCGGACGAGGTCGTTCTGATGGGCAACCACCACGTCCGCATCGTGCTGTAATGCTCCTCTCCACAGCGCGCGTGCCGCGTCGAAGGATAGGCCGTAGCGCGACCAGGGCTCACTGGTCGCCATCAATCGAGCGCACACATCTATATCCTTCGCGGAGAGTGGCGTCATCCGCGGCGTGTCGGCACTCATAGGGCGCTGCTCAGACATTATCGTTCCCGCCCATGCGGATCAAGCAGGTCACGCAGGCTATCGCCCACGATGTTGAAGCCAAAAATACCCAAGGTCAGCGCGAGGCCGGGGAAAATGACCATCCACGGCTGCGTCGTCATGAAGCCTTGTCCCTCTGTCAACAGCGCCCCCAGGGAGGGCGTGGGCGGCGTGACACCGAGTCCCAGATAGCTCAACGCGGCTTCAATCAAGATCGCATCCGAGATCGCCAGCGACACTTGAATGATGGTTGCCGACGCGCTGTTCGGCATGACATGCCGCACCATTGTACGTAGATGCCCGGCGCCAACCGCGCGCACAGCCTCGACATACTGTTCCTCGCACACCGCCAGAACTGAACTCCGCGTAATGCGCGCGAAAATGGGTACGTAAATGATGGCGATAGCCAAGGCCACGTTGAGAAGGCTGCCTCCGAGCATCGTCATGAGGGCAATCGCCAGGAGCAGCGCTGGGAAAGCGACTAAAATATCCATGAGGCGCATAACCAGGATATCGAACAGGGCTCCGAAGTAGCCAGCGCAGAGGCCCAACAGCCCGCCAACCAGCAGCGCCCCCGCCACCGAACCAAGTCCGACCGCGAGAGACACACGCATCCCAGACAAGATTCGACTCAATAGGTCCCGCCCGAGGTCATCGGTTCCCAGCGGAAACGCGCCACTCGGCGGCTGCAAGATCGCTGTTGGGTAGAGGGTCTCGGGCGGATGCGCGACAAAAATGGGGCCAAGTATGCTGGCCAACACAAATACGGCCAGCAGCGCCACCCCAATGAGCGCGATGAGATTGCCCCGCATCCAGCCCCGCAGTCGTCGACGGGCGGGCAGGGCGTCGCTCGGAGCCTCTTCCTCCATAAAGGGGGCGTCAGGAATAACGGATGCGCGGGTCAATCCAGGCATAACAGAGGTCCACCAGGAGGTTTATCACGACAACCAATGCGGCGACGACAAAGATGACGCTCTGCACGAGCGGATAGTCGCGTTGTTCGATTGCTTGTACCACAAGCCGCCCAATGCCAGGCAGCGTAAAGACATTTTCGATGATCACGGCGCCACCAATGAGGTAGCCAATCTGCAAGCCCACCACGGTCACCACGGGGAGGAGCGCGTTGCGCAAGGCATGTTTACCGAGCACTCGTCCTCCCGCGAGCCCTTTCGCCCGAGCTGTGCGCAGGTAATCCTTGCGCAGCACCTCCAACATAGCGCCCCGTGTCATGCGCACAATGATGGCCGCAAGCCCAACCGCGAGCGTGCAGGCAGGCAGGATCATTGTTTGTAGGTTACGACCGGGATTCTGCATCAATGGAACAAAGGCGAACGACGATAGCCACGGGAGATAGAGCGAGACGCCCAGGATGAGCAACGTTCCCAACCAAAACGCGGGGAGGGACAGCCCTAACAGACTCACGAGCCGGCCAAGCACGTCGCGCGCGCTGTCGCGATGTATGGCGAGCACGATGCCGCTAGGCACCGCGATAACGACGGCAATCAGAACGGCCAGTATGCTCAACTCAGCCGTGACGCCGAGCGCCGCGCCCAACAGGGTTGTGACCGGAAGACCCGTACGCAACGAGAATCCCAGGTCCCCGCGGAAGATATTGCTGGCCCACAGTACATACTGCTGCCACAACGGTGTATTGATGCCATATAGCTTATCAAGCTGCGCTATTTGTTGTGGTGTGACATCGGTGCGCGTCCCCAGCATCACTTCCACGATGTTGCCCGGGATGAGATGGATGGTCAAGAAGGCGATCACCGAGATGCCAAATAACGTCGGGATAGCCAGCAAAAGCCGCCCCAGAATGTACGTCCGCATAGCGCCCCATCTGCTCCATGTCTCGCAGCATAGAGGTGCAGGGTAGCTTGCACCCGCACCTCTACGTCTACTAAAACTTGCGCAAACTTTACGTGCTACTGCAGCCACGCCGTGGTCAAGCCCTGATAGCTTGCCCGCGGGATGTACGTGTAGCCGTGAAGTGAGGGACTCATCGCATAGTCCCAGTAGCTGGCATAGGTATAAATCATCGGGCCGCCGTCATTGACGAGCCGGAGTTGCACCTGGTCGTAGAGAGCCTTGCGGGCCGCCGTTGACGTGGCAGCGCGGGCTTGATCGAGTAGGTGATCGATCGTCGGGTCACTGAATTGGAAAGCATTGGTTGATCCACCCGTGTGTAGCGCGGCATACATGGCAAGGTCAGGGTCGGTCCAATCACCATTCTCGCCAGTAAAGGAATCGAAGTCTCGCGCAACCCATTTGTGGACATAGACACCCCACTCCGTCGGTACAATACGGGCCGTGACCCCAAGAGGTTTCAACTGCTGTTGGATGATCTCGGCGGCCGTGAAGTCGGACGGCAAGTAATGGGAGGCCATGATGTCGAAGGTAAACCCATGCGGGTAGCCTGCTTTGGTCAACAACGACCTGGCCTTGGCCAGGTTGGGTGTGTAGGGCGCGTACTGCGTGGTTGGCACCGTCCAGTGTTGCAGCGCCGGTGTAAGCAGTCCCGTGACGACGCCCTGGCCGCGTCCCGCTGCCTGGAGGATTTGGTTGCGGTCGATCGCATAGCTGATGGCTAACCGTACCAGCGGGCTAGTGAACGGTTTGCGCTTGGTATTGAATCCAAACAGGTGGTAGTTGATGTCGAGCACATGGAGAATGTTCGCGCGACCCGACTGCTGGAGTTGCTGCACCGAGGGGAAGTAGATGGGATCGAGGAAAGCCGCAAATTGAATCTGCCCTGTGCGCAGCGCCGCGATCCGGCTCGCATCCTGGGGGATAACCTGAAAGATCACCTTGTCCAGGTGTGGTTGCCCTGGGATGAAGTAATGGGGGTTCCGCACCAACGTGATGGCGGTATTGGGGACCCATGACTTGAGCATGAAGGGCCCTGTCCCATCTTCTACACGGGTCAGGTTGCCCTTGTGCGCGGTCACGAACCTGGTCGAGGATACCGTGAGGAAGCTCGCAATGACGGCCAGGAAGGGAGCGTACGGCTTGGCAAGTTTCATCACGACGATCGATTTACTTGGCGTTGTGACAGAGGTCACATCGGTAAAGAAGGACGCCCACGGCGATGCCAGTTTAGCATCGCGTAACCGATCGAGACTAGCCGCTACGTCGGCTGATGTCATCATGCTCCCGTCGTGGAAGGCCACGTTTGGGCTCAGGTAGAAGGTGTAGGTTGTGCCTCCGTGACCGATTGTCCAGTGTGACGCCAGGTCCGGCACGATCTGAACCTTTTGGTTGAGTTTGACCAGGCTGTTGAAGAGCAGGTTTTCGACAGGACCTGACGCTTCATCCGTTGTGAGAGTTGGATCGAGCGTCAAGGCATCGCTCGTTGCCCCAATGGTTAACGTACCACCATTGGTGACATGAGGGGATGATGCCTGGGCTGGGAACCCACTCAATAGAAGGCATGTCCCGACAAGAGTTGGTGCGAGGGCCTGCCGAAGCCCGACAGCGAGAGAGCGACGCATAGAGGAACTCCTTGTTATGAGCAATGTAGGATGGTCAAGAGGCTTGATCAGGTTGATGATGCTTGAGGGCCAGTGATTTTTCTTATGTCTTCGCTACTGCTCCTTTTCTCATCTCCGCTTCTTACAGCCGTGCTATCATGACGGTCCAGAGGCTCCCATGTAAGCGCTTGTTGCCTGCGTCGGGGCGACTGTATAGACATCTCAGCCCGTCAAGACCGCATCTATTAGGCATGGTCGGAGTAAGTCGCCTATCATCCGCTCTCCAGTCCTCGACGAACAACACCATGCCCCCGCGTGAGACGCTCTCGCGCCTCGCGCGCCGGAATGCCCGCCGCCAGCATGACGATGGCCGTCTTGACCTCACCATCCGCCTCGGCCAGAGCCTGTGCGGCCGTGTCGCGGTCAACATCCGTCGCCTCGCGCACAATGCGTCGGGCACGTTCACGCAGCTTGCTGTTGGTTGCGCGGAGATCGACCATGAGGTTGCGATAGGTATGGCCTGTCGCGATCATGGCTGTCGTGGAGATCATGTTCAAAATGAGCTTTTGCGCCGTTCCCGCTTTCATGCGCGTTGAGCCCGCCACCACCTCGGGACCAGTGTCAGGAGCGATGACAAGCTCCGCCATGGCGGCTACTGCTCCCTGCCTGTTGCCAACAAGCGCCGCCGTGTAGGCGCCGCGCTCTTTGGCCCGTCGAAGCGCTCCGACGACGTAAGGCGTGCGTCCACTAGCCGCGATACCGAGGATGACATCATGGACGCCAACTTCGAGTCGATCGACGGCGCGCGCCCCCGCGTCCAAATCGTCCTCGGCAGCCTCCACTGACGCCATCATCGCGGCAGGACCCCCTGCCAGAAGGGCTTGCACTTGCTGTGGACTGCTGTTGTAGGTGGGTGGGCACTCGGCAGCGTCCAGGGCGCCAAGGCGACCACTTGTTCCTGCCCCGACATAGATGAGCCGGCCACCCGCATCGAAAGCAGCGACAACGCGTTCCGTCACCGCCGCGATCGCATCGATTTCATTGGCAATGACAGAGGCAACAGTCGCATCTTCCGCGTTGATACGGCGCAATATCTCACGCGTAGAAAGAGCATCAATCTCGGTGGTCCGTGGTCGGTGGTCCGTGGGTTGATGTCTTCGGTCGTCATGGTGGCTCCAGGAGGTCTAGACAGCAGCAAAGTACGGTTAGCTTATCACTGCACGTCCTGAACTGTCAAATTGTCGTCGTCAGCGCCCATTGTCGGCCCAAAGCTCCTTTTGCGGGTGCCACGGCCAATATAGTACCATCGTAGCAGGGAGGCGCGCGTTGTCTAGACCACAGTGCTACGCGACGCGTGGCGCTCGAGGGGACCGCGTGTCAGCGACATGTTGCCGCGGTACACGGGAGCCAGAGGAGAGAATAACTGGCCCGGAATGTGGGACGGCACGATGGGCAACTAATGGGCGTGGTTGGCGCCGCGCATCTTCAGATCGGACAACACGCGGACACACATGAAGCGGAGACGGGTTAAATGGTAGATGTGCTCAATCGGCACGACACACAGGTGCCCAAGTATGCCCAGTTAGAGAGCATTATCCGCCGCAAAATTGATGACGCTGAGTGGGTGCCAGGCATGATGGCGCCCTCTGAACGCGAACTCTGTGACATCTATGGCATTGCCAGGATGACGGCGCGCCAGGCTATCAATAACCTCGTCACTGAAGGCTTGCTCGTGCGCATGCATGGCAAAGGCACGTTTGTGGCTCGTCCGCGCTTGCGCCAGTCTCTCAGCCGTCTGACCGGGTTCAACGAGGACATGCGGGACCGCAGGCTTGTCGCAACGACACGCCTATTGGCCAAGGAGTATCAGGAGGCGACCGCGGGGACGGCCGCCGTGCTGGCCGTGCCCGTGGGGGCATCCGTCCTTTACTTACAACGCTTGAGGCTGGCCAACGGCCATCCCATGGCGGTAGAAGCGTGCACGCTGCGTGGCGACATTGGAGCTCCGTTGGCGCACGAGGATTTGGAACAGCAATCGCTATACCAACTGTTGGAGGAACGCTGCGGCATTGTGCTTACGCGGGCGGGACAAGAACTGGAGGCAGGGAGTGCGAGCGAGACGGAGGCACACTTATTGGATATTACTCTGGGGGCACCGGTGCTGCACATTCAGCGGACGAGCTTTGCGCGCTGGCAGGGGCAAGAGGTCCCTATCGAGTACGTTCGCTCTGTCTACCGTGGCGACCGCTACCGCTTCTACGTCCAATTAGAGCGTTGATACTCCCACCGCTAAAGCAGGTGGGGTTTACGCCCTATCTCCCTAATTCCTGACGTACCCCCGCTCGGCCATCTCGCCCATTCCCCTCACTTTATCCGCCTACGGCATGTCCGTGTTTGCCGCCGTGGAGGCGTCGCGCGCACGGCGCAGCCAGTCGCGCCAACTCGCGTAGTCGGCGTCGCGCTCGTCACGGCTCGTGCGTGGCTCGTACCGTCCAATCGCCGGCAGCAGCGCACGGATATCCCCATACCCGAGGAGCCCCGCGCCCACGGCGGCGAGGGCGGCGGTTCCCGCCGCCGTGGTCTCGACGTGGGCGCTGCGTTCTACCGGCAGGCCGAGTAGATCGGCCTGGCGCTGCATGAGGTAGCCGTTCCGGGCGAGGCCGCCGTCGACGCGCAGCGCCGGCGGGCGCGGCGCCCCGCGCGCCCACACCACCTCCAACACGTCGCGCACCCGGAACGCGACGGAGTCGAGGACGGCCCGCACCAGGTGGGCGCGCGTCGTGCCGGCGGTGAGGCCGGTGAACGCGCCCCGTGCGTCGCCGTCCCACCACGGGGCGCCCAGGCCCGTGACGGCGGGCAGGAAGCGCACGCCGTCCGTGTCGGCGACCGACGCAGCCAGGGGGGCCGTCTCCTCGGCGCCGGCGATCAGCCCGATGGAGCGGAGCCAGGTGATCGCCGTCCCCGCCGTGAACACGCCGCCGTCGAAGGCGTAGACCCGCTGCCGGTCGTGACTCCAGGCGATCGATGTCAGCAGCCCGTCGGGTGGCGCGGGCGGCTCCCCCCCGGCATTGACCAGGACGAAGCAGCCCGTACCATACGTCGCCTTGACATCTCCCCGGTCGAAGCACGCGTGGCCAGCCAGTGCGGCCGGTTGGTCGACCAGGCTGGCGGTCCACGGCAGCGCGCCCCCCCACGATGGGTGCGTGAGCGCGCCCCGCGGTTCCACGGACGGGCGTACCTCGGCGAGCGCCGCCGCGGGCACATCGAAGAGGTCGAGGAGCCCTGGCTCCCACGCGCCGCTCCGCAATCCCAACAGTTGCGTACGCGAGGCGGTCGAGTGGTCAGTGAGCATGCGGCCGCCGCCGAGGCGCCACGCCAGCCAGGTGTCCAGCGTCCCCAGGCGCAGCGTGCCCGTGGTTGCGGCCTCCCGCACCGCGCGGTCGTGCTCCAGGAGCCACGCCATTTTGGCCGCCGAGAAATAGGCGTCTAGCCGCAACCCCGTCTCGCGCTGGACACGCCCGGCCTGCCCCGCGCGCTCCAGCCGCGCCACGGCCTCGGCGCCGCGCCGGTCCGACCACACCAGCGCGGGACCGAGCGCACGACCCGTCCCGGCGTCCCAGGCCACGACGCTCTCGCCCTGGTTGCTCAACCCGACCGCGTCCACGCGCCTGGAGCCGCCGATGGTTGTGAGCACCGCGCCGACCGCCTCGACGACGGAGCGCACGATATCTTCGGGCTCCTGTTCGACCCAGCCGGGGCGCGGGTAGCGGGTGGCCAGTGCGCGATAGGCCTCGGCGACCGGCCTCAGTTTGTCGTCGTAGGCGATACAGGTCGTACCGGTGGTGCCCTGGTCGATCCCCATCCACATCAGCCAGCATCCCCACGCGGCGCGTGCAGGTCGTGCAGGTCGTGCAGCCGCTGCCACCAGGGGCGGGGTGGGTCATCGAACGTAGGCGGCGGCGCGCCCATTCGCCCCGCCGGACTATCCCCGCGCTCGAGCCCGCGGACGCCCAGCAGGTCGAGCGCATGGCGCGATAGCCCCAGGCACGCCGAGAGCCCGGTGGAGCGGATGGCCGCCACATGCAGCAGCGCCGGCACGCGGCGCGACCACTCGACGACATAGCTGCGCGGGTAGCCAGCGGGACGCAGCCCGGCCCACGCGTCAATGGGCCGCAGCGCACGGAGCGCGGGGACGAGTGCTGCGGCCTGCTCCCGCACCATCATGAGCTCCCGCTCGTGGGGCCGCCAATCGTCCTTGGCCTCCTGATCGACGGCGCTCGGCCCGGCGCAGAGATAGCCGTAGAGGGTCGGGAAGACGAGCACACCCTTGGTCCGCTCCGTGGGCAAGGGCAACAGGATATGGCGGACCAGGCCGGCGGCGCCCCGCGCGAACACCACGAACTCCCCACGACGCGGCACGATACGGAAGCCGTCGTCGCCAGCGAGTTCATCGGCATGCAGCCCGGCGCAATTGACGACGAAGCGGGCGGAGAGGCGCCCGGCCGGCCCGGACACGACCGCACCGTCGCCCGCGGGCTCGACCCGCACGACCGGCCAGTTCAGTCGCAACGGTGGCCCGGTGGCCAGCAGGCGACGCACGACCTCGTACGGGTCGGTCATGGCCTCGCCGGGAACGAGGAGGGCCGCGTGGACGGTGGCGTGTGGCTCTCGCGCCCGCGCCGCCACGCCGTCGAGGAGCTCGACGGCGACGCCGTTCTGGCGCGCCTTGTCCGCGAGGGCCGGCAGGCGTCCCGCCTGCGCGTCATCGGTCGCGATGACCAGAGCGCCCGGGACGCGGTAGGGGACGCCGAGGGTGTCGAAGACCGCGCGCCAACGCCCCGCCTGGGCGCGGATCATGGCCGTTTCCAGCGTCCCCGGTGTCGAATCGAACCCCGTGTGGACGATGCCGGAGTTGGAGCGGCTCACGCCGGCGGCCGGCTCGCCCGCCGCCTCCAGGACGACCGCGCGGACTCCCGCGGCCTGGAGATCATAGGCGACGGCCGCGCCAATCAGCCCGGCCCCTACGACGGCTACATCGACGTTTTCCATCCGCTACCTCCTCATACGAGCCAGCACAACCGAGGCCACCTCATGCACGTCTCACACCGTGCGATACCAGAACTGATCCCAGGCTTCCCAGAAGGTCTTTCCGCGTGAGATGACGATGCGCGGACTAACCACCTCCACGCCTGTGCGACCATAATAGGATTGCGCGTGGTCAGGCGCCGCCAACTCGACTTTAAACGTCACGGGAGACGTTGGCACGTACGGCGCGGGCCAATCGCGCCCGCGTAGCGCTTGTTCTACCTGGCGTTCGATCAGCGCGCAGGCGTCCGCGTGTGCCAAGTTACGCGCGGAGAAGCGTCCGAGCCCTTGTTTGACGGGCGCCGTCATAACCTTCTCGCCGAGGAGATTTTGCACCTCTGTGCATGTCGCCGTATCCCCCGAGACAAATATGGCCGGTACGTTCCAGCTTCCGCTAAGGGCAGCCAGGATACCGCTTTCCCCCACCAACGTGTCATTGATCCATGCGTTATACCAGGCCTCGGTGCTCACCGTGTGACACAACACCCCGTCGGGTGTGCCCGCCATCGCGTGGGCTCCGATAAAGAGAATGGCGTCGCAGCCTTCCTCAAACGATGCGGTGTAGCGCGCCCAACGGTGCCCCAGTACATACTCCGCGCCTCGTTCAAGGTGTTCCGGGATGAGGCTCTTGAAGCTCCAGCCACCGCCCGCGCCATGGCCGTCAGCCACCACAATCCGCGTGGCCCCGCCGGCCTTGGCCCCTCGGATAGCCGCATTGACCTCTCCCGTCAACAAACGGCGCCCTTCCTCGTACTGTGGTGACCCACCTATCACCTGCTCCCAGGCTTCGATGCCGGCAACCCCCTCCATGTCACATAACAACAGCACATGCATCCTACAGTCTCTCCTCCCGCTGACGAATGTCGATCCATTAAGACATGTTCCGACGTTACGTGTCAACTATCGAGGCCTGTAAACTTGACGTGGCCCTTGCAGTCATGATAGTACATGTTGTCTTGATCCGGCGATTTTCTTCCTGGATGGGAAACATGCCACGAGGTTTTGCTGGATAAGTAGTGCAATTGCCCGTAGACAGTTGCCCGTAAGCGATGTGGAGTAGAACGGAAAGGAATCCTCGCATGAGTAAACACCGCTGGTTAATTTTCTCGCTGGCGCTTCTTGTGGCTCTAATCGCTGCAACCATCCCTGCGTCTATCGTCGGCGCTACGCGCACGGCTGAGGCGCCACAGCATGGGGGCACGCTCACTATGGCTCGCGTTGCGGATATACAGACGTGGGACCCCACGATCCCCAATGACAACATGTCTATCTGGGCGCAATTACTTGTTTACGATCAACTTGTCCAATCAAGCGCCGACGGCAAGGGCATCGTTCCGGACCTGGCGACATCGTGGACCGTGAGTAAGGACGGCAAGGTCTGGATATTTCATCTGCGCCACGGCGCCCGTTTCTCCGACGGGACCCCGGTCACCGCCACGGATGTGCGCTTTTCTTTCGATCGCCAATTGTCAACGGCGATGAACGGCTACCTGAAGCGTGTTGATGTCATCGATCCGTCTACCGTGCGCTTCACGCTTAGCCAGATATGGGCGCCCTTCACCTCTTATCTGGCCCTGTGGACGTACTCGATCATCCCCGAGCACTATTTCAGGAAGGTTGGAGCCTCCGCTTTTGGCAAAATGCCGATGGGCAGCGGGCCGTTTATCATGGCCAAGTGGGAAAAGGGCAAGCAAATCACCTTGAAGCGCAACCCCTACTACTGGCAGTCAGGCAAACCCTACCTTGACGAAGTAGATTTGGTCCTGATTGGCGATGACAATACGCGCATGCTCAAATTGCAGGCGGGCGAGGTCGACATCGCAACCGACGTGCCGTTCAATCTGATCAACTCACTCAAGGTCAACCCCCAGCTCCAAGTCCAGGTCACGCCTCTCGATCGCCTAGACATCATCCAAATGTTGGACTCCAAGCCCCCCTTCAACGACGTGCGCGTTCGACAAGCGATGAATTACGCCGTGGATAAGCAGGCGATCATTCATGCCGTGCTCTTCGGGAATGGACGCGTGGCCAATTCGCCGCTGGCGTTGCAAAAGTTCTGGGATCCCACTAGTCCTCCCTACCTCTTCAACCTTGCCAAAGCCAAGCGTCTGATGGCTCAATCCACATACCCCAAGGGTTTCAAGACGACGTTGCTGACGGTCGCGGGCGACACTGTGTTCAGTCAGGTCGCGCAGATCGTCAAAGCTGAACTGGCGCCAATCGGCATTAACGTGTCGATCATCCAACAGGAGGGAACCACACAATTCAACACAATCATGGCTATGAAGTACCAGATGGCCCAGGATTACGTCACGAGCGACGTGGTCGATCCCGCTGAGAACGTCCCGTTTGAGGTCATCTCGCCGCCGATTGGGTCGGCGTTCTACACGGGATACAAGAACCCGACGGTCAACGAACTCTACCGGAAAGCGAACCTCACCCTCGACAACGGCACGCGCCAGCAGCTATTCGCGAAACTGCAACGGCAGGTTATGCAGGATGCACCCTTTATTTTCCTTTATAACGTGCCGAGTCGGACTGCACTGCGTACGCGCGTCAAAAACTTCGTCATCCTACCAACGGGCAACTACCATCTCGAGAACGTCTGGCTCTCGAAGTAAAGCGTCCGCCGAGTTGACCAGCCGGCGGACATCACGCGTCCGACGGCTGGCCTTCCTATTCTACTCGTGTAGGAAGCAGGAGACGGCGCGACCTGGCGCCACCGTCTTTAGCAGTGGTCGTTCCTCACGGCACCGCGCCATCGCATGTGGGCAGCGCGGGTGGAACGGGCACCCTGGTGGGGGCGCGATAGGGCTGGGGAGGTCTCCGGTCACAGCCTCCTCCAGCGAGTGTCGTCGTGTGTCCATTATTGGCATGGCGCGGAGTAGCGCTTGGCTGTATGGATGTAAAGGTTCGCGAAATAAATCCTCAACATCACCTGTCTCGATCACACGGCCCAGGTACATCACCGACACCCGTTTGCTGATGTGGCGAACCACTCCCAGGTTGTGAGCAATGAATAGGTACGTCAGGCCGAGTTCGTCTTGCAAGTGAACGAGCAGATTCAACACTTGCGCTTGGACGGACACGTCGAGCGCGCTGACTGCCTCGTCGCACACGATGACGTCTGGTTCCACCGCCAGCGCTCGGGCGATGCCGACCCGCTGGCGCTGACCACCGCTCAACTGGTTTGGATAGCGTGCGGCAAGATATGGGAGAAGGCCAACCTGCTCGAGCAGCTCGGACACACGTTGATTGACAGCGCGTCCGATCAATCCGCGCTGTACCCGTAATACTTCACTCAGCGTCTGGGACACCGTCATGCGCGGATTGAGGGACGAATAAGGGTCTTGAAAGATCATCTGGATGGTGCTGCGTCCGCGACGGCGCCCAGCGCTTGATGAGAAAATATCGACGCCGTTGTGCAGAATCTGCCCGCTCGACGGTTGATAGAGGCGTACGAGACACCGGCCGAATGTCGTCTTGCCGCATCCACTTTCGCCGACCAAGCCAACCGTTTCGCCGCGCTCAATCGTCAACGAGAGGTCACGAACGGCATGCAGTTGTGTCGGTGGCTGGCGGCGCAGGCGGTGAAGCGGGCTGTCGGAGACGACGAAACTTTTGCTAATATTTTTGGCTTCGATCAAAGGCACTGTCGACGTAGAAGTCATGGGATGCTATGTTGCCTCCTTATGTAGACACATTGAGGGTAGCCTGGTCCGTTATCAGTGGCCTGGTCAATTTCTCATGGTAAGGGCAGGCGCTTAAATGCCCAGGCGCTACCTGAATGAGAGGGGGCTCCTCGTGCTTGCACGCATCAACGGCCAGGGGACAGCGCGGATGAAAGCGGCAACCACTCGGTGGCTCCGCAAGGTCAGGGGGGGCGCCAGAAATGGGGTGTAGATATCGAGTGCGCCCACGGACATTAGGAAGTGAGTCGAGCAAGCCACGCGTATACGGATGACGGGGTGCGCCTAACAGCGACTCCGTGTCAGCTTGCTCCACGATTTTGCCGGCATACATCACCGCAACGCGGTGGCAGGTCTGCGCCACGATACCTAAATCGTGCGTCACCAGCACGACACTCATGCCCATCGTCCGTTGTAGGCGCAACAACAACTTGAGAATTTGATCCTGAATCGTCACATCGAGCGCTGTTGTCGGCTCGTCGGCCAGCAGCACGCGGGGGTTACACGCCAGGGCGGCGGCGATGACCACGCGTTGACGCATGCCTCCACTAAATTGGTGCGGATAGTCATCGATGCGCTCGCGCGGCGCCGGTATGCCCACCAAGCCCATGAGTTCGAGCACACGGGCGCGTGCTTGACGGCGGCTGATGGTCTGGTGTTCGTGGAGCACCTCGGCGATCTGGGTACCCACCCGCATCACGGGGTTCAGGGCCGTCATGGGGTCTTGAAAAACCATCGCGATGCGCACGCCGCGCACGGTTCGCAAGTCGCGCGGCCGCAGCGCCAGCAGGTCGCGTCCTTCGAACATGACATGCCCACCTAGCCGCGCGGGAGGAGACGGCACCAGTCGCAAGATCGAACGGCAGGTCACGCTCTTGCCACATCCGCTCTCGCCCACGAGACCGAACGTTTCGCCGGCTGCGACATCGAAAGAGACGCCATCCACAGCGCGGACAACGCCGCGCGGCGTGACGAAATGGGTCGTCAGGTTCTCGACGCGCAGGAGTACATCGTCCATCATCGTCCACCCTTCATGCCGCTGGTGGCCGCAATGCATCGGCCAACCCATCTCCAAAGAGACTGAACGCCGCGCCAACCAAGACGATCGCCAGTCCAGGGAACGTCGCGATCCACCAATCGGTCGTCATGAAGACGCGTCCATCTGAAATCATCGCGCCCCACTCGGGCGTGGGCGGTTGCGCGCCGAGACCAAAGAAACTGAGCGAGGCGCCAAGGACAATATCTAACACGAAATCAGACATAGAAAACACGATGGCCGGCGTGATGATATTAGGGAGGAGGTGACGCGCGATGATGCGCACATCACTGTACCCGATCACTTTGGCCGCCAGTACGTACTCGGATTGCCGCGCCACAAGCATCTCACCCCGCACAATGCGCGCATAGCTAATCCAGCTCACCAGGCCCACCGCGATGTACAGGTTGATCAAGCCGGGCCCCAGCATTGCCACGATCGACAATATGAGCACGAAGAACGGAAAGGCGACGACGACGTCGATCACGCGCATGATGACCGTATCAAACACGCCACCATAGTAGCCAGCCAGGCACCCGCACGCGCCTCCGATGACGAAGGGGAACAGGACGCAGATGAAACCAATCTGCAAGTCAACGCGTCCGGCGGATAACATGCGCGAGAAGATGTCGCGTCCTAAGCTGTCCGTGCCAAGTAAATGTGCCGGGCTAGGCTGAGCCAAGGTGTGTAGGAGATCCTGACTATTGGGGTCGTAGGGCATGAGGATTGGCCCGACGACGGCGCCACCGACGATTACCAGTATCAGCAAGAACCCCAGGACAAGCGAGGGGTTGCGGCGCCACAGCGGCAACCGTCGATTCGTCGTTGCGGCACGGGGAGGTGGCACGTCGGCCACGATGTTGTGTGCGGGATTACTGGCATTAGTCATAGGTCACCCGTGGATCGAGGATAGAGTACGTGATATCGGTCAAGAGGTTAACGAGGATGACCAGAACCGCAAACACAAGGGTCAATCCTTGTACAACAGGATAGTCACGCGTTGAAATGGATGTGAGCATGAGATAGCCCAGCCCCGGTATGGAAAAGATGTTCTCTATGACAACCGTGCCACCGATCAGGAATCCGAGGTTGACGCCCAGGATCGTGACCGTCGAAATCAGCGCATTGCGCAGCACATGGCGGCGAATAACACGTTGCTCGCGCAGTCCCTTTGCCCGGGCCATCAGCACATGATCGAGACGGAGCGTGTCGATCAAACTGTTGCGCAAGCTGCGAATGAGGATCGGTGCGAGCGACACGGCGATGGTCAGTGCCGGCAGAAAGAGGTGCCAGAGGTGATCGGTGAACGTGTTGCCGTACCCCGACACCGGAAATATGTGGGTGTTGACGCTCAGAACCAGGATCAGTATGAGACCGAGCCAGAAAGACGGCAGGCCAAGGCCAAACAGAAACGTAGCTCGGATAATCTGGTCAATCAGGCGATCCTTGTTCAGGGCCGAGAGCAAGCCCATCGGCACCATGATCAAAACGGAGAGAACCGTCCCATAGACGATGAGAAATAGGGTGGCGGGCACCTTCTCCCATACGAGCTGCAGAACCGATTCTTGAAAGAAGAACGATATGCCAAGGTTTCCATGCGCCAAATTCTTGAGAAAGACGACGTATTGGATGGGCAGGGGTTGGTCCAGACCGAGCTGGTGGTTGACGGCGGCGATAGCGTCTGGCGTGGCTTTTTTGGGACCCAGCATCACGAGCGCGGGATTCCCCGGCACGAGCCGGATGACCAAAAACGTGACCACGGTGATGCCAATCAGTACCGGAATCATTTGCAGCAACCGCTTGCTGACATAGGGTACGTTGCTCATCCAGTATCCTTTCGGTTTATCTATTATGAGAGGGCCTTCATCACTTTACTTTGCGCCTCCCCTCGGCAATCATACAATCGTTCGCTGATGAATCGAGCTGTCACGTCTTAGGATCACGGCGTACGTGGCAAGGCAAGACGTACAAAGTTGGCGAAAAGAGCGTCCCCGTGGGCGCGAATTGCCGCGTAATGATTCTCGACCTCCCGTGCGATCGCCGGCCCATTCGGCGCCTTTTCGGGTTCTACGTAGTTCGCATAGGATCGTTCCACGCTACGAGCGAACCCTTCAGAGGACACTTCCGGATGAAACTGAAGGGCATAGGCCCGGCTCGCACAGCGAACGATCTGCGTTGAGCATAGCGACGAGGAGGCGAGCAGCGCCCCGGACGGTGGTACCACGAAGGTGTCGTGATGGAACTCTACTGCCTTGAGATGCGGGCCGAGACCGCGGAGGAGTGGATCGTCCCCGTGACTCGAGGCCACCGTAATCTCCACCAGCCCAATTTCTGGTTCGGGCATACGGGTCACCGTTGCGCCCAATTCGTGCGCAAGAAGCTGTCCGCCAAGGCAGATGCCAAGAAATGGCACATCTCGCTCCACAGCCTGCCGAATGATCTGTTTGGCTTCAGCGAGAAATGGGTATTTTTCACTCTCATTCGGATCGTACGCGCCACCGAAAGCGATGAGCATGTCGTAGTCATCCAGGACGACCGGCGCATGTGGCTCTGATATGAGCACGGCCTGGCATGCGATGCCGCTCCCGGTGAGATATGATCCCAGATGCCCCAGTGAAGTACCGGGTGTAAATTGCAGGGCTAGAGCACGCGTCACGTTTACCTCTCGGTCTATTCGGCAAGCCACGTCTTAGTCGTATGCCCAGTCGCAGACGGTCAAGCGTTCCGACTAACGTCATCAATCCTACGTTCCTTTATAATACCCCTCTCGCGTGTGCTGCCTGGGCAGTACGAGCTTAGGAGTCTTGCTGGGGAGTTACCGTCGGCAACTCGCACATCGTCCGCAGGCCGGGCGTCGCTGTACGTACGATGGGAATGGCATTGGCCACAATAGCGGCTGTGGCTGTATCGCCAAATATCCCACCGTGAATAACCATGTGGATGCGCGGTTCACCGTCGATCACCACTTCATCGCGCGGGTCCGGGGCGCCCACATACATGGCAAGATCCAGTTCCACGCTTTTACCCGAAAGGGTCGTGCCGCGCGCCACCTCGTGGACCCCGGCCACGTTGCCCCGACGCACGCGCACATGCGCCGTCGTTATCTCCGTCTCCGCCAGCACGGGTTCCAGCGTATCCGTGACATCCCGCACCTCCCAACCCAGACCGGCCGCTACCATGTGCAGGGACTCACGTAGTCCCACATGCCCCAGGGCGCCACGGTCGGCCCGCTGCGTGAAGTCAGCGGGTGTGATGCCCGCGCCGATCTTGCGCTGCAAGGGGCCGCGCCGCGCCGCCGCGTCGACCACGCGCCGCACATGAATCGTGCGCACTCCTGAGGTCACGCCGCTCAAGACGAGCGGCAACAGATCCATCACGAAGCCGGGGTTCACTCCTGTGCCGAGCACGGCGACCCCGCGCTCGCGTGCCAGCGCATCCAACTCCGCGGCCAGTGCTCCTTGTCGCGCCCAGGGATAGGAGAGCTCTTCACAGGTCGAGACAATCGACGCGCCGGCTGCCACGATCTCGCGCAACTGCGGCATGACCATCTCCAGTGACGACCCAGTGCAATGGACGACGACAGCGGGCCGCAGGCGCTGTAGCGTCTGCGCGGCATCACCATCCACGCGCACATCGAGCTCACGGCCCAGGCCCACGACCTCGCCCACGTCCCGGCCCACTTTATCCGGGTCGACGTCGACAGCGCCGACAACGTGCAGTGCCGGCCGCTCCGCGACGATACGCAGCACCGCAGCCCCAATGGGGCCAAGACCGTATTGAAGGACCTGTATCGGATTCGTACCCACGCCTGTCTCCTCTTGCTTCTCTACCTAACTACTATCTACGATATATAAATAGTCCTATTTTCATGGCGCCTGGGTGGCCCTGCGGAGTCATGGGGGCCAGTGTGCTAGTGATCGATGTCGGCGCGGCCCAGATACGTTGCAAACCAACGTACGAGCTGCCGGCGGCGCTCAAGACGCGACTGGGGACGCCCTACCGAGAGCATGGTGTGGCTCTCGCCGGGGAAGCACACCATGTCCACGGTCCGGCCGCGCCGTTTAAGCGCCGCATAGAGCTGTTCCGCTTGCTCAATGGGACAGCGCCAGTCTTCCAGGCAGTTGAGCAGCAGCAGCGGGACGTCGATCGCGCCGGCCGAGGTCAGCGGAGAGAGACGCGTATAGAGATCCGGTGCGTCGTCTGGATCGGCGCCCAGTTCGTCGGGCGCAAAGTACCAGCCGATATCCGATGTCCCGTAAAAGCTCAGTAGGTTGCTGATGCTGTTTTCGCTGACCGCCGCGCGAAATCGCTGTGTGTGGCCGATAAGCCAATTGGTCATGTAGCCGCCGTAGGATAGGCCCATGACGCCGACGCGCGCGGTATCAACCCAGCCCGTGGACACGGCGGCGTCCAGTGCCCCGAGAAGGTCGGGCGCATCGCCTTCACCCCAGTGCCCGATGTTACACAGGGCAAAAGGATCACCGTAGCCACGGGTTGCCCGGGGATTGGCGAAGAGGATGGCGTATCCCTGCGCCGCCAGCACCTGCATGTCAAAGAAGAAAACATGCCCGAAGGAGGAGTGCGGCCCGCCATGGATATCCAATACCAGGGGGCCTGGCATGGGAACGACAGCGCCCGTGGGAGGGATGAGCCACGCATCGATGGCCATCCCATCGGCGCTGGTGACCTGCAGCGCCTGGGGCGGTGAGAGTGTGACCTCATCCAGCCAGGGATTGAGCGTGCTCAGGCGACGTTCATCCTGCCCATCAGAACCGGTGACATAGACGTCAGGCAGATGCATGGGAGACGATGCCGCGAAGGCCAGCGCCTCTCCGTTTCGTGACACGCTCAACATCCCACAGGCCCTATCGCCGCCGACCACGGTGGTGATGCGGCCGGCGCGGTTGACCGCGCAGACATGCACACGCGCCCGATCTTCGGCCAGGAAGCGCACGGCTACCCCGTCCGATGACCAGTAGAGATGCGTCGGGGCGCGACCCGCCGACCATGTGTCGCTGAACAAACTGCCGCCGACATGCCCAGAGAATCCTGCCGTGAGCAGGCGCGGCAAGCCCACAGGCTCCTCCAGGGCGCTTCTCTGCGTCAGGAACACCTGGTGATTGGACCCATAGCGCTGGTCGGGCAACGTGCCGATATAGGCAATCTCTGCTCCGTCGGGCGACCAGGCGGGGGCGAGGGCAACGCCCTCGGCTGGGGTGATCCGCACGGCAAGGCCGCCGCGCGAGGGCATCGTCCAGATGGCGGAGCGAAACTCGGTGAGGCGCGCGTCCAGGCGATTGGAAACAAACGCGATGTATTCACCGTCGGGCGACCAAGCGACCGCACTGTCATCGACCGTGTCTTGTGTCAGAGGATACCCGTTGCCCGTCCGCGCGTCCACGACCCACAGATGTTTGTAGCGCGACGCCAGGTAGCCCTGCCCGTCGACCCGGTAGGTGGGCCGGGTGATGGTGAACGGCGACGCGTTGCGATCCAGGGATGCCGGCGGTCCTGCTTTCCCGACCTGCTCAGGCACGACGACGACAAGGGACCGGCCGTCGGGCGACCACACGGGCTCCCCGGTCACTCCCAATGGAAAGTGTGTGACCTGACGCGGCTCGCCATCCAGCGCGCTCAGCCATACCTGCGCGCTCCCTGAGCGGTCCGAGAGGAAGGCGAGGCGTTCGCCATCGGGAGACCAGCGTGGGGTGTGGTCGTTATACTCATCGCCGGAAACGTGTCGCACGGTCGGTCCGTCGACCGCTAGAAGCTGTATGTGCGTGCGGTAGCAATTAGCCGCACGGTCAGAAATTCGGACCGTCACGGCGACAAGGGCGCCTGATGGGGAGATCGCGACGTCGTCGACCACGGCAATGCGCAGCAGATCGTGTAGGTCCAGCATGCGAGAAGAACGCTCCGACGTATAGGGTGGCATGGCGACCTTTCTGTTTACTCCGCCTCTTCCGCGAGACGCACGAGGGTATCGTAGGCAAGGCGTGCGACGCGGGCGATCGCCAGCACGCCGATATTCTCGGCGGTCCACACCTCCTCATCCGCGAGTTCGGCTGTAAACGCGCTGATAATCATCGTCCGGGCACCCGCTGCGGTCCGTACCGACACGATACCCGCGTCGTTACGCACGCCGCTGAGCGCCCCCGTTTTGTGGGCGACCCGTATGGGCATCTCAGCCAGACCCAATCGTTCGGGGTAGTAGGTGAACGGTAAATAGCGGGGCAGCATGTCAGCATAGACCTGGTGCTCCAAGGTGCGCGCCATCGCGGCCGACGCGTCGGCGTTAATGAGCCGGCCCTCCGCGATGGCGGCTAGCAGCAGCGCCATCTCATATGGTGTCGTGTGTGACATGTGGGCGAGGCCGGCGGGGGTGTTGGCGATGCGGATGGCGCCCGCCGATCTGGTCTGAGACAATCCCAGGTTCCGCATCGTCGTGTTTACGGCCTCCGCTCCCACACGGCGAACCAGGAGATTGGTCGCTGTGTTGTCACTGATGGCAATCATCAATTCGAGGGCATCGGCCACGTTGAGCGGCAAGCCGACGTGAAGATATTGTAACAGCCCTGACCCGTCGGTGATCTCCTCTTTCAACACGGGCAGGAGTTCGTCAAGGCTCAGCGTCCCGGCGGCCACCTGACGATACACTTCGATCATGATGGGTATTTTAATGACGCTGGCCGATGGGAAAAGATCATCAGCGGCGTAGCCAACCTCGATGCCTTCTTGGAGAAAGCGCACCGCCACACCAAGGCGTCCGGGCACATTCGCCGCGATCGCGGCGATAGCGTTCTCCAACGTATCCACCGCGGCCTGTTTCCGCATGAGACTCATCGTTCGGTCACTCCTCCTGTCCTCATACTGTTACGTCGCCCTGTCCTCTACTGTCGCGTCGTTGGATCAAGAACATCGCGCAAACCATCGCCCAACAGATTGAGCCCGATAACGGTAATCGTGATAGCGGCGCCGGGGAAGGCCGCCATCCACCAGGCCTGCTGCAGGTAGTTCTGTGACTCATTAAGCATGTCGCCCCACTCAGGCGTGGGCGGCTGCGCTCCCAGGCCCACAAAGCTCAACCCCGCCGCCGTCAAGATGGCAAGGCCGACGCCAAGCGTGGCCAGGACGATAATGGGAGCGGTCACATTGCGCAAGATATGAACGGTCATGATGCGCCAGGACGAGACGCCGAGCGCACGCGCCGCCTCGACAAAGTCCTGCTCGCGCACGCTGAGCACGGACGCGCGCACGGTGCGGGTATACACCGGGATAGCGCCAATACCCACGGCAATCATAACGTTGCCCAGCCCCGGACCGAGAATCGCGATGATCACGATGGCGAGCAGAATGTCAGGGAACGCCAGCATGATATCCATGAAGCGCATGATGAGTTGATCGACCCAGCCACCGAGATACCCAGCCAGGAGTCCCAGCAGGCTACCACCGATCATGGCAATGCCGACCGAGACCAGGCCGACGGCCAGCGAGATACGCGAACCGGCGATGACGCGACTGAGGATATCGTGCCCGGTGTCGTCTGTGCCAAAGGGAAATGTCCCCGATGGGGGCGACAGGACGGCCGTGTAGAAGATGGTATCTGGGTCATGGGGCATCACGAGGGGGCCAACCAAAGCGGCAAGAACGAAGATGAGCGCAATGATGGCCCCGGCCACGGCGAGGGGGCGCGTCATCATGAGTCGCCCGATCCGCCAGCGAGACCGCCCTGGAACCTCCTCGCTCGATGGGGCCATCGCGACCTGGATCTGTTGTAGCATGAGCCCCCCTAAGAAACCCGAATGCGTGGATTCACCATACCGTAGAGCACGTCGAGCACGAGGTTGATCACCACGTAAAATGCGGCGAAGACCAGGACGATCCCCTGTATCTCTGGGTAATCGCGCGCCTGGATCGCGTTGACGACAAAGCTGCCCAGACCCGTGCGCGCGAAGACGCTCTCGACGATCACAGAACCGGCCATCAGACCACCGAATTGCAAGCCGACGATGGTCAGCACCACGATGAGGCCGTTGCGCAACGCATGGTAGCGCACGATGCGCGCGCGGGCTACTCCCTTAGCCCGCGCGGTACGGATATAGTCTTGCCCCAGCACCTCGACTAGGCTGGAGCGTGTGACGCGCGCCAGCACGGCCGCCGCTGGCAATGCCAGGGTCACGGCGGGCATCACCAGACCACGAGGCGAACTCCCACTGAGCACCGGAAACCAGCGCAGTTGCAACGCGAAGAAATCGATGAGCAACAATCCAACAAAGAATGTGGGTAGGGAGACCCCAAGCGTGGCGCCGAGCATGAGCGCGCCGTTGAGCACACGTGAGCGCGTCGCCGCCGCCAGTGTCCCCATGCTCACACCAAGCACAATGGCCAAGACCATCGCGACACAGGTTAACTGCAATGTCGCGGGAAAACGGTCCCCTATCTCGTTGACGACAGGGCGACCACTGCGAATCGATGTCCCCAGATCACCGTGCAGCGCGTTACCCACGAAATGCAGGTACTGCACGGGAAGCGGGAGGTCTAGCCCTAACTCATGGCGCAACACAGCGGGGCTGGTCGCGCTCGGACTGTGCCCGAGCATGATCTGCACCGGATCGCCTGGGACCAGATGCACCATGAGGAAACTGACCATGGACACACCGATCAGGATCGGGGCCAGTAAGAGAATACGCCGTACCAGGAACGTTAGCATTGCAAGTTCTCGTCTTTGGCTGCGGGCTCCGCCGGCGCCCGGTGACATCGGGCTGCCAGCGCCTACCGCGCGACAGGTCAATCAGGACGTTAGATGGGCGTTATTCAAAATCACGTTGCCCTCCGGATCGAGCATGAATCCGCGCACGCGGGGCTGGAACGCCAGATACACAGAGTTGTTCCACAGGGGCACCCAAAGCGCCTGATCCGCGATATAGCGCTGGATTTGGGCAATGACGGCCGCTCGCTTCGTCGCGTCAACGCTCGCGCGCATCTGCGCGATCAAGGCGTCAAGATGGGGATCGCGATCATGGCTGTTCGCCAGGCCAGTCCCAATCTGCGAGGAATCGAACCAGAGGTACAGAATGTCAGCCGTGCTATAGGTATAGCCCATGAAATCCGCCTGCTGATCGCCCGCGGCCTCTTTGGAGAGCGCCGTCCCGAATTCGTACGACTGGATGTTCATCTGAATGCCAATGGATTTGAGTTGCGCCTGCACGACAAGAGCAGAACGCTTCCATGAGTCAATAGGCGCGTTAATGAGCGTGAAGGTGAACGGATGCCCGTTCTTTTGCAGCACACCATTCTTCATAGTCCAGCCCGCTTGCCCAAGCAAGGCAAGGGCCTTCTGTTGGTTGTAGCTGTAGCGATAGGTCGCGATGCCGGGCCAGTAGCCCGCGATGCTGGGCGGCAGGACACCATAGGCCGGCTGGCCAAGGCCCTGAATCCCGATCTGCAGCACCGCGGTCTTATTAATGGCGTCGTTCAAGGCTTGGCGGACCCGCACGTCGTTGAACGGCGCTTTGAGCACGTTGAACTCCATGAAGAGGCCCACGCCCTGGCGCAGGTATCGTTTGATTTGATACGTGTTGGCCGCCTCGATACGCGCGACGGCCGGCGCCGGCAGCGCTAATTCGTCAACCTCACCGGACTGGAATGCCGCGGTCTGGGTCGCCTCATCCGTGATGATGCGAAACGCCAATGTGCCGATGCTGGGCGGGCCATGCTGAACGAAGGACGGACCCCAGGTATAGTGGGGATTACGCACGAGCGTGATCTGACTCCCCGATTTCCAGCTCGACACCATCCAGGGTCCTGTACTGACGGGGCGCCGGCCAAAGGAGGAGCCCTCCTTATGCAGTGCGGTCGGACTCAAAGGCATGAGGCGGCCGGCGTCGGAGAGATTGTGCAGGAAGAAAGCGTATGGATGCTTCAGACGAATCGAGAAACGAAGCGGCCCGGTCGTTTTGATAGAGGTGACGGCGCCAAGCAGCCCCCCTGCCAAAGGGGACTTGGTGCTTGGCGCGAGCGCGCGCTGGAATGTTTTGACATAGGCGTCGGCGGTGAGCGGCGTGCCATCCTGGAACGTGACCCCGCTACGTAGCACAAACTGGTAGAGGAGTCCGTCAGTCGAAACGCTGTAGTGAGTGGCCAGACCCGGCACGAACTGTCCGTTGGGGGCAAGGTAGATGAGCGGGTCACCAACGTAACGCAGCACCTGGTCGCTGACCGCTGTATCGCTTTTCTGAGGGTCAAGTGAATCCGGCTCTTCGGTCAACACGATGGTCATCGTCGTGGTGGCAGAGGCGGCGTGAGTCGTGGACGATGGGGTACGCGGGGTAAGCGCGGAGGTTATAAATAGGAGTGTACTGACAAGAACAGCGCCGACAAGAGGGGAACGCGGATGGGATCGATGAAACATACGGTGACTCCCTTCACGATAGGTGTGCGTCTTACAGTAGACGTGCGTCGATACACGTTTATGACATGAACGATGGACGATCACGTCACGAGGGTGTGTGGTCTTGTGCTGTATTCTCCTTCCTTGCCCCCAGCTAGAGCGGCTGCATCGTCGCGCGCTAGGAAACCTGCATCAACGATAGCGGCAAAGTGTCGCGCCGTTGCACGGTAGTGGTCGCGAATGGCCTGCTCGATCACGGCGCCCTCCTGCGTGCGCAAGACATCGAGGAGCGCCGCGTGCCGCTGTCGGACGTCCCCAGGTTGGTAGACGACACGCGCGGCCCGTGCAAAGATCATGCGTAAAGGGCCGTTCGAGGTTGTCCAGGCCGCGAGTAGCCGCGTGTTGTGAGCGGCCTGCGTCATATGCTGGTGCCATTGGGCATCGAGCACGGCGACGCGGTCCCAATCGCGCTCCTGGGCCGCCTGGTCGAGAGCGTCTAGTTCCTCGTCCATCAACCCAAGGTGGTCGGTTCGTAACACGGTGAGTCCCTCGACGGCCGCGAATCCCTCCAAGGCCGCGCGCACCGCATAGAGATCCTGTATATCACTGCCTCTGATAGTGACGACGTGCGTATCTCGATGTGAGCGCGTCACGAGCAACCCTTCGGCCTCGAGGCGCCGCATCGCTTCACGTACGGGCCCGCGACTGAAGCCTAGAGCCGCGCTTACCTCGGCCTCGACCAAACGAGCGCCTGGAGCGAGGCGTCCGTCGAAGATTGCTTGAAGCAGAGCCTCATAGGCGTGATCGCGGAATGTGCGGAACTGCACGACCCCCAAAGTGGAGGGAAACGCCTTCATGGCCATGATCGTCCCTCCACTAAAAATGGTTGATTGTTAACAATTGATGCCATTCTACACCTGCTGTTGGCGCTTGTCAAACTGGGTGCTGCTAATGTCAGGTCAATCGTTCTACGTTCCCGACGGGGCGCTCACTGTTGGTGGCAACGCATGTGAGGTGCGGATCAGGCAGGTGGCCTGGTTCGACGCGGGCGCGGGGTGATGTGGCTACCAGTGTCATCCGAATCAAACCTCGCCACCCCTAGCAGCCGTAACACCAGGAGAACGGATGCCATGACCGGCGACGCTAGAGCGCCGCGTTGCCCATTCCGACGCTGCCATGCCGCGAGCCGATCATGCATGTCCATTCGGTGATTTGCATACTCATCCAAGGTCCGCGCGCCACCGTTTCTCTCAGGGCGTCATGATCCGGCTTTAGTCCTTCTCGCACACCACACCAACACGTTAGCTAACGTATGCCAACCTATTCATGATGCGGCCCTCAACCGACCATGAAGTAGTTGCGCCGAATGCCTGCAACAGCCTCAAAGAATCCAAGGCGATGCACTCCTTTGCGATGCACTCCTTCGGGGCACGGATCGCGCCACATGGGCGCACAGACTACAGCAACCCGCCGCCGTGACATGATAAAATAGAGTGTGCTGGCCGTTTAGCTCATCCGGTTGTCTTTACGCTGCTCGCTCATAGACGTGATGGAGACCGCCCAAGATCGGCCGGGCCTGAATAGGCCGGTGCTCACCGGAGGCCGTCCGGCGAGTGGACGGATCCTCCGGTACCTGTTGCCCCATCCCTTGATGCGGTCGAGCCTTGTTGAAGTACGCCACATAGTCGTGCAGCATACGCCGCAGGTGCAGCTCACTCATGACCAAGAGATGATCGAGACACTCGCGGCGTACGGAGCCAAGGAAGCGCTCGCAGATCGCGTTCTCCTTGGGGGCTCGGTAGGCGGTGCGTCGTTCCTCGATGCCGCTTGTGGCGGCGACGCGGGAGAAGGCCGGTTCATACGTGCTGTCGTTGTCGCGGATGAGGTACTTGGGATGCTGGCCGAAGGGCGTCGCCTCGCGCAGCTGCTGCGCGACCCAGGCATCGGTGGGATGGCGCGTGACGCCCACATGCACCACACGCCGCGAGGCCAGTTCGATCACGAAGAAGGCGTACAGCGGCCGGAAGAGGAGGTCCGTGATAGGCAGGAAGTCACAGGCCCAGATGTCCGTGGCATGGTTGCGCAGGAAGGTGGCCCAGGTTTGCCCCGAGTCGCGTGGCGGGCGCGCCGCGCGTATGTATTTCTGGATGGTCGACTTGGCGACGCGGATGTCGAGTTTCAACAACTCGCCGCGGATGCGCTCGGCACCCCACAGGCGGTTGGACACGGCCATCTCGCGGATCAGGGCGATGGTTGCGGGCGCGACGGCCGGCCGGTGTGCCGGCGGCGTGGCCCTGGACCTCCGCCGCCAGAACTGGCGGAAGAGTTGGCGATGCCACCGCAACACGGTCTCGGGTTGGACGATCAGCACGGCGTGACGCCAGGTGCGGAGGCGGCTCGTTAGCAGCACCAGCAGCGTCCGGTCGCGTCCGGTGCAGTGCGGCCGCTTGACACTGCGCCGCAGGATGATGAGTTGCTGGCGCAGGAGCGCATTCTCCGCCATGAGTGCGGACTTGCTCCTCACCACAGCGGCTAGTGTGCCGACGACGAGCGATGTGGCCGTGGGCTTGGTGATAGCGAGGAGGTGACGATGTAAGGCTTGCGCGGTGACGCGCGCAAGTGTGGCGAACTGCCGGACAAGATGAGCGAACATGGATGGGCGCTCCGCATGCGTGGTAACAGGTGTCAGCAGCGCAATTGCGCCACTATTCCAGTTTAAACCGCATGATATGACCGGGATGTACTAATCGGCCAGGACAGGACCTCCGGATGGTCCAGCACACACAGCAACGCCTCTTTCTTGGCGGCCGTCTTGGCGATGCGCTCGTCGAGGTGCCCATAGCCCGTCCGGCGGGCGAAGAGCGTGTCGAAGGCCGCGTCCAGGCG
>JAABUX010002050.1_pt1 | contig 29135 bp, 22 predicted proteins | sample 5561851 | NCBI WGS metagenome assembly JAABUX01 (sample SAMN10711883, study PRJNA513361) | rock metagenome | isolation source: Antarctica rocks | place: Antarctica: Victoria Land, Richard Nunatak red sandstone | collected 2016-01-03 | reverse complement strand
CGGCGTTTGGCTCGCGCGATTTTCGCCTGTACCAGATGGCTCGCCTGATGGTTGTCATCGGCGCTGAGGCGCAGGCGCTGGCGGTGGCGTGGCAGGTGTATCAGATTACGCATCGCGCGATCGACCTGGGCTACACGGGCCTGGCGCTGTTTCTTCCCGGGCTGCTGTTTCTGCTGCCTGCCGGGCATGTGGCCGATCGCTTCGACCGACGGCAGGTAGTTCTGCACTGCTACGCGCTGCAGGTGTTGTGCACTGCCGCTTTATTTGCGTTTGCGTGGACCGGGCTGCACCGGGTGGCGCCGATCTATCTTGTACTTTTTCTGGTCGGGACCGGGCGTGCGTTCAGCGGTCCTGCGTCGTCCGCGTTGATCCCGCACCTGGTGCCGAAGGAGCACTTCGTGAATGCCGTGACGTGGGGCGCGACGATTTTCCAGATCGCGACGATTTCGGGGCCGACGATCGGCGGTTTTCTGTATACGCTCCCGTCGTTTGGCGGAGCGTATGCGCATATTGTCGGCGGCGGCATTGTGTACGGGTTCACGCTGGCGACACTGGTGTGGTATTTAGCGCTGGTCGGCATGCTGCGGATCCGGGTGGGCCGCATGGAACCGAAGGCTGTGTCGCGCGATGTGCTGCTGGCCGGGGTACGCTACGTGGTGCGGACGCAGGTGCTGCTGGGGTCGATTTCACTGGACCTGTTCGCGGTACTGCTGGGAGGCTCGGTGGCGCTGCTGCCGATCTTTGCCGAGACCATTCTGCACACCGGTCCGCGCGGGCTGGGTGTGCTGCGCGCGGCGCCGGGCGTGGGGGCGCTGGCGGTGTCGCTGCTGCTTACGTTTCGGCCTATCCGCAGGCAAGCGGGGATGCGCATGCTGGTGTGCGTGGGGCTGTTCGGCGCGGCAACGGTGGTGTTTGGGCTATCGCATTCGATTTGGTTGTCGCTGGTTGCGCTGCTGATCACGGGCGCGGCCGATATGGTTTCGGTGGTGATCCGCTCGTCGATTCTGCAGCTTGCGACACCGCCTGAGATGCGCGGGCGGGTGTCGGCGGTGAACTCGCTGTTTCTTGGGGCGTCGAATGAGCTGGGCGAGTTTGAAAGCGGCCTGACGGCGCAGTGGTTCGGCGCGGTGCGGGCGGTGGTGCTGGGTGGGGTTGGGTCGCTCGCGGTTACGGGGGTGTGGTCGGTGTGGTTCCCCAACCTGCGGCGGGTGAATGCGCTCAGTGCCGAGTCGCTGCTGCCGAAGTCGGTTGAAGAGAATGCGGTGGATACGCAGACGTTGTGATCAGGCTGTAATGATTGCCTAAGAGCGGTAGCAAGGATAGTGTGGGTGGGTCAAAAGCAGATCCTGCGCTTCGCTCAGGATGACACCCTTTTCGTACCTGACAGTAACTCTGCTTCTGCTCTAGTGATCAAGCTGTAGGGATCAGCCTGTGGTGCGCAGCCCGGCGGAGATGCCGTTGATGGTGCCGGCGATGGCGCGGTTGACTTCGGGCGTGTTCTCGCCGGCGCGCTTGCGCCGCAGCAGGTCGACCTGGATGAGCGAGAGCGGGTCGACGTAGGGGTTACGCAGCTTGATGGAGCGGGCGAGGACTTCGTTGGTTTCGAGCAGCTCTTTTTGACCGGTAACGGCAAGTACGGTCTGCAAAGACCGGGTGTACTCGTCGGAGAACTTGCGGAACACGCGAACGCGCGCGGCTTCATCGGGCATAAGCGAGGCGTAGAGGGAGGCGATGCCGAGGTCGGCTTTTGCGAGTGCGACTTCCACGTTGCGGATGAGGTCGATGAACAGCGGGAACTCGCGCATCATGGCTTGCAGGCGCTTGGCGCCGCCGGGCTGCCCCATGGACCGCTCAAGCGCGTGACCTACGCCGAACCATCCGGGGATGAGCAACCGGCTTTGTGTCCAGCCGAAGACCCAGGGAATAGCGCGCAGGCTCTCAAACGAGCGTTTGCCGCCGCGCCGCGCAGGGCGCGAGCCGATTTTCGCATGCTCGAGCTCGGCCATGGGGGTTGCGGTCTCAAAAAAGTCGAAGACTTCGGGGTCGTCGAGGATGTTTTCGCGGTAAAAGGTGAGCGCTGCCGCCGAGAGCGTTTCGAATGCCTCTTCCCACTCGGGCTTGAGCTCGCCGGTCTGGTGGCCGCCGACGCGCAGGTTCGGGCGCGCCAGCGCGTCGAGCGAAGCGGCGATCATCAGCTCGAGGTTGCGCTCGGCCAGCACGGTGTCGCCGTATTTCCAGTTCAGGACCTCACCCTGCTCGGTGATGCGGATGCCGCCGTCGAAGGAGTCGAGCGGCTGCGCGTAGATGGCGCGGTGGGTGGGGCCGCCCCCGCGCCCGACCGTGCCTCCGCGGCCGTGGAAAAGGCGCAGCGTGATGCCTGCGTCATGCGCGACCCGGTGCAGGGCGCGATGCGCGCGAAAGATTTCCCACGTGCTCGAGAGCATGCCGCCGTCCTTGTTGGAATCGGAGTAGCCGAGCATGACCTCCTGCACGTTGCCCCAGCTTGCGACGAGCTTGCGGTAGTCGGGATCGGCCCATAAGTCGCGGCAGATTTCGGGCGCGTTGCGCAGGTCTTCGATGGACTCGAACAGCGGGACGGGCATGAGGCCTGGGTCTCCGTTTTGCCCGCTGCCTGGCCCGCTGCCTGGCCCGTCGCCTGGCTCGCGGGCGGCCGGGTTTACGCCGCCAAAGCGTGCCAGCCAGAGTACGGCGAGCACATCCCGCTTGCTTGCGGCGCCTGAGATGACATACGTGCGGATCGCCTCGGGGATTGCGCTGCGTTTGACCTCGGCTATTGCGCGGAACGTATCGAGGATGTCGAGGGTTTGCGGACTGAAAGGCTCCGGAACCGTGCCCCGCGCATCTTCGCCGCAGCCTGCCACCTCGTTGAGCGCCTGCGTGTGCAGCCGGGCGTGCTGGCGGATGTCGAGCGTGTGCAGGTGCAGGCCGAAGGTCCTGGCCTGGAGGAGCAGTGGGTCGATGAGTGTGGCGGCTAGTCGCTCGCCGTGATTGCCGCGGAGGCTGCGGCGGATGAGGCGCAGGTCGTCGAGAAACTCGGGCGCGCCTGCGTACGCAGGCAGTGCGGTGAGCGCTGCTTCGAGCGTGCCCGGTTCGCCGGCCGGAAGCCCGAGCGTGTTGGCGAGACGCGCGCCGATGCAGGCGGCGAAACGGCGGTAGTTTTCAAACTCGAAGTGGGCGGCGAACTGGTCGGTTCCACCCGCCGTGCGTACCACGCGCAGGTACTCGTCAAGACGCGCCATGAACTCATCTGTCGCGGCCACCTGCTGTGAGGAGCTGGTCAGCAGGCTGATGAGCTTTTGCACGCCCACCTGATATTGCGTAAGCAAACGCACACGCGCGTCGTGGATCGCGGCCAGGGTAACGGCGGGTGTGACGAATGGATTGCCGTCGCGGTCGCCACCGATCCAGGAGCCGAATTCCAGAAGCAACGGCATATCGGCGAGCTCGACGGCGATGCCGTACTCGCTCTCAAGCGCGCTCGCGATTTCGGTGTACAAGGGCGCGAGCGTGGCGAAGATGGAAACCTCGTAGTAATCGAGGCCCATCTTGGTTTCGTCGGCGACGGAGGGCTGGCGGCTGCGTACTTCATCGGTCTGCCACAGGGCCGTGATCTCGGCTGTCAGCTCGGCCTGCAAACGTCCCAGCTCGTCGTCGGCCAGGGGGATGCGATCGAGCGACTCGAGCAGCTCGGCCATGCGGCGGCGCTTGAACAGCACCGACCGGCGCGCGATTTCGGTGGGGTGCGCGGTGAACACGGGCGTGATGGTGATTTTGCATAGCTGCGCGAGCGCTTCCTCGGCCGGGATGCCGGCTTCGCGCATAGCCCGCAGGGTTCCGCGAAACGACCCGCGCTGCGCCGCGGCGGCACCGCTGATTTGCGCCGAGGTACGGCGGCGCTTGCGGTGATTGGTTTCGGCCAGGTTGGTCAGCTCGAAGTAGAACGCGAATGCGCGCGAGAGCCGGTCCAGTTCATCGACGGGCAGTTGACGGATGCCCAGCACGGTTGTTTGCAGACGCTCGTCAGCCGCATGCAGGGCGCCTTCGGCCTGCTCTTCACGTCGGCGAATCGCGTTCTGGCGAAGATTTTCGACCTGTTCGAATAGTTTGTCGCCGGCCTGCTCGCGCAGAACCTCGCCGAGCAGCATGCCGAGAGAGCGGACGTCGCGGCGCAGGGGAGCTTCTTTTTCTTCAGGCGCCTGCGCAAGCAGCTCGGCGAGGCGAGCGGTCCAGCTTTCCGGTTTCCATAGCGGGGTGGGCATGCCCTGATTATGCCTCAGTGCACCGTGGGCCAACGTTGCGTGCCGTGGAGTATGCGGGAGATTTCGATGATGTTGTTTCCAAGACGGTAAATTGCAAGAAAGGGCAGTGAGGTGAAGACCAACTCGCGAGTGCCTGGAAGACGGCCTGGACCGCCTTTGTGCGGGAAATCGGCTAAACCATTTGCACTTTAACGATCGTGCGCACAACGCTGCGCGCAGCCTGTTCGCTCTCAAATTCAATATGCGCAGACATATTCGCGAGATCGTTTGACGCTCGCGGCGACCAGCGTACCCGCATCAGTCTGTTAAGAATCGAGCGAAGCGCTTTTCCACTTCTTCCTGAGTGAGAAATTCTCCCCGATCCAGCGAGGCGAAGCCTTCCGCTACTGACTCGCGAAACCACGCTTCGTAGGAGATTTTTCCGGACACAAGAACGGCGAGGTAATCCTCTGGTGTTTGACCAGCTTGAGCGGCAAGCTCGCGGAGGCGGACTTCCATTTCCGGTGGCAAGCTGATCGTCATGGGAAAAGTGTAAACCGGAGGGCTAATTCGGCGCGCTTTGTTCCTCGACTTGCAGCATCAGGTTTTCCCATTCGGCGTTGAGGTCGGCGTGTTCGGCGCGCAGACGGTCGAGCTCGGCGGAGAGGCGCTGGGTTTCTTCTGCGTTGACGTAGTTTGCCATGGACGTTTCTGTCGCGGCGATAGCGGCTTCGCAGCGCGGTACTTCTTCTTCGACGAAGTGAAGGCGGTCCTGCATCTGTCGGAGCTTGATGGGGTTGAGCTTTTTGGTGCGGGGGGGTTCAGGCGCGGGCGGCGGGGCGGGGGGGCTGGACAGCGCGGGTTTTGCCAGTTCGCTGGGCGCGCCGGTGAGTTTTGCTTCGAGAGCTCCCGCTCCGTTGGCAGCGGCTTTGCGGTATAGATAGTCCTCGTAGTTGCCGGGGTAGACGTGCACGTGGCCGTCTTCCACCTCGAAGACGCGGGTGGCGGTGCCGTCGATGAAGTAGCGGTCGTGCGAGACAAAGATAACCGTGCCTTGAAAGTGCTTGACCGCGTCGAGCAAGACATCTTTGGCGCGCATATCGAGATGGTTGGTCGGCTCGTCGAGCAGGAGGAAGTTGGCCGGGCTCACAAGAATCTTGGCCAGCGCATAGCGGTTGCGCTCACCGCCCGACAGCACGCCGAGCGGCTTGTAGACGTCATCGCCGGTGAACAGGAAGCAGCCCAGCAGACCGCGCAGCTCGGCGTCCGGGACGCGCTGCGCGATGGCGCTGATGTCGTCGAGCATGCGCGCCGCGGGGTCAAGCACTTTGTACTGGTCCTGCGCGAAGAACTCCGGCAGCACGTTGTGGCCGAGTTTGAGCGTGCCGTCGGTGGGCGGTTCTTGCTGACTCAGCAGGCGCACCAGGGTTGACTTCCCTGCCCCGTTTGCCCCGACAAGCGCGATACGGTCGCCGCGCTCAATGGTGAAATCGACGCCTTGCAATACGTGCTTTGGCCCGTAGCTTTTGTGCAGTTTTTCTACTTCGACCACCGTGCGCCCGGAGGGCTGCGGCTGCGGGAAGGAGAAGTGGATCGCGGACTCCTCCTCGGGGATGACGATGCGCTCGATTTTCTCGAGCTCCTTGATGCGGCTCTGTACCTGCTTTGCCTTGGTGGCCTGGGCGCGGAAGCGATTGATAAACACTTCGAGGTCGTCGATGCGCTCGCGCTGATTCTTGTACGCAGCTTCGAGCTGGGCGCGGCGGTCGATGCGCTGCTGCTCGTATTTGGCGAAGTTGCCGGTGTAGAAGTGCAGCTGCTTGTTCCACACTTCCACGATTTTCGTCACGGTGGTGTCGATGAAGTAGCGGTCGTGCGAGATCAGGATGAAGCCGTTCGCGTAGGTGCGCAGGTAGGTTTCGAGCCAGTTGCGCGTTTCGAGGTCGAGGTGGTTCGTGGGTTCGTCGAGCAGCAGCAGGTCGGGTTTGGCGAGCAGCAGCTTTGCAAGCGCGATGCGCATTTGCCAGCCGCCCGAGAACTCCTCGGTCTGCCGCGACCAGTCTGCCTTGGAGAAGCCGAGGCCGCCCAGCACGGCGCCTACCTGCGCGTCGAGGGCATAGCCGTTGTGGGCGTGAAAACGGGAGCCGAGCGTGGAGTAGCGCTCGGCGGCCGCGGCGTATTCCGGGCCTGCCGGGTCGAGCTCGGAAAGCTGCGTGGAGAGCGTTTCCAGCTCGCGCTCGATCGCGTGCAGTTCGTCGAATACGCTGAGGCACTCGGCGAAAACAGACCGGCCGGAGAGGGTGAGGCCGTCCTGCGGCAGGTAGCCGATGTCCTTGCCCGGAACAGAGCCGCGTACGCGCTGGAGCTTGCCGTAATCGAGTGTGTCGAGCCCGGCGAGAATCTTCATCAGCGTGGATTTGCCGGTGCCGTTCGCGCCGACGAGCGCAGTGCGTTCGGCGTTCGTGACGAGCCAGTTGGCATGTTCGAAAAGGAGTTTGTGGCCGAAGCGCTTGCCGGCATCCGCGAGTTGCAGCATGGGTCCAGTTTACTTATGTGCCGCGAACGCTTGCGGGGCGGGCCGCGGTACCGATTCCAGCTCGATTTCGGCAAGGGTTTCCGGCGGAAGCTCCGGCATGGCGCCGGGCCGGCTCGCGATCCAGGCACCCCAGCGGTTGGCTGCTTCACTTTGCACGGCGAGCGATGTTCGGAGGAGACGATGCACGGCAAGCGCGGCGGTAAACGCATCGCCCGCGCCTACGGTATCGACCACTTTGGCTTCAATGCCTGGGTGACGCAGAGCTTCGTCGTGCGTGATGAGCAGGCTGCCGTGTGCGCCGAGCGTGATGGCTACAAGCTGCAGGGCGGAGTGCGCGGTGAGCAGGCGACGCGCGTCCGCGGTTAGTGCTTCGGCGCGCTCGGGGTCGTTGCCCTCGCGGTAGGCAGTCGCGGCGGGGAGGCTTGCGAGCGAGAGCAGGTGCGGCATTTCGGTGTCGTTGAGCTTGAGCAGCATGGCTTTGCCAAGTGAGCGCTCGATGGCCTCCGCGGTGTAAAACGGCGCGCGGAGGTTGACGTCGAAGATGCGGAGGCAATCCGGCCGGGTTGCCGCGAGGAAGTTCTGGATAGTCTGCTCGGACCGGGCGTCGCGCTGCGCCAGGGTGCCCCAGCATACGGCATCGGCGCGCGCGGCCAGCTCTGTCCAGGCGGGCGTGAGATCGAGCGCGTCCCAGGCGACGGGGGCGTGGATGGTGTACTGCGGCTGGCCGTGCTCGATGGTCACGGAAACGGAGCCGGTCGGGTATTGCGGGTCGGTCTGGAGAAACCGTGTATCGACCGGCATGGTTTGGAGCAGCTCGCGTGCGGCCGTGCCCGGTTCGTCCTGGCCGAGGCGGCTGGCGACGATGCCGTGCACGCCGAGGCGCGAAGCCATGACGGCGAAGTTCGCGGGGGCGCCACCCAGACGGCGGCCTCCGGGCAGCTCGTCCCACAGCAACTCACCCAGGCCGACGACGGCGAGGTCGCGTTTGTTCACGGGTTGAGTCCAAGTGCGGAAGCAGCGTCGGCTGGGGACGCAGCGAGAAACTGTTCGAGCTTGAGATATACGCCGTTGGTCCAGCCGAAGCCGATTACGTTCTGCTTGTAACCCGTAGTTACCTGCACGTCTGCGTTGCTGCTTACAACGTTGTATTTCTCGCGGATGGTGCCGTCGGTGCGGTAGCCATTTTCGACCGTGTGCATGAAGTGCTGCGCGACGGTGCGCGCCTGTACGTCGGCGCCGGCGCGTTCGAGACCTGCGACAGCAAAGTAGGTCGTGGGCGCCCAGCCATACGGCAAGTCCCACTGTACGCCGCTCACCGTTGTGCTCATGGCCACGCCGCCAGGTTGGAGGAACAGGGGCAGGTTCGCGGCCACGGCTTTGGCCTGGGCCGGGTTGGCAGCCCCGGCCCATAGCGGGTAGAACGTGGTGATGTAGTTATACGTGGACTGCGTGTGACTTACATAGTTATAGTCAAAATACAACCCGCGCTGGGCACTCCACAGATACTTGTTCATGGCAGTCTTGCGGGCCGCGGCTTGCTGTTTCCAATTGGCGGCTTCGTCGGGCTTGTGTAAGTGGTCTGCCATCCATGCAAGGTCTAACTCGTATTTGTAAAGCAGCGCGTTCAGGCATACCGGCGCGAACTGCTGTGTCGCGCCCGAGAACGGGCCAAAGCGGAAAGTTGTGTCGAAGCCGGATTCGCGGTCGGCGCGGTCGTTTTCATAGAAAGCGCGGGAAAGCCAGTACGGGCCGTAGTGTGCGTGAAGGCAAATTTGTGATTTGGTGTAATCGCAGCTTTCTTCCCGGAGCTTCGCTCCCTCTTCCATGCTGGGTGGAGCACCTTCGATAAGCATGCGCCCATTCTTGTCAGGTTCGGACGTATTCTTACCGAATCTGATTAGATAATCAGTCTTTACGTCAGGATGCGCGAGCAGCCAATGAATAATATCCGGATAGTACGTGCTGGCGTCCGCCATTTCCGGCACCGGACCTTCGCCTAAGTCGTGGTAGCGCGCCAGCCCGGTGTTGCCCGCTGCATGTTCCGGGCTGAGCCATAGCGCATGGTCGCGCACGGCATAGGTGTAGGCAGCCGCGAGCCACGCTTCGAACTTAGCATGTGCCTGCGGCGTTGCGGCTCCATCGGCGTCGTACACCATGCGGATCATGCTTGAAAGCAGCGGAGGCTGCGAGCGGGTGAGAAAGTAGGTGCGGTTGGCGTTGAGCAGGTTGCCGTAGTGCTCGATCTCGAAAAAGAAGTTTTCGACCATGCCGCGGGCTAACTCAAAATGCTTGTCGTGAACCAGCCCAAGCAGGATGAAGTAGCTGTCCCAGCCGTACATCTCGTTGAAGCGGCCGCCTGGGACAACATAGGGATTCGGAAGATAGAGCAGGCCGGGCGTTGGGATTTGTGAAGGCATGAGCGCGCCGGGGTGGTCGATGCGTTTGGGCAGCCGCTCCACGCGTACGCCGCAGGCAGCCTGCAGCGCGTGGACCGCGGGGGGTTCGGGCAACTCTTCCTGGGCGGGCAGGTAGAGCACGGGGGCGGTGTTTGTTTTCGGGTCGATCAGCGATTTGCAGTCGGTCATGGAGCGTTGCAGCCCGCTCCAGGAAGCATGGATGTAGTCCGTGATTGAAGCTGCATGTTGCGAAGAAGCCGACGCGGCCGCCTCTTGCGCAAGCAGCGCGGGGGACAGCAGGAGCGCCGCGAACACCGCGCAATAAACGGCTTGCATGGGCCGGGGTGTCCGGATCCGGAAGAGAAAAGCTGCCATACAGGGTGACGGCTCCTTACCGGGCGATGGTAAATCAACGCGTGGGAAATTGCCTGGGTTGCGCGGCGAGCGTGGCTGTCGGCAGGCGGCATGAAACCGTATACTGGGCCTTATGCATCTTGAGCGGATCCTCGCGAAAACCCGCGCTACCGTGGCTGAACGCAAACAGCAAACGCCCGTGGCGGGGTTGGAGGCCATGGCCGAGCTCCATGCGCCGCGAGGCTTTGCGCGTGCGTTGCGAACGCGCGCTTTTGACGGCCCGGCGATCCTGGCCGAGATCAAGAAAGCTTCGCCGTCCAAGGGCCTCATCCGTCCGGAGTTCGACCCGCTAACCCTGGCGCGCCAGCTTCGTGCGGGCGGCGCGACTGCTTTGTCCGTGCTCACCGACGAGCCGTTTTTCCAGGGCAGCCTCGAGTACCTGGAGCAGGCCTCCGAGGCAAGCGCGCTGCCATGCCTGCGCAAGGATTTCATTGTGGACGCGTACCAGATCGTGGAGGCGCGCGCGTACCGGGCCGATGCCATCCTGCTGATTGCGGCGGCGCTGACGGATGCCGAGCTGGAGCAGTTCACCGAGTATGCACACGCGCTTGAGCTCGACGTGCTGTGCGAGGTGCATACGGCGGAAGAACTGGCGCGGGTGCGCGAGCTGGGCTGCGATGCGTACGGGGTAAACAATCGCGACCTGGTGACATTTGAGGTGGATCTGGGTACCTCGCTCGATCTGGTCCGTGATTTGCCGGCGGGAGCGGTACATATTACCGAGAGCGGCATCCATTCGCGCTCCGATATCGAGATGCTGCGCGAAGCCGGGTTCCACGCTTTTTTGATCGGCGAGTCGCTGATGCGGGAGCCGGACCCTGGCGCCGCGCTTGCCCGCTGGCTGCAGCCGGTTTCGGCGAGGTAGGCGCGGATGTGGGTGAAGATATGCGCCAATACCAATCTTGAAGACGCGCAAATGGCCGTGAGCGCGGGCGCGGATGCGCTTGGGTTTGTGTTTGCGCCAAGCCCGCGGCAGGTGACGCCCGGGCAGGTTGCGGCGATCACGAGGGAGTTGCCCGAGCATGTTGAGCGCTATGGGGTGTTTGTGCACCCGAGCTTTGCGCAGGTGGTCGAGATCGTAGAAGAGGCGGGCCTGAGTGGGGTGCAGTTGCACGCGACCGACGATCCGGCGCTGGCCACAAGGCTGCGGGAGCACTTCAGCGCCATTGAGGGTCGCAGGCGCCTGGGGCTGGTGCAGGTACTGCATTTCGCTGGGACAGACGGCAGGTTCGAGGGGCAATTGCGCGAGCTTCAGGCCGATCACTCCACCGATGCCGTGCTGATCGATTCGCGCACCGCAACGGCGCAGGGGGGCACGGGATTGCGCTTTGACTGGGCTGGGGCGAGCGGGTCGTTTCTGCGCGCAGCTCCGCATCTGCGGCTGATTGTTGCCGGCGGCCTGTCGCCGGAGAACGTGGGGGAGGCGATTGCGATGCTTCGCCCGTGGGGGGTCGATGTGGTGACGGGGGTTGAGGCTACGCCCGGACGCAAGGATCCGGCTAAGGTGCGCGCCTTTGTGGAGCGAGCGCGCGCAACAGCATGCGCATTGGCCGCGCCCGCTTCCCTGCGCGCATAGCTTCCCTAGGCGCCGGGGGCATGCGTCTCCGGCAAGGGGATTCGCATCGGTCGAGATGCTCGCGCGCTCCGTATTTTCACGCCATCGAGGGCGGGCAAGCGCCCGTCGCGCTCCATGGCGAACTTCTCCGGCATCTGACGATCAATGCGCGCATCTGCCGGACGCACCCGGGCCACCCTCCAAACCGACCCGCTCACAGAGCCCGTTACCGATCCCGTTGAGGCCGCCCGTGCGGCGGGGCTTCGCTATGTGTCTGACACGAAACCCGGCATTCGCCGGAAGAAGTGGCGCAGCGGCTTCCGTTATACAGACCCAAATGGTACGCCGGTTCGGGACGAGAAAACTCTCGCGCGGATCAAGTCGCTGGTTGTTCCTCCGGCGTGGAGCGATGTGTGGATCTGTACTCAGGCAAATGGCCATCTTCAGGCTACAGGCCGCGACGTGAAAGGCCGCAAGCAGAGCCGGTACCACCCACGCTGGCGCGAGGCTCGCGATGAGACCAAGTACGAGCGCATGTCGCATTTCGCCAAGGCCCTGCCGACGATTCGCGAGCGCGTGGACCATGATCTGGCGTTGCCGGGCCTTCCGCGGCCCAAGGTTCTGGCTACGATCGTGAAACTCATGGAAGAGACGCATATCCGCGTCGGCAATGCGGAGTACGCGCGCGACAACTCGTATGGCCTAACCACCATGCGGACCCGCCATGTGGACATCCACGGCGCGGATATCACGTTTACGTTTCAGGGCAAGAGTCGGGTCAATCACACCATCAATCTCCACGACCGGCGATTGGCCAGTATTGTCAAACGTTGCGCCGACATTCCGGGGTATGAGCTTTTTCAGTATCTCGACGCGGACGGTGACCATCACGCCATCGACTCTTCGGACGTGAACGGGTACCTGCAGGAGATTACCGGGGAGCACTTTACGGCCAAGGACTTCCGGACCTGGGCCGGCTCGGTCCTGGCGGCTGCCATGCTGCGGGAGTTTGAGCCTTTTTCCTCAGAGACCGAGGCCAAAAAGAACGTTGTTCGGGCAATTGCCGCGGTGGCTTCTCGACTGGGCAACACCCCCTCGGTTTGCCGCAAGTGCTATGTCCACCCTGCCGTGCTTGAGGCGTATCTGGGCGGCATATCGGTACAGGCCGCCAAACAGCAGCTTGAGGAGGAGATTGCCGAGCATGCGGGTGCGCTGCGGGAGGAAGAACAGACGCTTGTGGATTTGCTACAGCAGCGGATGCTGCTTGAAAAGTAAGTTATTCGGCCAGGGCATTCGCCGCGGGGCGAGACTAATGTGAAGGATTGAGCAAACCCGCCCACCCGGCGTACCCTAGAACATAAAGAGGACGCGCATGGGCACTGCGGTACAAGCACCTGTTCGGAAGGAAAAACAAACTACGCCGGGGCGTTTCGGGGCGTATGGCGGGCGATATGTTCCGGAGACGCTAATGGCGGCGCTCGAGGAGCTGGAAGCAGCCTGGGGCGCGGCACAGGCGGACCCGGCGTTCAGCGCGGAGCTCGACGAGCTGCTGGCGAATTATGCGGGGCGGCCTACGCCCTTGTACTTTGCCAAGCGCATGAGCGAGGAGCTGGGCGGGGCGCGTATTTACCTTAAGCGCGAAGATTTGCTGCACACCGGGGCGCACAAAATCAATAACTGTATTGGCCAGGGGCTGCTTGCCCGGCGCATGGGTAAGCGGCGGGTTATCGCCGAGACCGGCGCGGGCCAGCACGGGGTTGCGACCGCGACCGTATGTGCGCTGTTCGGCATGGAATGCGTGATTTATATGGGCGAGGAGGACATGCGGCGGCAGGAGTTGAACGTGTACCGCATGCGCCTGCTGGGGGCTGAGGTGAGGGGCGTAAGCGCCGGCCAGAAAACCTTGAAGGACGCGATCAACGAAGCGATGCGGGACTGGGTCACCAATGTGCGGACCACGCACTACCTGCTGGGCAGTGTGCTGGGGGCGCACCCTTATCCGACGATGGTGCGTGATTTTCATCGGGTGATCGGCAAGGAGGCGCGGCGGCAGATGCTGGAGCGGGAGGGCCGCCTGCCGAACGCGATCGTCGCGTGTGTGGGCGGCGGGTCGAATGCGATCGGCGCGTTTTACGAGTTCATCGCCGACAGGAATGTTCGGCTGATCGGTGTGGAAGGAGGAGGGCGCGGCCTGGGGCTGGGCGAGCACGCGGCGCGGTTCCGGGGCGGTTCGCCCGGCGTGCTGCAGGGGACGTACTCCTACGTGTTACAGGATGAGGCGGGGCAGATTGTGCCGACGCACTCGGTTTCGGCGGGGCTGGATTACCCGTCGGTCGGCCCCGAGCATGCGGCGCTGAATGATGCCGGGCGCGCGGAGTATGTCAGCTGCTCGGACGACGACGCGCTGAAGGCGACGGTCGCGCTCTCGCGCACCGAGGGCATTATTCCGGCGCTTGAAAGCGCGCATGCGGTCGCCGAGGCGATGCGGATTGCGCCCGGTATGGGTTCGGGGGACATCCTGCTGGTCAACCTTTCGGGACGCGGCGACAAGGATCTTGGCATTCTCACGCGCGAGCTGAAGCTCGAAGGAGCCGCGCATGCCGATACGGTTTGATCGCAACGGGGGCGCGGAAGCCGGCTCGGAAAACGTCGCGACTGGACCTGGCCTGGTCGCGTATCTGACGGTCGGCGACCCGGACCTGGCCACTACTCGCGCGATCGCGTTGGCCGCGATCGATGCGGGCGCTGATGTCCTGGAGCTCGGTGTGCCGTTTTCAGATCCCGTGGCGGACGGTCCGGTGATTCAACGAGCAAGCGAGCGAGCGGTTGCTCGAGGCGTTACGCTGGCTCACGTCTTAAAGCTGGCGGCGGAGTTGCGCGATGCGCGCCCCGAGGCAGGGCTGGTCATTTTTTCGTACCTTAATCCGGTGTTGCAGTACGGACTGGAGCGTTTCTGCGCGGCTGCGGCCAAGGCCGGAGTGGATGGCGTGCTGCTGACCGACATGATTGTCGAAGAGGCCGCGCAGTACCTGAAATTGATGCGCATCTACAGTCTCGCGCCGATCTTTTTGGCCGCCCCCACCAGCCCGGACGCGCGGCTCAAGAAGATTGGGGAGACCTCGCGCGGTTTCGTTTATGCGATCTCTCGGGTGGGCATTACCGGTGCCAGGGAGTCGATGACAAATGACGCCGAACAACTGGTAGCGCGCCTGCGCCAGTACACAAAACTGCCCATTGCCGTCGGCTTCGGAGTTTCGACAGCGGAGCATGTGGAGCAGGTAGGCCAGTTCGCGGATGCGGCCGTGATCGGCTCGGCGCTGGTTTCCATTATCGAGGCTAGCAGCCGCGAAATAGCACCCCAGGCAATCACGCGATTTATCAAGGGCTTGCGCTCCCCCGCGCTGGCCCGCTCCTGAGCGTTCCTTCCTTGTAGGATTGCAAGTTGTCGCCCCATCCCGCGCGCCTGTGTGAGGACATATATGGATATTGCAGCCTGGCGTCACAAAATTGACGAACTGGATCGGCAGATCGTGGCCTTGATTTCCGAACGCGCCCTTGCGGCGCAGGCGATCGGACGGCTGAAGCAATCGAGCACCCTGCCGGTCTACGAGCCCAATCGAGAAGCGGTGATCTTCGCCAATGTCCGCGCGGCAAATCAGGGGCCGCTGCCGGATATCGAGTTGACCCATATTTATGAGCGGCTGATCGACGTGATGCGGGCGCTGCAGCAGGACGAACTGGCGTCGGAACGCGCCAAAGCAGCGCGTTTGAAAGAAGCAGAAGGAGGTTCGCGATGATTGTAGCGATGCAGGAGGGCGCGAGCGCCGCGCAGGTTGAGCATGTGATGGAGCGGCTGGTTGAGGACGGCTTCAAGGTGCACCGGACAACCGGCGCGACCCAGACGATCCTCGCGGGGGTGGGCCGTCCGGATTCCTTCGATGTGACGGAATACGAGGTGCTGGATGGGGTAGCGGAAGCGTACCGGATCTCGTCGCCCTACAAGCTGGCCGGGCGGAGCTTTGCGCCGGAAGGGACGGTAGTGCGCTTCGCGAATGGCGTCACCGTGGGTGGCGAGAAGATCGCGATCATGGCCGGGCCGTGCGCGGTGGAAAGTCGCGAGCAACTGTTCGCCTCGGCGGCGGTGGTCAAGGCGGCGGGTGCGCAGTTCCTGCGCGGCGGCGCGTTCAAACCACGTTCGTCACCCTACTCGTTTCAAGGCATGGGCCTCGACGGGCTGAAGCTGTTGCGTGAAGCTGGGGACCAAACTGGGCTTCTCATCATTACCGAAGTCATGGAAATTGCACAGATTAATGCCCTTTTGCCGTATGTGGATTGTTATCAAGTAGGAGCGCGGAACATGCAGAACTTCAATCTGTTGCGCGAACTGGGGCAAGTGCGCAAGCCTGTTTTGCTGAAGCGAGGGCCGGCGGCAACGGTCGAGGAGCTGCTGTTATCGAGTGAGTACATACTTTCGGGCGGCAATTACGACGTGATGCTGTGCGAACGGGGCATCAAAACGTTTGAAACGTACACGCGCAATACGATGGACATTTCGGCGATTCCGGTGGTGAAGAAGTTGTCGCACCTGCCCATCCTGGGCGATCCTTCGCATGGGTGTGGACGGCGGGACCTGGTGCCGGCGATGGCGCGAGCTGCTGTGGCGGCGGGGGCCGATGGGCTGATCGTCGAGGTGCATCCCAACCCGGAAAAGGCGGTTTCGGATGGAGCGCAGACGCTCTATCCAGAGCAGTTCGAGAAGCTGATGGACGAGTTGCGGGCGATTGCTCCGGCGCTGAGGCGCAGGCTGGCCGGCTAGGAATGAAGATGCCGGGGCGCAGGGCCGGCTGCAGGTGAAAAGGAGCGGCATGCACACGAAGCTGGACAAGCGAGTCGTCACACAATTGGGCAGCGGCATTCGCCGGATCGCGATTTTCGGCACCGGCCTGATCGGGGCATCGATCGGGTTGGCGTTGCGGCAGGCAGGATACACGGGCGCCATTCTGGGATGGGATGTTGATAAGGCGGCGCTTGCGCAAGCTCGTGCGCTGGGCGCGGTCGATCCGGCGATGGCGGGCGAGGCGGATGAAGACCCGTTTGTGTGCGCGCTGGCCGCGGACGTGATTGTTCTGGCCGGGCCGGTTCTTTCCATCGCCGATTGGCTGGAGCAGTTGGCGCCCGTGCTTTCGCCGTCGCAGCTTGTCACCGATGTGGGCAGTGTGAAGGGCTTTCTCGTCGAGCGGGCCGGTTTGCAGTACAACGGTGAGAATCAGGCTGCGTGGCTGCCAGGGCACCCCATGGCGGGCAAGGAGCAGAGCGGGGCGGGGCAGGCCGAGGCTGGGCTGTTTCTTGACGCAACCTGGCTGTTCACCGGGGCTACTCTGGAAGCACCGACGACCTTGCCGGACCACCCGTATACGGCCGAGTGGCTGCACTGGGTGGGCGGTTTCGGCTCGCATGCAGTGACACTCGCGCCCGATCGGCATGACGCGCTTTGCGCGGCGGTGAGTCACCTGCCGCAGATGATGGCGTCGGCCTTTGCGGCGATGCTGCAAGAGCAATTTGGCAGAGAGCTGGGTGGCAGCGAATCGGGTAACCCGGCGCTTGCGGGGCAGGATGGCGCGCTGGGGGGTATCGGTGGGCGTGCGCTGCGCGAGATGACGCGGCTGGGGGCGAGCCCGTATTCAATGTGGCGCGACATTGCGATGACGAATGAAGAAGCGATTGCGGCTGCGCTGTTGCGGATGGAGCAGGAGCTCGCGCACCTGCGCGAAAATCTGCGCACCCCGGAGCTTCGCGAAATTTTTACCCAGGCGAATGCTTTCCGCGCGGAACTGGTGGCGGGCGACGGCAAAGCGCAATGAACGGAGAAGACTGTAGGGTAGCGGAGACGCATGGCCTGTTCGCCACTCCATCCCTGCGACGGGGTATGATGGCCCGAATGCGCTTGCGTCTTCTTTCCGCTCTCCTGGTATGGGTAACGTCAACAGTTCTGGCGCAGACTTTGCCTCCTACCCTCACACTCGCAGGCGCTGACCAGCGGCAGGCTACGACTCTAAATGGGCGTTGGCACTACATCGTAGACCCGTACCGGAACGGCTGGGATGCGTTCCAGGCGGAGTTGCCCGCGCCGCGGTCGACCGGCTATATCGCCGATGCGCATCAGGAGCCGGGCGGCCCCGTGGTCGAGTACGACTGGGCCAAGGAGCCGGAGCTCGCCGTACCGGGCGACTGGAACAGCCAGCGCCCCGAGCTGCTTTTCTACGAGGGCCTGCTCTGGTACCAGCGCAATGTGACGTTTCATCCGAAACCGGGCATGCGCTCTTTTCTGCATTTCGGCGCGGTGGATTACCGGGCGAATGTTGCTGTTAACGGGAAGAACCTCTGTGAGCATGAGGGCGGGTACACATCGTTTGATTGCGATGCAACCGATGTGCTGAAGGATGGGGAGAACTCGATCGTTGTCGCGGTCGATAATGTCCGCATGCGCGACCGAGTGCCGACGATCAAGAGCGACTGGTGGAACTATGGCGGGATTACCGGTGAAGTCTCGATTGTCGAGGTGCCCTCGACGTTTATCGATGACGACGGATTGAAGCTGGAGCGCGGCGAAGGCGACCGGATAACCGGGTATGCGCACGTGAGCGGCGCGTTGGGGAGTGCGGGTACGGGTCAAAACGCGGGCACCAATGTGGAGCTTCGCATCCCTGAACTGGGCATCGATGCGCAGAGCAAGACGGACGCAATTGGACGCGCTGCCTTTTCAGTCACCCCGAAAGCGCTGGAGCGCTGGTCGCCTGAGCACCCGCGTTTATACAAAGTGGAATGGCGAGCAGGCGGCGATACCTTGACGGACGAGGTCGGCTTCCGAACCGTTGAGGTCCGCGGTTCGGAGATCTTGCTGAATGGCAAGTCGATCTACCTGCGCGGTATCAGCATGCATGCCGAAGTTCCGCGGAGCTACCCCGGTTACCCGGCGAGCAAGACAGGCCGGGCCTGGTCGGACGCGGATGCCAAGCTGCTGCTGGGATGGGCGAAAAATCTAGACTGCAACTTCGTCCGGATGGCGCATTATCCGTATCCTGAGACCTTTTTGCGAGAGGCCGACCGCCAGGGACTGCTGGTGTGGTCGGAGATTCCGGTGTACTGGGCGATCAATTGGACGAGCCCTGCCGCGCTTGCAAGCGCGAAACAACAGCTGCATGAGATGATCGGGCGCGACCGGAATCGTGCGTCGATCGCCATGTGGTCATTGTCGAACGAGACGCCTGTCAGCCCGGAGCGGACCGCGTTTATTCGCCAACTTATCGATGATGCCCGCGAGCAGGATCCCTCGCGATTGATCACTTCCGCCATGCTGACGCCCATGCATAAGGACGCGAGCGGGCGCATGGTCGCGACGCTTGACGACCCTCTGACGCAATACCTCGATGTGCTGGGCCAGAACGAATATATCGGTTGGTACACAGGCAAGTCGGATGACGCGCCGGAGATTCGCTGGGTGGATCCGACGGGCAAACCGGTGATCGTGAGCGAGTTTGGCGGCGGCGCGAAGGCTGGGCTGCATGGAGCGGTTGCCGAGCGCTGGACCGAGGAGTACCAGGCGCATTTGTTCGAGCAGCAGTTCGCGATGATCGCGAAGCAGCCGTTTATTCGCGGGGTAACGCCCTGGGTGCTGATGGATTTCCGCTCGCCGACGCGGCAGCTTCCGGGTGTTCAGGATGGGTATAACCGCAAGGGGCTGTTCAGCCCGGCGGGTGAGAAGAAGGCGGCATACGGGGTGGTGCGGGAGCATTATGCGGCGATTGAGAGTAAGTAAAGAGCCGGGTCAGGGTAGGGGACGGGCGATTTCTGCCGTCATCGAGCGGTGTTTCCGGGGCTGCGTTCGAGGGTGGAATTGCTGTGAAATGTTTATCGAAAAGTAGAACATTTCGCCGTGTGTTTCTGAGCTCGGACAGGGTTGCGAGGCAGAAATTGCACCAAAAATTTGGGCTGTAATATGGCACAAAATGGCGCAAAAAGAGGCTGTTTTTGGGTGTTTCTCGTGCGCGAAATGTTAGGGTTTATGCAGGGTGATGCATAAATATGCAGTCGGGACGGTACTCCCGTACCGTATTTTAGCGGTGGCACAGAGTAATGGCGTGAAGTGATATGGCGATTCTGCTGCTTCCCCGGAATGTCCGGGCTTGCTCAGCGCAGACGTGCAGACGCCGCAAACTGACTGCTGGTGGACCTGTCCACACTTCACGAAAAGATTTCGCGGGAGAAGGAAGCAGGTTTACTGGATGCGCCGATCACTGATGAACCGGTTGACTCGCCTTCCCCGCTTCGGCTTGCTCCGGAGCAATAGTGGTTTTCATGCTGTTTCTGCTGCCCTGCCTGGCTGGCCTATGCGGGGCGCAGGTGCCAACGCTCCAGTTCACGGACCCGCTCGCTCTTTGCAAGCTGTCGCCAAGACCTATGCCACGGTGCCGGACACGTTTGCCATGGAGTCGGTAGAAGACAGGTAGCTGTCATGAGCATTCTTGAGCGCGGTGGAGAGGTCAAGACAACCGTTGTCCCAAACCGCAAGAAAACGGCACTTCAGGCTGAGGTCAAAAAGCATGTAGAGGCTGGAGCGGCTCTCTACACTGACGCCTTGCTCCCCTACGAGGGATTGGCTGGACAGTACGCTCATGCGGTCGTCGATCACGCCGTTGAATATGTAAACGGGCGCGTCCACACCAACGGCCTTGAGAATTTCTGGTCGCTTCTCAAGTGCGGCATCAACGGTACTTATGTGAGCATCGAACCATTCCATTTGGTTCGCTACCTCGATGAGCAGAGCTTCCGTTAAAACAACCGCAAGAACATGAACGATGCGGATCGGTTCGCGGCAGCTATGAGCAATGTTGCTGGCAAACGGTTGACCTTCAGTGAGTTGATCGGTCTCGGAGCGGCTATCTCACACTAAGGGAAGGCAAGGGCGCGGAAAGCGCAAACGCTAGTCCTTGCTGGCTTTATTCTGTTTGATCTCCGGTTTCAGGTTCCCTGTGGGTGCGGCTTAGGGGCTTGAAAGAGTTTCTTCATGCCTTCCTCAACCGCACCCCCGTCTCGGGGCCTTCATGGTATTCGGCTTTCATACTTTTCCCTTTCGAAAAGCATCTGTTCGGCTTCATAGTTGAAATCAAAACCACCTTGGTCGGCGGTACGTCTTCTGCGCTAGCCACTACTTCTATAGGGCCGTATCCCCAAGCCGAATCTCCTGCAAGGAAGCCGACCTGACGCTTTTCAATCGGCCAGCAGGTCACGAGTACCAATTCACTGCAACCTGGGTTTATGTCGCATGAATCCGTTTTTGTTCTGGTAAATGGCGCTTTTTGCGGATGGGAAGCGCGGTATCGGGCGTTTTCGCGCGACTCGTGAGAGTAGACTGCGTGAAGAATGGCGAATGATTTTTCCAGCTTTTTTCGTGGGCTGCCGAAAGCGGAGTTGCACTTGCATTTGGAGGGGGCGGTGTCGCCGAAGACGCTGGTGGAGTTGAGCGTGCGGCGGGGTGGAGCGGGTGGATTGCCGGTGTTGACGCTCCAGAGTGCGCGGGCGTTGTATGAGTACAGCGATTTTTCCGGATTTTTGCTGGCGTTTAAGGCTGTTACGGAGCAGTTGCAGACGGGGGAGGATTACGAGCTGGCGGCGTTGCGGATGCTGGAGCGGCTGCACGGGCAGGGTGTGGTGCATGCCGAGGTGTATGTGTCGGTGGGGGTGGTGTATTACTGGCGGCGGGGAGAGTTTGAGCCGTTGTTTGCCGGGATGGAGCGGGCGCGTGTCGAGGCGGAGCGGCGGTGGGGGATTACCTGCTACTGGATTTTCGATGCGGTGCGGCATTTTGGACCGGAGGAGGCGGCGCGCGTTTTCCGAAAAGCGGCCGAGATGCATGGAGATTACCCGAGCATCATTGGCATCGGGATTGGCGGGGACGAGCGGCGTACCGGAGCCGAGCCGTTTCATAAGCTGTATGCGGAGGCGAAGGCGGCGGGGCTGCGGCTGACCGCGCATGCCGGGGAGACGGTGGGGCCGGAGGGAGTCTGGGGCGCGCTCAATATCGGCGCGGAGCGGATCGGGCATGGGCTGTCGGCGATCGACGATCCGGAGCTGATGGCGGTGCTGGCCGAGCGGCAGATTCCGCTGGAGATATGCATTACGTCGAATCTGCGGACTGCGTCCTGCCCGTCGCTGGCCGAGCACCCGGTGCGCTCGTACTTCGATGCGGGGCTGATGATCACGCTGAACTCCGACGACCCGGAGATGTTTGGGAGCGACCTGGAGGGGGAGTATCGGCTAGCGGCGCGCGGGTTCGAGTTTACGCGCGAGCAGCTGCGCGAGCTGGCCGGCAACTCGATCGAGGCCAGCTTTCTGCCGGCTGAGCGCAAGGTTGCTTTGTTGCGCGAGCTCGAAGCGATTGCGTGACTTCGGTGCATTTCGGAGGCCAAGGCAGCGTTCTTTCGTAACGGCTCTGCGATATCATGGGCGCATGACCCAGCTCAATCTTTCCGCCCCTGATAGCGAGCCGTTTCTCGACATCCATGACGAAGAGTTTTCTCCGCTTCGTGCCGTGGGCTTGGCCGCTGTGGTGATGGCTGCGGTGACCATGGGGCTCTATGTGGGGCGAGAGGTGCGTTTCCGGTATAAGTTCCGGCGCAGGACCCCTTCGGATTTTTTCGCGAATGCGGGAAACGGGATGGTGAATGCGGAGTATGGGATGGGTATTTAGATTTGAAGGCCCAAGAGATTGTTCCGGTTCAGGCCCGCGCGTGAGGCTGGCGTAGTGCGGTTGAGACTAGCATGGATTCGGTGGAAGTCGTAGTCGTGGAGCTACGGTCGAGTTGTCTTGTTCGTTCTGCGGAGTTCCGGTAGGTCGGGCGTAGGCCCATTCGTTGAGCGCGGTTAGATGAAGCGTACGGCAGTGCTGTTGGTGCGCGGGTGGGGGGTCGCGTGAAACGCCGGCCCAGGTTTTCGGCTCGAAGCAGTTTTGGAAACGGTTGTGGCAGTAGCAGGGTTCGTTATCCGTAAGGACGAGGCGGCAGGAGAAGCCGAAGCGCGAGAAGCAAGCGCGGGCATGTGGAAGAAGCGGATCGCCGAGTGGCGGGTCTGATCGGGCAGGATGGCGGCGAAGCTGATGCGCGAGTGATGATCGATTGCGATGTGCGGATACTGTTAACTGGCACCGAGGCTCTCGCGGGTGCGATCGCCATGGATCCGAGGGCCACGCTGGGTTGATGCGGGCCAGGCGCTTGAAGCGCAAGTGAATGAGATTACCGGGATGCTTGTGTGGGTAGCGCACAACCGGCGGCGGAGGGTCGAGTGAGCGCAAGCGGTTGAGCCCGACGCAGGATGCAGCTCACGGTAGCCCGGCTTAAGTTGAGCGTGCGCAATGCGCCAGCCGTTGCGGCGCAGCCAGCGCAGACATAGAACCTTTCCAGTAAGGCAGATGCGGTACGGTGGGGCGAGTGGTGCGACCGCAAACTGCGGTCCACTGAGCCCGGCCGAGCCGAGTTCCCGGTAGCGGCGCACCCATTGGCCGCAGTTTTGGCCCTCACGTGGAAGCAGGCTTCGGCGTCTGCTTCCACGTGCACTTTTTGGCGAGCACTTCCTTCGCCAGCTCCGCTCGCAAGTGAACGGTCACTCTGGCATTCTGGTGTAATTTACTCGGTCTCTCCGGGATTGCTGATTGGTCGCACAACCAGCTTTCCGCGTTCAGATCCAATGGACAACCTGTTGAAATTTCACAGCTAGAGCATTTGCACACTTACTGTGATTCAGCCGGGCATTTCTGAAGTGCGGCTTTTCTTGACGGAAAAGCCGCTTATGGATCTGCCGGTCGCATACCGCCTACTGTGAAATGTTCTAGTCGTCCCAGACAGCTTCGGCGTAGTTGGCCTGGATTTTTCGGTCGGAGGTGATGAGGGGGGCTGTTCCGTTTGCGCGGGCGTGGGCGACGATGGTGCGGTCAAAGGCGTCTCGGGTCCAGCTTTCCCCTAGCGCCGCATAGGCAATTTTGCTGAAGGGGAAGTCGCAGACCTCCACCCCCAGCTCGGCCTGGAGCTTGGCGGCAACCTGCACTGCCGGTACGACGGTTCGATGAATTTCATACAGGTAACCGAGTTCCAGAAGCGCCATGGGGGAGATGCGCAAGGAGCGCTTCTGGATGATTTGCCTTGCCGCTCTGGGCAGTTTGCGCTGCTCGCCCTGGGCCAGTGCGGCGGCGACGTGCGTGTCGAGATAAGCGATCACAGCAACTCGTCCCAGCTTTTCAGCCATTCGGTGTAGGTTTCGGCTTTCATCCGCTCTTCGTCGGCCTCACTCGAATCCGGGTTAAAGACCTGCATGGGTGTCAAGCGATCGAGCTTAGAAGGGGAGTCCTCGGCAATAAGCCGGTAGCGGTCTCCTTTGTGGGTCAGGAGGACTTCTTCGCCCTGCCTGGCCCGCTCGATTACGGAAAACAGCTCGCGGCGGAAAGTGGAGGCGTTGATTTGCATGGGTGGAGTGTACATGGGTTGGAGCAGGGATGTACAGGTTGGGGTGACTGACCAGGAGTGACTGACCCAAAGGTGCGGCGCGAATTGGGACAAAACAATGGCTGGGCTTCGTGCCCAGCCGTTGTTGTTAGAGATGGCGATGCCGGTTAAAAAGTGGTGCCGACGGTTAGGCGGAAGACTTTGACCGGCTCCCGGAGCTGGTAGAGGGCGCTATAGAGCTGGGTGGCTTGCGCGTAGCTGAAGTCACCGGCGCTGCCTTGCGGGAAGAGCTCGCGGGTGATGAGGTTCTGGCCTGGAATGTCTCTGACCAGACGCAGGGGGTTATAGGCGTAGTAGATCCGGAACGGGGCGTTGACGATGGGGAGCAGGACCGAAATCTGGGCGCCGATGGAATCGCGAGGAACCAAGTTGGTGCCGAAGATGGGACGGATATTGTTGTTGAACTGGACCGGGATGCCGCCCTGGCAGGCTCCGTTGACGTAGGTACGGCAGCCGTAGAGGGGCGAGTCGAGGTTGGCGATGCCTTGCGGGCTCTGGCGCAGCTGGTTTTTGTCGAGGGCGACGTCGATGCCGAAATCGTTGAACAGTTCAAGGGCGGCGGTGCGGCCGACGAGCGGGATGCGGTATTCGATGTTGTTGATGAGTGAGGTATCGCCGCCGGCGGAGACGATGCCGTAAACCGGCAGGGGCACCTGGATGCACTGCTGGGTCTGGGCCTGGCCGGGCTGGCGCGAAACGCAGGAGCCGTCCGGGTTGTTCAGGTTGAAGAGCACGCGGGTGGGAATAAAGGCGTAGGGGGTGCCGGAGCGGATGTTGAAGCCGCGCAGATCGCTTTCGCCGCCGGTGTAGAAACGCTGGAAGGGCGGGGCGACGTCACCCGAGATGCCGCGGATATAGGAGAACTGGAAGCGGTAGCCGAGGGCGTTGCGGCCGTTGGGGTCGACGTGCCAGAGGCGCATGGGGCGCCACTGCTTGAACTCGAGCACCGGGGAGATATAGCGGACGTTGCCGTACAGGCCGGCGACCTGGAACAGCGCTTGCAGCTCCGAGCCGGAGCGTGGGGCGAAGCTCGAGTCGAGGTGGTTGTAGGAGTAGGAGAACGAAGCCTGGCTGGTGACGATGCCGGTGAGGGCGTTCTGGCCCTGGATGCCGGAGCGGAAGGCGAGGGTCTGGAAGAGGTTCTGCGAGGCGCCGGAGAAGGCGGTGACGGCGGAGCGGTTCCAGGAGTAGGTAAGGCCGACGCGCTTGAAAGAGCGGCGAATGGGGTACTGAGCGGAGAGGGTGAAACCGGTGGAGGACTGGTTGTAGTTCTGCTGGAGCGAGCCGGTGGCCTGCGCCTGATTGGCGCCCTGCCCGCTTGTGTTGTAGCCCTTGGTGGAGTTGTAGTCGGTCTTGTTGGAGAAGACCTGGAAGCCTACGTTGATGGGCTTGTTGCGCAGGTAGGGTTCGTTGAAGCCGAGGCTCAGGTTGCGGGCGAGGTTGCCTTCGCTGGCCTGGAGGGAGAGGGTTTCACCGAGGCCCAGGAAGTTGTTGGTCTGGTAGTTGAGGCCGAGGAAGGCGCCGGAAAGTCCACTGGCGCCGCCGTTGAGGCCGATGGAGTTCTTGCCTTTTTCGTGAACTTTGAGCAGCAGGTCGACGGTGCCGGCTTCGGCGTTCTGGTGGGTTTCCGTGTCCTGGTCGACCTTGAGGGGGTCGAAGTATTCAAGCTGATTGAGGCGCTGGATGCTGGCTTCCCAGGCGCGGGCGTTGTAGACCTGGCCTTCCTCGACCAGCAGCTCTCGGCGGATGACGAAGTCGCGGGTGATCTTGTTGCCCTGAAACTCGATGCGGGAGACCTTGAACTGCTTGCCTTCGTCGAGGTCGATGTTGAAGGCGATGGTGTGGGCTGTGTCGTCGTATTTGGGCGTGGGCAGGGGGGTGAAGTTGATGTAGCCGCCGCCGTTGAACTGCTTGGTGAGCGCTTGCAGGCCCTTGCCGAAGGCGGTGGCATCGAACCAGTCGCCGTCCTTCATGGTGAAGTTGGCGCGCAGGGCTTTCTGATTGTAGTTCTTTACATTCTTGCCGGTGAAAGTGATGCCGGTAAAGCGGTAGCGGCCGTTTTCCTCGATGGGGATGTGGATGTCCATATCCTTGCCGGTCTTGGGCCGGAAGGTGAACAGGGACAGGCCGCCTTCGTTGCGGATGTGGGTTTCAGGCTCGCCGGTGTTGGCGCGGAAGTAGCCACGGTCGCGATAGGCCTGGCGGACGCGCTCGGTGTCTTCCTCGAGCTTGGTGGCGTCGTAGGTCTTGGCGAACAGGTTTTCGAGGAAGATCGAGTCGGGGATGCCGATGGGCTTGAGGTTCTTCATGGAGGCGCGGAGGGTGCGCGCCGGGATGTGCTCGTTGCCGGTGAAGGTGATGTTGCCGACCTTGACGACCGGGCCTTCCTTGATGGAGAAGTTGACCTGGACGCTGGAGGGCGGGATGGTTTTGACGTCGGTGCGGACGCTGGCGAACTGGTGGCCATGCTCGGATTCGAGCTGTTTGATGACGGTGACGGCCTGGGCTACGTGGGTGGGGTCGTACTGGGATTCCTGCGCGAGCGAGACCTTAGCCTTTTTGAAGGCGTCGAGGATGTCGGACTGCGTGATGGAGTTGAGGCCCTTGTAGTTGATCTCGCGGATGGTGGGCTTTTCCTGCACGTAGATGTCGAGGATGACGCCTTTGGGGGTGTCTTCGCGCTCGATGCGGACATTTTCAAAGTAGCCGGTGTTCCAGAGCGAGTTGAAGTCGCGCTCGACGGTCGCGGGATCGTAGGTCTCGTTCTCGCGGGAGAAGAGCCGGGCAAGCACAGTTTCCTTGGGAATGCGGCGGTTGCCGATCACCCGGATGCCCGTGACGATGTTCGCTTGTGCCCACGTAATCGAAACAACGGAGAAGCAGAAAAGCAGAACGGCGAGTAAGCGGAGGCTGCGCATGGAGCGCAGACGCCGGCTGGTGAGGCTTGGGGAGAAATGGCTCCCACGAGTTTCGGGAAAGATAGGCACACCCTCGGCTATGGCGAAGTCTTGACGCTTGCGGTCTAGCGAATCCCGATTATAGAAGACGGGAGCGTTAGTTCCCAACTGGGGCGGGCCGAGGACTGTATGGGCAGCTTCCGGCCTGTGCCTGGCTGGCTTTTCCCGAGGGGATTGGGGTGGAGTTCGCCTGGACGGAGGGCGAAGTAAATTTCACGAATCGCGCACCGGGGTGCGGGCATCTTTGAGGAGAACAATGCGTGTTGTCACGCGAAGTTTCACCCCCCCTGCTTTGAGGGGATACAAAGGAGAACCATGCCCACACTTTTGCAAATTGATGTCAGCAGCCGCGGGGACTACTCGATTTCCCGCAAATTGAGCGCCGCATTCGCCGAGCAGTGGCAGGCGAAGAACCCGGGCGGCACCGTGACGCGCCGCGATCTGACCAAAACGCAGCTCACCTTTGTGGATATGGACTGGATTGGGGGGGCGTACAGTTCGCCGGATCAGCACACGCCCGAGCATAAGCAGGCGCTGAAGCTGTCGGACGAGCTGATTGGGGAGCTGCTGGCGGCGGATGAGATTGTGATTGGGACGCCGATGTACAACTTTGGCGTGCCGGCGGCGCTGAAGGCCTGGATCGACCATATTGTGCGGATTGGTAAGACGTTCAACAGAGACGAACAGGGCTACCACGGACTGGTGCTGGGGAAGAAGGCGACGTTTCTTATCGCGAGCGGCGGCAATTATGCAGCCGGAGCGCCGGCGGAGAAGTACAACCAGGAGACACCGTACCTGACGAGCCTTTTCGGTTTTCTTGGGGTTACGGATACCAAGGCGGTGCACGCGGGGGATACGACCGCGGTGATGATGGGCCAGGTTTCGATGGATGAGTATTTGAAGCCGCATGTCGAGGAAGTGAAGGCAGCGGTTTAGAGCGGGCGCAGCTTCGGGGGGCGAGAACCCACATCTCACACGCGAGATGTGGGGCACCTTTCTTTGCCGACCATGTTTTCACCCACTGTGATTTCGCTGTGTTTTGCCGGGCGGCCTGAGGGTCGCCTTTTTGCGGTCTTTGGTATACGGTAGGGCGCGAGGGAGAGTTCCGGGTGGAAACACGTCGGGCGTTTGCGAAGGAGATTGCCCTGGCTGGAGCCGGTGCGCTGTTGGCTCCGCGGTTTCTCCGGGGGCAGGGAGTGACCTCTTCGACAGAGGCAGGGTCGACGGGGGGCGGGACGCTGAAGGCGCATGCGGCGGCGCGCGGCTTGTATGTGGGGGCGGCGGTGAATGTCGGGCTGCTGGACCGCGATATTGGGTATGCGCGGACGGTGGCGGAGCAGTACAACATCGTGGTCGCGGAGAATGCGATGAAATGGGCGGCGCTGCGGCCTGCGCCGGACCGGTTCGATTTTGCCGAGGCGGACCGCTTGATGGCGTTTGCGGCGATGCACGGGATGGCGGTGCGGGGGCACACCCTTTGCTGGCATGAGGCGCTGCCGGCGTGGTTTGCCGGGACGGTGAACCGGAGGAACGCCGAGGCGTACCTGGTCAGGCATGTTGAGACCGTGGTGGGCCGGTACAAGGGGCGGATTCGGGCCTGGGATGTGGTGAATGAGGCGGTTGAGCTTAAAGACGGGAGGCCGGACGGGTTGAGGAAGAGCGCGTGGCTGGAGTTGCTGGGACCGCGCTACCTGGAGATTGCGTTTCGGGCGGCGCGGGCGGCGGATCCGGCGGCGCTGCTGACGTACAACGAGTACGGCATTGAGACCGATGGCGCGGGTGATACGGCGAAGCGGGAAGCGGTGCTGGCGCTGCTCGGTCGGCTGAAGCGGGAGAGGGTGCCGATCGATGCGGTGGGGGTGCAGTCGCATTTATCGGCTGATTCGGCTGCGGAGATCGGTTCCGGGCTGAGCGGGTTCGCGGTGAAGGCGCGGCTAATGGGGCTGAAGGTCTCGATTACCGAGCTGGACGTGAATGATGACAGTTTGATGGTGGACGACCCGGCAACGCGGGGGAAGGCTGTGGCTGGGGTGTACGGCGGGTATGTGGGGAGCCTGCTCCGGAACCCGGCGGTGACGGATGTGCTGTGCTGGGGCGTGAGCGACCGGTATTCGTGGCTGAACGGCAGGGATGCGGTGAAGTTTCGGCCGAAGCACCCGGGCCGGGAGGAGGTTTGTCTGCCGTTTGATAACAATTACGGGCCGCATCCGGCGTTTTACGCGTTGCGGGCGGCTCTGGATTCTCGGGCGGGGGGTGACGCAGGCACAATCGTCCTGCAACCATAATGTCTTGTGCTTATGACCGAAGCTTAATTGCTTATTGCTCGTTCGGTAGCGGGACCTAAGAACCTGTTCACGATCTAGCTACTAGCGCGATTGCTTTTTGGGTTAGACACTTTCTTGATGAGGAAGACGGTGTACGGGAGTGACGTCAGCCGGGAGCAGTTTGAGCGGGTTCGTCCTTTGCT
>JAABUX010002049.1_pt1 | contig 29147 bp, 20 predicted proteins | sample 5561851 | NCBI WGS metagenome assembly JAABUX01 (sample SAMN10711883, study PRJNA513361) | rock metagenome | isolation source: Antarctica rocks | place: Antarctica: Victoria Land, Richard Nunatak red sandstone | collected 2016-01-03 | reverse complement strand
TCGTGGCGGCGTGGGAGGAGATCCGCAACGAACGTGGGGACCAGATCAAGTGGCAGTTGACCACGGCGGATGCACGGATCAAGCTGCATCGGCTCTACCCCGTGCTTTGAGCGTGGCGGACCACTAGACTTACCGCTTGACCGACCCCGATGGGTTCGTGATGGGACCCGGGACTTATGATCGGAGGATCGAAGAGGCGGCAACCGATTATATGTTGTCGACGGGGGAGAAACTTTATTGTTATCGCGGATCGAATAGTTCGCTCCATCTCTATGAAAGCAAAAATCGCGCAGGGTTCAGTTCCTCGTTTTTATTCGATCTATTCCCCACAACCCTCTGGGATCGGTGTTGCCCTCCCGATCACAGCCTGGGTCGGCTTTGGACCGAGATGATCGGACCCAATTCCCCGGCGTCGCAACCCAACTCGACGCACGAATTGACTCGGATCAACCCTACCGTTTACCGACACGTCCGAGTCGATCCTGGCATCGGCAAATTTACATCCGATTACTCGATGAGCTTCGCCGGTCATGTCATCGCGAGCGACTACGATTCTCCATCGGACAAGTATGGGTCATCACACGTCCGCTATGAGTGGCGAAAAATCGGTCCTGCCGTGGTATTTAGTCGCTGCGAAGCGAAGGATGTTACCGCAGCCGGCCCTCATCAAACGAGGTCAACTTATACCGCACAGTTCGACCATACCGATGTCACCACTCCCGTACCGAGTTCCAAGTTTTCCTTCGACGACTTCATCAAACTGCTTCCCCGCAATACGATGGTCAACAACCACATCACGAACAAGGTGTATCCGCTCCACAAATCGAGCGGCCTGCCGGACGAGTCGTTGCAAGAATTGGTGAAGAAAGCCCGATCCGATGGATTCTCCAAGGGGGCGAAGCCATGATGAACGCCGCCATGCTGATTGCCGCCGCGACCTTGGGGCAGGCCGCCCAACCGTCGCCGAACGCCCCCCGGCCCGACGTTCGGTGCGGTAGCTTTTGCCTGTTCGTCGGCCTCCAAGCACTGGAAGTCGGCCCGGTGGCGTTCGCCGAGTTGGAGAAGGGGCTTGGTCCGCCCGGTCCGCGCGGGTACTCGATGCGGGAGTTGCAGGTGGCCGCCGAGCATGCCGGGGCATCGGCGATGGCGGTGGAAACTTCGCTCGACAACCTCCGATTTCGCGACCGCCCCTTCGCCGTCATCGGCCTTCTCAACGATGATCATTTCATCTTGATCAACGACATCACCGCCGCGCGGGTCGAGGTGATCGACCCGCCCCGCTCCTACGAGACGACCCTGGATGCGTTTCGGACCGTGTGGAACGGCAAGGCGTTGCTGCTCGGCAAGACCCCCTTGGCCACCGAGGAGTCGGTGAAGCGGCGGCGAATCATCGCCCAGAACTGGCCGATCGCGGCGGGGGGGCTGGGCGTCGTGGTCTTGACGCCGCTGTGCATCCTGCTGGTTCGCCGGAGCCGAGGCACGCGGGCTTCGGTCAAGGCGAGCGTTCCGACATTGGCCGGCCTCGCTTTGCTGTCGTGCGGCGGGTGCGATCAAGGTGGTCCCCCCGCACCCCCGACCAACGTTGCGGCGACGACGGCGGTCGCGGAGGTCCCCGAGGCCGGTCGATGGTTGTTCATCCCCGAGGAACACAAGGACCTGGGGACGATCCTCAAGAGCAAGGATCAGCAGGAGGCGAGTTTCCGGGTCGCCCTGGAAAATCGCGGCCCGTCGATCTTGGAGATCGGCAAGATCACGACGAGTTGCGCCTGCACCCGGGCGGGCTTGAGCGAGCGGCGAATCCCCCCGGGCGGTTCCTCGACACTGACCGCGTTCGTCCGGGTCGGCGACAACCTCGCCGCGAACAGCGCGCGGATCTACGTCCCGTCATCCGACCCGGTCGCTCCCCAACGCGAGATCGTCGTGAACTGGCAGGTCGACGTCCCTTTGCGGACCGACCAAACATCCTTGGACTTGCCGCCGCTCTCGCCCGGGGAGGGCGCCGAGCGGACCCTGCCGATCCGACTGAAGGGCCTGGCCCTGTGTCCGTCCTGTAGGTTAGAGGCTCGGTCGAAGTCGCAAACGACCACCTCCGCCGCCGATCCCCTCCCCGCCGAGCGGTCCGAGTCGCACGACACGCCCCTACCCGACAACGAGTTCCGGGTCGTCGGCCAACTCCGCTTCCGGGTCCATCCCCAGGCCGAAGAAAACTTCTACCGCGATTCCGCCCACATCGACCTGGTCTGCGGTGCGGACCGGCGTGCCGGCTTCACCTTGCCGGTCACATGGTCCGTCGCCCAGGTAGTCCAGGTCGCGCCCGGTCGGGTTTACTTAGGCGTCACGAAACCCGGAGATAGCGTTCACCCGGCGGGTCATCTTGCATTCGCGGTCGGGCCAACCCTTCCGGCTCACAGGGGTCGACCCGGGCGAGCGGATCAACCTGGTCGGGCCGCTCGCATCGGCGACCACCGACGCGATCCACCACCTCGAACTCGCGGTCCGCGTCCCGTTGACCGAAGGCCCGTGGCGGGAGGTCGCCCACGTCCGGACCGATCATCCGGGCGGTGCCGACATCTTGTTGAGTTTTTCGGGGATCGTCGCCCAGGAAGGGACGGGACCATGACGCGGCGCCCCGATCGGACATCGGCCGCCTACACCCTGATCGAGTTGCTGGTCTCCCTGGCCATCATCGGAGTGCTGGCGGGGTTGCTGATCCCGGCGGTGATGGGGTCGCGCGAGTCGGCCCGACAGGCGGAATGCCAGAATCGTCTCAAGCAGATCGGAATCGCGCTGGCCTCGCACGAGTCGAGCCGGGGCACTTCCCCGACCGGGATGCGCCCGGAGACCACCAAAACCAACGGGCACACCTATGCGATAGGGCCACCTTCGACCCAATTCCAACTACTGCCGTTCCTCGAACAGGTGACACTTTTCAACGCGGTCAACCTGAATCCCGGACCCCCTTTGTCCTGGCCGATCGCCAACTGCCCATTCAACGCGACGGCGGCGAGCGTCCGACTTTCGGCTTTCCTCTGCCCGTCGGACGCGGGATCGGTCGCGCCCGGCAATAATTACCGGGCGTGCAACGGGGCACAACCAGGCGAGTTCGACGATTCCATCTTCGCGGGGGGCGGTGGTGCCTTCCCCGCCTTCAAGTACCTCGCCCCTCGCGACTTCACCGACGGGTTGAGCCAGACGGCGGGGTTTTCCGAGCGGGTGACAGGTGGAGCCAACGAGTCGCGGGCCGATTGGAACCGTGACCTCTGGTTCTCCGGCCTCAACTCGGTCGTCAACCTGCCAAGCCGCGACCAATTGTTCCAGTTCTGCGGCGACCCGACGCACGGCGTGGCGGAGTTCTGGTCGAAGATGGGGGCGACTTGGATCGCCGCCGGCTACGCGGATTCGCTTTATAATCACGTCGCCCCGCCGAACTGGGAAGGTATGGATTGCGCCGAGAACACCGCCATGGGCGACCTGGCTTTGTTCTCTTCGGGAGTCATCTCGGCCCGGAGCCGCCATCGTTCGGGAGTCAACCTCCTGACGATGGACGGCGGAGTCCGGATGGTCCGTCCCAGCGTCGCCCTCGCGGTCTGGCGAGCTTACGGCACCCGAGCGGGTAACGAGGCGACAACTAACCTGGATTGACTGGCCAAGCCGCGAGGCTGGGCGTAGAATAGCTCCATTCCATGCACGCGGAGCACGACGATCCGAAGGTAATCAAACCATGCCGCGACGTCGAGGCTTCACCCTGATTGAGCTCCTGGTCGTCATCGCCATCATCGCGGTCCTGATCGCTTTGTTTCTTCCCGCCGTCCAAGCGGCCCGAGGGGCGGCGCGTCGGGCGCAGTGCCTCAACAACCTCAAGCAGGTCGGGCTGGCCCTCCAGAACTACCACGACGCTGTCGGGACCTTCCCGATGAGCTATGCCGCCCGATCCCCCTTCAAGAACGGCGCGACCGACACATTCCCGGGCTGGGGCTGGGGGACGTTGATCCTCCCGCAGCTCGAACAGGGGGTGCTCTTCGGCGCGGTCAACTTCAATTCGTCGGTCGAAGACCTCGGGAACACGACCGTGGTCGGGACCATCTTGACCGTCTACCTCTGCCCCTCCGACCCGATCCCGGGCGGGCCGTTCGCGGTCATGGACGGCTCGGGCGTCACGCTGGCGAGCCTGGGACCGTCAAGCTACGCCGCGTGCGTCGGCGACGACCTGGCGGACACGACCACGGGCCTGAGCAACGACGGCATGGGCAACGGCATCCTGTTCCGGAACAGCGGAATCCGGATCGCCGACATCACCGACGGGACGAGCCAGACCATCAGCGTCGGCGAGCGGGCCTGGTCGATCACCAGCGGCCCCTGGGCCGGGGTCGCGACGCTCGGCGTGCTCCGCCGAGGCCCGGCGAACCCCTGCCCAACCTCCGGTGCGCCGTTCTACCCGGCCGCCAGCCTGGTGCAGGCCCATTGCAACGTCCTGAACACCGACACCGACCCCGACGGCGGGATCGACGACTTTTCGAGCCGACACCCCGGAGGCGCCAACGTCGTTTTCGCCGACGGCTCGGTCCACTTCCTTAAGAGCGTCCTCCGGAACTCGGGCACCAAGGCCGACGGTTCGACCCTCTACTCGCCGTCCAGCCTCGTCCTCCAGGCCCTCGGGACCCGGGCGGGCTCGGAGGTTGTTTCCTCCGAAGCTTATTGAACAACAAAGGCGAGCAACACTCCGCGCCGCTCGCGTCTCATCAAAAAGGATGATTTTGATCGACCGCTCGGCATGCCATTGAGGTAGGATGATCGGCGTGACTCTTGTCGGACTCGACCAGGGGAGAAGCGTCCGTGAAAAACATCGAACGTCCAAGAACCGGGAAAAAGCCGATCCGGTTGACGGTGCTCGGATCACTGGTGCTCGTCGCCTTGATTGCCGTCGGATTGTCGGTCTACCGTCGACGCTCCGTCTCGGATCGGCCGATCCTCTCGGCCGACTACCGCAAGCGCTCTCCCGTCGCCGACGGGGTCATCGGCCCGAACGAGTATGGGCCGGGGGTGGTGATCCAGTGGACGGCCGACAATACCCTGGTCGCCTTCGAGAACCGGACGAGCGACTCGAATACGTACAAGCCGCCCGGCGACCTGGAAGTGACCATGCACTCGTCTTATACGGACACCTCGATGTTCTTCGCCTTCCGCGTGCGCGACCAGTTCGTCGACGCCCAGGAAGTCGACCGGGACACGCCGCACCAGAATGACGGGGTGGAGATCTTCATCGACAGCGACCGGGTTCCCAACGACTTCGAGAACAGCCCCCAGGTCGTCGGCGCCTCGGAAACGATCATACCTTCGGAGGGGTTTCAACTCTTGGTGGACGCGGCGGGCCATCCCTACATCTTCATGCCGGTAGAAGTCATCGCCCCGATCGTTTCAACTCTTGGTGGACGCGGCGGGCCATCCCTACACCCGGTGCCGAAACTTCTTCTCCGACGCCGACTGGAAGCGTGGCGTCAAACGCACCAACGACGGGTATATCGTCGAGATCGAGATCCCTCTGGCCTTGATCGACACCCAAGACGGCCCCGGCGTGACGCCCCCCCACCCGGGTTCGGAGTTCAACCTGGCGCTGGCCTTCACCGACAATGATACGGAAGCAAGGTCCCAAACCGGCTATGCCTATCTGAGGACCACCTCCACGAAGATCTCGCCCTTCTTCGGCGGCGAGTCGACCTGGTCGCTCGGGGTCCGGTTGGAGCCTCGATGGTGGCAAATGCTCCGATGAATGGTCGATCTCGAACCGCCGATTGCCAACAACCAACCCCGGATCGGATGAGAACGGATGGGGCTTTCGTCTCTGGAGATTCGGATCGCAAATTGCAGGATCGCAAATCGCAAAAAATCCAGAAACCGCAATCCTAAGAGCATTTGCGATTTGCGATCCTGCAATTTGCGATTCTTGATTCTAGAGAATCTCCAAGTTTGAAAGCGATGACCAATTCAGGACCGACAACCGCGATTTGATCTGTCCTTAAACCCGCATCGAGAGTAAGACAAGGCGCCCGTCGCGGGTCGTGGAAAGGAACTGACGCTCGAATCTTCTTCTTGGCTTTCAATCCAGATCCGTTCGCAACCCGTCGGTCCTCCATCGGAATCTTGGTCCGATCGGGGACTTGCTCGAGGCATTCCGTGACGGGATGCCGGGTGGTTACGCTGACCTGGAGATCAGAAATGAAGCGGCGAGAACGGTCGAAGCGATCCTGCCAGTTGGGCGCGGTTCAACCCCTGGAAACGCGGGCCTTGATGACCCTGGCCACCACCGCGCCTCTCCCGGACCTGAAGCTCTCGGCGGGGGTCGCCGTGGCTCCGGTGAACCTGGACTCCTACTTCAAAGATGCCAACCCTTCGACCAACTTCGCGATCTTCAACACGACGCTCGGCACCATCCCCGTGCTCTTGACCCCGCAGACCACGCCGCTGACCGTGGCCAACTTCCAGAATTATGTGAACAAGGGGGCTTACACGAACTCGGTGGCCCATCGCTCGGTCCCCGGCTTCATCTGGCAGGCCGGCGGATTCCAGCTCTCTCCGACCTCGCAGATCACGGCCACCCCGACCAACCCTCCGGTCAAGAACGAGTTCGGCGCATCGAACCTGAGGGGGACGATCGCGATGGCCAAGCTAGGCTCCGATCCCAACAGCGCGACCAGCCAGTTCTTCTTCAACGAGTCCGACAGCAACGCCGCCAATCTCGACCAGCAAAACAGCGGCTTCACCGTGTTCGGCCATGTGGTCGGGGCGCAAGGCTTGGCGGTGATGGATGCCGTCGCGGCGGTCCAGGCGCCGTCGCCCGGCCCCCTGGCCTCGCCTCTGGATTCGGCCCCCCTGCAAAACTATACCGCCGGGACGTCGGTGCAACTCTCGAACCTGATCCTGATCAAGAGCGTGACATCGGCGAGCGAGGTCTTCGTGCCCTCAAGCGATGCGCCCGGCGTGGCCGCCGCGTCGGTCCAGGGGAATAGCTTGGTTCTGACCCCCCTGGCGCCCGGGACCGCGCACATCACCGTCGTGGGTTATGGCTCGGATGGGAACAGCGCGACGGAGTCGTTCACCGTCAACGTTTCCTCAACATCGTCGCAACCGGGGACGACGACCCCGCCCACCACCGGCACCCCGGCGCCCACCCCCACGACGCCGCCGATCTTCGCGACGCCCCAGCCCACCCCGACGCCTCCGTCGGTCCTGGTCCCTTCAGCCAGGGGGGCGATCCCCGCCTCGGTGGTTCTCGGGCAGAAGACCAAGATCCAGGAAACGGTGACCTTGGTCGCCCAATCCACCGCCGTGGCGCAGAGGGAACAGGTGGCGCTCAGCCTCTCGACGACCTCGACCGGCTCGCCGGGAGATTTCCCGGTCGCGACCGCTTCGGTCAAGGTCAAGCTCAAAGCAGGCCAGCAGGCCAGGGTCAGCTTGTCGGCCAACCACCTGAGCCCGAGCGTCCCGGTCGGGACGTATCACGTCCTGGTTTCCGCGACCGACCCCAACGGCTCGATGACGACGGTCGACACAGGGAGGACGCTGACGGTCCAGGCGGCTCGCCCGAAGCCGTCCAAGAGGTGATCGGCCACTTGGGTCGAGTGTCGAGAGGGTGTCCCGACACTCGACTCGAAGCGCGTCATCGCTTGTTGATCTGGTCGAAGTAACCTCGGATGTGCTTCTCGACGCTCTTGGGGATCTTCTGGTTGGTCAAGGCGTCGGACGAGGTCCCATTCGAGGCGGCTTCCACTTCGCCCTGGATCGTGATCTGGCTGGTCCCCTTGGTCTGCGCGGTGGGGGGGGCGGTCCCTTCGATCATGACCGAGCCTTTGCCGTACTGGTTCTTGGTCCGGGTGTTGTAGTTGGCGACGTTGTCGGGGGCCTCGGCTCGGGGACCGTCGCCGATCCCTCGGCCTCGACCTTGGCCCGGGTTCCGGTTCATCCCATTCCCCTGGCCGAGTTGGTTGAAGCCATCGCCGAACTGGTTGCCGCCATCCTCTCCCTCGCCGCTCATCCCGGCCTTGGCGTTCTGGAGGTCGGCCAAGGCCCCTTCGAGCGACTGCATCTCCTGGAGGTCCTTGGCCATCTGCGAGAGCTTCTGCTCGCTCACGCCCAGGGCTTCGGCGGCCTTCTTGGTGTCTCCTGCGGCCAACGCCTTCTGAGCCTGGTCGAGTTGCGCGGCCATCTTCTTGAGGTTTTCGAGCCCCTTGGCCTGCTCGTTGAGCTTGGCCATCTCCTTGTCGAATTGCTCCTGGCTGAGGCCGCCGTTCTTCTTGGCCTCGGCGAGCTGTTCCTTCCTCTTGTCGAGGCTGGCGAGCTTTTCGAGCTGCTTGGCCATGTCGGCGACCTGCTGCTTGAGGGCTTCCTTCTCCTTGGCGGTCATCTTGCCCGAGGCGAGCTTCTCGCGGATCTGCTTCAGCTCATCGGCCGCTTTGGCGAAGTCGCCCTTGGCGAGGTCCTTGGCGAACTGGTCGCCGGGGCCGTCGTTGCTCATCTGCTTGAGCTGCTGCAACTGGCGGTTGACCTGCTCGGGGGAGCCGAGTTGCTTCTGGCGATCCTTCAAGGCGTCGGTCAGCTTGTTGAGCTCGACCATCGCCTGGTCCTTCTTGGCGGGAGGGGCCTTGGCGAGGTCTTTGGCCGCCTTCTCGACCTGCGCGAGCAACCGCTCTGCCTCGGCGAACTTCTCCTTGTCCATCTCCTTGCGACGATCGGCGGCCTTCTGCGCCAGCGCCGTGCTTTGCTTGGTGACGGACTTCTTTTCGGTCTCGGTGGTGGCGACGTCGGGTGATCGGGCGGCGGCGACCCGCTTCGACCACTCGGGGCCGAGCAGGACCATCCCGGCGATGGCGAGCGGGATCAAAGGAACCCAGGCCCGCTTGGGAAGCGTCAGGCCGAACCGAGAGGCGACATCCAGGTCATTGACGTGGCGGATCGCGTCGGCGATCAAGGCCCGGCCGGCGGGGGTCTCGCGGAGTTCCTCGGGCAGGGTGATCGCCGTGCTCAAGCGCTCGTTGAGGCCGAACGCCCGGTCCAAAGCGACGGCTGCGTCGGTCGGGTTCGGCCCCCGGGTGATGGCCGCCACGACGCTCGCCGCGACCGCCAGGGCCAAGGCCGCCGCGAACGGCCACCAGATCGGGCCTGGGATCGAGACCCCGCCCAGCCGCTCGACCGCCAGGACCACCGTGGCCATCGCCAGTGCCAACGCCAGGCTCCAGACTAAGGAAGCCAGGAACCGCTGCCCTCGCAACCGACGCCGAACCCGCCCGATCGGCTTATTCAAATCTCGCACGGTCCCGCCCCCCTCTTGGTTCGAGCCTCGACCCGATCGCCACCGACGAATGTCATCGGTCCTTAATGTACTCCGGCCCGGCGTCGGCCACAAGTCGGCCGCGACCGATCGCCGTCGCTCAGAGCTGCACCAAGGGTTTCAGGACGACCAGCCAGGCGAGCATGAAAAGCCAGAGTCCGCCCAGGAGGAGGCCCAACCTCTCGCGCCACCCCGCCCCGAGCCGCCAGCGGCCGGACACGGCCATCAGCAACCAGGCCGCCAGGATGGCCACGCCGATCGTCCGGGCGTTGGTCGCCCAAACGGAGTTCAACGTCCCCGGCGAATTCACGGTGCTCTTGCGAAGCCAGAACTCCAGGGCGAGCCACCCCGTCGAGGCGGTCAGCCCGACCAGTGCCGCCACCCGCCCCGGAGTCCAACGAGCCCGCCGTCGAGGGCTGCTCGGGCGTCGGACCGCGACGACCCCGCAGCCAACTCCCGCGACGGCCAGCGCGGCCAACCCCCGCCCGAACCGGTAATTGATCGCTCTCTCCCAATCCTCGATGACCGAGATCTGGTTGACCTTCGCGATCGGCGACCCGGGCCACTTTTCGGCGAATTTCTCGCGGAGCGGCGGCGGTCCGGGCGAGTCCCACATCACATCCATCGGCTCGCGGTTCCAAATGTCCGAATCGAAGGTAGATTGGGTCCACACCAGCCCCATCGCCGTCTCGATTTGGGCGTCCGTGTGCGTCGCCAGCCAGCCCGCGGTCAGGAGGGTGATCGCGAGGATCGGGAGGTCGACCAGGGTCGTTGCGAGTCGAGTTTTCAAGGGAACCACCAGCGATTGAGGGCGATCAGCCAGGGGGTCGTCGGCACTTCGGACAGGGCAAACTGGAGGAGCCAGAGCGCGCCGACGACCCGGCCCAACCGGTCGATGGCGCCCGGCTCCGACCGCCATCGCCCGGCGAGGACCAGGGCGAACCACGCCCCGAACACGCCGGGGCCTCCGAAGGGCCGGATCAAGAGGAAGACGGAGACGGCCTCGCCGGGCCAGGGGTGGTGGGAGTCGATCTCGGTCGCCCATCGCATCAGGGCGCCCGCCGCGCTGATGAGCATCCCCAGAACAGCCCCGGCCGAGGCGACGAACCCCGGCTGTCGCCAGAGGCGACGAAGGCTCGGTCGAGGTCCGCGAAGCCGGAGAACAAGCAAGGTCAGCGACGCGACGGCCAGGAAATAAGCCCCCGGGTACTTGGCGGCCCGCACGATCGTCAGATCCGCGAAATAAAACCAGGTGGATTTGATGTTCTCCCACGCGGCGGAATACCCCCGAATCGCCGCGAGCCACACGGCGAACCCCGCCACGACGAGAATCCCGTCGAGAAGTCCCAGGGGCCGGACCCGATTTCGTCGCGGGTCGATCATTCGCGGGCACCCTTCGTCGGAGAACACCTCATCAACCGGCCACGTCTCGACTCTAATTGCCCACCTCGACCGCCACAAGCAAGACCTCGAATTTTCCCCCTTGACCGGAGGAGGCAGACCGTTTACCTTTCAACCATCATGAGCCGCCGAGAAAAGCCGGGATTGCCTGTCTTGAACGAGGACCCTCGGGGTTGGGGGCTGAGGGCTTGCACCGGCTTGCTTCGCTTCCAGAGCCGGCTGGAGCGCCGGTTCGCCGAGACGCTCGCGCCGCACGGCCTCACGGTCCCCCAATTCGACGTCCTGGCGACGCTCTCGCACGGCGAGGGGATCACCCAGCAAGAACTGGCGGAGTGGCTCCTGGTTACCAAGGGGAATGTCGTCGGATTGCTGGATCGGGTCAGCGCTTCGGGGTGGGTCGAACGTCGCCTAGACCCCGAGGACCGTCGGGTGAACCGGCTCTACCTGACCGACTCGGGACGCCAGCTCCTCCGTCGGGCCGAACCGGCCCAGTTCGGCCTGATCCGTCAGGTTTTCGGCAAGCTGACCGAAGGAGAACTCCACCTGCTGGCGGAACTCGTCGAGAGGCTCGACGACGCGACCCAGCAGTGCGACGGGCCGGGTTGACCCAAGATTTTGGTTCACATGCAAACCGTCCTTGACAGAACCTTCTCGTTCAGCTAGTTATTAAAACCTTGAAAGCATAAGCAGTATCAAGAGACCTATCGCAAATCGAATGATTTGAGTTGCTCTGCGGTTTTTGTTCTGTTATCTGCAAATCGAGCAGGATCAGGGTCCTGGATGGCGTTTTGTCCCGAGTTTTCGATCGGCTTGGGTTCCACCAAGCCCGAAGTTCGACCTCCAACAGAGTGAAGGATGGAAACGATGAAGTTGGCCGCACGCACCCTCGTGACCCTGGCCGCGATGGCCTCGGGCGCCGCCGTCGCCCCCGCCGCCGAGACGTACTCGGCCGACCCGGTCCACTCGTCGGTGGTTTTCCGGGTCAAGCACATGAACACTAGCTACGCCTGGGGCCGGTTCAACAACCTGAGCGGCTCGTTCTCGCTCGACCCGGCCGACCCGAGCAAGAGCAAGATGGCGTTCACGGTCAAGGCCGCCAGCGTCGACTCGAACAGCAAAGAGCGCGACAACCACCTGAAAAGCCCCGACTTCTTCAACGCCGTGCAGTACCCTGAAATCACCTTCGCCAGCAAGAGCGTGGCGAAGGCGAGCAACGGCTATCAAGTCGAGGGCACCCTCACCTTCCACGGCGTGACCAAGCCGCTCTCGTTCCTGATCGTCCCGACCGGGACCGGCAAGGACATGAAGGGCAACGCCATCAGCGGGATCGACACCAACTTCGTCTTGAAGCAGAGCGACTTCGGGATCACCAAGATGGCCGCCGCCATCGGCGACGAGGTCAACGTCATCGTCAGCGTCGAAGGCGTCAAGAAGTGAAGTAAGCCGGGCGGACGAATCCAACCAAAACGGGGCGGGCCTCGTCGCGACCGGACGGGGGCCTCGCCCCTTTTTCTGATCTCAAAGGAAGCCCAACGATGCCCGTGTCGGCGACCGCCGTCCTCGCCATGATCCTCGCGACGGCCTTCTCGGCCGGACTCTCAGCCCTTGGCGTTTGGTCGAGGCGCCGCCTCGGCGTCGACGCGCCCTCCCCTTGGTGGGGGGCGCTCGCCGTCGGCTTGGGCTACCTGATCGGCCACGCCGGGGTCGCGACCCCGGCGATCCCGCCCGCCGACGTCACCGACCGAATCCCGCTCATCGCCCTGGTCGGCTCGGGGGTCGCCGCACTCTTGGCCGGAGGGCGTAGAGACGTCTGGATTAGGGTCCTAGCGTACACCGGGCTTGCTACGCTGACTTACGTCGTGATGCTCGGCCCGGTGCTCGGATCGGGCGACTTTCCCGGCGAAACGGTGACCTGGCTGGTGGGGTCGGCCGTGGTGTCGGTGCTCGCCGCGCTCAACGTCGGGTTTCTGGACGCCCCGGGTCGTCGGTCGGAGACCTGGGTCGGGCTGGCGGCCTTCGCGTTCGGTGCGGGGGTCGTCCTGGTGTTGTCCAACAGCGCGGTGTTGTTCCAGCTCGGCGGGGTCCTGGCGGTGGCGCTGGTCGCCTCGATCGTCGGGGCCTGGGGCCGGCCGGTCGGCGGGGGGGTCCCGGTGGCCCTGGGCGTCTTGACGGCTCTGATCGTCGAGGGGTTCGTCTACGCCTTCCTGCCCGCCCCGAGCGCCGCGATTCTCGCCGCATCCCCGCTCGTCCTCTGGCTGACCCGCCTCCGGCCGATCGCCCGCCTCGGACCCAGGACGCGAGCCGCCATCGCGGCGGTGTTGATCCTCATCCCGGTGGCGGTGGCGGCGGCCTTGGTCTTGGCGTCGAAGTCGGACGAGGGGTATGGGTACTGATTCTTCTCCGGGTCTTACCCACTTCTCGATCACCAATCCAGACATTAAACTGGAAATCCGGGGCTGACCGATCCTCCAAGACCCAAACACGCTCGATCGCGAGTAATCGGGGTCCCCGAATCGAGGGAGGAAAGCATGACGACCCAACTGATCCACGATCGAGATCGAGGACGAGGACGAGGACCGGAGATTTCCGAAACGCGCATCACCGTCTATACCCTGCTTCCTCACTTCCTCGATCCGAAAGCGACCGAAGCAGACATTTGTCAACTCTATGATCTGAACGCAAAGCAAGTCGCCGCGGCCCGAGCCTATGTTTTCCAACACGCGGATGACGTCTTCGAGAAGCACTTGATCATCGAAGCCAAGCTCAACGCGAAGAATTCGCCGGGATTGATCGAACGAGCGGAAAAGACGCGAACCACGTTCTCAAGTTTCAAACGATGGCTCGCCCAACGCGAAAGAGTCGAGGCCCAAGATCAGTCTTTAACAAGAAGTGTGAACGCTGAACTGGTCGACCCCAAAACCTTCCCAACATTCCTAGAGTGGCTCGCCGACAGGGAGTCGGGGGTTGGGGAGGGCTCGTGAGGTGCGAGGTCTTCTGGCGGACATGAATGTTCAAGGCCACCTCAAATACCTTCTTCACCTCCTTGAGTTGCTCGACTTGATGGATCTGCTCGACGAGGTTGGACTCCGCCTCGTGACATTTCGAGACCTTGGACTCGACCAAGGGTTGGACGACCGAACTCTCTGGGAGTTTTGCCAACAACAAGGATGGGTCCTGTTCACGGAGGACCGCAACGACAATGGCCCTGGGTCGCTCCAACGGACGTTGGACAACTCCTGGCGTGACGGTTGTCTTCCCGTCCTGACGCTCTCGAACAAGGGGCGGTTCGAGCGAAATGCTAGCGAATGAGCGGGCGGCCCGAGCCCGATCAGTCGCCCATTCGCTCTTTGACCAGAGCGGAGATTTCGCGGAAGCGCGGGTGGTCGGCGGATTCGACCCACTCGAACACGATGGCCTCGGTGGTGGTGAGTGTGATCCCCGAGCGTTCGAGGCGGCGGAGAGCGGCGTCGAGGTCGGTCGGGAACCTCGATCCGACGGCGTCGATCGGGACCTGGACCAGATAGCCCCGGGCCGCGAGTTCGAGGGCGGTCTGCGCCACGCAGATGTGGGCCTCGATCCCCACCAGCGCGACGTGGCGGATCTTGGCCGCTTCGAGGCGATCCCAAAGCCCCTCGGCCCCTCCGGCATGAAAGGTGGCCTTTGGAAGGCGATCCGGGAGGAGTTCGGCGAGGATGGGCACGGTCGGGCCGAGCTTGGCGGGGACTTGCTCGGTGGCGAAGGTGGGCACCCCGAGGATCTGGGCGCCTCGGACCAGTCGGACGGCGTTGGCGATCACCCGGTCGACGCCCTCGATCGCCGGGACGAGCCGGGTTTGCAGGTCGACGACGAGCAAGGCGGCCCCTCCGTCGGCGGTCAACCTCGAATCGGTTCGCATGGGCGAGCGGTCCGGTCGGGTCGGTTGGGGTCGAAGGGGTCGACCCCTCGTCGGGGTGTCACGAACGCGATCCGCCATCATACATGAGAAAGGACGCGGTCGGGATGATGCCCGAAAACCACGTTCGGTCGGGGGTGGAGGAGGGTGCTCGGGTTTGGCTGTTGGAGTGTTGAGGTGGTCGGTGTTATGGTAACCTATCTCGATCGACGAGCGACGGGTGGGGGGTGGTCCCGCGTTCGTCGGGCCGTTTCGATCACGCCACACGGGCGAGGGCGGACAATCGTGGCCGACAAGCCCCGACTCCTGGTCATCGACCGCGACTCCCCGGGCGCGGCGTCGGCCCGAACCTTGTTCGCCCAGGGGTTTGACGTCGTCCACGCCCGGAGCTTGGCCCGCGCCCTGGTCTTGCTCCGCGAGCAGTCGTTCGTCGGCGTCTACGTCGACCACGCCCAACTCGCCTCGCTCCGGTGGGCCGGGGCGATGATCCAGGCCGACGAGATCTTGAACGCCATCGCCGACGGCGTCGCGGTCGTCGACCCCGACCTCAAGATCACCTGGACCAACACCGAGTTCGCCCGGCTCGCCGACCCGGAGTTCCCCCCGGTCGGCTCGCCGTTCTACCGGGCCCTCGGCTCGCCCGAGATCATCGGCCCGTCCCCCTGTCCGTTCCTCGACGCGATCACCTCGCACAACCCAACCAGCACGGCGCTCCGGATCGACGCCAACCGCTATCTGCGGCTCACCGCCACCCCGGTCTTTGATGACCTCAAGCGATTGACCCACCTGATCGCCCTGACCCGCGACATCACCGACGAGACCCTCCAGGCCCAGAAGATCACCGCAATCCACAAGGCGGGCGACGAGCTCGCCGACCTGACCCCCGAAGAACTCGCCGAGATGGGGGTCGAGGAGCGGACCGACCTCCTCAAGTACAACATCGGCCGCCACATGAAAGACTTGCTGGGGCTCGACTTCATCGAGATCCGCCTGCTCGACCGGACCAACGGTCGGCTTGTCCCGCTCCTGACCGAAGGGATGACCAAGCAGGCCGCCAGCCGCGAGTTGTTCGCCGGCAAGGACGGATACGGAGTGACCGGGTTCGTCGCCGCGACCGGGCAAAGCTACCTCTGCCCCGACACCGCCGCCGACCCGCTCTACCTCGAAGGCGCCGCCGGCGCCCGAAGCTCCTTGACCGTCCCCTTGATCTACCACGGGACCGTGATCGGGACCTTGAACGTCGAGAACGCCCAGCCCGGGGCCTTCGACGACCGAGACCGCCAGTTCCTCGAAATCTACGCCCGGAACGTCGCCTCGGCGCTCAACACCCTGGAACTCCTCCAGGCCGAGAAGCTGAGCACCGCGACCGCCTCGGTCGAAGCGATCAGCCGAGAGCTTGCCCTGCCGATCGACGCGATCTTGAACGACGCGACCACCGTCTTGGATCGCTACGCCGGCCACGACGAGGACATCGTCGCCCGGCTTCGCCACCTCCTGTTCCGGGCCAGGGAGATCCGAAGCCTGATCCAGAAAGTCGGCTCCACGCTCGCCCCCGAGCCGAGGCGAAACGGCCCCCCGCCCCAGCGCAGGCTGGCGGGGTTCGACATCCTCGTCGTCGACGCCGACGAGACCGTCCGGCGAGCCGCACACCAGATGCTTGGACGCCAAGGGGCCACGGTCGAAACCGCGAGGGATGCGCACGAGGCGATCGCCCTGGCCCGGCAGACCGCGTATTCCGCCGCCGTGGTCGATATCCGCCTGCCCGACTTGGACGGCTACGAGACGTACCGGAGGCTCCGGGAGGTCCAGCCCGGGGTCCCGGTGATCTTGATGACCGGCTTCGGCTACGACCCGACCCACTCGATCGTCAAGGCTCGCCAGGATGGGCTCCGGACCGTCCTCTACAAGCCGTTCCGGGCCGATCGCCTCGAAGAAGCGATCGAAGGGGCGCTCCAGCCTCCATCTCCGTCCCCCGACTGCGAACCCGCCGACCCGCCTCCCGCCTCGACCTCCCCCGCCTCCCCCACCCCGGTTCCCGAACCCTCCGAAACCCGCCCCGACCGAGGTCTTACCTTATGATCGCATCCGACTGGCCGATCACCATCCCCCTGGTCGTCGGGCACCTCGCGCTGTTCGTCCTGGCGCTCAACCTGCTCCACTCGACCGCCGTGCCCGAAAAGGCCCTCGATGTTTTGAACCTGGTGCTCCTCGGTTCGACGTTGCTCGCCCTCCCGGTCATGCTCACCCAGGGGCACTGGTCGACCTGGCCGCAACCGGCTCGAGGTTATGCTTTGATTTGCCTCGGCGTCGCCTTGGTCGGGCTGCCGACCGTGACGGTGCTCCGGGCATTCCGCCGCCCGCTCGACGAAGTCGCGTCGACCCGAGGGGTGATCCTCGACCTCGGTCGATCGTTGGGGATGGACCGGGTCGTCGGCGAGGGCAAGCACAACTGGCTGCTCCGGGTGCCCGGCAACCGCTCGCTCCAGATCCAGAAGGTCGAGTGCGAGGTCAAACTCCCGCAGCTCCCCGCCGCGCTCGACGGCCTGACCCTGGTGCAGATCACAGACACCCACTTCTCGCACTGCTACCGCCGAGAGTTCTTCGAGGCGATCGCCGACGAGGCCGCCGCTTGGGATGCCGACCTAGTCGTCTTTACCGGCGACCTGCTCGACGACGAGGCGACCCTGGAATGGGTCGAGCCGGTCCTGTCGAAGCTCCGGGGCCGGTTGGGCCAGTTCGCCATCCTGGGCAACCACGATCACCGGCTCCGGCCGGGCCGGGCGCGGCGGAGCCTCAGGCGATCGGGCTTCGCCGACCTCGACGCCCGATGGACCGAGATCAACATCGGCGAAACCGACATGCCCGGCGGTCGGATCGCGCTGGGCGGGACGTCGGAGCCTTGGGGGCCGAAGCTCGACTACGCGGGCATGCCCGAGGCCGACCTCCGGATCTTGCTCAGCCACTCGCCCGACCAGTTCCCCAAGGCGAAGACCAAAGGGGTCGACCTCGTCCTTTCGGGCCACAACCACGGCGGGCAGATCCGCCTGCCCGGTTTCGGGCCGATCCTGATGCCAAGCCGCTATAGCCGCCACTTCGATCGAGGGTTCTTCCGCTCGGGCGACTCGGTCCTGTACGTCAGCCAAGGCGTCGGCGGCAAGCACCCGATCCGGTTCGGCTGCCACCCCGAGATCACCCGATTCACCCTCCGGTGTGCCAACCCTCGGACGTCGCCCAGGTTCGACCGCCGGGCCGAACCGGTGGTTGCCGGAGTGTCAACCGATTGTTGATGCCAACCTCGGCAAGAACCGCAAATGGCAGGATCGCAGATCGCAAACCAATCCCGAATCGCGATTTGCGATCGGCCCTGATTCTCGGAGGAGGAAGAGTCAGGAGGGGCCGGGGATACGGCCAAGGTCGGAGCCGTTGGCCTCGGCGGCGGGGGGGCGGTCGGGGTCGGTGGGCATCGGCATCGGCGTTAATCCGGGCGGCATCTCCTCGGGCGATTCTTCCCGGGGTTCGAAGCCGGTCGCCGACGCTCGCCTCGGGGCGGGCACCGTCGACGGGACCGGAGTGGCGGGGCTTGCAGGGCGATCGCCAAGGGTCGAAGGTTCGGGGAGGATCGTCCGGTTGATCGCCCCGGAGGTCGCGAGCCGGACCGGCTGGGGGAGCGGACCCGACGGGCCCCAGCGAGCCCCCGGCTGGCGGGCGACCGACCGAGGGAGGGCCAGTCGGAACGACCGGGGGGACTCCAGGGAGTTGACCATATTTTGGCTGGTCATCGGCAACCGCTCCCAGACGACCCCTTCATAGGAGCTTGAGCCCGACTCGCGGAAGGTCGCCGGGTCGTCGGCCCAGGTGGCGAACCCCCGGATCGGTGGTTGGGGGCGCGAACCGCCCGATCGGAGGTAGACGGCGATCCGAGCGTACAAATTATCGGCGCCCCGCCAGTCGAGCCGGTCGGGCGTGTCGATCGCCACCAGGGTGCTGGGGGTGAATTCCGCCGCCGAGGGGATCGGCCCGAACACCGAGTGTCGGGCCAGGACCCGGGGCGAAGTCCCCAGGAACCGGAACATCGGCCCGGCGCCCATCAGGCCGCTGACGTGTTCGAGGCGAAGTTCGCCCGGCGTCGCCGACGGGTCGGCGTTGTCCGACCAGATCGACGCCTGCTCGCCCAGGGTCGCGCCGAAGGCCGCGTCGCGGATCGACACATCCACCGGCCCCGACATCAAGAGGCCGATCTGGTGGCCGTCGAAGTCGCTCGCATCGATCACCATCGAGGCAACCAGGCCGTCCCCTCGGGTCGACGAGGCTCGGGGGGTCGCGTACGACCGGATCGCCGCCGGCCTCCCGATCGAAGCCTGGCCCGACCCGGACCCGTTGCTCCTCCGGAACGAGCAGCGTCGGACCACGACCTCGGCATCCTCGGCCGAGATCGTCGCGAAGACCTTCGCCCCAGAACCGAAACCGGCGGTCCGATCCGCGCCTAAGGCCGGGTCGAAGCTCGAAGCGTCGACCAGGAAGTCGATCCCGTCGAACGTGACCCGCCCCCCTCGGATGTCGATCAATCCCGAGGTCGGCGACGATGGGTTGGCGGCGGGGACCGGGGCGAAGTCGCGGGCGAACCGGATCAGGGGGCGGACCCCGGCCTCGGCCCGGATCGTCAGGTCTCGACGGTCGAGGCGAATCGGGCGGTCGCTCCGGAGTTCGTAGGGGCCTCGCTCGACGAGGAGGATGCTCGACTTCGGCGGGGCCTCGGCCAAGATCCGGCCCAGGTCGTCGGTCGGGCTGACGGCCACCTCTCGGGGGGGGATCGGCTCGACGGTGGGCGTCGGCTTCGGCTTCGGGTCGGGGCGGGCCGGCGACAACCCTACGCCGGGGGTCCGGCCAGCGAGCGAACCGGGGGCGAACGAAGGGGTCGCCGCCTTGTCGGGATTGTTCGGGGAGAACCGGACACCGTTGAGGGATTTCGCCGCCTGGGGGCCGTCGCCCCACCAGGCCACTCCCGCCAGGAGGAGGAGGAACACCAGGCCAGGCCCGCCCCAGAACAGGTGCCTCGCCCAATTCGGCGTCGAGGACGGGGCATAGTAGGTTGGGGACGCGATGGGCAGCGGCAACCCGACGGTCAACGCGCCGGGGATGGCGATCGCTCCGAGGTCGCGGGCCAGGTGTTCGGGCGTCTGGTAGCGGTGGTCGCGCTCCTTGATCAGGAGCTTGACCAGGATCGCCGCCAGGGCGTCGGGCACGTCGGGGTTGAGCCCCCGGATGTCGGGCGGGGTTTCTTCGCGGTGCTGGATGAGCTTCTGGAGGACCGTCCCCTCGGGGAACGGCGGGCGACCCGAAAGCATGTGGAACAAGGTGCAGCCGAGCGAGTACAGGTCGCCCCGGATGTCGACGTCGCGGGGGTCTCGGGCTTGCTCGGGGCTGATGTAGTCGAACGTCCCCAGGGTCATCCCGGTCTGGGTCAGGTCGGCATCCCCCCGGCGCTCGAACTGGCGGGCCAGGCCCATGTCGACCAGTTTGGCCCGACCTCCCGGGGTGACGATGATGTTCGACGGCTTGATGTCGCGGTGGACGACCTCGCGCTCGGCGGCGTGGATCAAGGCGTGGGCAATCTGGAGCGTGAAATGAATCGCGTCGGCCACGGTGAGCGGGCCGTCTCGGATCACCATCTGACGGATCGTCACCCCTTCGATATACTCAAACGCAATATAATGGTAGCGGCCGTCATCGCCGATCGTGTAGACCCGGGCGATGTTCTCGTGGTCGAGTCGGGCCGCCGCCCGCCCTTCCTGATGGTAGCGGCGGACGACCTCGGGGTCGACCGCCTGCTCGGGCGGGAGAATCTTCAACGCGACCTGGCGATCCAAGCCGACGTCGACGGCCCGGAACACCGCACCCATCCCCCCGGCGCCGATCGACTCGACGAGGCGGAACTCGTCGATCTTCTCGCCCAGGTTGGGCAAGGCCCTCGACTCATACCGACCATCAAGATCCGAGCCGAGTTCGCGCCGCCCGGACGAGGGTTGCGAGGAGGATTCGGCCCCTCGGAGCGACGAGGCTGGGGGCGCCGCGATGACGTCGGTATCATCGAGGGGCGAGAACGGTCGAGGCGACGCGGACGGGTCCGAGCCAACCCCCGAGGGACGAGACCGGTCCGAGCGTGGCGGTGGATCGGGCTCGGGCATGAATAACACGACCTCGAGGGTGGGGCCGGACGGACCCCATTCTGGGGCGACAATCCGTTGCAAGCGCCCGGTCAACCCGCTCGAACGCGGTGCGACAGATTCAAGGCACCTAAAGCCGCACGCGGTCGCATCGAACGTAACGCGACTATAGACGGTTCGTCCTGGATCGTCAATTGTTCGAGGGCCGCCGCCAATTTGTTCGACTAGGTGTCGTTATCCCGAAAAAACCGGGCTGTCGAGGTCGATTGCGGGGGGAGTCGGGGCGCGGTCACGATCCGACTCAGAAGTTAAGCGGTATAACAAACGAAATAGGCAATAAGCCATCGAGAACAGCAAAAAATAGATTTCGATCGAACTTCATTGACGTGCTGTTTGGAACAGCAGATAGTACGCCTACTTGTGCGTCATATTCAAGACCTGCCTCTGCGGTCAACTTGAATGTAGGACCAAAACCGACGCCAAGATGGGCACCGTCGCTGGGAAGATGTCTTCGAGGAGGAACATGAAATGGTCCGTTCGTCCGTCCGTCCGTCCGTCGCGGTCGCGCATTTCGTCCGAGTGAGCATTGGTCGGGCCAGCTCGAGTGTCGGGCGTTGCTGACGACCATACCTACCGGCGTTCCACAAATCGACAATTTGTCGTCCATGACCGACACGACGATCGCCGCCGACCAAGCCGACTTCACTTCATCTTGGCAAGAGATTCAATCCATCATCGGGTCGACCGGTGCGCAAATCGCAGCGGCGATCCAAGCGCCGAGCCAGACGACAACCGGTCAGGCCCCTTCGGCTCCCGCGAATCCGGCACCTCCGGCCAACCAAGCCCCCGCCCCGCCAGGGAATGGTAACCCTGGCCCTCAATTCCCGTCAACCATACCGCCTGGACTCATCCCGACGCTCCAGGACGAGATCACCAAACAGAGTAATATTGTGCTCGGTCAGCGGATGGCAACCAACGATCTTCTGGTTTTTGTCCTTCAACTTTACACCAAAGCCCCCGATAAGTCGCCGGAGCAGGCGGCGCTGGGATCGATCATCGACAAACTTCAACAGGACCTGGAGGGCCTGAAAAGCTTGCAACAACAGTGGGACAACGCCCAACAGTGGCTGAACTCGGTCACCCCGGGATATCCCGGGAATCCCGGGCCGGTCTACGCTTAGCTTAAAGATGAAGGGTTTCGAGGGATCTGCTGGTCCGCTTTGACGCGAGCCTACCACTTCAACTCCGTCGAGTTGCCGACCGACTTGGGTGGATGTTCGTCACAACGGCGAGCGACTGCCCAGCGACTCGACGGAGTTGGACTGCCAGTTCAAAACGACGTACCGATTGGTCCAAGATTCCCTTGACCCTCACTCAGACGGGTGAATGTCTCGGCTTTGAATGCTTAGGGACATTTTTTATCGACTGGTCACCTGATCTTGGCAAGCCCGCCAAAGTCGGGTCGAAACCGGAGACGAAAATCACATGATCAATCAAGCGAAGTGGAGCCAACTGGGTGTCCGCATCCTTCTTATTGCCGCTGTGGCAGTTCTAATGGTGTCGCTGCCGGGACAAGGTCACGGCTTCGTCCGGCAGCAGGCCCCAGAAGCGCCACAAAAGAAGGAACAAACCGAGGCCGACAAATCCCGCGAGCAACAAGAGAAGGTCCAGAATTTGATCAAAGAATTATTATCTGACTTCGAGGCTGGCAAGGGGAAGACATCCCAGGAACGGTTCGAGGAGCAGCGGCGTCGCGTCGATCAAGAGCTAGAAAAGACCCAACGTCTCTACGAGCAGTACAAAATCAACAGCGAGGCCAATAAGCAAGCGCAGCTCCGCCGCGTCGAGGAGCAACGCAAGGAAGTCGAGCGGCTGTCTAGACTGACCACAACCCAACGCGACGAAATCAAGCGGTTGGCCGCCGAGTTGGACGCCAAGCGCGACGCCTTGACCGAGACCGTGGCCGACCTCCGGGTCGCCCGCGAACGGCTGGCGAATATGGAACCGGCGCCCCCCGTCAAGCCGAAGTAGGTCGAAGTTGCCGATGGTGTCGACCCCGGCTAGGATGATGCCCGAGTCGTTCGATCTCCAAGACCCGGGCAAGGCAGCCGACTTCATGTCCGACGATACGCGAGCGATCCACCTCCGAGGGGTTCGGGTCCACAACCTGAAAAATGTCGACCTCGACGTCCCGCTCGGCAAGCTGGTGGCGTTCTCGGGGGTGAGCGGTTCTGGCAAGAGTTCCTTGGCATTTGACACCTTATACGCCGAGGGGCAGAGGCGTTACGTCGAGACGTTCTCGGCCTACACCCGGCAATTCCTCGAACGGCTGGACAAGCCCGACGCCGACCGGATCGACAACATCCCCCCGGCCATCGCCGTGGCCCAGCGGAGTGGGGGGCGTCGGGGGGCCAGGAGCACCGTGGCCACCGTTTCCGAGGTCCACGACCACTTCGCCCTGCTCTATGCCCGGCTCGGGGTCGTGACCTGCGTGGCCTGCGGTCGCCTCGTCGAGCCGAGCGACCCGTCGTCGGTCGTCAAGGCGATCGAGGCTTTGGCCGAAGGGACTCGCTACCTGGTCGCTTATCCGCTCGACATCCGAGCCGATTCCGACCTGGAGGGCTTGGCCGAGGCGCTCCGCGAGGACGGGTTTGGCCGGGTCCGCGTCGGCGGCTCGGTGGTTCGGATCGAGTCGGGGCCGATCCCCGACCCCGGCGAGTCGGGCGGGGTCGACGTGGTCATCGACCGCCTGACCCGAGGGGGCGAGGCGAGCAACCGTCGACTCGACTCGATCGAGACCGCGTTCGCCAAAGGCTTGGGGCGGTGCCGGGTCGTGGTCGAACCCGACGGCCCCGAGCTGACCTTTTACCGGAAACGACGGTGCGGGGGCTGCGGGACCGACTACGCCGACCCCGACCCCCGCCTGTTCCGCTACAACAGCCCGCTCGGGGCTTGCCCCACCTGCCAGGGGTTCGGCAACGTGATCGACCTCGACCTCGACCTGATCATCCCCGACAAGACCAAGACGATCCGAAACGGGGCCATCGCCCCCTGGAACACGCCAAGCTCGGAAGACGAGTTGAGCAACCTCGTCGCCCGAGGCCCCTCGATCGGCATCCCGGTCGACGTCCCGGTCGACGCCTTGACCCCCGATCAACTCAAGCTCCTGGTCGAAGGGGACGGTCGGAGGTTCCGGGGGATTCGAGACTTCTTCAAGAGGCTCGAAGCCAAGACGTACAAGATGCACGTCCGGGTCTTCCTGAGCCGATGGCGAGGCTACCGCCCTTGCCCCGACTGCCGAGGCGCCCGGCTTAAGCCGCTCGCGCTGGCCGTGAAGGTCGGCGGGGTCGCCGTCTCGACGCTCTCGGCGATGACGGTGGGCGACGCCCGCGACTTCCTCCGAACCGTCGCCCAAGCCGAGGCCGACAACCCGGTGGGGCGTCAAGTCCTCGACCAGGCCCGAGGGCGGATCGACGCGCTCCACCAGATCGGCCTCGATTATCTCGCGCTCGACCGACCGGCCCGGACGCTCTCGGCGGGCGAGGCGAGGCGGCTGGCCCTGGCCTCGGCGCTCGGCTCGGGCTTGGTCAACACGCTCTACGTCCTCGACGAGCCTTCGGTCGGCCTCCACCCCCGGGACGTGGGCCGGCTGGTGGCGACGCTCGAAGGCTTGCGCGACGCCGGGAACTCGGTCGTGGTGGTGGAACATGAAGAGGCCATCCTCAAGGCCGCCGACTGGCTGGTCGACATCGGCCCTGGCGCGGGCGATGCCGGGGGACGCATCCTCTATGAAGGGCCGCCGAGCGGCGCCGGGGCGGTCGCCGAATCCGTCACCGGCGCGTTCCTGGCCGGGAGGGCACGCATCCCGATCCCCGACCGCCGCCGAGACCCCGAAGCCAAGGGCCGGGTCACGCTCAAAGGGGCGTCGGGCAACAACCTCCAGGATCTCGACGTTTCGTTCCCGCTCGGCGTCCTCTGCGTCGTCACGGGCGTCAGCGGAGCGGGGAAAAGTACGCTCATCGAAGAAACGCTCTACCCGGCGCTGGCCAAAGTCCTCCGCGACGAGTCGATCCCCGGCCTGCCGTTCCGGGGGATGGGCGGCTATGAATCCTTGAGCGACGTCGTCCTGATCGACCAGTCGGCGATCGGCCGGACCTCGCGGTCGAACCCGGTCACCTATCTCAAAGCGTTCGACGAGATCCGCCAGTTGTTTGCCTCGACGCACGAGGCGAAGACGCGGAACTTCTCGGCGAGCAAGTTCAGCTTCAACGTCGAAGGGGGGCGCTGCGGGGTTTGCGAAGGGGCGGGCGACCTGACGGTCGACATGCAGTTTTTGGCGGACGTCCGGATGCGGTGCCCGGAATGCCAGGGGACCCGCTACCGGGCCGAGGTCCTCGAAGTCCGATTTCGCGACAAGACCATCGCCGAAGTTTTGCAACTCACGGCCCGCGAAGCTTTTTCATTTTTTCGGAACCATCCCAAGGCGCAATCGAAATTGCGACCTATGATGGACGTAGGGCTCGACTACCTCCGGCTCGGCCAGCCCGCCACGACCTTGTCGGGCGGCGAGGCGCAGCGGCTGAAGTTGGCGAGCTTCCTCGCCTCGACCCCGTCCGCCATGACCCGGGCGGCCCGAGGTCCCAAGACGTTGTTCTTGCTCGACGAGCCGACCACCGGGCTACACCCGGCGGACATCGCCAAGCTCCTCGACACATTGATGCGGTTGCTCGACCTGGGCCACTCGTTGATCCTGGTCGAGCATGCCCCCGACATCCTCCGGTCGGCCGATTGGATCATCGACCTTGGTCCCGAAGCGGGCCACCAAGGGGGCCGGATCGTCGCGGAAGGGACTCCCGAATCGGTCAGCCAAACCTCCACCCATACGGGCCGGGCACTCGATGAACTTCTCAACCCTCGGATTCCGCAGTCCAGCGAAGCCTGAACCGGGTCGGTCCCCTCGATCAGGACACGACTCCGATCGCAACGGTTTGTCGCGCCTCGCCGCTCGCCTTGAGCCTGAACTTGCGAGCCACCAAGGAGCCGACCAGGGCGAACACCACCGCGAGGCCCATCATCAAGGCCGAAGCGGGTTCGGGGACGGCCGACGGGTTCAAGTTATCGGGCGGCTTTGGGGGGTTGCCGGTCCCCGTTGCACTGGGCGGGGGCAACGGCCCACTCGGAGTGGGCAACAAGCCGCTTGGCGGGTTCGGAGCGTTGCCGGTCCCTGTTGTCGGACCGCCGCCGAGGGTCGGGCCGCCGCCGAGGGTTTGCCCTGCTGGGCTCGGTGCGGCGGGCAGCGTGATCTCGAACAACCGGCCCAGGAACGGGTGCCAGTGGTCGAACCGGGTCATGTTGAGCGAGTGCTTGTCGCCGGCATAAGTGAAAAAGCCTCCACCGGGCAACAAAGGCGAGGAGGCGCTCAACGTCCCCTGGCGCTGGAGCTGGTCGCGGTCGAGCAAGGCGGCGAGCACGACGTTGCCGCGATCAAACCGGGTGGGGTTCGCATCGTGATGGTTCCGGAGCGCGTTCCAGTAGTGATCCTTGGGTAGTTCGCCCGTCGCCGCCAACGATTTGAGGGCGATTGCATCTTCATGTGATAACCGCGTCGACTCGTGATAGCTGTAAGGCATCTGCGAGAATCCCTCTATGAATAGAATTCAGCCGCTGTTGCAAAGATGAATTTCAGCGGTCGCTGACAACTTTCGACATCACTACGTCGCCCAAGTCCCATTCGTGACCTAGCTTATTGTTTTCTCTTGACAAATCGATCCGCCTCGACGCCTGGACGATGATCGACGCCGGACCGATGATCGTGGCCGTGTTTGACCAAGATCCTGGACGAATCCGACCACCCATCGAGGACCGTCGAGGAAGGACGACACCGACGAGGCGAGAGAGTCGAAAAAAATCGAAAACCCGTCAACCCCATTAAAAACTTCTTTCGCCAGATCACCCAATCGTTCAATCTTGAAGTCGGTTTCGATTCGACGGACCGAGTTCCTCCCCGAAGGTTTCAACGCTCGAGCTCCCATCCCAGGACCCAAGCGAACCCAACATGAGCCGCCGATCTCCCCCCGTTGGTTTCCGCCGTCGCCCTCCGACTCGCCCCCGTGCGGAAGCCCTGGAAGGGCGAGCGATGCTCGCCACCTTGATCGTGTCGACCAACGCCGACTCCGGCCCCGGCTCGCTCCGGGACGCGATCAACCAGGTCAACACCGCCCGATCCACCGCCCTCACCACCATCGACTTCGCCATCGGCACCGGCGGACTGCAAACCATCGCCTTGCGGTCCGCCTTGCCCAAGATCAGCTACCCGGTCCTGATCGACGGTTCGAGCCAGCCAGGCGGCTCGACCACCCCTCGGATCGAGATCAACGGCGCCTCGGCGGGCGGAGGGGTCGTCGGCCTCGACCTCGTCGGGGGGAACAGCACGGTACAAGGCTTGGTCGTCGACGGCTTCGGCCCGAGTTCGAATCCGAGTCCTCGACCGATCGGGATCGGCATCCGCCTGGAAACCGTTTTCTCGGGCGACGTGGTCCGGGGCAACTTCATCGGGACCGACCCGACTGGAACCGCCGCCTCGGCGGGCAACGAGGTCGGAGTCGAAGTGGACGACGCATACCAGCAGTACACCGCCATCGTCGGCGGGACGACGGTCGCCGATCGGAACATCATCTCGGGCAACGGCACCGGGGTCGTCCTGACGAGCGGGACGGTCGAGGGGAACTTCATCGGGACCGACCTGACCGGGACCGTCGTCCTGCCCAATACCACCGGGATCAAAGTCCTCTATACGTTGCTCGGCAATCCCCCTTCAGGCACGGCGCAGGGGACGATCGGCGGGAACGTCGCCGGTTCGGGCAACCTGATTTCGGGCAACTCGGGGAGCGGGATCGCCTTTACCAACGGGCGCAACTTCCTGACCCGGGGCAACACGATCGGGCTGGGGTCCGACGGCAGGGCGCTGGGCAACGGGGGGGATGGGATCACATTCTTCCCGGTCATCAGCGACGGCGGTCAATCGATCCTCACGATCTCGTACAACGACCCGATCGGAGGCCCGGAAGCAGGGTCGGGCAATACGATCGCCGACAACAACGGGGCGGGCGTCGGCATCCAGGAGAGCGTCAGTAACACCACCTTCAGCCCTACCAGCGTTGCGATCCGGGGTAACGCGATCTTCGGCAACGGCAGGCTGGGGATCGACCTCGGCGACGACGGCGTTTCGGCCAACTCTTCGCAAGGCCCGTCGGGCGTCGGCCCCAACTTCTTCCAGGCGCACCCGGTCCTCACGTCGGTGACGAACTCGGGCGGCTCGACGACCGTCAACGGGACGTTCGACGACGCCCCCAACTCGTCGTACCCCATCGACCTTTATGGGAACGCCACCGCCGACCCATCCGGGTTCGGCCAAGGGCAACAATACCTGACGTCGATCACGGTCATCACCGACGGTAATGGCCACAAGCAGTTCTCGACGACCTTCCCGACCCCCTCGGGCCTGCCGTTCATCACCGCGACGGCGACCGACCCGGTCTACAACGACACGTCCGAGTTCTCCGAGGCGGCGGCGACCACATCCACTCCCCTGGTGTCCGACGTGTCGGTGAGGGGTTCGGCCTCGACCAACCGGGCGAGGATCGGCGACTCGGTCGTCTTCACCTATCTCGTGACGAACAACGGCCCGAACCCGGCGGTCGGGACGACCCTTTTCGAGAAGTTCGATCAGACCCTCGGCTCCGGTTTCGCCGCCTCGAAGTATGTCGTCGGCCCGACCGACGTCACGACCTCGGTGTTGGCGCTCGGGAGGATTTCGCTCGGGACGATCGCCCCCGGCAAGTCGGTCACGGTCCAGATCACCTACTCGTCGAGGACCGGGAGCCATCCGTTCAACGGGAGCACCGGGACCGACACCGACACCGTGCTGGCCACCACCGCGACGAGCGACCCGAACCTATCGAACAATCAGGTCAGCCTGTCGTTCACCCGGCTCGCGGACCCGTATGCCAGGCTCTCGCTCGCGACGACCCCCCTGTCCGGCACGTTTCGCCAGGGCGTCCCGGTGACGATCACCATCCGAGCCACCAATGTCGGCGATGCCGACGCCTCGGGGGTGGTCGTCGGCGAGACTCCGCCCGGCGTGGTCGACTCGTTCCAGGCATCGCAAGGGACTTCCGCGCTGATCAGCGGCACCGTGGAGTTCAGCCTGGGGACGATCGCCCCGGGAGCGACCGCCACCATGACCGTCGTGATCACCCCGACGGTCCCCGGACTCCAGAACAACAGCGGCGGCGTCCAGACCTTCTCGACGGTGGGCATCGTGTTGAACGGGTTCTACAGCGGGACGGCGAACTTCGGCCTCCTCGTC
>JAABUX010002048.1_pt1 | contig 29160 bp, 23 predicted proteins | sample 5561851 | NCBI WGS metagenome assembly JAABUX01 (sample SAMN10711883, study PRJNA513361) | rock metagenome | isolation source: Antarctica rocks | place: Antarctica: Victoria Land, Richard Nunatak red sandstone | collected 2016-01-03 | reverse complement strand
GGCTGGTACTTCTTCCCTCGTCCCATACGCTCTCCTCGTCCAGTTCTCTCTTAGCCACTGGCACAAATCAAGCCGGGCACTCCAGTCATCCTGAGCGAAGCGAAGGACCCCTGTATTTGCTCTTGCTGTTGTTGTTTCGCTGCACAACAGAATGCCTCCACGCCACTCGTAAGCGACCCCTTCCCGGTGGGAGCAGTGGCCTTCAGGACCCTGATAAGGCGTAGGCATAAAAAAAGGGCCAGCCCCGGCGCCCCCTGCGCACAGCCGCACCTAGCTCACCGAAGCCACCGGCCGCATCTCCTCCGGCAGAGCCTTCGCCAGCGCCACATGGACCGCACTCATCAGCTCCTCACGGGTCCCGTAATCCCCCGGCAAAATCGCCGGCAGCAGCTCCACCTTCGCCGACCCCGGATACACCGCAAAGCTCCCCTTCCGCATCATCCCCTGCGTCCCCGACACCGCCACCGGCACGATCGGCGCGCCCGTCTCCCGCGCCAGAAAAAATGGTCCCTTCTTGAAGGTCGACAGCCGCCCCGTCAGCGACCTCGTCCCCTCCGGAAACACCAGGATATGCAGCCCCGATCGCAGCGCCTCCGCCGCCGCCGTCACGCTCCGCTGCGCCGCCTCCCGGCTGCTGCTGCGCTCCACCGGCACAAACTTCGCCATCCCCATCGCCGTCCCCAGCAGCGGAATCCGCATCAACTCCTTCTTCAGCAACACTGCCGATCGACCCGGCAAATTCGGCAACACCACCGGCGGATCCAGGTTCGACACGTGATTGCACATAAAGATGCACGCCCGGCCCACCGGCACATTCTCTAGCCCCTCCACCACCACCTCAATCCCACCCGCGCGCATCCCGGCGCGCATGATCCTCATCGCCACCAGGTACAGCGGCGCGATATCCCCAATTAAAAACGAGATCGGAATCCCCAGCACCGCCGCAGGCAGCCCCAGCAGCGTATACACCAGCACGATCTGGAACGTGGCAAACATCAGTTCACCAACTCAGACCCGACCCGCCACGGCCTCAACTCGCCACCGCCGTCGTAGTCGGCACAGTGGCAGCGCCTTCCACCGCCAACTGCCCACCCGTTCGCTGCGACCCCTCCGAACCCAGCCGCTCCTCAAAGCCCTCCGGCAACTCCCGCAGCAGCTTCTCAAGCGCCTGCGGCAGTTTCTCGTAAATCCCCCCAAACCCACCATTAGACAGAATCGCCACCACATCCCCCGCCCGCAGCTGCGGAGCGATCTCCGCCACCACCGCATCCGCATCGGCCACCACCACCGCCGGCACGCCCAGCTCCATCAGCCTCGCTGTCACATGCTCCGGGTGCAGCCTCTCCGCCACCAGGATGCTCTCCGACTGAAACACCGAAGCCACCACCACCCTGTCCGCCAACCGCAAACTCTCCACCAGCGCCCCCTCAAACACATTCCTCCGCAGCGTATTCGACCGCGGCTCCAGCACCGCCCATATCCGCCGCCCCGCATACCCCTCCCGCAGCGCCCGCAGCGTCTCCCGGATCGCCGTCGGATGGTGCGCGAAGTCGTCGATCACCGTCACCCCGCCCACCTCCGCCCGCACCTCCAGCCGCCGCTTCACACTCCGAAAACTCCCCAACGCCTCCGCAATCGCCTCCGCCCCAATCCCCTGCCCCGCCGCCAGCGCCGCCGCCGCCGTCGCATTCAGCGCATTGTGCTCCCCCGCCATCGGCAGCCTCAGCTCCGCAAACAGCTCGCCCCCACGCAGCAGCCTCCACTGCGTCGACGTCCCCCGATGCTCCAGGCCCTCGACCCGCCACATCGAGTCTTCCCGAAACCCATACCGCTCCACCCCGCAGAGTGCTTTCGCAACGCACTCCGTCACCGTCTCGCTACCATCAAAAGCCACAACTCTTCCACGCCGTGGCACCACGTTTACCAGCCGTTTGAACACGGTCTTCACCGCTTCGAGGTCCGCGTAAATGTCCGCGTGGTCAAACTCCACATGCGTCAAAATCGCCGCATCCGGGAAGTAATGAAGAAACTTCGGCCCCTTGTCGAAGAACGCCGTATCGTACTCATCTCCCTCAATCACAAAGGTTTGCGTCTCCCGCACACAAAAGCTCGTCCCAAAATTCTCCGCCACGCCCCCAATCAAAAACGATGGCGCCAACTCCGACCGCGTCCGCGAAGCCACCTCATAAATCCAAGCCAGCATGCTCGTCGTCGTCGTCTTCCCATGCGTCCCCGCCACCACCAGCGGCTCACGCCCCTTCAAAAACTCGTCATGCACCACCGCCGCCATGGAAACAAAGGAGATACGCTCATCCAGCACCCGCTCCAACTCCACATTCCCCCGCGAGATCGCATTCCCCACCACCACCAGATCCGGCCGCGGCTCAAGGTTCCCCTCCGCATACGGCTGCCGCACCATAACCCCAAGCTCCTCAAGCAGATCACTCATCGGCGGATACGCCGACGCATCCGACCCCGTCACCTGGTGCCCCTGCCCCTGCAGCATCCCCGCCAGCGACGCCATCGCCGTCCCGCAAATCCCAATCAAATGAATACGTTTCTGTGTCCCCATCGTCCTTCCAGCACGGAGCTAGACCGTCACCGCCGCCTCAAGAAAGTCTACGCGCGGACAGAACCCATCGCTGCAATCCAACCGCACCCGCACCCCCAGCGGCAACGTCCGGTTCGCCCCATCGACATGCCCGCATCGCAACCCCATCGCAATCGGCCCCCGAAACCACTCCAGGCTGTGCAGCAGAGCCCCCTCCAGCAGCTCCATCTGCTCCGGCCCCACATTCTGCTGCATATCCCCAAACACAATCCCCGTCACGCCCTCCAGCACCCCCGCATACCGCAGATGCACCAGCATCCGGTCCCACTGGTACGGCTTCGTCCCAATATCCTCCAAAAACAGCACACCCCCACGCGCCCCCGGCGCAAACGGCGTTCCCAGGCTCTCTGCCACCATCGACAAACACCCGCCCCACAGCCGCTCCTCCGCAACCCCCGCCCGCAGCACCCGCAGCCCATCCCCCACATCCATCGACCACGCCGAACTCTCCGCAATCGCACACCCCCAGCTCCGCAGATCCACGCCCTCCACCCGCGCAAAGTCCGCCGCCACCATCGGCCCGTAAAACGTCACCAGCCCCGCCCGCTCCATCATCCACACCTGCAACGAAGTCACATCGCTATACCCCACAAACACCTTCGGATTCGCCCGGATCAACTCAGCATCCAGCATCGGTAGCAGCTCCGCCGAACCCCACCCACCCCGCGCACACACAATCCCATCCACCGTCGAGTCCGCAAACGCCGCATGCAAATCCCCCACCCGATCCTCCATCCGCCCGGCATAGTAGAGCGGCCCCGAATCCAGCGCATGCGCCCCCACCGTCACCTCGTACCCCATCTCACGAAGCCGAGCCACGCCAAGCTCTACCAACTCCCGCTTCGCCGCACCCGCCGGCGCGATCACCGCCAGCTTCGCTCTCGGTCGCAGCGCCCTTGGTCTCACAAGCTCGACGCTCAAGCCTCCGTCACCTCGCCCGTACAGATAATCTCCGCCGGCCCCGTCAGCAGCATCTCCTCCGTATTCGCCCGCCAGACCACCTGCTGCGCCCCACCCTCCGCCACCGCAGTCAACTCCCGCCCCACCCCACGCAACACCATCGCCGCCGCCGAGCTCGCACACGTTCCCGTCCCCGACGAAGTCGTCGGCCCGCACCCGCGCTCAAAAATCCGAAACTCAATCTCCCCCTCCGTCCTCACCCGCACAAACTCCACATTCGTCCCATGCGGAAACAACGGACTACCACTGATTGACCCGCCCAACTCCTGCCACCTCCGCCCATGCGTCCCAAAATCATCTGTATCCACAAAGATTACAAAATGCGGATTGCCCACGTTCACCATCGCACCCGCGACCTCGCCCACCTCCGGCACCACAATCGTCCGCGACATCACCCGCGGCACACCCATCCCACCCTCAATCAGAAACGTCCTCGCCTCCCTCTGCATCACCCTGCAGCTCCGCAGTCCACCATGCGTCTGAAACACTACCCGCTCCAGCCTCTCGCTCTCCGCCAGCCAAGCCGCCACGCACCGCGTCCCATTCCCCGAAAGCTCCGCCTCCGTCCCATCCGAGTTAAACAGCCGCAGGCCGAATCCGTCGCTCCGGTCCACATACTCCACCCCATCCGCCCCCACGCCCGTATGCCGCGCACACCACCTCCGCGCCAGCGCCCCGTGCCCCCTGCCCCCCACCGCGCTCTCCTCCACAATCAAGAAATCATTCCCACAAGCATGCGCCTTAACGAAAGAGATCATCCTGTCCCTACTCTATCCGAGCCCTACCGCGAACCCGCCCCCGCATATCGATCAGACCGGTACACCCGCGCGCACGGCTGCCCCGTCGTACACAGCACCGTCAACTCCGTCAGCCCCGCCGTGTTCCCAGCCAACGCCTTCGACACCGGATCGCCCGCCATCGCGATCACATAAGCCGCCTTTCCCGCAGGATCAGTCAGCCCCGCCTTCCAACTGTCATAGTCCCCCTCGCTCAGCACCTGCTTCAGCGGAATACCCGCCTGCTGCACCGCCCCGATATGATCCGACGTCGACATCAGGATCGGCACACCCGGCGGCAGCGACTTCAACTCAGCCGCCAGCGTCGCCTCAAACGCCACCCGCGTCCGCGCATTCACCATCCCTTCCTTCAACACCAGCGGCACCTCATACATCATCGCCACCGAGTTCAGCACCGCCAGCGACAGACTTACAGGAAACAACAGCCGCGCCACCAGCGCCTGCCGCCCCTCTGCCCAAACCTGCATCCTCTCCCCCGCCACCGCCCCAAATAACGCCAGCGCCGGCAGCATCTCCATCCCATACCGAGCGTTATAAAACGAATGCGGATACAGCTGCGGAATAAAGATCGGCACCGACCCATACGCCACCGAGTACACATAAAACGGCAGCGGGACCCACAGCAGCAGCGCCGGCAACTCCACCCGCCTCCGCACCGCAGACCATAAGCCCGCCAGCGCCGCCACCATCAGCACAAACCCCGTCTCCCAAGCCGCCGCATCCACCTGCGCCGTCCGCGTGTAAAAAAGCACCCCCCACCCCGGATTGTGCCACCCGCGATAATGCTTCGACCCCGGCGGAGAAGTCCGCTTCTCGATCGCCGCCGCCGAATAAGGCCCTCTGATGAAATCCAGCGCATCATGATAAAAGTGCTGGTTGTACGCCAACCAACTCACCGGTGCCGCCACCGCCAGCAGCGTCAACACTGCAAACGCTCCCCGCACCTCACGCCACATCCCGCGCCGCCGCGCCACCTGCCAGGCCAGCACACACCAGGCCGCCGCACCCACAATCCACCCGTCATACCGCGTATACACCGCCGCCGCAATCAGCAGCCCCACACCCACCAGCAGACGCCGCGCCCGCCCCGCCGCACCCGCCTTTAGCGCGTCCACACACTCCACCGTCAGCAGCGTCAGCCACACCAGCACCGCCAGAAACAGCGGCTCCGTCATCGCCGTCGTCGCCAGGTACAACAGATTCGGATTCAGCGCAAAAAACGCCGTCGCAACAACACCCCACCTCCGCGAAAGCATCCTCCTCGACAGACGATAGAATCCAATCACCCCAAACACATAGCAAAGCAGCGAAGGCCAAGCCCCCGCCATACCGTTCTGCCACCACTCCATCTTCCAGATAAACGGAAGCATAATCACGTGCGACAGCGGCAGCCACACACCCCCCAGCTGCACCAGTCCCGGATTCCGCGAGTCCACGATCCGTCGCGCAATCCCCAAGTGCGCCACAGCATCCCCGTACAACAACATGTAACCACGGGTGTAACACACCACAAGCGTTACAAAAGCCAGCACCACCGCCGCCAGCGCAATCGGCAGTGTCTCTTCCCGGCTAGCCCCCTTGCCCCGCACCTTCGCCGCCACAGGAGCCGCCTCCGCCTGCAGCACCCGAGACGTTACCCGCCCCCTACTCGTCCGCGAAGCCAAGGTGCGAGATCTCCTGAAATAACCGGAACCGGTCCTCAATCTCCCGCTCGCTCACGCCTTGCAACCGCTCCGTCCCAAAGCGCTCCACAGCAAACGATCCCATCACACCACCATAAAACAGTGCCTTCCGGAACACCGACGGCGTCAACTCGGGCTGCGACGCAATGTACCCGTAAAACCCGCCCGCAAACGAGTCCCCCGCCCCCGTCGGATCCACAACCTCCGCAATCGGCAACGCCGGCGCCCGAAACGGATGCAGCCTCCCAAGCCCCGGAAACGAGCGCTCGCTGAAGAACGCCGTCGCCCCGTACTCCCCATGCTTGATCACCAGCGACCTCGGCCCTGTCGCCATGATCCTGTCCGCAGCCTTCAGTAGATTGTGCTCGCCCGACAACATCCGCGCCTCGCCGTCGTTGATCAGCAACACATCCAGCTCCCGCAGCACCTTGTCCAGATTCTCGCGATGATCCGCGATCCAGTAGTTCATCGTGTCCCCGCACACCATCCGCACATCCGGCATCTGCGACCGCACCCGGGCCTGCAGCACCGGGTCGATATTCGCCAGAAACAGGTACTCCGAGTCCGCATACGCCGCCGGAACCTTCGGCGAAAACGTCTCGAACACATTCAGCTCCGTCCCCAGCGTCTTCGCCTCGTTCAAACTGCCCGTATACGATCCCGTCCAATGAAAGCTCAACCCATCCGCCCGCTCAATGCCCGTCGTATCGATCCCGCGCCGCGTCAGTACCGCCTCGTGCTCGGCCGTGAAATCCTTCCCCACAACCGCGATCACGCGAACATCCGTGAAGTAGCTCGCAGCCAGCGCAAAGTGCGTCGCCGCTCCACCCAGGCAATGGTCCACCGACCCACGCGGTGTCTCAATACTGTCAAACGCCACAGATCCCACAACCAATATCGACATGCAATCCTTTTCCGTTACAAAACTCTTCGGTCCAGCCATAACCAGTTACAAATACTTCCCCAGCAGCAGCCCAAGCCGCTCCCGAGTCGCCGCCGGAATCGCCTTCCGGTCCGTCAAAATCGCGAACTGCATCGCCGTCCCACACGCACACGTCCGGTCGGTCGGCATCGCCGCCACCGCCGCCCGCACCACTTTACCCGCATTCTCCGCATTCTGGTGGATCACTGCCACCACCTGATCCACCGTGACATCGTCGTGCCCCTCGCGCCAGCAGTCATAGTCCGTCACCATCGCCACCGTCGCGTAGCAGATCTCCGCCTCGCGCGCCAGCTTGGCCTCCTGCAGATTCGTCATGCCAATCACATCCGCGCCCCAGCTCCGGTACAGATTCGACTCCGCCCGCGTCGAAAACTGCGGTCCCTCCATGCATACATAGGTCCCGCCGTGCTTGCCCACCACGCCAACCTCCGCGCACGCCCGCTCAAACGCACCTGCCACAACGCCGCACACTGGATCCCCAAACCCCACATGCGCCACAATCCCGTCCCCAAAAAAAGTCGCATTCCGCGCAAATGTACGATCAATAAACTGATCCGGAATCACAAAGTCCGTCGGCCTGTGCTCCTCCTTCAACGACCCTACTGCCGAAACCGAAAGTACCCGCTCCACACCCAACGCCTTCATCGCATAGATGTTCGCGCGAAAGTTGATCTCGCTCGGCAAGATTCTGTGTCCCTTCCCATGCCGCGCCAGAAACGCCACCCTGCGCCCCTCAAGCTCCCCCAGCGCAAACACCTCCGAGGGCTCGCCAAACGGCGTCTCCACACGTTCCTCACGCACATCCGTCAACCCGGGCATGGCATACAACCCGCTCCCGCCGATAATCCCAATCTCCGCCTTTACCAAACTCGCTGCTCCTTCTTCGTTACATTCTCGTTCACAGACCCACGTACCAGCATATCCCGCATCCGCAGCTCCCGAGACCCAAGCCGCCCGTACACCCGCGCCACATCCATCGCAGGCTCCCGCATCACGAGCCCCGCGCTCATCACCGGCCCACTCGCCTGCGCATCCAGCAGCATCTGCCGCAGCCGCCGCGCCGTCGGCAGCGCAAAACCCTCGCTCACAAACACCTCCGTCCCTGCCCGCGTAATCACAACATCACCCTCATTCGTCGTGTAAATCTCCTCGTCATCCTTCGCGTCAGCCTTGTTCTGGTCGATCTTCGTGTACTTTCGCCCCAGCTGCTCTCCATACGTCCGCGCAAAGCTCCGCGCCGAATCCGGATTCTTCCATCGCGACAGATAAAACAGCGCCAGCGATCCCGTCTTGCCCTTCTCCGCCGCCGTCGCCGATCTCCGCTGCGCCGCATAGTAGATTCCCCCATCCCACGCCGGCGTCAGCGCCTCCGACATCTCCTGCCCGCCAAACAGCTCCGCCATAATCTCCACATCGAGCTCCCCCATCACACCCACGTCATACGGCGCATACTCCGCATCGAGCAACGGATGCACGTCCGGCAGCCGCAGCACCGGCACCGGCGCATGCGTCAGGTACGCCTCCGGATTCATAATCTCGAAGCTCGATCTCGGCGGCTGCGCGAGCACACCCGCAAACGCCGCCTGCCTCCCACCCTTCACCAGTACCGCCTGCTCAAAACTCAAACCTTCGCTGTACGGAAACAGCAGCGACCTCTGCAGCAGCAGCGGAGCCCGCGCCAGCACCGGCGACCCCCCGCCCGAGGCCGGATCAGCATCCTTCAGCTTGTCCACCAGCCCCGGCGCATCCGCAACCGTCTTCCCCGTCGACCGCAGGCCCCAGTCGATAAACACGACCATCGCCTGCCCCTCCGCCACCGCGTCCCGCGCCGTCTCCCACTCGTCCGTCTCCAGGTGCCGGTTGTCCTCCTTCGCGTTCGGCGAAACCCCATGCACCCCCGAGTCGCCCCACCTCTCCAGATCCACCGCTTGGTCCTGCAGAGCATGCGTCAACTCATGCGCCAGCACCGGCTTCTGCTCCTCCGGTTCAATCCAGTCCAGCAGGTTCACCGTCTTCGTCTTGTTGTCGTAAAAGCCCGCGATCTGCTCCGTCAGCAGGCTGATCAGAAACGGCCGCAGCTGGAAATCTTGGTCCAGCAGGCCGAACTTCTTCAGCACCAGCTCCTCCCGCTCCAGCCGCCTCGCCCCCTCGTCCTCGTCAAACTTCTTCCGCAAAAACTTGTTCACCTCGTCCCGCGAGATCAGCCTCCGCTTCACGCTGTGCTTGATCTGCAGCTTCGTATCCGCGCTCACAAACCCAAGAATCTCGTCGACCGACCGAAACAGCTCCTTGGCCTGATCCTTCGTGATCGGCTTCCCCGCATCCGCCGCCTGGCTATGCGGCCCCGCCGGAGCGCTCTGCGCCCGCGCCGTCCACCCCCCGGTCACCGTCGTCAGCAGCAGCCCGAAACCGACCCGCCGCCAGCCCCGCAGAGCTGCCCCACACATCCCGTACCCCAAGGTCCTGCCTCCCAGCGGCGACTATAATCACAGTGTACGCACGCCCGCAGACCTACCTTCCATGCCCCCAACAGCCCCTTACGAGAGCACCCCGGCAACCCCAGGCAACCTCAGCCCTCAGGACGAGTTGCAATCCCTCCTCACGTCTTCCGGCATCGTCCCGCTCACCGAAACCGGCTGGATCAAAGTAACCGGCTCCGACCGCGTCCGCTGGCTCAACGGCATGGTCACCAACTCCGTCCAGGATCTCCCCCCCGGCCACGGCTGCTACAACTTCCTCCTCAGCGCACAGGGCCGCATCCAGGGCGACGCTACCATCTTCGCCGAACCCGACCACCTCCTGCTCGAGACCGCCGCCGCACAGATCCCTACCCTCCTCGCCCTACTCGACCGCTTCATCATCATGGACGATGTCGAGCTTGCCGACATCACTTCCGAACGCAAAGGCCTCCTCCTCGCAGGCCCCCATTCCCCACGTCTCCTCTCCAGCCTCAGCCTTCTCCCTCCAGAGGGCCCCGCCCCCAGCCTCGCCAATCTTCTCTGGCACGACTATCCACTCACCGTCGTCCGCGCCTACAGCCCCCTCACCCCCCGCTTCGAGCTCTGGGCCACCGAACCCACCTTCCCCGCTCTCTCCACGAAACTCCATACCCTCGGCGCTGCCCCCTGCACCCCCGCCGCCCTCAATAACCTCCGCATCCTCGAAGGCACACCCCTCTTCGGTACCGACATCCGCGACCGCGATCTCCCGCAGGAGACCGGCGCCAACCGCGCCCTGCACTTCAGCAAAGGCTGCTACCTCGGCCAGGAGATCGTCGAGCGCATCCGCTCCCGGGGCCAGGTCCACCGCACCTTCGGCGGCTTCACCCTCACCGGCGATCCCGCCTCGCCTGGCGCCCCCCTCACCGTCGAAGGCAAGCCCGCCGGCGAGCTCACCAGCACCGCCCTCCTCCAAACCCCCGCAGGCGAGATCCAGCTCGCCCTCGGCTACATCCGTCGCGAGTTCCTCGTCGGCAGCCGAAACATCCAGTACCCTGGCGGCACCGCCCACACCGCGCTCCTTCCCTTCAACGTCCCCACAATCCTCGGCGCGCCTACGCTCATCTAACCTCCTGACCATCGACCAGCCGCAAAGATAGAGAGCACCCATGCCCGAATCGAACAAGCCCTTCGTCATCACCGACCGCCGCAAGTTCACCAAGGAGGGCGAACTCCGCCCCGACGCCGAACACACCGAGCCTCGGCAGGAAGCCCGCCCCGAACCCACCCCGGCCGCCCCCGTAGCCGCCCAGCCGACCCAGCAAACCGCCCCCGAGCCCGCCGGCATCGACGAGCAGGACACCCTTCCCGCACCCACCGCCGAACAGGCCGAGCAGTCCCGCTTCGCCTACGAGCAGACCGCTGACCGCCTCGATACCGCCATCCGCGCCGCGGATCCTGGCGGCGACCACCCTCCTCCAATGAACTTCGACGGCCTCGTCCAGAGCCTCTACATCACCGCCATCATGCAGCTCGGCGGAGCAACCCCCGAAGGCGAAAAGCCCCGTGTCGACATCCTCGGAGCCCGCCAAAGCATCGACATGCTCGCCGTCCTCGGCGACAAAACCAAGGGCAACCTCTCTCCGCAGGAGACCAAACTCCTCGACAGCGCCCTCTTCGAGCTCCGCATGGCCTTCCTCGAGATCACCCAGGCGCTCACCCGCTCCGCCGCCGCCCGAGGCAGCGCATCGCCCACCGGATCCCAGACCGGCCCCACCTCCGTCCCCAAGCCCGGCATCATCCTCTAACTCATGGAGGCGACCCTCACTTTTCTGGGCAGCGGAACCTCCATGGGCGTCCCCACCCTCGGCTGCGAATGCGGGGTCTGCACCTCCACCGACCCCCACAACCGTCGCACCCGCCCCTCCATCCGCCTCGCCTACAACGGCCGCATCGTCCTTATCGACACCGGCCCCGACTTCCACGCCCAGGCCCTCCGCGAGGACATCCGCCACGTCGACGCCGTCCTCTACACCCACTCGCACGCCGATCACATCCTTGGCTTCGACGACCTCCGCCCCCTCAGCTTTCGACACCCCAACAACCTCCCCATCTACGCCGACGACCACACCGCCTCTGCCATCGAGCGCGTCTTCGAGTACACCTTCCGCACCGAAAACCGCTATCCCACCAGCGCCCGCGTCCATCTCCACCGCATCGACCCCGCAACCGGCTCCGGCACCGAGCTCTTCGGCGCCTGCTTCCGCCGCGTCCCCGTCCTCCACGGCCGCGAAACCATCACCGCATACCGCTTCGGCAACGCCGCCTACCTCACCGACATGAGCGACATCCCGCCCGAAAGCCTACACCTCCTCCAGGACCTCGACATCCTCGTCCTCGACGCCCTCCGCCGCACCCCCCACCCCAGCCACTCCCACCTCGATCGCTCCGTCGCCTTTGTCGAGCAGCTCAAGCCCAAACGAGCCTTCTTCACCCACCTCAGCCACGATCTCGACCACGACCTCACCGAGGCCGCCCTCCCCCCCAACATCCGCCTCGCCTACGACGGCCTCCAGCTCCAGTTTGAGATCGCCTGATGCACATCTACCGCCACCTCGACGAGCTACCCTCCTCCCCCGGCCCCGCCGTCGCCACCATCGGCAACTTCGATGGCGTCCACCGCGGCCATCGCTGGGTCATCGAAAACGTCCTCGCACGCGCACGCGCCGCCGGCCTTCGCTCCCTCGTCATCACCTTCGACCCCCACCCCGCCCGCGCCATCCGCCCCGGCCAAAGCCCCCAGCTCATCACCCCCTGCCAACAAAAACTCGATCTCCTCTCCCAAACCGGCGTCGACGAGGTCCTCGTTCTCCCCTTCAACGGCGACCTCGCCCGCATGAGCGCCCAGCAGTTCGCCCAGGAGATCCTGCGCCAAAAGCTCAACATCGTCGAGCTCCACGAGGGCGAAAACTTCCGCTTCGGACGCGGCGCCGAGGCCGGCATCGACACCCTCAAATCCCTTGCCCCCGAGCTCGGCCTCACCGTCTTCAGCTACCCGCCCCAGCACCTCCACGGCGACACCGTCTCCTCCAGCCGCATCCGCACCCTCATCACCGCTGGCGACCTCGCCGCCGCCCGCCGCCTCCTCGGCCGCCCCTTCAGCGTCCGCAGCACCCCCGCCTCCGGCCGCGGCTACGGCACCCGCTACACCGTCCCTACCATCAATCTAGCCCCCTACCCCGAGCTCCTTCCCGCTCACGGCGTCTACATCACCCAACTTCGCATCGGCCCCACCCCCACCGCGACGTCTGGCTCTGATCCAGTCTCTAGCCTTGAACCTGCCGCCGAAACCTTCGACGCCGTCACCAACATCGGAAACCGTCCCACCTTTGGCGCCGATTCCTTCACCGTCGAATCCCACCTCCTCAACTTCCACCCCATCGACCTCACCCCCGACACCCCCCTCGAACTCTGCTTCCTCCACCGCCTCCGAGACGAACAACGCTTTCCCACCCCCGAAGCCCTCCTCGCCCAGATCAAGCAAGATGTCGCCAAAGCCCAACGCTACCTGGGCCTGCTTCACCGCTTCCAAACCTCTCCTTAGCCCCAACCGCTCTAACCCTGTCATTCTGACCCATCAGCCAAGCCGAATGCGGAGCATCCCCCCACCTCGCCCGTGCCACACCGCCCACGCCCCAGCGCCAAACCATCTACCCATTCTGCGGCGCAGCAGGAGCCGTCACGGGCGGCCGCCGCTCCACCGGAGCCGCAGGCTGCTCGTCGGGTGTCCGCCGCTCCACCGGAGCCGCCGGCTGCACCGCCGCATCATCCGGATCCGCCTCTTCCGTCTCCTCCTTATGCTTCACCACCGGCGCGGCCTCATCTGCATCCGCCGCAGCCGCAGGCACATCCAGCACCTTCTTTGGAGCTCCTGCCGATGCGAATGCCTCCTTCGGCCGCCCCGCAATCGCCACCCGCATAAAATCCATCCACATCGGCAGCGCCGCCCTCGCCCCCGTCTCCTTCTCCCCCAGCGACTCGCGATTATCGAACCCGATCCACGTCCCGCACGTCACCGATGGCGAAAACCCGAGAAACCACGCATCCGTATAGTTGTTCGTCGTCCCTGTCTTCCCGCCCAGCGGATGCTTCAACTGCGCCGCCGCCGCTCCCGTTCCATATCGCGTCACCGCCTCTAGCAGTCCCATCATCGTCCGCGCCGTCTCAAGCGAAATCACCTCCGTCACCTGCGGCGCCTTCTCCGGCAGCGCCAGCCCGTCCGCCTGCGTCACCTTGCGGATATAGTGCGGCTCAATCCGCAGACCGTCGTTCGGAAACACCGAATACGCCCCCACCTGCTCCGCCAGCGTAATGTCCGCCGCCCCGATCGCCACCGGCAGAAACGCCGGCATGTTGCTTGTGATCCCGAACCTCCGCGCCGTCTCAATCACCCGCTTGATCCCGGCCTTCTGCGCCAGCTTCAGCGCCGGGATATTCCGCGACTCGGCAAACGCGCTCAGCAGCGTCATTGCCCCCCGGTAGTCGCCCTCATAGTTGTGCGGCGTATACCACCCGCTCGGCGTCGGAAAGCTCGTCGGACCGTCCACCACAATGTCCGTCGGCTTCGCCCCGTCCTCCATCGCCGTCGTATACACATACGGCTTGAATGACGAGCCCACCTGCCTCTGCGCTTGCGTGGCCCGGTTGAACTGCGACAGCGCAAAGTCCCGCCCGCCCACCATCGCCAGCACCTCGCCGTCCGCGTTGTTCACCGCCATCAGCGACGCCTGCGCCCCCGAGTCCTCCTGCAAGGTCAGGTGCAGCGACCCATCCGCCCGCACACCCTCCACCCGCACGTACACCACATCGCCCGGCTTCAAAAACGCGTTCGCCCGCGTAAACTGCGTCCACGCAAAATCCACCGGCGTCAAATCCGCCGTCTGCCCCCCGATCCTCACCGCCGCATCCGTCTTCGACACATCCAGCACCAGCGCATGGACATACATCCCCGGCGCCACCGCCTGCGCCCAGTCCGGATGCCGGTACCCATCGAGCCCCCCCGCGCTCGCGGCGACGTTCTGCAGATGTCCCTTCCATCCGTGCCTCCGCTCATATGTTGCTACCCCGTCGAGCACCGCCTTGTTCGCCACCGTCTGCAGATCCAGGTCGAGCGTCGTGTACACCTTCAGTCCCGCCCCATGCACCTCCTCCACCCCATACTCCTTCTCCAGCTGCCGCCGTACCTCCTCCACAAAGTACGGCGCCACACTGTTCGCCGGCTCCTCGATCTTCAGCCCCAGCGGTGCCGCCTTCGCCGCCTCCGCCTCCCCCGCCGAGATCTTCCGGTCCGCCAGCATCTCGCTGATCACCAGGTTCCGCCGTCGCAGCGCCCGCTCCGGATACTTCAACGGCGAGTACGCCTCCGGACCCTTCGGCAGCGCAGCCAGCAGAGCCGCCTCCGGCAGCGTCACGTCCTTTACATGCTTCGAGAAAAAGAACTCCGACCCCGCCTCAAACCCATACGTCCCATGCCCCAGATAGATCTGGTTCGCATACAGCTGAAAGATCTGCTGCTTTGTAAACCGCCGCTCGATCTGCATCGACAGAAAGACCTCCTGAATCTTCCGCCCATACGTCTTCTGCGACGAAAGAAATAGATTCCGCGCCAGCTGCATCGTCAAAGTCGACGCACCCTGCGACCGCCCGCTCGCATGGATATCCCGCCACGCCGCACCCACCGCGCGCAGCAGGTTCACACCCCAGTTGCTCTCAAAACTCTTGTCCTCAATCGAAATAATCGCTGCCCGCAGCACCGGCGGAAGCTCCGTGTATGGCACCACCACCCGCCGCTCCAGCGCAAACGACCCAAACACCCGCCCATGCACATCCAGCAGCTCCGTTGTCGTATTCGGTCGATACCGCGCCAGATCGTCCATCTGCGGCAGATCGATCGAATACACCAGCAGCAACCCGCATAGCATCCCAAACACCGACGACAGTCCCAGCAACACCAGAAACGTCCATCGAACCAGCAGCCCCTTGCCCGGCAACCGGTCCTCCACCGCCGCCAGCCCCCCGTTCAGCCGTCTCCACCACCGCCGCTGACGAACGTTGGGTCCCTGTGTCCCCGGTCTGGATAGGCTCCCCACAGCCCTTCACCATACCAGACCAGCCCCGCCATTCCTGCACCCAAAACTGGCCTCGACAAACCCAGGTACTCAACCCAAACCCAGCTCAAAGCTGAAAACTTTAAGCCGCCTTCGCCTTCAACAAATCCAGAGCCTTCGTCAGCTGCTCATCCACACTCACCCCCGCCTTCGGAGCCGCCTTTGCCTCCGGCGTCGTCGTAGCCGAGTCCTCATCTTCCGCCGCCGCTGCGTCCTCCTGGTTCGAGGCCACCAGCACCACCGGCGTCACACCCTCATCCTGCAGCTTCCTGCCCGTAGGCGACTCATACTTCGCCACCGACAGAATCAGCGCCGCCCCGTCAGGCAGCTCAAACGTCTTCTGCTGCGCGCCCTCGCCAAACGTCTTCTCCCCTACCAGCTCGGCGCGCTTGTTCTCCGCCAGCGCCGCCGCCAGCAGCTCGCCCGGCCCCGCCGTCCCGCGATTCACCAGAACCTCCATCGGAGCCGTCGTATTGATCGCCTTCGAGGGCTCCGCCGTAAACGTCTGCTTGGCAACCTTTTGCCCCTCAAGCGACGCAATCGTCCCCGTCGCCAGGAAGAAGTTCGCCACCCGCGTCGCCTCCGCCATATCCCCGCCCGCCACATCGCGCAGATCCAGCAGCACCTTCTTATTCCCCGCCTTGCCCATACCCTTCAGCTTCGCTTCGATCTGCTGCACATGCTCATGGTCCAGCACCAGCGGCTTCAAATACAAAATGCTCGAGTTCTCATACATCGTCTCCATCACCGGTGGCAACATCGTCACCGCACGCGTCAACACCACCTTCTCCGGAGCCGCCTTGCGCGGTCGAACCACCGACAGCGTCACCTGGCTGCCCGGCTGCCCATCCAGAAGCATCTGAATCATCGCCAGAGACAGGTCCCGCGTATCCTGCGGCCCGATCGCCTCGATAATATCGCCGTCACTCAGGTTCGCCTTCTCCGCCGGACTTCCCGGCACCACCGAAACCACCGTCGCATACCCAAAGCGCTTCGACACATTGATCCCCACCTGCGCCTTGCCCTTCTGCCCCGTCTTGAAGACCTTGTAGTCCGCCGGCGTCAGATAACTTGAGTCCGCGTCCAGCGACTCCAGCAGCCCGCGCAACGCGCCATTCGTCACGTTGTGGATGTTCGGCTCCTCCACATAGTCCGTCTGGATGTGCCGCAGCACCTCGCTGTACACGTTGATCTGCCGGTACGCCCCGTCCTCCTGCTGCGAAGCCGCGCTCACGCCGCTCGAGTTCACACCCAGAAAGATCGTCAAAACGAGCGCCACGCTCACAGCCAGCAGAACCATCTTCGAAATCTTCAGCATCCGACAGCAGCCTCCCAAAGGCGTCTCACAGGTACGCCGTTTAGACGTTGCCCGTAGCAAGAATGATACTCTCTGTCTGGAATCGCCCGATCGCCAGGCCGTACTACTTTGGTGGCGGTGAGAGGAATCGAACCTCTGACCTACGGGTTATGAGTCCGTCGCTCTAACCATCTGAGCTACACCGCCCTGTCCATCCGTGAAGCGTCGCGCCGGAGATTCCCAACAGCCCTCGCTGGAAGATCCAACATCGGCGGAAGGAGACCAAATCGCCGGTGGCACAGACAAGCCCCATCATACCGGATTCGCCCACCCCGGAGAAGCTCGCCAGCAACACCGGCGACATCGGAAAAGCCCAGCGCATCCTCGCCGTCATCCCCGCCCGCTTAGCCTCCACCCGCCTCCCCCGCAAAGTCCTCCGTTCCATCGCCGGCCAGCCCATGCTCGCCTGGGTCTACCAGGCCGCCTCCGCCTGCCCCCAGCTCGACGGCGTCGTCATCGCCACCGACTCCAACGAGGTCGCCCACCTCTGCCGTCAACACAACTGGCCCTTCCGCCTCACCTCCCCAGACCTCCCCAGCGGCTCCGATCGCGTCCAGGCCATCGCACAGGAGATCCCCGCCGAGATCTACGTCAACATCCAGGGCGACGAGCCGCTCCTCCAACCCGCCCACATCTCCGCCCTCCTCCAGCCCTTCCGCCAACCAGACGTGCAGGTCTCCACCCTACGCACCCCCTGCACCCCCGAGAACATCCACAATCCCAACGCCGTCAAAGTCGTCACTGCCCCAGACGGGCGCGCCCTCTACTTCTCCCGGGCCCCCATCCCCTTTCACCGCGATCCCGACCATACCCACTCCCAATTCTGGAAGCACATCGGCCTCTACGCCTACACGGCCGAGGCCCTCCGTCGCTTCACCGTCCTTCCCCCCAGCCCCCTCGAGCAAACCGAACGCCTCGAACAGCTCCGCTTTCTCGAAAACAACATCCCAGTCCACGTCGCAACCACCTCGATCGACACCGTCGGCGTCGACACCGAAGACGATCTGCGAATTGTAGAAGCCATCCTCTTAAAACTGCCCCCCTTCGGCCTACCCCTTATAGGGCGCGCGTGTCCAAAACCACACCAAACCTGAATGCCGGCCCCATCGATCGCCTCCTGGTGCCGGGGTAATCGTCTTGGCTCCAGCGTCTTTCTTGCGCTCAGAGCAGCACGAGACCAACGCCCCTATGCGAACGCATACCTGAACCTTTCTTCATGCACCCGTACTCCAAAGGGCTACAGGAGAAAGCACACATGACAGACTCATCCACCAAAGTAGCGCTGATCACCGGAGCCAACAAAGGCATCGGCTTCGAGGTCGCCCGGCAGCTTGCAAAGTGCGGCTGCACCGTCCTCCTCGGCGCCCGCAGCTCCGACCTGGGCGAAAGGGCCGCAGCCCAACTCCGGTCGGAAGACCTCGACGTCCGCTTCGTCGAGCTCGATCTCGCCCGGCAAGAGACCATCGCCGCCGCCTCCAGGCGCATCGAGACAGACTTCGGAAAACTCGACATCCTGGTCAACAACGCGGGGATCGCGGACCAGGCAGACGGCCCTCCCAGCACAGCAAACGTCGACGCCGTCGAGCGCACCCTCAAAACCAACTTCCTCGGCGCGCTCTCCGTCACCCAGGTCATGCTTCCCCTCGTCCGCAAATCCTCACAAGGCCGCATAGTCAACGTCTCCAGCGGCCTCGGCTCGCTCACCTTTCACGGGGACCCTGCGTGGGAGTACGCTTCAGTCAAATTCATAGGCTACTGCGCCTCTAAAGCCGCCCTCAACATGCTCACCGTCCAGCTCGCCTACGAGCTCCGCGACACCCCTATTAAAGTCAACTCCGCCGACCCCGGCTACACCGCAACCGACCTGAACGGCAATCGCGGCATACAGACCGTCGAGCAGGGAGCCGCCGAGACCCTTCGCCTGGCGCTGCTGCCGGAAGTCGGCCCAACAGGCGGCTTCTTCGCCACCTCCGGCCCAAACCCCTGGTGACCGGCCTCGAAAGTGATCCATCGTCGGTGCGAGCGGTGGCTTTCAGACCACTGATTTCGATTCACAGGGGAAGCAGGGGCCTTCAGGCGACCGGCGTCGCTCCGCCATGGAATGCGCCGGCGGCCATCCTTGCCGACTGGCAAAGGAGCATGCGATTCATCTGCGCGGATCAGCGCCGATGCGCACCGTTACCGAAGTACCGTTCGTCTCTGCCCTGAGCTCACGGGCCGTTCGCATCTCAACTGCAAGCCTGCAAGCGAAGACCTGGCTGCCATCTCCTGAGGACAAGCCATGCTCACCCCCCTGCCTTCCTTCGCGAAGACCTCCCTCTTCGCCGCCGCTACCCTCCTTCCGGCTCTCCCCACCCTGGCCCAATCCACGCCCTCCGCCACTCCCCCAACCACCACCCAGATCCTCAGCCATCTCGCTCCGCGCATGGCAGACGTCATCCTCCTCTACGACGCCATCAAGGGCACGCCCATCATCGATCTCACCCCTCAGGACGCCCGTCAGCAGTTCTCCGCCGAGGACGCCGCCAAGATCATCGCTCGCGGTGTTGGCTTCGCCGAAGCCCCCATGCCCGTCGGCAAGGTCCAGGATGGCCTCACCATCAACGGCCCTGACGGCAACCAGATCCCCATCCGCATCTACACGCCCACCGGTGCCGGTCCCTTTCCGGTCATCCTCTACTTCCACGGCGGCGGCTTCGTCATCGCCACTGTCGATACCTACGACGCCAGCGCCCGCGCCCTCTGCGACGACGCCAACGCCATCGTCGTCTCCGTCGAATACCGCAAAGCTCCCGAGGCGCCCTTCCCCGCCGCTCGTCGCGACGCCATCGCCTCCTACATGTGGGTCACCAACAACATCGGCAACTTCAACGGCATCCCCGCCAAGGTCGCCGTCGCCGGAGAAAGCGCGGGCGGCAATCTCGCCACCGAAGTCGCCATCGCCGCGCGCAATCAGGGCCTCCAGGCGCCCACTCACCAGCTCCTCGTCTACCCGGTCGTCAGCAGCAACCTCAACCAGCCCTCGGATCTTCTCTACACCAGCAGCGCTCTCCCGCTAAACACCGCCGGCCTCGCTTACTTCTTCAAGTACTACCTCCCCGATCCCTCGATGGCGAATAACCCCGCCGTCTCCCCCATCAACGCCAACCTCAAAGGCCTCCCGCCCACCACCATCATCGCCGCAGAGTTCGATCCACTTCAAAGCGACGGCCAGGCCTATGCCACCAAGCTCGCCGAGGCAGGCAACGCCGTCGCCTATCGACTCTTCCCCGGAACCACCCACGAGTTCTTCGGCATGGGCGCAGTCGTCGAAAAAGCCAGGGTCGCAGAACAGTACGGCGCCAACCGCGTAGCCGCCTCCTTCAAGTAGCCGGCACACCGCTCATCCAACTTCCGCCAATCTGGCGCAACCACCCCACCTCACGAGCTACACTGAATATGAAACCAAAAAGGCCCCGGGAACACCTCCCGGGGCCTTCCTGCCCTGGAGCCAGAAAGTTCACGTGTACCACGGAAGTAAAGTCTCTGAATCGAAGACTTTGCACCAAAGTACGGGGGGGGGAGGGGGTCTACCTTGCGGGAACCACCAACGGCACACGCAACAGCAAACCGCCAGCACTTGCCTGAACAGAGGTCTCCGTCAACGAGGGAGTAATCCAGTCCGCCTCCACCAGCTGCGCCTCCGCATGGGTACCGAGCACGCCCAACACCCGGCAGCCGGCAGCCTTGCCCGCCCCCACCCCGGCCGGAGCGTCCTCCACCACCACGCACTCGGGAGGCGCAAACCCGAGCAACTCGGCGCCCCGGCGGTAAGGCTCCGGATCAGGCTTCCCGCGCTCCACCATGTCGCCGCTGATAATCCGCTCTGGAATTGGCAGCCCCGCAGCCTGGAGCCGCCCCAGCAACAGCCGCTTCGTCGCCGAGGTGACAATCGCCCACCGCTCCGGCGGCAGACTCGCCAACAGAGCCTTCACCCCGGGCAGCACCACCAGATCCTCCGTGTCCGCAATCTCCATATCCTCAATCACCCGGAGCCCCTCGTTCGCATCAATGTCCGGCCGCAGCTCCCGCACGATATCGATCGCCCGCGTTCCATGCGGAATCTCAAAGCTCTCCGCCCCCGGCACCTCATACATCGCCGCCCACCGCCGCCAGCACCGGTTCACCGATCCGATCGAACTGACCAGCACACCATCCATGTCGAACAGAATGCCCCGCGCCTCGATCTCCACAAAGCCCTCGCTCAACCCCGCCCCCCAGCCATCACAAACTCCTGCGCCGCCCCCAGCACCTTCGCCACCGACGCCTCCGAACAGCTCTCGCAATACACCCGGAGGAGGGGCTCCGTCCCTGACGCCCGCAGCAGCAGCCACGTCTCCGCCGCGTTCGGCCGACCGGCACACTCTGCATTCTCAAGAAAGAATTTGATCCCGTCCATCGTCTCGACCCGCAGCACCTTCATCCCCGCGAACCCCTCCACCCCGGCCCTAGCCCGCTCAATCGCGGACCTCTTCAACTCCTCATCGATGTGCATGTCGACGCGACCATACTGGTGCTCCCCAAATTCCTCCTGCAGCGCATCCACCAACTGCCCCAGGGTCTTCCGCTCGTCCGCCATCACGTTGGCGAGCAATAGGGAGTTCAGCAGCCCATCACGCTCCGGAAGATGCCGGCTGATCCCGATACCGCCCGACTCCTCCCCCCCCACCAGGATGTTCTCCGTCAGCATCAGGTCGCACACGTACTTGAAGCCGATCCCATGCTCGTGCAACCGGCGCCCGTACTTCGCCGCGATCCGGTCCAGCATCTTGGTCGTGTTGAACGCCCGGGTCACATCCCCCGGCCACCCCTTCCGCTCCAGCAACCACTTCAAAATCACCGCGAAGATCTTGTGAGCATCCACCACCCGTCCACGCCCATCCACGGCACCGATCCGGTCCGCATCGCCATCGGTGATCAGGCCTGCGTCGCAGTGCTCCGTAAGAACCGCGGCTTGCGAGGCCGCGATGTGCGGCAGTATCGGCTCCGGATTGATGCCCGGAAACGCAGGGTTCAACTCACTCCGTACCTCCACAAACGGTACACCCGCCCGCTCAAAGATCCCCGCCACCACACCCCGCCCAGCCCCGTACATGCAGTCGATCAGAAACTTATAACCGGACGCCCGGATAGCATCGAGGTCCACAAAACTCTCGATCGCAGCGATGTACGTCGGCAGGAAGTCAACCTCTTCAATCTCTGCTCGTATTAGGGAGCTGGCGAGCGGCTGATATAGGTAGCCCTCAATCGCCGCAATAATGGATGGTTTGCCTGACCCTCCATAACTCGCCTTGTACTTCACCCCGTTCCACTCAGCGGGATTGTGGCTCGATGTGATCATGACGCCACCGGCGGCGTGTCGCTCCCGCACAGCATAGGAGAGCGCCGGAGTCGGCGTGATGCTACTCGCCAGCATCACCGGGATGCCGGCCCCCGCCAGCGTCTCCGCGACCACACGCGCAAAGGATTGCGATCCAAAACGCGTGTCATAGCCGACACAGACGCCTCGCGATGCATCTTCCTGCTCAATCACGTAGTGCGCGATAGCTGTTGCGGCAACTCGGACGTTAGCGTAGGTAAAGTCATCCGCGATGACCCCCCGCCAGCCATCCGTTCCGAACTTCACTTCCCCTGTATTCGGCTTCATCCCACTCCCGCTCAAAGGCAGTCTTCCCGGGCGGCCTCTGCCAGTGCCTTCGTCACCCTGCCAACATCCTGCGAACGCTCTCGCGTGGTTACCAGCACCGCATCATCAGTAACAACCACGATGATGTCTTGGACCCCGAGAAGAGCCACGGTTCTACCTGGTGCATAGACGTAGCTGCCCGTTGATTCAATTGTTACGTCGGCTTTGGATTCGATAACGTTAGCCTTGGCCCCTGCATGGTCGAGGTCCTCGCAGCTGTGTTCGTACAACGCATCCCAAGACCCGAGATCATTCCAAGCGAAGTTAGCTGGTAGACAGTAGATCTCCGACTCGGTTTCACCCTTTGCCGAACGCGGCTCAAGTACGGCATAGTCGATACTAATGCTTTCACACCTGGGGTACAGTTCGGCAAACGTTTCATCGAACTTCGCTGTCCCGTACGCCTTGGCAATCTTCTCCAGGTGCGAAGCAATCTCGGGACGATGTTCACGAATGGAGTTTGCCAGGGTGCGAGCAGTCCAAAGAAAGATCCCGCTGTTCCACGCATAGTTTCCGGAATCCAGAAACTCCTTTGCTCGGGCCGCATCCGGCTTTTCGGTGAATCGCCGTACATGGCGGACTGTGACATCACCGCATGGGACCGTGGAGGCATCGACTGTCATGCCCTGTTCGATGTAGCCGTACCCGGTCTCTGCACGCGTTGGCGGAACGCCCAGAACAACGATGCGCTCGCCGCTGCCCGCCAGTGCTATTCCGGCACGTATAACTTCCGTAAAGCGGACGAGATCCTTAACGACATGATCCGATGGAAAGATGCCGATTACGATCTCGGGGCTCGTCTGTTCCAACAGGAAGGCAGCAAGTGCACAGGCGGGAGCCGTGTTGCGGGCCACAGGCTCACAGAGCATGTGCGCATCCGGGAGTTCCGGGAGCTGAGCCGCGATCTCGGCCTTCAGTAAGCCATTGGTGACCACCCAGACATCCTCGACCGCAGCGAGTTCCGCCAGCCGGGAAAGGGTTTGCTGGATCATCGTTCGTTCGCCGTCGAGCGCGAGCACCTGCTTCGCTCGAGCTTTGCGGCTTCGAGGCCAGAAGCGCGTACCGCTGCCGCCCGCCAGGATCACCGGGGCAAAGCGAGGCCCCGAGATGATGTTCTCTGTCGTCATGTCTTTGATCTTATGAGGAAATGGAATGGTTAGTTCAGTGCAGCAAGATACTTCGCAATGCGGGTAACACCTTTGTCGATGACGTCGTGGGAGACCGCATAAGAGATCCGGATGTGTTCCGAGGTGCCAAAGGCTTCGCCGGGAACGACGACCACATGGGCCTCGCTGAGGAGCTTGGCGGCCAATTCGGAGGTGGTGTGCACACCGCCTTTACCAAGAAAGTTCCGAACATTGGGGTACAAGTAGAAGGCGCCTTCAGGCACGGTGCAGGTGAGCCCGGGTATCGATTGGAAGCCTTCCAAAACCTCATCGCGCAGCTTCAGGTAGTCCGCTCGCATCTCCAGTACGCACTTCTGCGAGCCGCTGACCGCGGCGATCGAGGCCTGCTGGACCATACTTGCGGTATTTGAGGTGCTCTGAGATTGGAGCTTGCTCATGGCGGCGATAACGGGCTTCGGACCAAGCGCGAAGCCGGCGCGCCAGCCGGTCATGGCGTAGGTCTTCGACAACGAGCCCAGCACAATGGTGTGTTCCTTGCAGTCCGTAAAAGATCCTCCGCTCACGAGCTGACCCGTGTAGTTGAGGTAAACGTAGCACTCATCAAGCAGCACATATATGCCACTTTTGTGTGCAAGACGCACGATCCACTCAAGGTCCTCCGGGCTTACAACAGCTCCGGAGGGGTTGGATGGGGAGTTCAAGATGATGGCGCGCGTCTTCGGGGTTATGGCGTGCTCGATCATAGCTGCGGTGACGCGAAAGTTCTCCGCTTCACTGGTCTCGACGAAGACAGGCTTACCACCGGCGTACTGGATGATGTCCTTGAAGGAGACCCAGTAGGGCACGGGGAGGATGACCTCGTCGCCGTGATCGACCAGGACCTGGATAGCGTTGAAAAGGGCCAGCTTGCCACCGGTAGTGAAAACGCATTCATCGGGGCTGTAGTTGGAGCCGAAGTCGCAGGCGTGACGATCGACGATGGCCTTTCGGACCTCGGGCACCCCCGCCACGTTGGTGTAGCGGGTGAAGTTCCTTTCGATGGCCTGGATGGCGGCGTCCTTGATGTGGCGGGGGGTCGGGAAGTGTGGCTCGCCGGCGCCGAAGTCGGCCAGGTCGATGCCCTGCGCTTTGAGCTTGAGCGCCTCCGCGGTAATGGCCATCGTCGCGGAGACTTCAATCCGGCCGATCCGGTCGGCGAAAACCTTTATTGCCGTAATACTCATATATTTCAGTGTGGCAGATTCCGGGAAGGAGATAAAGGGGTGTACCCGGCTATCGTTTGGTGGGGACCTTGGAGCGGAGGCGATTGACTACTAGGGGGGGGACCAGGGCGGAGATGTCGCCGCCGAGTTGGAAGACGCCCTTGATGAGGCGGGAGCTGACGTAGGTGTATTTCTCGCCGGGCATCATGAAGAGGGTCTCGAGTTCGGGGTCAAGCTTGCGGTTCATCATGGCCATCTGGAGTTCGTACTCGTAGTCGCTGATGGCGCGGATGCCGCGGAGGACGGCTTTGGCGCCCTGTTCGCGGGCGAAGTCGACGAGCAGCCCGTTGAAGACGGCAACGGAGACGTTGTCGTAACCTTGTGTGGCCTCGGTGATCATTTCGAAGCGCTCTTCCACGGTGAAGAGGGGGGTGGCCTTGTCGCTGTTGCGGAGGATGGCGACGACCAGGTCGTCGACGATCTTTGCGCCGCGGGAGATGAGGTCGAGGTGCCCGTTGGTGAGCGGGTCAAAGGTTCCCGGGTAGATGGCGCGGACGGTGTGCATGCATGAGAAGCATACGGTCGCCCTGAGAGGGATGCAATGCGAGGACCGTGTGCCCGACCTACGGCAGATACGCTGTGGATGACCCTCCCTCCCCCCCGTACTTATGATTCAAAGTCTTCAAGACACGTGACTTAGACGTGGACTCAGGTGCGTGCCCAGCCGTATAAGTATTGAATCTATTGCATTGCGCTTGCAAAGTCTTCCAAATACGGAGGTTATTGTCCTGGGCGAGTGAAATGCGTTGGCGCTCCGCGCAATACCCCAACCTTTGCACCCACCAGCAAAACTGACGGGAACCCCGCTTCGCTCAGCGCGAGAGGATGGGGCACCCGGTTTTGAGGTGATGCTGACGGAATGGGCTATCTCCATTGTAGTGAGTGGAGGGAGGCGGATGCGCCAAGTGCCGTGCGGTTCTTAGGCGGACTGCTTCCTTGGGGCCCGGACGACTTCCTGGGCTACGGATGCGCCATTGATGGGGGCGGGGGGCGGAAGCTCGACCAGATCGGTGCTGCCGCCGATTTTGAGCTTGCGGCGGACGTCGGCGTCGATGCGGGCGTAGATGTCCTTGTTTTCCTTGAGGAAGTTGCGAACGTTTTCGCGGCCCTGGCCAATGCGTTCGCCGGAGTAGCTGTACCAGGCTCCGCTCTTATCGACGACGTTGTGGAGGACGGCGAGGTCGAGGACGTCGCCCTCGCGGGAGATGCCTTCGCCGTAGAGGATGTCGAACTCGGCATCGCGGAAGGGGGCAGCGACTTTGTTTTTGACGATCTTGACTTTGGTGCGGGAGCCGACGACGACGTCGCCCTCCTTGACGGCGCCGATGCGGCGGATGTCGATGCGGACGGAGGAGTAGAACTTGAGGGCGCGGCCGCCGGTGGTGGTCTCGGGATTGCCGAACATGACGCCGATCTTGTCGCGGATCTGGTTGATGAAGATGAGGCAGGTGCGCGACTTGGAGACGGTTCCGGTGAGCTTTCGGAGGGCCTGCGACATGAGGCGAGCTTGCAGCCCCATGTGGGAGTCGCCCATTTCGCCGTCGAGCTCGGCCTTGGGGACGAGGGCCGCGACGGAGTCGACCACGAGAACGTCGATGGCGCCGGACTTGACGAGGGCTTCGACGATCTCGAGGGCCTGCTCGCCGTAGTCGGGCTGCGAGATGAGGAGGTTGTCGATATCGACGCCGAGCTTTTTGGCGTAGGCGGGATCGAGGGCGTGCTCGGCGTCGACGAAGGCGGCGAGGCCGCCGTTCTTCTGGGCTTCGGCGATGATCTGGAGGGTGATGGTGGTTTTACCGGAGGACTCAGGGCCGAAGATTTCGAGGACACGGCCGCGGGGGACGCCGCCGACGCCGAGGGCTGCGTCGAAGGAGATGGAACCTGTGGAGATGACAGAGATCGGGACGATGGCCTCTTTGGAGCCGAGGCGCATGACCGAGCCTTTGCCGAACTGCTTTTCGAGCTGGGAAAGTGCCGATTCTATTGCTCTGTTGCGGTCATCTGCCACGATGTCGATCTCCTGTTCAGAGCGGATTCTAGCAGCTATTAAGGCAAAGAAAAGGCGAATGGCACGAAGGTGGTAGGGGGCGGTGGATAAGTGGGTACGTTGGGGGCTCGAGTTTGTGGGACACGGACCAGGCTGGTGGACGTGGTTGGGTTTTGCGGCTGGTTGGAGGAAGGCAGTCGTTTGCTACCGCAAACGATACCCCACCCTTTCGCGATGAGACTGCGAGAGGATGGGGCACCCGGGTTTGTGGTGGGCCTGGAATCTGCTGGGCATATCGAGAGGCTTTGGCGGCACGGGCGAAATGCGGGGGTTCTTCGCTGCGCTCAGAAGGACAGGGTTTCGCGGTTTGGGTTACCTGGGTTCTTCGGTTGGAATGGCAGAATACAGGGGTCCTTCGCTCCCGCTCAGGATGACGGCGTAGAACAAGCGACGGCAACGGCAACAGCACAGCAACGGCAACAGCGACGCAACGGCAACGGCGAAGCAACGGCAACGGTGAACGCAACGAAGAGACGAGGCGATGGCGAATAGTGGTTAGCGGCGGAGGAGGTCGACGGGGTGGTTGATGTCTTCTATGCGGAAGAGTTTGGCGAGGGTGGGGTGGCGGGCTTCTATGGCCTTGTACATCTCCCAGGCGATGCGGCGGTAGCTGAAGTGGCCGGCGGGGCCGGAGCGGAGTTCGGCGATGTAGAGGGCTTCGGCGAAGTCCATTTTGAACATGGCTCGGCGGCGGGTGGCGAGGGGGAGGAGGTATTGGGCGGAAAGGGCAGCTTCGGGGTGGGGCTGCGAGGCGAGGGTGTGGAAGGTGGTGTAGGCGGCGGCGATGGCGGAGCGGAAGACCTCTTCGATGCCGGCTTCGGCGAGGGTGGGTTGGCCGGGGCAGATGGGGTCGTCGTAGCCGTGGAGGTCGGTGTAGGGCTGGAGGAGCTGGATGCAGCGGCGGTGGCGGTGCATGTCGCGGAAGCCGCCGATGTCCATGAGGATGTCGAAGCGGAAGGCGGCTCCGGCGGAGAAGGGGCGGAGGAGCTCGTCGTGGCGGCCGCGGTGCCGGGTGCCGAGTTGGATGATTTCGTCGATCTGAGTGGAGGTGAGGGCGGCGATGTGGCTGCGGAGCTGGCGGTAGGGATGGTGGCAGTGGGGGTAGAGGAGGGAGGTGGCTAGTTCGACTTCTAACGACTCGGCATCGTCGAGGAGGTCGACGGCGGGGCTGGGGTCGATGGGTTGGCCGTGAAGGAGGGCGGCGGCGGCTTCGGTGAGGTCTTTTGCGGTCTGGATCGAGTAGGCGCTGGGGTTGGCGTATTTGACGAGGGTGGGGGCGGATTTGACCTCGCGGAGGAGGAGGTGGCGCATCTCGGTGGCGAGACTGTGGTCGAGCGGCTCCACGTGGTCGATGAGTTCCTTTGTGGTGCGGTGGGCCATGTCCCAGGCGGGCTGGGCGGCGGCCTGGCGGAGTTGTTGGCCGAGGCTGCGGATCTCGGCGAAGGGGCTGGAGAGGAGGCGGGAGATCTGGGTTTCGAGGGTGCGGGCGTTGGTGATCTGGCCGAGGGAGGTGTTGGTGGCGAGGGGGAGGAGGTAGCGGCTGACGTCGAAGGCTCGGGCCTTGAGGGTGCGGTCGTAGGCGTCGGGCTTCATGGCGTCGGGGCGGGGGAGGGTGCTGCGAAGGGCTTCAAACATCTTTTGGCCGGTGTGCCGGTAGGCGGCGAAGAGGGCTTCGATGGCGGCGGTGTAGGTGGGGGTGGCGGGGCCGAGGTCGGGGGTGAACCAGCCGGATTTCTGGAAGTCCTGGTAGCGGGTGGAGCGCTCCTGGCCGTCCCAGCGCTGCTCGTCGACGAGCTCGATGGCGGCGAGGAGGGAGAGGCGCTCGATGGCGAGGGGGATGTGGGCGAGGTCGGCGATGGAGCGGTGGCCGTACTGGAAGTAGAAGGTGTTGAGGAACTGCTCGGCGCGACTGGCGCTGATCTCGGCGAGGCTCTCGCGCATGGTGAGGGAGGAGCGGGAGTACTTGGCCATGGCGTAGGCGAGGACTTCGGGGTCTGCGCCGTGGATGGCGTAGACGTCGGTGGCGGGCAGGTAGGGGATGGGC